>Ga0272448_1001698_pt1 | contig 29010 bp, 16 predicted proteins | sample YNPCB0191_FD_202220 | JGI IMG/M metagenome (GOLD analysis project Ga0272448, IMG submission 202220) | Hot spring sediment microbial communities from Yellowstone National Park, WY, United States - YNP-CB-019-1 | ecosystem: Environmental > Aquatic > Thermal springs > Hot (42-90C) > Sediment...
TCCCGGCATCCCACGGCCGAGCCGCCCGCGCCTCGCGCGCTGCGCCTCGGTACCATGCGTCAGATGGGGCAAGCAGTAAAGAAAGCCTTTGGCTTCTGAATAAAGGTCACAAAGTTTGCGTGCACCCTATTGCACGATTCGGAAGGAAAACGCGTGCTGGAAGGCGAAGTTTATCATGCGAAGGCTGGATTGACGCCGCCTGTCCATAGATTTATGCTATTGTTGAGCGTACATGTAGAATAAGAAGGTTCTCTCAACAAAGGTCATCGGGTGCACTATGAAATTCTCGACTCGCACAACGTATGGATTACGCGCAGTGCTGGCCTTTGCCACGCAATACGGCAAAGGCGCTATCTTGCTGAAAGATGTCGCAGAGCAACAATTCTTACCGATCAATTACCTCGAACAATTAATGGTTCCGTTGCGAAAAGCCGGGATTGTGTCCGCGAAGCGTGGTTCGAGCGGCGGCTATACGCTGACTGCAGACCCCGCAACTGTGACGGTCGCCGATGTCATCCTCGCTTTAGAAGGGCCTTTGCAGTTGGTGGAAGGGCCGATGCATCTGGTGGCCTGTGAAGCAGACGCGGCGTGCTGTGGCCTCACGCACGTGTGTGCCTTAAAAGAATTGTTCATAAATGCTGGCCAACTGCTCGCGGATTACTTCCAGGGCGTCACGCTTGCTGATTTAGTGGCACGCCAACAGACGATTGAAGAGGCGGCACGGACAGTCAACGACTATTCGATTTAACTCGGCAGTATCATTCACGATAGAGAGGCGAAGAACGCACGAGAGTATCTCGTGCGTTCTTCGCCTCTCTATCGTTTTGGTGGGACAGTAGCAGTAGCCCGGATGCTCTTTTATGTGATAGATGAATGCGACATAATTGATAAATAGCATATGGTAGGGAAGCGCCGGAAATGGCAGAAATTTGCGAACTTCGCCTTTGTTAGGCAGAAACGATAATATTGTCAACTGATCAGAAGTGTTGACAACCCTCCGACCTTGTGATAGTCTGAACCCGTGATTAGCCCCGAGTATCACACGATTTAACGGTTGCCGGCTTCCCCTCGGCTGGTGACGATCGACCATCCACTCCAATGATACTGCCGGAAAACCGGATTGCTCGATGAAGGAGAAAGCGATGAAGCTGTTTCTTACAGGTATGAAAGCCATGGCCGTCGTCATGGTGCTCGCATTACCCATGGTGTCGCAGGCGTTCCCTAACGGTCTCAAGGTGTTCAAAGATACCTACGGTGTGCAGAAAGGTTCGGCTCTCGACAAGGCCAATTGTGCAATCTGCCATACGTCCGCCATCAAAGGTGACAAGCTCAATCCCTTCGGCGAAGACGTGGCGAAAGTGCTGAAGGCGAACAACACCAGAGTATTAACAAAAGAAATGCTGGCCAGTATCGAGGAACTCGATTCCGACAGCGACAAATGCGCGAATATCGACGAGATCAATGCCGACTCGCTGCCGGGCGATGCGAAATCGCTGCCGTCGCGGGAGTGGGCGACACCGAGTGTGGCGCCCATCGCCGAACCGGGGAAAGTGGCGGCGGCACTCGCGGCGTTGAAGCCGCGCACCCTGCGCGCTGACGGCGCCAAAGTGGGCGAACTCCGCGTGGCGATTGCCGGCTCGGTGCTGGCGATTGATGCGAAGGTGTATGATCACAAAGTCACCGCGGAGGCGAAGGAGTGGACCGGCGCCGGCGTCGAACTGGCCGCCGCCATGCCCGAGGCGAAAACCTGCTCCCGCCTGGTGTTTCTGCCCAAATCAGCCACCGGTGGCGAGGTGCAGTTATACCACAACGCCGACCAGCAGGCCGCGCCGAAGTGCCAGTGGGCGGTCACCCCACTGAAAGGGTATGGCTACGAACTCACTGCGCTTATTCCGCTGGAAGTGCTGCAGTTAGATGCGAAAGCTGCAAAATTCCTCTTCGAAGCAGCAACCACGACGGATGCCGGCGCGCAATACACCACCCTCTTCGGCAGCGCGAAAGGGTACACGGATAGCACCAAGTTCGGAAGCCTGCTCGTGCAGAAGTAATGCCCACGCTCTCCCTCACCCCCCAGCCCCTCTCCCAGGGGTAGAGGGGAGTAGCAATGCTGAAAGTCAGTACCGGCATTCAATTGTTGGAAAGCGTTCTCCCTCCTCTACCCCTGGGAGAGGGGCTGGGGGTGAGGGAAAGCGAAAAACCGCTCCTGCCGTGGGCCTCTACCCCGGCAGGAGCCAGTCAAGAGAAATCCTATGAAGCATCTACACCGCCGTTTTTTCGTATCATTGCTGATTGCCGGCGCATTATTGGCCATCGCCTGCGGCCTGCGGCCGTTCCCCGGCGCTGGCGCGGATGAGAAGCCGGACTTGATTGCCCCCGCGGACAAGGCCACCTGCCTGGGGTGCCACTCCGATAAGATCGATGTCGCACACCTGGAAAAGTCGGCGCATGGCACGCTGAACTGCCAGGACTGTCATCGTGGGGTGAATCAATATCCGCATCCACAGAAGGCCATTGCGCAGATGCCGCAGTGCCAGCGCTGCCATGGCAAGGAGGCAGGCGCGCTGGCCGGCAGCATCCATAACCACGCCAGTCCGAAGCTCGGACCCTCGCCTGATTGCCGGAAGTGTCATGGCGCAAATGCGCACGACATCAGCAAGGCGACCTCGCTGGCGCCGGCGATGAAAGAAGCCACCTGCCGCGGCTGCCATCGCGATGTGACGACGGCGCTCACCTCCAGCGTGCATGGGCATGGCGGCAAGCATGGGAACGGTGTGGGCTGTTTGGCCTGCCATGGCGCAAACCCGCATGCCATCGGCGCCCCGGCGAAGACAAAGGAGTTGCAGGGAGATACCAGTTGCCGGCGCTGCCACGCCAATGTCTCTAACGCGCTGATGATGAGCGTCCATGGACGGTCGAGCAAGCTGGTGCCGGGCGAGAAACCGGGCTGCCTGAGCTGTCATGGCGAGAACGTACATGCCATCAAAGCGCCGGCTCGCACCACGGCAACACAGCAAGATGCCGCATGTGTACGCTGCCATGGCGATATCGCGCAGAAAATGAATGCCAGCGCGCACGGGATGGCCGGCACCAATCACGGACAACGGCTCACCTGTTCCGCCTGCCACGGCAGCAACGTGCACGCGGTGAAATCTCCCACGAAGCTCAGCCAGGCGGAGAAATCCCAACTATGCGAAAGCTGCCATACCGATGTCGCCAAGGCGCTGATACTTAGCGCGCATGGGCACCCCGGTCAGCAGGCCGGCAGCCGTCCGAACTGTCTGTCCTGTCATGGGGAAGATATGCACGCCGTCGCACCGCGTGCCAAGCTGGCGACACAGCGCTTTGATGCTTCCTGTAAACAGTGTCACCCGCAAACTACCCTGAAACTCGCACACAGCGTGCATGGCGACGGCAACGCCCGCTTCACCAAAGAATCCGGGTGTCTGGCCTGCCATGGCGGCAAGGCGCACAGCGTGCTCCCACTGGCGCGCCTGGACCGCGCCCAGCAGGAGCGCGCCTGCAAAAGTTGCCACAGTTCACTCTCGCAAACGCTGAAAAACAGTGTACATGACCGCCCGGATAAGCAACCCGGCGACCATCCCACCTGCGTCTATTGCCATGGCGGCAACCCGCATGATATCGCGCCGCCGAAGCATCTTTCCCCGCAGCAGCGTGCCGGATTATGCGGCACCTGCCACAGCGATGCCGCGCGCATGGCGCGTTACGGGCTGACCACCGCCGCCTTCGATTCCTACAAGCAGACCTTCCATGGCAAGGCGCTGTTGCGGTTCGGTAAAGACAAAGCTGCCAACTGCACGGACTGCCATGGCCTGCATGGTGTGCTGGCGCCGGAGAATCCCGATGCGCCGACTAATCCACGCCATGTGGCCGCCACCTGTGCGAAATGCCACAAGGATGGGAAGATCAACTTCGCGCTCTCCGGCGCCAATCACCTGCGCATGCGGATTCTGAATACGCCGCTCCTGCGGTTGGAAGAACTGCTCTTTAAGCTGTTGATTCTCGGCTCGATGACTTTCCTCACGGGGATGGTGCTGCTCGACCTGAACCGCAAGGTGTTCCACCGCGACAGCGCGCCGGAGTGCGGGCGCTTCATCGCCGCACTCATTGTCATCAGCTTCTTCGCGCTGATTGCCGGCATCATCCTGGCCTTCCTGCAGGTGCGGCATGCATGGATCCTCTGGCTGCTGGCGGCGCTGGTGATGGTGCTGGCAATGGTGATCAATCGCACTCAGCGGCGCGGACATCCGCATCGACCGGAGAAGTACTACCAGCGCTTCACGCTCACCCAGCGCATCCAGCATATCCTGCTGGCCTCCAGCTTCACCGTGCTGGTGCTCACCGGCTTCCCCCTGCACTTCGCCGATGTCGGCTGGACGCATTACCTCCTGGCGCTCTTCGGCGGGTTCGACGGCGCGCGCATTGCCCACCGCGTGGCCGGTGTGACCATGCTGCTCAACTGGGTCTGGCATCTCGGCTTCCTGCTCTACCGCTGGAAGCAGGCGAAGTTCAGCTTCGCCTCGTGGACGATGTGGCCGCGGGTGAAGGATGTCATCGACCTGATCGATACCATCAAGTATGGCGTGGGGCTGCGCAAAGATCCACCGCAGTTCGAGCGCTTCCAGTTCCGCGAGAAGTTCGACTACTTCGCCGACATCTGGGGCACCATCGTCATGGGCGCCTCCGGCCTGATCCTCTGGTTCCCCACGCTCATCGGCAACCACCTGCCCAGCCTGGCGTTCGGTGCCTCCTACATCGCGCACAGCTACGAAGGCCTGCTGGCCATGATGGCCATCATCGTCTGGCACTTCTATAACGCGCACTTCAACCCGGACATGTTCCCCATGAATCCCGCCTGGCTCACCGGTCGTTTGACCGAGGAGGAGATGGAACGCGAACACGCTTTGGAGAAAGCGCGCATTGATGCGGAACGGTCAGCACATGATCGCTCGACTGTGTAAGAAGAAATCCCGGAGCGCAGGCAAGATGGCTTGTGCTCCGGGTTCTCTCCCTTTTCGCATTCGCACTCACGCGCATGGATCCAACTATTGGATCACGCCATCCCGCGACAATTGATCCAGCAGCAATAAGAAATAGATCAATCCCCGGTACGGCTCCCACCGGTCAAGGATCTGGTGCATGACGGTGTAATCCGGTCGCTCTGCCAGACCAAGCCACCGTTGCAGCTTGGCCTGCCCCCCGACATCATCGGCGGGGAACATATCAATGCGCCCCAGCCCGCGCAGCAACACGTATTGCGCGGTCCAGCGTCCGACGCCGGCGAGTTGCTGCAGCCGGGTCACCGCCGTGGCGTCGTCATCCTGATGAAGAGATTCCAGGTCGACTTCTCCCTGCATCACCGCGCTCGCGAGCCCCAGGATATTCATCGCCTTGCGGGTGCTATACCCCATCGCACGCAGATCCGCTACTTCGGCGTCCACCAGATCGGACGGGCGCGGGAACGCATACTGATCTTCGACAGCCAATCCATATGCGGCACACAGGCGATTGAGCAGCGTCATGCCGGCTTTCAATGAGATTTGCTGGCAGGCGAAACCATTGACCAGCGCCTCAAACACCGAGGGTAACCTTGGCGGCTTGAAGCCGATAAACCGTTCGGCAAGTGCCGCAAGGTGAGGATTCACAGATGCGTGGCGGTCAAACGCGGTCAGATCGATGGTCAGCCCGAGCATCGATTCCAATAGGGCACCGATTGCCGTTTTGTCATGGTGCGAGACATGCGTTCCGCGCAAGGTGACTGCAAGGGCTGGTGCCTCCGGTGGTGCGGTCTGTCTGACCGTCACCAGGATCGGATGAGTATCCACGACCAGCACGCGCCGGTAGTGCTCGCCATCCCAGCGATCCATCGCATTATGGGGCACGCGCCGGAGGGCCCAGACGGTAAGGTCCAGTCGAAATGGTGGCATGGGGTGTAACTCGAAATCCGGCTTAACCATGTCACTCCTTATCATCGTCCTGTGATTCTGCAGGACGCCTTCCCGGATAAACGGTTCACATGAACATAGCGCAAAATACGCCATGGTACGCGGCGGAAATGTGCACGGGTCGGCATCAAAGGTATCCGGCTCTCAGCTTGTGTATCAATGATAATACCTTCCCAGCATGCACATCGCTCCGCATGCCTGTACCGTCCGATTTGTTTTCGTCCAGAGGTATTGCTCCGCACCGCCTGACCAGCGTATCATTGGTGTGTTGCCGAAACGCGTATCTCGTCACCCAGGAGTATCGCACCATGACCCCGAAAGCTCGTGTGTATGCCAGCCTCCATCGCCAGCCGGTTGATCGCGTGCCCATCTTCATGTGGTTCCACCCGGAAACCGCTCGCCGCCTGGCAGGCGTGCTGGAGATTTCGCCAGCCCAGGTCTCCACTGCGCTGGGGGACGACATCCGGCAGATGTGGGTGAACAACAATTATGCGATGGAAGGCATGGTGCACGCGCATGATGGCGAGGGGCATACCGATGACTGGGGCATCTCGTGGGTTCGTGAGGGCGGTTTTAACCAGATCGCCCGGCATCCGCTCGCAGCCGCCGCGCCGGACGCATTCACGGCCTACCGATTCCCGGAAGACGCGTTGGAGACACTGCTGGCCCCGATGGCGGAGACCGTGCGGCACGCCGGCGACCTTTTCCTGGGCTGTGACGTCTCCCCATGCGTCTTCGAGATGTACTGGCGCCTGCGCGGTATGGAAGCGACCATGATGGATCTGCTGGCGGAGCCGGAAGCGGCTGCGGCGCTGCTGGACGGTTGCGCGGACTTTGCCGTGCGCTTGAGTGAACTGGCCTGCGCGCGCTTCCCGCTAGATTGGCTGTGGACTGGCGACGATATTGCCGGGCAGCAGGCGATGCTGATCAGCCCGGCGCTCTGGCGCACAATGATCAAGCCGCGGCTGCAGCGGGTGATAGCGGTCGGCAAAGCGCATAGGCTCCCGGTGGCGTTCCATAGCTGTGGCGCCATCCGCCCGATTATTGCCGACTTGATTGAGATCGGTGTGGATGTGCTAAATCCCGTACAATGCAACTGTCCCGGCATGGATCCGCTGGAGCTAAAACGGGAATTCGGGACATCGCTGGCCTTTATGGGTGGAGTGGATACACAGGGATTACTGCCGCATGGCATCGCCGATGAGGTCTATGGCGCCACCGTACGCCTGCTCGAGGGTATGACGGCTGATGGGGGTGGCTATATCCTGGCCGCTTCGCACACCGTGCCCCCGGAAACCCCGGACGCAAATATCTTTGCCATGTACGCCGCTGCCGGGGTAAGCACGGAAGAAATTTTCGACCGCGCCGCAACCCTGCGCGCACATGGTAGCGTTGACCAGGTCTTGCAGGTATCCGATTAGACACCAGACCATCTCCTCTCGGGCCCCGTAGCGTTCCAAGCGAACAAGTCAAAATGGACAGTTATTTTTTCGCGTGCCCTTAGCGTGAAAAGTTGCTGGTAATGCACCGGTTACATAGCGATAATTACCGGCAATTTCCGACTGCGAAGATAAGGTATCTTTACACGAGGAGGTCGTCCATGCGCACGATCATTGTTACATTGCTGCTCCTCGCGAGTATTCCCTTACTCGCGTGCCCGACAAGCCTGGTCTGGATTCCGAGCACGGATATCCAAACAACGAATGTTTGGCATCTGTATACGAATACGCTCATCTTCACGAACGGCGGCTCGACTCCTCCGTTTGTGGATGAGGGGATACTGTACGGTGTGTCACCCCGCATCGAGGTTGGAGCGGATGGCGTCAGTCCGTTTTACAACATTGATGGGAAAGTGAGCAACCCGCTCTGGTTCAACGGCAAACTCCAACTGCTCGCGGCCAGCGACAAGCAGCCATTCGCACTGGCCGTCGGTGCGTATGGCGTCAGCCCGCAGAAGTCATCGAATGTCCAGATCTTTTACGGGGTCGGTTCGTATACGTTTTACGGTATTCGACTGACCGGTGGTGCGTACGACGGGAATAGCAAAGTACTCGGCGATGATAACAAAGGCTATCTGGCCGGCATCGATAAAACCATCGGCAAGTGGTGGTTCGCCGGAGATTTCCAGAGCGGCAAGAATGCCTTCGGGTGCTGGAACGCCGGCATCGGCTACAATTTCACGGATAAGATCCAGGGCATCGTCGGTTACGACCATTACAACTCGCCGGCAATCATCGGCGCCAAAGAGTCCGTCAATTTGCAGGTGGGCATCAATCTGTAGACTCACAAGGTGAGTGCTTTCTATTCGCACGGTTCCGAAGTCCATCTTCGGAACCGTGCTGTGTTGTTGATACCCACTCCGCAACAGGATTTGTATGCCGCTTGAAATTTCCTCGTAATTTACTGGTAACGATCTGATCGCACACTGGGGGCAGATAGCGAGTGATTCGGCATCGAGCGATGGAAGACAGGCTTTAAGGATGTCCAACCCATTCTGGCGACAATTGAGGCGTGACCCGCATGCGGTGAACGAACCACCGCACGGTGCAGCGCCGGAGCGTGTAGACGCCGTGCAGACCGAGGCGGTGATCGCTGAGCTGTATGAGGTAAAGCACCTGATCGGCTATGGCGGGATGGGGCAGGTGTGGCTGGTGCACCACCGTCGCTGGAACTGCGATCTGGTGATGAAGGAACTGCAGCCGGACTCACGCGGTGACCGCTCCGCGCGTCGTGCGTTCAAGGCAGAGGCGGAAAACTGGGTGAATCTCCCGATGCACCCGAATGTGGTGACCGCCTATTACGTGCGTGAGATCGATGGGGTGCTGCGCATCTTCGCGGAATACATCGACGGCGAGTCGTTGGATAAGAAACTGGAACGCGGCAGCCTGCCGTTGTATGAAGCACTGGATCTGGCCATCCAGTGCTGTGCAGGCCTGGCGCATGCCCATGACGCGGGATTGATTCATCGCGACGTGAAGCCGAACAATGTGCTGCTGGCCAACAATGGCACCGCGAAGCTGATGGATTTCGGCCTGTCCAAGTCGATCACGTCATTGGAGGAAGCACCGGTGTTGACCGCCGGCAGGATGACGCGCAGTACGTTCACTGCACGCGGAGGCACGCCGACATATATGTCTCCCGAGCAAAGCCGACGTGAGAAGGATAAAGCGGTGGAGGTGGGACCGGCAACGGATATCTGGTCGTTTGGGATTATGTTCTACGAGATGCTGACCGGACGCCGACCGGAGGACGGCACGAAAGCGCGGCAGTTCGTGCTGGCGCACCGGGAAAAGGACTTCACCTTTCCACCGGAGATCCTCGCTCTGATCGACAGATGCCTGGAACCCGATCCTACCGAACGCTGGATGGATTTCAAACGCCTGGGCGACCAATTGCGGATGTGCTATCGCCACTATAGGCGGGAAGAGTATCCCCGCCCGTTGTGGCCGCCGATCATGCCGGGTGCGGATGAACTGAACAATCGCGCCCTCTCCCTGCTCGACCTCGGCAAGCCACAGGCAGCACGGCGCTGCTGGAAAGATGCGTTGACCCGTGATCCCTTCCATCCGCAGAGCACCTATAACCTGCTGATGCTCGCCTGGCGCAACGGTGAGATCACCGATCTGCCCGTGATCCAACAATTGGATGCGCTGGTCGAGGCCAGCCATCCCGCGGATTGGACGTCGCCGTATTTTCTCGCGCTGGCGCAATGGGAACGTGGAGATGAAGAAGCCGCCACCTCGGCGTTGCAGAAGGCGCTGGTCTGCGCACCGGCAGAGCCGCTGGTACGAATCGCGCTGGACCAGATTGCCGGCGAGGCACACGAGAGGCATTGTCTCTATTCTGTACCGGCGCACCAGGGGCGGGTGATCGCCGTGGCCATGAGTGCCGACGGGGCCTGGGCGCTCTCCTGCGGCGAAGAGCATGGCATCCGGCTCTGGAACGAACGCGGTGAGTGTGTGCGGACGTTTTCCGGGCATGCGCAGACCACGTTGGCCGTGGCGCTCAGTGCCGATGGGGCATGGGCGCTCAGTGCCGGGATGGACGCCACCCTGCGAGCATGGCGCGTGGAAACGGGGGAAGGCATCTGGCGGAAGGATGGGCTGACGGACGGCATCACCGCCGTCTGCCTCAGTGCAGACGGGCACACAGCGGCAACCGGCGGGCGCGATCATCGCGTGAATTTGTGGGACATGGGCAACGGAGAGCGGCTCCGCGCGCTGGTGGGGCATACCGGTGCCATCAATGCCGTGGCCATGAGCCGCGACGGGGAATGGGTGGCCGCCGGCAGCGATGACCTGACCCTGCGCGTATGGAAAGCGGGCAGCGGGCGGTGCCGGCTCACCTTCAAAGGCCATACGCGTGCGATTTCGTCGGTGGCCATCAGCGATGACGGGCATTGGGCGGTCAGCGGGAGCTGGGACAACACGGTGCGCTGCTGGGATATACAGTCCGGACGTTGTGTACGGGTATTTACCGGACACACGGCGCCGGTGCTCGCGGTGGCGATGAGTGCGGATGGACGCTGGATAGCCTCCGGCAGCGAGGACCGCACCGTGCGGCTCTGGCATGCGGAAACCGGACAATGTGTGCGTACGTATACCGGGCATGCACTTGCCGTCAACGCCGTGGCCATGAGCGCGGACGGCCACGATCTCATCTCCGGTGGCGAAGATGCGACATTGCGCGGCTGGACAACAGCGTTGCGTCGTGCGAAGACGGCATTGAGCCTGGCCATCTGCCGAATTCAACCCGCCGAAGAACGCGCGATGGCGCAGATGAAACTGCAGCGCCTGCTGGCCTGTGCGGAAGCGTTGCTTGCGGAAGAGCGTCTCCCGGAGGCGCATGCGTACCTGCAGCAGGCGCGTGCCATCCCCGGTTATACACGCGTGCCGGAAGTGTTGGCACGCTGGGCACGGCTGACCCAACGCGCGCGCCGCATCGGCGTGCGCGGCATTTACCGCCGCCACACATTCGCCGGGCATACGGACGCCGTGATGACCATCGCGATGAGCACTGATGCACGCAGTGTGTTGACCGGAAGCCGTGACGGCACACTGCGCCTGTGGGAAACAATCAGCGGGCGCTGTTGGGATTCCATCAACGTGCCGTCACGGCAGATCACCGCGGGGTATCTGGGCCAGGATTTGCGCTGGGCACTCGCCGGTGGCGTCGACGGAACGCTCTGGCGCTGGGAGATCATCACCGATCATCTGGCACGCTATTTTCGCGATGATACCCACAATTTGTCCGCATTTGCCATGAGTGCCGATGAGGGCGATCTGCTCTTCCCCGGCGCGAAAGACACGCTGGAAATCTGGGATTTCGCCGGCGGCACTTGCATACGCCAATTCGGTGGGGATGGCGGCAATATCACCGCATTCGGCTTGAGCCTGTCAGGTGCTCTGGTGTTCGCCGCCAGCCAGGACCTGCACGTGCGCTTATACGAGGCATCTTCCGGCGAGTGCCGGCAAATCTTCACCGGTCACCAGCGACGCATCATCGCCGTCGCCCTCAGCGCGGATGAGCGCCGGATGGTGTCTGCCGATGATCGGCAACTGCGCTGTTGGGAGGTGGCGACCGGCAACTGTGCACGCGTTCTTCCCGTATCAACGGGCAGCATTACCGCACTGTGTATGAGCCCGGATGCCCGGTGGATCCTTACCGGGGGATCGGACGGCACGGTTCGGTTATGGGACGCGGAGAGCGGGGAGTGCCTGCAAACCCTGGAAGGGCACAGCACCGGCATCACCGCGTTGAGTTGGAGTCAGGATTTACGCTGGATCCTCTCAGCCAGGCAGGATGCGTCCGTGCAGCTCTGGGAAGTTGATTGGGCGCTTGAGACGTGTGAGGTTGCGGACTGGGATGACGGTGCGACTCCGTATCTGCAGGCCTTTCTGCGGCGGGGACGGTCCCGAGGTGAACAGGAGATCCGGCGGTTCCTCGCGTTGCTGGGCAGTGCCGGTTTCGGGTGGCTGCATCGCGAAAGTGTGCGGCGGAAGGTTGCAGCATTGGCAACGGATGGTTGCGCCTGCTCAGAGGAGGTTGTGCAAGGAGGAACACAATGAATTTCCGGCTTCCCTGGTTCCGGCATACCCCCCGCGTTCCCTGCCCGCCGGCGATTATCCCGCAGCCTATCCCGGCTGGACCGTTTTCCATGGCGGGCAATACACACGCGGGAAAAGTACGGGATGGGAATGAGGATGCCTGTTATTACGATCCTTCGCGGGGGCTGGCCATTGTGGCGGATGGCCTGGGTGGGCATGCTGCCGGAGAGAGGGCCAGTATGCTCGCCTGCGAAGTGATTCACGAGCGGTTAACACCGGAACGCCTCGAAGGTATCTTTGCCGGTGATGAAAAAGCCGTACAGGTCGAGTTGTCGTCGTGCCTGCGCCAGGCGAATCGCAGCCTCCGCACCCAGAGCACCACGCATTATCGCCTATCCGGGATGGGCAGCACCGTTGTGGTCGCTCTCCTCGACGGCTATATCCTGCATGTGGCCAACCTGGGTGATAGCCGGGCATACCTTGTACGGGATGGACACGCGCAGCAGCTCACCAGCGATCATTCGGTGGCGGCGGAGCTCTTGGAAGCCGGCATGCTGGATGAGGCGCAAGCGCGCCATCACCCCTGCCGCAATCAGTTGACCACCTGCCTGGGCACACCGTTGCCGTTTCCCCCGGCATACACGCGCATGATGACCCGCCTGGACGACCGCGTGGTGCTCTGCTCGGATGGCCTGTGGGAGATGCTGGCAGACAAGGAGATTGCACGGATCTGCATGGAGGCTGGCGGAGCAAGTGAAGCCGCCGACCGTCTTATCTGTGCGGCCAATGATGCCGGGGGGCATGACAATATTACGGTCATTGTGATGCTGATCTGCTGACTGGCGGATGGGAGAATGAGAGGGTGAGATGAGATATGGATTGGGCATCGATGCGGGCGGGACGTACACGGATGCGGTGATCGTCGATTTTTCCACCGAACACGTCGTCGCCACGGCGAAAGCACTGACTACGAAAGAGGATTTAAGCTGCGGGGTGAGCAATGCCATTGAGCAGTTGCCTGCCGCATTGGTCACGCAGGTGGGACTGGTGTCGCTGAGCACGACGCTGGCGACCAATGCCATCGTGGAAGGGAAGGGCGGGAACGTCGGGGCGCTGCTGCTGGGCTTCGATGCGCATGATACGGCACGCATCGCTCATCATCCCCGGCGTGTCGTGGCCGGGCGGACGGACATCACCGGCGAAGAACTGGTGCCGCTGGACGAAGCGGCGTTGCGACGGGCCATCGTCGAGTTGCACGAGCAGGAGCAGGTGAGCGCTTTTGCCGTGAGCGGAATGGTGAGCGTGAAGAACCCCGCCCATGAACTGCGCGCGAAGGCGCTGGTGCGCGAGCTGACCGGTAAACCGGTGGTCTGCGGGCATGAGTTGAGCATGCAGCTCGACACCATCAAGCGCACCATGACCGCCACCCTGAACGCGCGCTTGCTGCCGATCATCGCCGAGTTGCTGACCCATGTGCGGGCTGTCATGGATCTGCGCGGGATCGATGCCCCGTTGATGGTGGTTCGCGGTGATGGCACGCTGATGAGCGAAGCGATGACACGCCAGCGCCCGGTGGAAACGATCCTTTCCGGCCCGGCGGCCAGCGTGTGCGGCGCACAGTTTCTCTCCGGAGTGCGCAATGGCCTGGTGCTGGACATCGGCGGGACCACCAGCGATATCGCTTTGCTGATAGACGGGCATCCGATTATCGCGACACGCGGGGCGGCGATCTGCGAGTGGTCGACGAATGTCCGTGCCGTCGATATCGATACCGTCGGCCTGGGAGGCGACAGTGCCATCACGCTGACGCCGGAGTGGCGCCTCGCATTGGGCCCACGCCGCGCCATCCCGCTCTGCGCGCTGGCCGCGGAGTACCCCATCGTGGGGGAGGAGCTCCGCCGATTGTGGGCACTGCGCGAGAAGCGTTCGCGCCTGACACAGCCGGCAGAGTTCTATCGATTGCTACAGGAGCCGCGCGGTGTGGCGCTATCCCGCAGTGAAGCAGCTACCATGGCTGCGCTCGCGGATGGCCCGCGCTCGCGGGATCAACTTGCGCAGGTCATCGGGGCGGTGGACGCCTCGCTGGTGCCGGTCGCCAATCTGGAAACCCTGGGATTCATCCAGCGTGCCACGCTCACCCCGACGGACCTGCTGCATGAGCAGGGGTGCTTCACCGCCTGGGATGCTGCGGCGGCACGGCTGGGGGTCGAGCTCTTTGCCCATCGGGTGGGTGTCCTCCCGCAGGCATTCACCGCATTTGTGCTGGACACCTTCGCTTATCGCTTGACACGGCATCTGCTGCACCGGCTGATCCGCTATCCGGCAACGTCGGCGTCATTCCCCATCGGTCCGGATGACCGGGCGCTGGAAGATATGCTGGTTGACCATACAAATACGCACGGGCTCACGCTGGAAGCGCGCTTTGAACACCCGCTGGTGGCCATCGGCGCCCCCTCCTATGCGTTGGCCGGCGGCGCCGCGGCGCGCCTGGGGGCGGAACTGGTGCTGCCTGAGCACGCGGAAGTCGCCAACGCAGTTGGAGCGATTACCGGCACGCACACGCTGATCTTCGAGGCGACCATCACCCCCGGCGGCAAGGGATATCTCGTCCATGCGCCATCCGAACGCCGGGAATTCACCGACCTGGCGGAAGCCAAAGCCTGGGCGCAAGCGCTGCTGACCGGACTATTGGAAGAGCAGATTGCCCAGGAGAGCGCATCCGGCTTTTCCTTTCATACCGAGGTGCAAATCACCGACCGCACCGGCGATTCCACGCAAGGCGCCTTCTTCCTGGAAAGCCAGGCGCGCGCCATCGGGATCGGCAAACCGGCATTTCAGGTCGTGGCACGGTCATCCTGAGCGTCAAGGATTGTCGCCACGTGCCTTGGCTGGAAGCCAAGGCGACTCACGGGCTGGAAGCCCGTGCCACGCCGCTTGAAACATAAAATACATATTTCGTTACTGTGCAGATATTCCACAGTGATTCACCCGAAAAGAGCCCCTGTTATGTTGGTACCATCACCGCTCACAACGCGAAGCACGTGTTGCTTTCCGGAGGGCGGAAACCCGAACAGGAGGCATCAGATGGCATCAACAACAGCGACAATGAGTATCGCGCGTCCAGGGTTAACCAATTCCGGTCTCAAATCGGATTGTTTATCTTTTGTGGAAGTGCTCGGTCAGTCCGTCGCGCATATTTCCCCCACGCTGACCCCGGCGGTGGTGGCCCCGCTGGTGTTTGCCAGTGCGGGGAACGGCACCTGGTTCGTCTATTTGCTCGCCACCGTGGCGCTGGCGTTGGTCGGTTTGAATATCAACCAGTTCGCCCGCGGTTCCGCCTCGTCCGGCGCGCTCTATGCCTTCATTGGCCAGGGGCTAGGACCAGTCTATGGCGTACTGGCCGGCTGGGCGCTGGTATATGCCTCCGTGACGACCGCGGTGAGTGTGTTCGCCGGCTCATTAAACTATGTGCAGGTATTGCTGCATCAGATCGGCGTGAATATCTCCGCCATCATCCCCTGTGTTATCGGCGTGGCCATCGCCTGGTGGATCGCCTTTAAGGATGTCAAGCTGTCGGCGAAAGTCATGCTCACCCTTGAATTCATCTCCATGGGCCTGATCGCGATTGTCAGCTTCGTGGTGCTGGCGAAGAATGGCTTCCGCCTGGATATGAGCCAGTTCAGCTTCAAAGGCGTCACCCCCGATGGGATTCGCATGGGCTTGATGCTTGGCTTCTTCAGCTACGTGGGGTTTGAGAGCGCCACCACGCTGGGCGACGAAGCGAAGGAGCCGCTGAAGACCATTCCGCGTGCGGTACTGATGAGCGCACTGCTTGCCGGTCTGTTTTTCATGTTCAGCTCCTATACCCAGGTGCTGGGTTTCCATGGCGCCCCCCTCACGCTGGACAAGAGCGATGCGCCGTATAATGTGATCTGCCCGAATGCCGGTGTCGGCTTCCTGGCGCCGCTCATCTCCCTCGGTGCGGTCATCAGCATGTGGGCGTGTACGCTGGCCAGTATCAATGCCGCCTCGCGCATCTTCTTCGCCATGAGCCGCCACGGCCTGTTCCCCTCTTCGTTGGGTAATGCGCATGGTAATAACTTCACTCCGCATATCGCCGTGCATATCTGCTCGGTTATCACGCTGGTCATCACCGCGGTGATGATCCTGAAGAAGGTGGCGTTGACCGACATCTGCGGGTATCTCGGCACGCTGTCCTCCTTCGGCTTCCTGGTCGCCTATATCTTTATCTGTATCGGCGCGCCGATCGCGCTGGCACGCATCAAGCGGCTGCGCTTCTGGAACATCCTGATCTCGCTGGTGGCCATCGTCATCTGCGGAGCGGCATTGGTGTCCAATATCTACCCCGTGCCGGCCGCGCCAGGCAATCTGTTCCCCTACATCTTCCTGGCCTACATGATCCTCGGCGGCGTCTGGCTGCTCATCGTCCGTGGGCGCTACCCGAATATCATCCGGGAGATCGCACAGGACCTGGACCTGGTCGAGGAAGTCTCGCGCAAAAACAGCGAGCTGGCGGCCACCAATATCTGACGCGAAAGCACCATACAATCCACTCTCTCGCGCGCCTCCGGTCCGCCGGGGGCGCGTTTGTTGTTTACCGAACCCCCCGTCCCCCTTCCCTGGAAAGGAAGGGGGACGGGGGGTTCGGTGAAAAATCGCCTATTGAAACCCACTGGTTACAAAACGAAATTTAAGAGATACCGGCAGTCATTCTCGTGAAATTCCCCTTCGGTATCGTTAATACAGATCGAGAGAGGATCAGTGTTATCGATAACCGACGATTCCTCGATGATCAACAACATTTTTTACGTGCCAGGTTCGTGAAGGACCGGAAAGGAGTACAACGTGCCATATCAAGGGGGACAATACAAGCCTTTAAATGAGGTGCAGGTGAAACAGATGCACGAGGCCGCGCTGCATATCCTGGAGGTCACCGGGGTGAAAGTCTTCACCACGACCGGACGTGAGCATTTTCGCAAGGCCGGTGCCCATGTCGATGATGTGACGGGTGTCGTGCGTATTCCGCGCGCCATGGTGGAAGATGCCATCGCTTCCGCGCCGCACAGCCTGGTGCTCTATGGGCGAGACCCGAAGCATAACGCCATCCTGGAAGGCAGCAACGTCTATCTCGGCACCGGCGGCACGGCGATCAACGTGTTCGATCTGGAGACCGGCGAGCGCCGGCCCTCCTACAACAAAGATATCTGCGACATGGCGCGGCTGATGGATGCGCTGGACAACGTGCATATCTTCACCATCAACGTCTATCCGAACGAGATATTGAACGAGAACCAGGTGGACGTCAACCGCTTCTACTGGGCATTGAAGAACACGTCCAAGCACATCATGGGCGGCATCTACTCGATGTCCGGCTTGAAAGATACCATCGAGATGTGTGCGACGGTGGCCGGGGGGATGGAGAAACTCCGCGCGGAACCGTTCGTCTCCTTCATCACGCTGGTGATCAGCCCGCTGAAGCTCGACAATATCTACGGCGAGATGACCTGCTACCTGGCTGAGCAAGGCTTGCCGGTGGTGGTGCCGACCGAACCGTTGTGCGCGATCACCTCGCCGGTCACACTGGCCTCGAATATCGCTATGCACACAGCGGAAAGCCTCGCCGGGGTAACGATGACGCAGTTGATCAATCCGGGGTGTCCGGTGATGTTCGGTAGCGTGGGCAGCATTACCAGCATGGTCACCATGGATCATCTTTCCGGTGCCATCGAACGCGGCATCATCAATGCTTCCGTCAGCCAGATGGCCCAGTATTATCGCCTGCCCAACTATTCTACTGCCGGCATGACCGATTCGAAAGTCGTCGATGCCCAGGCGGGTTATGAAGGTGGCATGATGAACCTGCTGGTGGCGATGTCCGGTGCGAATTACATCCATGATGCCGCCGGGCTGATGGAATTCGATCTCACCGCCTCGTATGAAAAGCTGGTCATCGACGACGAGATCATCGGGCGCTGTCTGCGCGTGCTGCGCGGCATCGAGGTGAACGACGATACGCTGGCGCTCGATGTCATCAACGAGGTAGGCGCCGCCGGCGACTTCCTCGGCGAGGAGCACACGCTGCAATATATGCGTACGGAATTTGCGCCGAATACCGTCAGCGACCGCCAGTTGCGCGAGTACTGGGAGGCGGAAGGCAAGCTCGACGCCACGCAGCGCGCGCACCAGATCGCGTTGCGACTGCTGTCCGAGCATCAGCCGCTGGGCCTTCCGGCGGAGATCGACGCACTGATCCGCGACCGCTTCGCCTACATCCGTGCGGCGGAACTGGTGGGGGTGTGAGATGTGTGGTATTGCGGGACTGATTTTGAAATCGACCGGCGACATTGGCAAGAATCTGGTGCGAATGCTTGATGGATGCCAGCATCGGGGACCGGACTCCACCGGGTTTGCCATGTACCACGTAGGATGTGGTGCAGCGTTGGTCTGCCGGATCTACCTGGGGTGTCCGGGGGATTCGCTGGATGCGTTCAATGCCTTGGAGAAGGTGCTGTCGATTATAACCGAGCACGGGGGACAGGTGCTGCGGAAAACGTTCATTCGTGAGCACCTGCGCATAGAGCTGCATTACGTCGGCGATGTCAAAGCGCTGTGCTACGCTATCGAAAACGGTGCCGGTGTGGAGATCCTCAGCATGGGCCACAACCTGGAGATTGTCAAAGGGGTCGGTACGGCCGTTGAGGTGGATGCGGAATACGGGCTGAACACGTTTCGCGGCACCCATGGCATCGGGCACGTGCGGCTGGCTACAGAGAGCGTGGTGGATGTCAGTCGCGCGCACCCCTTCTGGGCGTATGGCTTCAACGACGTGGCCATCGTGCACAATGGGCAAATTACCAACTACTTTAAAATGAAACGCCGGTTGATGAAACGTGGCTTCCAGTTCCGTACCGACAACGATTCCGAGTTAATTGCGGTGTATCTGGCGGACAAGCTGAACGACGGACGGACGCTGGATGAGGTGCTGGAAGAGTCGGTCCATGAGCTGGATGGCACGTTCTCGTTTCTCGTCTCCACCAGAGATGCGATCGGGTTTGCGAAGGATGTGCTGGCAGCCAAGCCGATGGTGGTGCTGGAGCGTGATGGCCTGGTCGCCATCGCCTCCGAGGAAGTGTCGCTACAACGACTCTTTCCAGGCAAGTCGCTTTCGACCTTTGAACCGTTTCCGGGGACATGTAAAACATGGCATATATCGACGCGCGTAACAAGAGTATAACGGAAGTGAACCGCGCCGTGCGCACCCTGGCGCGCGGCGGCGATCATATCATCATCGAGAATCCCGATGCACGGCATCAATTGTGCGTTGGGTTGCTCGAACCGGCGCATATACGGATTAACGGCAGCGCCGGGTACTTCTGCGGCGGACTGTCCGACCATGCCACCATCGAGGTGACGAACAACGCCGGATGGGGCCTGGGGGACAATATGCTCTCCGGCACCATCGTCGTCGGGCAGCATGCCAGCGCCATTGCCGGAGTCGGCATGCGCGGCGGCACCATCGTGGTGCGCGGCAACCTGGGCAGCCGTGCCGGGCAGGTGATGAAAGACGGCACCATTATCTGTGGCGGCAATGCCAACTTCATGGCCGGCTATATGATGATGGGCGGGCGCATTATCATTTGCGGCGATGCCGGACACTCCACTGGGCAGAACATGATCGGCGGAGTCATCTATGTCGGCGGCAACATCGATGCCGTGGGCGCTGATGCCGCCTTCGCCGATATCAGCCCGGAAGAAGACGCGGAGATCCGCGCACTGCTCGCCCAATACCAGGTGCCGGCGCCGGCTGCCTTCCGCAAAGTCGTCTCCGCCCAGCAGCAGCACCATTATGCCGCCTATGAACGTGGAGAAGCCGCCGGCGGGGCGGAAGCGCCACGGCGAGTGCAGGTGACGTGCGACGCGGAATCCGTCTGGACGGAGCGCGTGGTGGAAGATATTACCACCAAGGCGGAGATCGGGCGCTACCGTGTGCGGGGGTACGGTGCCTTCCGCGAGTTGCCCACGCTCGATGAGATCAGCTTCCGCTTCGATCCGGCTGTTATCACCAAACTGACGCATGTACGTGAGCGCTGCAACTTGCGTACCACGCTGGGTGGGAAATTCGGCGGCAAACCGCTGTCGCTGTCGATGCCCATTCTTATTGCACCGATGAGTTATGGGGCGCTGTCGAAGCACTGTAAAATCGCGCTGGCGAAAGCCTCGGCCATGGTAGGCACGGCAACGAATACCGGCGAGGGCGGCATGATGCCGGAAGAGCGCGCCGCCGCGGAGCAGATGATCTACCAGTGCCTCTCCGGGCGCTTCGGCTTCAACCCGCACGACATGCGACGGGCCGATGCCATCGAGATCTACATCAGCCAGGGGGCGAAACCCGGGCTGGGCGGGCAATTGATGGGCAAAAAGATCACCGAGGAGATCGCCTCTATCCGCGGTATCCCACGCGGGATGGATCTGCGCAGCCCCAGCCGCCACCCGGATGTGATGGGCGCCGATGACCTGGTGATCAAAATCGAAGAATTCCGCGAGGCGACCGATTGGCGTGTGCCCATCAGCTTGAAGATCGGCGCGGGCCGGCTGAAAGACGATATCAAAATCGCGCTGAAGGATAACGTCGACTTCATCGAGATCGACGGCATGCAAGGCGGCACCGGCGCCTCCTCGGATGTGGTGACGGAGAATGTCGGCATCCCGACGCTGGCGGCGATTGTGCAGGCGATCAACGGTCTGCGCGAGATCGACCAGGACGGGCAGTTGCAGATCGTGTTGATGGGTGGCATCCGCAGCGGCATCGATGCCGCGAAAGCCATCGCCCTCGGCGCGGACGCGGTCGCCTGTGGCACCGGGGCCCTTCTTGCCGCCGGCTGCATTGCCTGCATGCGCTGCCATATCGGCAACTGCATCCGCGGCATCGCCACGCAAAAGCCGGAGCTGGTTGCGCGGTTGGACATCGACACCGCCGCGGAACGGGTGGCGAATTTCCTGGAAGGGATGGCCATCGAGCTGGCGGCTATTACGCTGGCGTGCGGTAAAGCCGATGTCCACCAGTTGGACAAATCGGACCTGGTCGCGCTGACGCCGCAGGCGGCGGCGATCACCGGACTGCCGCTGGCGGAGCCGGTCGGCAGCCTGGTGTACTGAGGAGAGGAGGAGCCTGTGTCTTTGCCATATACTGCATTTCCACCCGACGGCATGCCGGTGTTGACCTGCTGTCAGCGCGCCTGCCCTGTCGGTACCGATATTTCGACCTATCTTGCGCTTATCGCGCAGGGGAAATTAGCGGACGCGTTGGCGGTGATCCGTGAGGTGAATCCATTCCCCAGCGTCTGTGGCCGGGTATGCGACCATCCTTGCGAGGCGGCGTGCCGCCGCGCCGAATCCGATCAGCCGGTGGCCATCCGTGCGTTGAAGCGCATGCTGGCTGACCATGAGCGCACCACGCGCACCGGCTGGCCGGAGCAACTCATTCCAATGCGTGCGGAGAAAGTCGCCATCATCGGTGCCGGGCCAGCGGGGCTCACCGCCGCATCGGATTTACTGCGCCACGGCTTTGCGGTGACTGTTTTCGAGGCGCTGCCGAAACCTGGCGGCATGATGCGCGTGGGCATCCCGGATTATCGCCTGCCGGGCGCGGTGCTGGACGACGAGATCGAATACCTGCGCCAACTCGGCGTCGAGATCCGCGTGAACTCTGCGCTTGGGCGCGATTTTACCCTGGACGACCTGGGCGAAGACGGCTACACCGCCGTGTTGCTGGCCACCGGTGCGCATGGCAGCCGCAAATTGACCCTCCCCGGCGCGGATTGGTCCGGCATGATGACCGGCATCGACTTTCTCCGCCAGGTGAAGATCGAGGGGCAGCGGGAGATTGGCCGGCGCGTAGTGGTGATCGGCGGCGGCGATGTGGCGATGGACACCGCGCGCACCGCACTGCGGCTGGGCGCTGAGCGCGTAGACCTGGTCTGTCTGGAGCAACGCGAGCAGATGCCCGCACATGACTGGGAGACGCGCGAAGCGCTGGATGAACAGATCACCTTCCATTGCGGGTGGGGTCCACAGGCGTTGACCGGCGACGGCGACGCCCGCACCATCACCTTTGCCGCCTGTACCGCGTTGTTCGATGCCTCCGGTCGTTTCGCGCCGGTATTCGACAACACGCAGACGATCGCGTTTGAAGCCGATGTGGTGCTGACGTCCGTCGGGCAATACGCGGTCTTCTCCCACCGCCTGGGCGATGACATCGCCATCAGCGCACGGCAGCTCTACCAGGTTGACCCGGAGACGCTGCAGACGACGGCCCCCTGGGTCTTCGCTGCAGGGGACGCGGTGTATGGCACCGCTACGGTGATCAAGGCCATCGCCTCCGGTCACCGTGCGGCGGCAGCCATCCGCGAGTACCTGGATGCACTACCGTTGACCGGGCGGTGGGAACCGTGTACCCGTCCGGTACGCATCCCGCGCGGCGAGATTCCCGCCGACTGGGAGGAGCGCAGCCTGGCGGTGGAAAGCGAACTGCCGGCCGGGGAGCGCACCAGTTCCTTCGCCGAAGTGCGCCTGCCGTTGCCCGTAGAGGCGGCCATCGCCGAAGCGGCACGCTGCATGCGCTGTGATGCAGAGACGAAAAGCTACTCCTACAACCGGAACGTGCGGGAACAGATCTATCACCTGGCGCGTGACCTCCGGGCGGATGAGGAAGCATGTTTGTCCTTCCTGCGGCAAAAGCTCGAAGGAAACACGTGGAACGTGACACGGACACACCGTGCGGCGCTGGAAGACCTGGTCTTCCTCCCCGCCAACCTGACGCGGTTGGTCATTGATCCCTATCGCGAGGCGTGCAACACGCGTACCGTGATCGGCGCTCGGGCGGCGTGCCCGCTGGTACTCGACGGTCCGGTGGTGGTGGGCGGGGTGCCGTATGCGGAAATGGATGCCACCGTCACTGATGCGCTGTGTCGTGGTGCGGCGGAGGCGAAAATTGCCATTCGACTCCCCATCACCTTCACCCCGCCGGCAGGCGTGCCAGTCATCGGTATCGCACCATTGGAATCAGTACCTGCGGCATTACCGACCGTCGCTGCGCTCGAACTGCTTCCGGCGAATCCGGTAGCGCGACTTGATGCAGAGGCGATCATCTACGCGGCACAGGCATATCGGGTGCTGGCGCCGGGAGTACCACTTGGCCTGGGCGTTTTAGCCGATCAGGTGGAAGATGGCATCTCCATCGCCCTGGCTGCTGAGCTGGACTTCGTGACCCTCTCCGCCATGCCATTCGGCCTTGGCGGAGAGGATGGCTGGCGCGACGAGAGTGGCTATCCCGATATCTGCGTACTGGCGCGTGCTGTGGAAGCCTTGCGGGCACTGAATCGTGAGGAGGATCTTGACCTGCTCTACTTCGGCGGCATCCGCAACGGCGCCGACGTGGCGCGCGCGCTTTCCCTGGGCGCCAAAGCCGCGCTCATCGGGCATGCCGCCTGCCTGGCCGTCGGGATCGGGGAGGGGGAACAGCCGCGAGCGGAGCGCCTGCAGCATTTCGTCAAGGCGCTGTTGATGGAAACCTCAATCCTCGCACGCTGTTGCGGGAAGACCGACGTGCAGAACCTGGAGCCGGAAGATATGAGCGCGTTGACCGTGGAAACCTCCATGGCGACGGGCATCCCGCTGGTCGGGTGGGATGTGGTGTACCGGAACGTAGAACTGTCGGCAGTGTAATAACCGGGGCTTATTAATTGAGAGGAGAAGTAAGATGACTACTCTGGTAGAGTCAAAAGAACACATTACCGATCATCTGTCGGCGCTGGAGCAACTCAAGCAGCGCATGGTGAAAGATCGGATTGAATACATCCTGGTGCAGTTCGTCGACATCCATGGCTCAGCTAAGGTGAAAATGGTGCCGGCGGACTATCTGGACGATGTGGTCACTGGTGGCGCCGGGTTTGCCGGTGCCGCCGTCTGGGGCATGGGGCAGGGGCCGCACTCGCACGATTTGATGGGCCGGGTGGATCTCGCCTCCTATACCCCGCTGCCCTGGGAGCCGGGTGTCGTGCGCTTAGCCAGTGACATTTACGTCGATGGCGCGCCGCATCCCTACTGCCCGCGTGTGAACCTCAAGCGTATGCTCGCGGAATTGGCGGCGATGGGGTATCAGTTCAACGTGGGCATCGAGCCGGAGTTCTTCCTGGTGAAGCGCCGTGAGGATGGCGGCATCGCCGTCGCCGATGACCTGGGCATCGATACCCTGGATAAAGCCTGTTATGATTTCAAGGGGATCTGCCAGCACTTCGGCTTCCTGCGTGATCTGAATGATGCCATGCTCACTCTCGGCTGGGGCAATTATCAGACGGACCATGAGGATGCCAACGGGCAGTATGAGATCAACTACAAATACTCCGACGCCTTGACCAGCGCCGACCGGCATACCTTCATCAAAATGCTGACCAACCAACTGGCCAGGCGGTACGGACTGATCGCCACGCACATGGCCAAGCCGTTCGGCAATCTCACCGGCTCCGGCGCGCACTACCACTTCTCGCTGACGGAGATCGCCACCGGGAAGAATGTCTTCGCCGGGTCGCCGGATGAGCCGCGCGGGCTGGGGCAGTCAGCACTCGCCTATCACTTCATCGGCGGCATCCTGCGCCATGCGCGCGCCCTGTGCGCCATCACCTCGCCAACGGTGAATTGCTACAAGCGCCTGCAGATCGGGTCCGCGCTGGTCGGCAACCGTTCCGGCGCCACCTGGACGCCGGCCTTCATCACCTACGGCGATAACAACCGCACGCAGATGCTGCGCTGTCCCGCGCCCGGGCGTTTTGAAGACCGCACCATTTCCGCGGCGCACAACCCGTATCTGGCCATCGCCGCCTATATCGCCGCGGGGATTGACGGTATCCGCAACCAGATCGACCCGGGGGAACCGAACGTTGGCCGCAACATGTATGAACTGGACCCGGAGGCATTGATGGCCTCCGGCATGCAGATCCTGCCGCAGAGCCTCCACGAAGCGCTGGACGAGTTGAAGCGCGACGAGGTAATCCAGGCGGCATTAGGGCCGATTGCCCCGGAATACATCCGCCTGAAGGAAGGCGAGTGGCGCCAGTACCATCGCGTCGTCTCGCAATGGGAAATCGACCGGTATCTGACATTGTTCTGACCGAGTGGAAGGAGGAATAAATGATCTCATTGGGCACAACACACACACCGATCACCATTGCCAGCATCCTGGGAAAGGATGAACGGCAGACACGTTCCATCGCCAATATCCGGCAGGCTGGAGAGTTGTTGGGGATTGCGCGTGAACATATCGAGGATTTGATCAACCCGCAGGATGTCCACGTATTCCGCTTGCATACGAATATGCTTGGTGAGCCGATCACGGTGTGGGGATGCACCTCTTTCCACAACAAAGCGCGCGGCTTTTATAAAGGCGGCATCCGCATCTCGCCGGATGTAACGATCTGGGAGACGATTGAGCTGTCCCGGCTGATGACGTTAAAAACGGCGCTGACCGAGTTAGAGATGGGAGGCGCGAAAACCGGCATCAATTTCGACGTGAAGGCGATGTATGCACGCTTTAATAAACAGGGGTATGACCCGGAATTCGAGCGGCAGATCAAACGCTCCATCATGAAAGAATACGCGCACCATTACCGGGGCATGCTGGAAAAGCGCCGCTATGTGCCGGCGCCGGACTACGGCACCGGACCGGACGAGATGGTGGCGATTTATAATGAAACACATGAACCGTCCTCGGTGACGGGCAAGCCGGAAGGCATCTCCGGCTGGCTGCCCGGACGCACGGAAGCCACCGGATACGGCGTGGCAGCCGTCATCCAGCAACTACTGCCGCAACTGGGTAAAGCGCCGGAGGAGGTTACCGTCAGCATCCAGGGATTCGGCAACGTAGGCTCCTACACCGCCTTGTATCTGCACCAGCTCGGGGTGAAAGTGGTGGCGGTGGCAGACAAGGAAGGCGGCGTCTATCAACCCAAAGGGCTGGAGATCCCGGCGCTGATACAGTATGCGCGTGAGACCGGCAGTGTGAAAGGCTTCGCCGCGAAATTCACCAACAATGAGATGTATTGCTTGCCGGTGGACGTCTTCGTGCCGGCGGCGAACAATGATACCATCACCGCCAATGTCGCCCGGCGCCTTCAAGCGCGCTATATCGTCGAAGGGGCGAACTTCCCGGTGATGCTGGATGCACAGGCGATTTTAACGCAGCGTAATATCACCGTCATCCCGGATATCCTGGCCAATGCCGGCGGCGTCATCGCCTCCGCAGAAGAGTTTGCTCATTCCGTCTCCACCGCCAAGTGCCGCAAGGAAGATATCCAGGCACTGATCACCGCGAAGATGACCGAAAACATGCAAACGGCGCTTGCCGAAGCGGAACACTACCACATCTCGCTCGACCTGGCCTGCACATTGATCGCCGTCAAACGTGTTTACCAGACCATGCGACAGCGCGGGTGGGTATAAATAATGTTAGAGTTGGTTATTCAATATGATGATATGATAGACAAGCAGCGGAAATAGGGTCCGCTAAACGTGTCCTCGTAATTAGACGACAAGCGGCTAAGATTGAAGTTAAACAAACATCGATTACCTTAGCGACGTCTTTCTGGTAGAGTCCTAAATTAAGGCGTTTCTTCTGAAGGTGATCGCCGATGGTCTGTAACTCACGGGGATAAACAGATGGCAGAGGCTTTTCAGTCTTCAATATGATATGACAACAAGGGAACGCAACTCTGAGGATACGGCCATCGGCGTCCTGTTCGCCGGTGGCCGCATCATTCCGCGCCGTCTGCATTGGCAATCAGCAGGATACCATCGCCAGCATTATCTGGGAGTGGCGGGGAAACTATCGGACGGCCACACTGCACTACTTCCTCGACGAATGCGCCAGCGGGAGCCGCATCAAGTTGTGCTATCATACCGGTGATCTGCGATGGTTTGTCGAGGAGATCACCGGTTAGGCGTCACACCTACTGCACCGTCCGCGGTGAGTCTCTGCCCGAAATGATCTCAATTCCTACGGCCACTGGGTACCCCAGCGGGAGAGCGGGAGCCATTCCCCGGATGCCTCAAATGTCCGGCAATCATCGCCATCGTTCGCTAGCGGGCAGATGGACGGGTGGGGATAGAGTGCGACCTTTTGACCAAAACGTCACATGAAATTGGCGTTCGTTGGCCCGTCGACAGCGTTAAATCCCCAATGGTCTATCCCAGCCATTTAAACGGCATAGGCGGGCATTGTTGGTGTGTGAAGGGCTATCTGGCAGACCGCGTAGCAGGTTGCACAACAAAGGCAGTACTGCCGGGTACACGGTTTGCGACATACCCATGTGACAGACCTGCTCGCTGCCGGTGTGTCAGGTCACATTGTGGCCCAGCGGGTCGGGCATAGCACGGTGGCATTTACGAAAGCCCGATACGCCCATGTCGCCCCGACCATGCAGCACGAGGCCGTGAAAGTCATTGATGACATACTCACCAAATCTGCTAAACAGGAGCAGTCTCCTGATTCTGTTTAGCAAATGTTTAGCAAAACCAAAAGAAAAGACCCCGATTTGAGCGTAAATCGGGGTCAAAAATATGGCTGCCGGACTAGGATTCGAATGTAGTCCAAGCCCTTCACCATAGCAAACAACAGCGCAGAATCGAGCGTAATGATAGCAAACAGGATTATCTGACATAACGATTATGCACGTCTCTGCTGCATGGCATGTGCCCCTGAATGTGCCCCTTGCACTGGAATGGCACCCCGCGAATCAGGTGCAAAATTGGCTTCGTTTTTATTATACCACAATTGCCGGGACGTCTGGTGCGGTTATGGCGGGCTCTTGGGCCAGTTGCTTCAGCAGCGGCGTTGCGAGATGGATCATCACCGGCGGATGGCGCAATACGGCTTCTCCCAGGACCTGGCGGCAGGCGCTCGGATCAATATGCTGATACCCCGGTATACTATCAGGTGCGCCGATGATCATGCGTGTGATCGGTAATGCCTCTCTCAATGCTAGCGGTTCTACAGGTGTAGCCCAGATAGCCCGTGCGGCGGGGATGGCCGCCATGTGTTCCGCACACCGGTCTACTTCCGTCATGCTCCAAATACGTACCGCTACTTCAGCATTCTCCGGCCAACTGATGATCTCCTTGAACATTTCCGGTTGCGCACTCCAGAGCAGAAAGCGATAGGCTGTGGCCGCTCCACATGCGGTAATCAGGTGTTGTAGATCGGCCAAGGCGATCTGACCTACCAGCAGATCAAAATCCGGGCTGACCAATACCAGGGGACGAGATGCTAGTGGCAGCGGTGAGGCCGGCGCCTGTCGCGTAATTCGCGGTAACGTAATGGATTTGATAATCTGATGCTGTTTGCTTCGACCAAACGTCTTCCGCATCGGGATTTCCATGCGCTTGGGAATGCCAATGAAGATATTGTCTGCGAACAGATGTTCTTTAATGGTATCCAGGCCCTCATTGGATTTCACGGTACTGATCTGTTTTTCGACCAGCTTCACTGTCAGCGGCACCTTTTCGGTAAGATGTTCCTCGACTGCGGCATGCCAGGCGGACTGCTGCAGTTCCGGGGACAGCGATTTCAACACCAGGGCTTGCTCGATATTCATCGGAGCTATTCGTGCGGAATTCCGCACATTTTCACATATCTCACTCGCCTGCACTAATTCGTAGATCCGGCGCTTCGACATCTGCAGGATATCCTTGCCGTACGCCTCAATGGTGCGATGCGTCTCATCTCGGTACAGCTTCTCCGCGAGTATTTTCTGCAGATAATACCCGATTTGAAACACGTCTTTCTCGTGCTGGAGAATGAATCCCTCGTACTCCGCGCGCCGGGCACGCTGCTGATCATCCAGCGGTACGCTGAGCCGGCGATTCTGCCGGTTCTGTGTATGCGCTCTGTGACCAATCTGTGCCGGCGTCGTGGCCCCCCCAGGGGGTTT
>Ga0272448_1001699_pt1 | contig 29007 bp, 18 predicted proteins | sample YNPCB0191_FD_202220 | JGI IMG/M metagenome (GOLD analysis project Ga0272448, IMG submission 202220) | Hot spring sediment microbial communities from Yellowstone National Park, WY, United States - YNP-CB-019-1 | ecosystem: Environmental > Aquatic > Thermal springs > Hot (42-90C) > Sediment...
CGGCAGTGCATCCAACGGCTCGGCCAATTGGCTGCCGACTTCCCACGCATCAGCGAACTGGATATCAACCCGCTGATCGTCGGCCCCAAACAGCAGGGCAACACCGTCGCCGACGTCCGTATCCGATTGAGTTAGGTTGAACTACACTCCCTCACAAGATATAAAAAAACGGTAACATTTTAGCCGAATGAAGCAACGCGCCTCTCCCATGCCGGGCTAAACCCAGCGTGTCATTCCCGCGAAAGCGGGAATCCAGAAAATATCTTCGAGTTGCCGCTTACCTAGGAGGAACACAGGAGCAGGCACAAAGAAGTCTGGATTCCTGCTTACGCAGGAATGACACCTTGGTCCCCCTCACCCTAATCCTCTGGACGGCCAGGGGAGAGGGTAACCAGTCCCTTCCACTCGGCTAAAATGTTACAAAAAACGGACAGTTTTCCAGGTTGGTTTTCCTCAAGGAGTTGCATGATGGATAAAAACGAAGTCTATCAACGGGTTGTCCAAGTGGTCTGTGAAGTCCTAGGAATTGAACCGGACATCGTCCAGCCGGAAAGCCATTTCGTTTTCGACCTGGGCGCCGAAAGCACCGACTCGATCCGGCTGGTGGAAGCGTTTGAACGAGAATTCAATATTCAGATGGACGAGGATGCCGCCTTAAAGGTGAAGACGGTCGGCCATGCAGCGGATTTCATCGCCGAATATTTGAAATAGCGTAAGATTTTAGCCGAATGGAAGGGCACGCTTGTCGTGCCCGCCGGATCTAGCCCCCTCACCCGGCCTGCTTCGCTCCGCCGGCCTCTCGACGGCCAGGGGAGAGGCTGAGATCGGACCTGATAAGCAGGTTCCTCCAAGGGCATTTTTATTCGGCTAACGTGTTACAAATGTTACAGATAAAAAATCTCGCTTCATCCAACCTGAAAGTCCTCAGGAAGGACACCTGGGCGCACAGAAGCGGGATTGCTGGCATCCCAGGCATCGCTGCAGAGACCTTTCTGTATCGTTTTGGGAGGGCAAGAAAGGGATGTGTGGGCGGTTTACGCTTCGGGCATCGGCGGAGGTGGTGGCCGGGGAGTTTTTAGTGATTCTGCTGGAGCCGTTGCCGCCCCGATATAATATCGCCCCCAGCCAAGCCATTTGGGTTATATGGGCATGTCCTGGAGAGGCTAAAAAACCTTCGGCGTCTGGGCCTGCGCAGATCGCTCCGCCCCAGTCTCCATCGGCGGGCAGACCGGAGGGAGAATCCCCCCGCTTCGAGTTGAGCACTGCTGCCGATCAGCAGGGGCTGGTCCCGAAAATTTTTCCGCCTCGGCAGTTGGTTTGGATGCAGTGGGGGCTTCGGTGGACCGGGCCGACAAGACGGCAAACGCCTTCCCTGCTCATCAATCTCCGAACAGAAACTGCCCTGGAAAAACCCCGCTTCCGAAACCTGCTTCAAAGCAGGCGGTGCCTGATCTTGGCCGACGGATTCTATGAATGGGAAAAGATCGGCCGGGGCCGCTGGCCCTATTTTATCCATCGGAAAGACGATCGGCCGTTTGGAATGGCCGGGCTGTGGAAACCGCCCGCTTCCGCCGAACCGGCGCTGCTGCCGGAATGTGTGGTGCTGACCACTCCGGCCAATGCGCTGCTGGAGTCGATCCATCCTCGGATGCCTGCCCTGCTTTTGCCGGAAGACTACGGTCTTTGGCTTGATCCGGCAGAAGATCGACCGGAGGTCTTAGCCCGGCTGGTACGCCCCTATCCGAGCGAACATCTGGAGGCCTATCCGGTGTCCGAGCGGGTGAACTCCCCTGAGTGGGAAAATCCCGATTGTATCCAACGGGAAGATCGGCCCCGACAGTCGATGCTCTTTTCCTTCGGCGAAGAAGGTCCTCCGGCTGCCCCGCCCACGGTTTAGACAGACGATGGCCGCCAGGCAAGCAGGCGATGCAACGGCCAGTACCAATGGAGCATTGGTTTCCCGGACCGATGCTGCCCGGGACCCCTTGGGAGGGCGCGTTCGCCTTGGCTACCAGTACCGCCATTCTGCCAATAGCAGGATGTAGGTCCCGAGCAGGGCGTTGGTCACAGCATGGGCTGCCACACAGTCCCAGATGTTTTTCGTCCTATAGGCCAACCAGGTTACCAACAGAAACCAAGCCGTAGCAGCGAAAAGTTCCCCCGGATGGCTGAGCACCGCATACAATACACAGGCCAGCAGAGCGCCCAGGGTGATTTGGCCCACCGGAACCTCCCACCAGTTGGCCTGTACGACATACCGCATCAAAAATCCCCGCAGGAAAAACTCCTCGACCAGGGCCACCACAACCACCATGCCGAATAGCCGCAGCGCCACAAATCCCCACAGCATCCAGGCGGGCTGATCCTGAAACACCCGAAACGGATTCAACCCGCTCCGCACGCCCATATCCACCAAAGCGCCCAGGCCCATCGGCGCCAGCCATTTCCGCTCCCAATTCAACTGGCCAAATCCTAGCCAAATAATCAGCCCTCCCATTCCGACCAAAATCGCCAGCCCACTCATCCGCACAGGAAACTGCCGATACACCGGCCAGATCAACCCAATGGTCAGACAGGTCAGGAGAATTTTCAGGGCATAGACGGTCGGATAGGCGGCGTAGGGGATGCCCGCCCAATTGACCTCCGGCGGCAGTTCGCTTGGCAGGACGGAACCGGCCGGAGCGGGCCGGCTATTTGGTTTCGGCGCATGGGGTTTAGCAGCCCCAGGGCCTGCTTCGGGCGGGGGAGATTGTTCGGTGGGCTGGCCAGTTTTTTCGGCCCGGCCTTCTGCGTTTTCGACCCTGCTTTCTGAGCTTTTGGGCCGGCCCTCTGAGGAACCGCCGGTGGGAGCGCCTTGGTCGGCCGATGGAGCGGGCGGCGGGCCGGAAGGAGTTGGCGGATTCAGATCGGTCGGCGGAGTTTCCGGCAGGGCGGTTTGTTCTCCGGGTTGTTCTGGCATGAGCGGGGGTTTGGGTTTGGGCGGCGGCCGGATCGGCTCAAACGCACCGACTCCCATATAGACCACAAAAGGCAACACAAACCCCAACCAACGCCGCCGACGCACCAACAATCCCCACCGACCCCCAGAGCACTCCAGCGAGCTTTCCAGAGCGTCAACGCCCCTGTGTCCCGAACCGTCCGAAGCATTCATGGCCATAGTCCTCTCCTTTGCATAATCAGAGTCCGGGTATTATCCTATATAATACTGTATCGTTCGCAATACCCAGGTCCCCTGGAATCTTGAAATTTGGGGAACGGGAATTTTACCAAGGTTGGCGTATCGACAGAAAAAGGCCATTTTCGGAGGGCATTGGAACGGCCGCCTTATGCCTTCTGCAAAAACAGGGGGGAAAGCCTCTCAAGGCCCAAACCATGAAACAAATCATTGCTATTGTTCAGCCGTTTATGGCGGAAAAAGTTTTGAAATCGCTTCCCCAGGCTTCCTGGGAGGCGTTGAGTGTACGGGAAGTGAAGGGTTACGGGCGGCAAAAGAGTTATTTGGATGAATACCGGGGCAGCGAATACGCCGCCGCTTTTCTTTCCAAAGTGATGATCATGCTTTGGGTCCAAGATCAGGAGGTGGAAACGGTGGTGCGAACGATTGTGCGAACAGCTCGGACAGGTCGGCAAGGAGACGGGAAAATTTTTGTGCTTCCTACGGAAGGCCTCACGGGTCTGCATGGGATGGTGCAGGAAGGGCCAGAGTCTTTTTCCGATTAAAGGAGGAACGTTGGGGGTGGGGAGGCGGCGGTGGGTCGGCCCGTTCACCTATCGAGCAGGAGCGGCGCCAACCGCACCGGCGCCGCCGGGCAGCAGGTAGGAATCGGAAAAACGATAAAACATAGTAAACTTGTAACATTTTAGCCGAATGAAGTAACTCGCCTCTCCCGCCGCGGGAGAGGATGGCTCCTGAACGAAGCTGGCTGAGGGGTGTCATTCCCGCGAAAGCGGGAATCCAGAAAGTAGGAAGCCATGTTATCTGGACTGCTGCTTGCGCAGGAATGACACATAGCCCCCGCCATTCGGCTTAAATGTTACGTAAACCTTTTTATCCATGAACAGATATATTCCATTTCCTGAACTGCAACGTCGGACGCCTGCCAGCGTCGAAGAGCTTTCGGAGTTGCTCCGACAGGCCGCTGCCAGCAGCACACCGGTCTATCCGATTGGCGGAGGTACAGCTTTAGGGTATGGCGGTTTGCCGACCAAACCGGGTTGGGGGCTGAGTCTTCAGGGGCTACGGCGGGTGGTGGATTATCCGGCCCGGGATTTAACTATTACGGTGGAAGCGGGGCTGACGGCTGCGGAGTTGCAGGCTCTGTTGGCCCAGCAGGGGCAGCGGTGGCCGGTGGACACGCCGCAGCCGAATCGGGCGACCGTGGGCGGCCTGGTCGCCTGCAACCTGAGCGGTCCTCGCCGCTACGCCTGGGGTAGGCTGAGCGATTATGTCCTCGGTCTGACCGCGGTGGATGGGCAAGGGATGGTTTTCTCGGCCGGGGCGCGGGTGGTCAAAAATGCCGCCGGATATAATCTGTGCCGATTGTTGGCGGGTTCTTTAGGCACTTTGGCCGTCATCGCTCAAGTAACGCTCATGGTCAAGCCGCTGCCGGAAACCACGGCGTTTGTCGTGGGCGACCTGGAGGATTGGGACGCCGCAGACCGGCTCCTGAGCAGTCTGGGCGAGGTCCGAGTCCTGCCGACCGCCGTGGAATTATTGGCTGGTCCTGCCTGGGCGGACGACCCTTGGCTAGGGCGTATCAAGCCGACGGCCAAAGCCCGGTTGGCCATAGGTTGGGAAGGGTCGGCTAAAGAAGTTGCTTGGCAGATCGAGCAGGTTGTCTCGGCCTGGCAGACCGAGGGGGTGCGGGGCGTCCAAACCTTGCCGGACTCCGACGCCCAAAAGGTGTGGCGGCGTCTGACGGAATTTTCCGTCCCCCCTTCCGTGGAAGATGTTTTAGCCAACGGCCTTCCGCCCGGGCCCGGCCGACTCGCCTCCCCCTGTCCTGATGACCCCCGGGAAAATGGGATATCCGAGGTTGCGGAGAAATGGTTGCCGCAGCAGGCGGATGGCGGCGGAGAGGGGGACGGTTTTTTGGTCGTTCAGGCCAGCGTCCTGCCGAGCCGGGTCCTCCCCCTGATGGCCCGATGGTTGCAGATGGATCGGCAGGTTTCGATATTGGCCCATGCCGCTTCGGGGGGTTTGGTGGGGTATTTTCCGCTCGGGACGATGGAAGCGGTTCGATGGGTGCGGGAATGGATTTTTCCTTCCATTGTCGCTCAGGAAGGAGCCGGGCAAGTTCTTTTCCTCCCGTCGGGAGTGGTTTTGGGACCGGAAGACCTCTGGACCCCCTCGCCAGGGCAAGATCGACTCGTTCAGGCCATCAAACAACGTTTTGATCCCCAGGGAATTCTCAATCCAGGCCGATTAGGATTGGGCGTTTGAGAAGCGATCTATGGCCATGCACAAAACGACGCCTTTTGGGAAAAACGATTTGCCTTTTGGGAGCGGCGCTGGCAACGTGGGATCGGATGGTCGGCAGGTGGCTGCCCACATAGATTCCAAGGTGCTCCAGACGTGCGTTCATTGTGGACTGTGCACGGCTGCCTGTCCTACCTATACGGAATTGGGTAATGAGAACGATAGCCCTCGGGGCCGCATCTATCTGATGCGTCTGGTGCAAGAGGGGCGACTGCCTTTGGATGAACGGGTTCGCCGACACTGGCAATTGTGTCTGGATTGTCGGGCTTGTGAGACGGCGTGTCCTTCGGGGGTAAAGTACGGTCGGCTTATTGAGCCGGTGCGTCTGGCCCTGGAGGAACTGGATCGGCAAAAGCGGCCGCTGACTCGATGGGATTGGTTTCGGGAGTGGGTGCTTTTTCGGATTTTTCCGTATGCGGATCGGATTCGGCTGGCGGTTTTTCCGGTGCGGTTGCTTCAGAGGGTAGGGATTTACGATTTTTTGGAGCGGCTGGGGTTATGGCGGCTGCTGCCGGGGCGATTAGGACAGATGATCACCTTAGTTCCGCCGTTGACGCCGCAGGGGCCTCGGTTGCCGCGGTTTTTGCCTGCGGTGGGACGGCGGCGGGCTCGGGTGGCTTTTTTCGTCGGCTGCGTGGCCGACGCCATGTTCCGGGACATCCACTGGGCCACGCTCCGAGTCCTGCAACAGAACGGATGCGATATTTTAATTCCGCCGGGTCAGGGCTGTTGCGGGGCCATCCATTACCATAACGGCGATCCGCAAGGCGCCCGCCGATTGGCCGACGCCAATGTGGCCGCCTTCGACCTGGACGAAATCGACGCCATCATCGTCAACCACGCTGGCTGCGGGGCGATGCTAAAGGAATACGGTCTGCATTGGCAGGATACCAAACAGCCAGCCCGTCGCCGATTCGCCGCTAAAGTGCAGGATGTGAACGAATTCCTAGATAAACTCGGCCCGACGCCGCCGCCGGGGCGGATCGAGGCAGTGGCTGCTTATCACGACGCCTGCCACCTGGCCCACGCCCAAAAGATCGTGGACCCCCCTCGGCGATTGCTCCGGAAAATACCGGGCCTGGTGCTCAAAAATTTACCGGAAAGCGAAATTTGCTGCGGCTCCGCAGGAACCTACAACCTGGAACATCCGGAACTGGCCGGCCGATTGGGCGACCGAAAACTGCAAAATATCTTGGCCAGCGGGGCGCAGATCGTACTGGCCTCGAATGCGGGTTGTCTGCTGCAAATCCAGCGAGAAGTTCGACAACATCGGGCGCCCTTGCTGGTCATGCATCCGATGAGCCTTTTGGACCTCAGTTACCGAGAACAACCCCTGCCGCGGCTTCCTTAATCTCGGAGATGGTTTTCGGCAATTTCCCCCTGGAGGAGGCAAGAAAACGCCATGGGAGAATCGAAGATTGTACGGTTTTCCGTGTCGGTGGAAGGGGATCTGTTGGAGGAGTTGGACCGGTTCTGCCGGGAGGAACATTTTGCCACCCGAAGCGAAGCGGTTCGACAGATGATTCGGGATATGCTCACCGAGCGGGCCTGGACAGAAGAGACGACCGAAGTCGCCGGCACATTAACATTAGTCTATGATCACCACCGAAGCCAACTGCGGGATCGGCTTTTAGCTCTGCAACATGATTATCACCAATGGGTGATTTCGGTCCTCCACGCCCATTTGACGAAAGATTTATGTTTGGAGGTGATTTTGTTGCGAGGGCCAGCGGGCCAACTGCGTCAACTGGCGGCCCAACTCCGCGGCTTGAAAGGCATTCATAAAGGGGAATTGGTCATGGCCGCCGCCCCACAAACGAGCCATCCTTGACGTTCCCATAACGAAATTCAACCGAGCTGAGCCAAGGGAACCCCAAAAAATCGGAGATTTCCGTCCCTGGGGGCGCGGCATAATCGGCACAAAGAGTATCCCGCCTCTTGGGACGGTCCATGCAGACTGCGGCGGGAGGGCCGTCGAAACCCAGAGGGTTCGTCGGCGCCTGCTGCCGCAAGACAATCCGAGGCCCAAGGTCATGCCAGCGGCAAAGGCTCCTGGCAGCGAGTAACGAAATCGTGCAACTGGACAATCAGTTCCGCCTCTGGATGGACCTGGCCAGAGCCGACCTCCCCAAGCCAACGACAAGTCGCATACCCCCGCTGCCGCTGTTCATATTGACTTAACCATTCCTGATACCTCCGGAGGAAAGCCGTCTCCTGGATGGGGTATCGAATGGTATTGGCATAATGTCCACACCGCCAAGGCTTGGGCGTCAAACGGGCCCGAAAACATTCCTGGAGCTTGCACAACCGGATAAAAAGCGGATCGGCGCCTAAAGCCTCTAGAATCTCGTGCGTTTGGGAACTGGCAGGATCCAATAGGGGATGGGTAACCAGCCCCCGGAGGCCCGCGGAGGTGCGATACAGCCGGATGTTCCACTCTGGATGAGCGGCGGCAAAATCTTCCACAACCGCCCGAGTCTTTTGCTCGTGTTCGGACTCCGAAGATTTCTTCTCCGATAGGTTTGCCCCGCCCAGCAGCCATGCCAAGATGCCCTTCGGAGCTTCCTGTTCTGCCGGTTCCTCCGGAAAGTCGATATCGACAAACATCACCCGCTGGGTGTTGAGGACCACCGATCCGTATTGATTCCGAGTAACCGCACCCAGCAGACGCCCCTGGGAATCCGAGATGGTCTGAAGCAGCTCTTCCCGAAGAGGCGTGGTCGCATAGGGATACCGATCAGGTTTTTGCCCTAGGGAAATCCCTTGTCGGATGCGTTCTGCGGCGGCCGCCGCGGCTTGCTCTGCATCGGCCTGACTGGAATCGGACCATCGCCAGCAGGAAAAACACAGGTCTTTGCCTTCGGGTGATGTTTGGCTGCCGGTCGCTTTCGCCCAGAATTTAGGAATTTGCACCGTAATACCTTTGTAGGAGCGTGAGATCGGCAACGAAAGGCCCTGTTTCGTAGGGGAATTCGGACCATATTGTCCTACCGTTCCCCTCCACCCTATGAGCCCCAACTTTCAGGCCCCTGCTGCCTATCCCTCCGAAGGAGCGGCTGGCGTTTGGACCATCTGTTTGAGGGCCTTCAGGGCACGGACCCGTACTTTGTGGGTTGCTGGCCGGGCAGGGATGTCCCGCAGTTCCCCCGGACGGAAGGGATTGGGAACGCCTGTCTTGGCGGGCCGGGCCGGGACCAACTTTCTTTCAATTTTGACCAAGCCTGGCAGAGCAAATACGCCCGAACCATCCGGCCCTAAGGCCTTTTGCATTTCGGCCTCTAAGGCACTGAGCACCTGCCCGACCACTTTTTTCTCCACCCCGGTCACCTCAGCCAAACGCCGGATCAATTCGGTTTTGCTCAGCGGTTTTGCTCCACTCTGTGCACACATTGCAATACCCTCCAAATAAAACCAAGGAACATTTCACCCCTTCCGGAAGTTCGGAAGGCCTTTAGCAAGAAGTTTCTTTCGGGCCAATCCTCCCCCAACCCCATCTCCTGAGCGAAAGAGCCATTCCTCTTTTTCAGAGTCCACTTCACCGGTTTTTCTTCTGTCCGATTTTTTCTGCTCGGCATTCCTTGCGCAGGCAGGAATGAGACGCTCTTTCGGTCGGCGGAGATGTTCCGTATTTTCTTTTGTTTTCGCTCGGATCCATGGATACCCCCGGCAGAAAAGGAGGGAACACCTCTTTTAGGGGACCAACCTTCCACAGAAATCCGCTCTACCTTCCTCTTTCTGGGGGAAATCCGCTCTAAAAGGTCAACTACGTCCAATGCCCCATCTATCAAGTTTACCTGGGGTTCAAAAGATTTTTCCTCCCAGCAGGCATGATTAGAAAACTCTTTTGCGAAAAAAACAACCCCAGGGGCTATAAAAAAGATATTTTCCCCCCCTTTGGTGTATCTATTCTAACCTATCATTTTTTACTGCCCAAGGAGTAGGATATTATTGGGGGGGCAAGATACCCCTATTTGTATTGGGGATGGGAGATGCTCAGAGGCAATGGAATATGCATCTGTGGTATTAGACAATACCCCCATTTAGGTGTATATGGCCGAAAAAGTTTGCCTGTTTTCTCAGGCGGAAGGCCCTCGTTCGACCTTTGGGCCCTGTTTCGGGGTTTAAATTTAAGGAAAATCGGATTTTCCAAGGGGTGGAACTCCAAGGGGATGGCTGGCCGCGGTTTTTTTCCGGCGGACAACCGTGGCAGGTGGTTGTTTTTTTTCGTCTTTGTTTTTATTGGGTCGGTGAGGTTTCACGAGGTAGGGGGAGTTTTTTGCAACCTATTATTTGGTAGGCGGTTAGGAGATTTATTTCCCAAGAGAGGATAGCGATGGAGCGATGGATAGGAGTGGGATTGGCCCTGGTGGGCCTTTTTTTTGGGCTGATTGGCCTGTCGGAAGCGTTGGGGGCCTGCGGAGGCCATGGGGGATATTTTGTGGGCCTGAGCCAGTGGGTTTTAGGCCAACAGCCGCTCCCTGCCGTACCGCTGCGGATTCTGGTAAGACCGCGTCAGGAGGCCGAAAAGAAGCAAGAAGAGGAAGAGAAAGAAGAGGGGGAGGAGAAAAAAGAGGATCAAGAGAGCGAAGGGGGTGTGGATGTATTTGTACCGCCCCCGCGGGAGGTGATGAAAAATCTTTTTACCGCCCAACAGCTCCTGGAGCAAGGCCGGTTAAGTGAAGCCCTCGGCTTTTTGCAAGCCATTTTAACTGCTCCGGAGGATTATTTCTTTCAGCCGGATCGAAGTCGGCAGACCCGGCTGAGTCTGAAAAGCGAAGCGCAGCGGCTCCTGGGGCAGATGCCGGAGCAGGCCTGGCAGATGTACGAGATTCGGTATGGTCCGCAGGCCAGACAGTTGCTTCGACAGGCGGTGGTCGAAGGGGACCCGGAAAAGCTCAGCGAGATTTCACGGACCTTTTACCACACCGAAGCGGGTTATGAAGCCAGTTTGCTTTTGGGGCTGCATCATTTGCGGTGCGGGCGGGTGTTGGCGGCGGCTTTGATTTTGGATCGTCTGGAGAAATCTTGTAGGAATCCGGAACACTTGGAACCGAGCTTATCGTTGGCCCTAGCCCTAGCCTGGTATCGGGCGAAAATGCCCGAGACGGCGCAGGCGGTTCTTGTCCGGTTGAAAGCCAGGCGGGGTGGTCAACCGCTCCAAGTGGCCGGCCGGGAAATACCTTGGTTTGTTCGAGAGGGCGATGCGTTATCCTGGCTAGCGAAGTGGACAGGCGTTCCCGCGATGGGAGGCTCCGGCCGGGAAGACACAGGATATTTCATGGTGCGGAATAGCCCGGCTCGAGACGGGCTGTGTTCGGGCGGCCGACCTTTGCTCAACCTCCGTTGGCGGGCGCCGACGGCGGACCATCCTGTGGTGGAGCAATGGATTCAGCGGCTTCAACAGGATTGGGAAGATCAAAGCATCCCCTGTTTAGCTCAGGGGATTCCTTTGGTGGTGGGCGATACCGTGCTCATGCGGAGCTTGCAAAACTTAGTGGCGGTGGATTTGCAGACGGGGAAGCGGCTTTGGGAATCCAATGTGGCGGCGCCGGTGGACACGATTCTGGCGGGGCAGGACCAGCAGATTGCCCTCGGACAGGCGACCGCGCTGCAGGCCCGCATGGCGCAGCGGATTTGGCTTGACGCCACCTACAGCCGACTCAGCAGCGACGGAAAGGATGTTTTTTGTATTGAAGAGGATTCGGCTTGGGAAAGATCGACGCCGCCCGGGATGCCTCCGATTCTGATCATCCGGCAACGGATGAAAGAGGGCAGAAGCGGCGCGTTAGGGAACCGGCTGGCAGCGTATGACATACGGACCGGCAAACTCCAATGGGAAGTCGGCGGGCCAGAAGACCAGGAATATGTTCTGCCGATGGCCGGGACCGCTTTTTTAGGACCGCCGTTGCCTTTGATGGGACAGTTGTATGTGTTGGGGGAAACCAGAAATGACATTCGGCTTTTGGTTTTGGAGGCCCGAACCGGCCGGTTGATCTGGTCGCAGCAATTGGGTGTGGTAGGGCAGAATGGGGGGATGGGGGGTGATTTTGACGGCCAACCGTTTACCAGCCGCTTTTTGGGCCTTTCCCCTTCCTATGCGGAGGGTATTTTGGTGTGCCCCACGGGCCAGGGGGCTTTGGTGGCCTTGGACCTCGCTAGCCGCACTTTTCTGTGGGCCTATGCTTATCTGCCGGAGATGGAAGCCCGGGATCGGCGGATGATGCTGATTCAACGGATGATGGCCTTTGGAGGCCAGATGGCGCCAGCGCCCTGGGAAGGGTGGATGGAAAACACCTGCCTATTGGTCGAAGGCCGGGTGCTATTCACCACGCCGGAAAGCCGGGACATCTATTGCCTGAACCTGACGGACGGAAAAGAACTCTGGAAACAAACTTGCCCGGATGGCTTGTATTTGGCCTGTGTCCATGACGGCAAGGTGGTCTGGGTGGGCCGACACCGGGTGGGGGCGTTTCGGTTGGCCGATGGTCAACCGGCCTGGAAAGTTCCGGCGGCCAGTTCGGCTGTTGCCGCCGCTGATCCCACAACCGTTTCCCACGCACCCGCGGTGGAATTACCTGAAGGGGCGGTGCCCAGCGGCTTAGGGTTTCTCAGCGGAAATACGTATTATTTGCCTTTGAGCACCGGCGAGGTGGCCGCTCTGGATTTAACCAAAGCAGAAATCGTCCATCGGTCCAAGTCCCGGACGGGGGCATCGCCTGGGAACCTCATCTGTATCCGGGATAGGGTGATTTCCCAAAACCCCAGCGGAGTGGAACTGTATGATCAGATGGAACCTTTGAAAGCGCAGACCGAGGCCCGGTTGGCCCAAAATCCGGAAGACGCCGAAGCCTTAGCTATCCGAGGCGAGATTCTGCTGGACGAGGGCCGACGAGCCGAAGCCATTGAATCTTTCCAACGGAGTTTAGCCCGCCGGCCGGACCTCCGTACCCGAGAGTTTCTCCGAGAAGCTATCTTCGAAGGTCTCCGAGAGGACTTTGCCGCCTATCGCCGTTATACACCGGAGCTGGAAAAGCTCTTAGATACAGAAGAACACCATGCCCAAATGGAGCGTCTGTTGGCGGACGGATTGTTGCAAACGAGGGAATATGCCTCGGCATGGCAAATCTATGGACGTTTGTTGGAACGGAAAGAGGGAGGGAACCGATTGGACTGGATCAGCAAATCCTATGGGGTGCGTCGGGACCGTTGGCTGCAACAACAATGGGGTCAACTCCGCCAGAAAGCCCCAGCGGAGCTAGTGCACCAGATGGACCGGCGGATTCAAGAACAATTGGACGAAGTGCTTCAGAGTCCGGACCCGATTGGCGGTTTAGTCCCATTTTTGCATCTATATGGAGAGCATCCGATAGGTGAGCAGGCCCGGCGGGAACTGGTAAGCCGACTGATTTCCGGCGGCCGATGGTTGGATGCAGAACTGCTGCTTCGAGAGCAAGCCCGCTCGGAGGATTCGGCCAAAAAGCGGTCGGCAACGGCGCAGTTGGCCGATCTGTTGCGGCGGGCAGGCCGACCGGCTGAGGCCGCCGCCTATTATCAGCAGTTGGCCGTCCAGTGGCCGGACGTGCTCTGCCAGGAGGGCAAAACCGGCCGACAAATCGTCCAAGCCCTGCCGCCGGACGATCCGGTCCGTCGGGCCTTGGAGCCGATCTCATGGCCTACAGGCCGAGTGCAGGTCCAGAAGTCGCCTCTGCCCGCCAATACCTCAGCCCAGACCATTCCCTATCATGGTCGGTTTTTGCTTTCGATGGAAGATGTTTCCGACCCGATCTGGCAAGATATTCGGATTCTGTTCGATCAAAATCGGCGCATGCTTTTGGGCTACGACCGCTTTGGCCGGGAACTGTGGAAACCTTTTCCCCTTTCGTTCGGCAACAATCCGAATCGGTTTTTTGGGTTTAACCGGGCCTGGTGGCGGGTTTACCTCCAGGGGCATTTGATGGTGCTTTCGACGGGAACCCATCTGTTGGCCTATGATCTTCTTGGGGTTTCGGGCGGGGAGAGTCCCCGGTTGTTGTGGTCTCAGGACCTGCAGGAACCGGGTCGGCTGAACGGGAAGGAAGAGGGGATCGTGTTGGCGGCGTTCCCGGTCATGCAGTGGCGGCAAATGCCTCCACGACCGGGTATGGCGGCGATCGGCCCGGTCTCGGACCGCATCGTCTGCTTCCAAAGACTCCGCCATTTAACCGCGGTCGATGCGCTCACCGGGCAGACGCTCTGGGTGCGAAGCGATCTGCCGGCAGGCTGTGAACTGTTTGGGGATGAACAACGACTTTTCGTCCTTCCGCCGGATAGGTCGGACGTGTTGGTCTTGCGAACCTTGGATGGCCAAATGCTGGGCAAACGTCCCTTGCCGAAACTTGCTACGGGTTCTTCGGTCCCGCCGGGCGGTGCACCGGCTGTGCAGGCTTTTCCGCCGGGAATCGTACCGGTGCAAGCATTCGCCAATGGGCCGGTCATTTTCGGGCAGATGCTTCGGCAATACTGTCTGGCATCTTCCGGCTCGCGGCTGTTGCTCTGGTCTCCGGAAAACGATCACCAGTCGCTTCGCCTGTATGATCTGGGAGAGGAGAAGATGGTCTGGGGACCGATGCGGTTCGATCTGAATACCCGGCCCAGTTTGATCGAGAAAGAGGCGGTCGGCCTGTTGGAACCGAACGGCCAGTTTACCCTGCTGCGGATCGAGGACGGCCGAGTTTTAGTCAAAGACAATTTAGAGATCGGCCAGATGTCGTTGCAGGGCCTGCATCTGATGCGATTCGGGGATCAGTACTATGTGATCCTCTCCGGCATTCCCCCCGGATTTCAACATATGCCTCAGCAACCTATTCCTGGAATGCATGTGGGGCAAGTGCCCTTCGGCCGAGTGTATGCCTATACGAAGGAGGGCAAAAGAGCCTGGCCAAAGCCCCTCGAATTGCAACAGCAGAATATCCTTTTCAATCAGCCGTCCGGTGTACCAGTGCTCATTTTTGCCACTCAACTGTTCGAGCGGCAGGGTCAAGGCGGCACGTTCCATGTCCACCTATTGGCCATCGACAAACAAACCGGCCGAAAAATCCTGGAAGAAAAATTTCCCTATGCGACGAATATCTTCCAGATTACCGGCGATCCGGAAAAACACACCGTCGATATCCTCCTGCAACGGGATAAGATCACCCTAACCTTTACCGACGAGCCCTGGCCGGTCGAGCAGCCGGCAGAGTCCGCCTCGGTCGAACCCAAACAGCAGCCTAAAAAAACCGTCACTTTGCCGAACGCCTTGTGGCGAAGTTTCCAAAAAGCCTTTCTGCCGGAGCGTGATCCCTCTGAGGAGCAACCTCTGCCAGTATTACCCCGGGCGCCTATGCCGGTCCCGGTCATCCCGGAGGCCCCCCAATAAAAGCTGGCCCGTTTTAGGATGAATTTTCGTTTCCTATAAATAAGTTTATATTTCCAAATCATGCAAAACCTATCTGTGAAAAAAAACAGCAACCCCTGTCAAAAAATGGGGGAAGACACCTTGGATGGACTCCAAGGAGTTGGAAGGAGGTCTGATGCCATGAGGAAACCGGTTGTATACCGATTTTCGGGCAAGAGAGTCTTGTGGAGGCGGTTGGCTTTGGTTTGCCGGTCGGTGTTGGTTGTCAGCGTCCCGGCGACAATGCTCTTTTGGGGGAGCGTGAAGTCGGCCTACGGCCTGGACCTGAAAGACCCCAAGGTCCAGCAGGTGGTGCAGCGGGGTTTAGATTGGTTGGCCAAGAATCAATCCCGGGCCGGGCATTGGACGGCCAACAACGGCCAGTATCCGACGGCCATGACCGGCCTGGCCGGCTTGGCCCTGTTGTCCGAAGGCTCCACCACCACCCAGGGTAAATACGCTCCGAACATCCGTCGGGCGGTGGATTTTCTGCTGACCAAAGCCCGGCCCAACGGTCTGATTGGCGATCCGCACCGGGACGACCGCTATACCTACGGCCATGGGTTTGCCACCTTGTTTCTCTCTCAAGTGCTGGGTGAAGAAGAAGACCAGCAACGCCGCGAGGAATTGGTCCGGGTGTTGACCAAGGCCGTGCAATTTTCCGGTCAGGCCCAAACACGGGCGGGCGGCTGGGGCTATGTCAGCGCCAAAGACGGCCAAGGATTCGACGAAGGCTCCACCACGATCACCCAGGTGCAGGCCCTGCGCGGCTGCCGAAACACCGGTATCCCCGTGCCGAAAGAAATCATCGACAATGCGATCAACTACATTAAACGGTGTACCTTGCCGGACGGCGGGGTACAGTACAATTCCCAGGGAGGCGGCGGGCGCCCGGCCATCACCGCAGCGGCTATCGCCTGCCTGTTCAACGCCGGCGAGTATGACAGCGAGTATGTGCCCCGGCTGCTCAACTACTGTGAAAAGAACCTTTCCAACATCCAACATGAAGGCTTCGGCCACTGGCATTACGCCCACTATTATTACTCCCAGGTCCTTTACCGGGAAAGCGGGAAAAAGTGGGAAGAATATCGAGATAAGATTTTCGAGCGGATTGTTCGAGAGGCCGGTCCCGACGGCGCCTGGACCCAGGGCTATATCGGCCCGGTCTTCACCACAAGCATCAACCTGACGATTTTGCAATTGGAAAAGGCCACGTTGCCCATTTACCAGCGATAATCGGTTTGTTCATTTAGGTAAGCCTCTGGCAGGGTTTGCCGAAAACGAAGGTCCTTCTTTCCATGAGGTTCTTGTATGAGTGAAACTTTCAGTTCCCATGATACGGCAGCGATTGAGAAACTCGGTCGTGCCCGTGAAAAGATTCTCAGTCAACTTTCGCAGGTCATTGTTGGTCAACAGCAGGTGATCGAGGAATTGCTGATTTCGCTTTTCAGCCGGGGCCATTGCCTGCTGGAAGGGGTGCCCGGACTGGCCAAAACGCTGATGGTCAGCACCCTGAGCCGAACCCTGAACCTATCGTTCAAACGCATCCAATTCACCCCGGACCTGATGCCCGCCGACATCACGGGCACCGAAATCATCGAAGAAAACCGTACGACCGGCGGCCGGGAATTTCGGTTCCTGGAAGGCCCCATCTTCGCCAATGTGATCTTGGCCGACGAAATCAACCGAACCCCGCCTAAAACCCAGGCGGCCCTGCTGGAGGCGATGCAGGAACGGCAGGTTACCATCGGCCGTGTCCGGCATCCCATGGCCGATCCGTTCTTCGTGCTGGCCACGCAAAACCCCATCGAACAAGAAGGGACCTATCCGCTGCCCGAAGCGCAGCAGGACCGGTTCATGTTCAAGGTGTTCGTCAACTATCCAAACTTCGAGGAGGAGTTTGAGATTGCCCGGCGGACCACCGCCTTGTTCAGCGAGGAGGTCGAACCGGTGCTGACGGGCGAAGAGATTCTGGACCTGCAACGGATTGTCCGGGAAGTGCCGATCACCGATCATGTCATCCGATATACCTTAGCCTTGGTGCGGCAGACGCGGGTAGGCCAGCCAGGAGCGCCGGAGTTTGTAGAAGAGCGGCTCAGTTGGGGCGCTGGGCCGCGGGCGGTGCAGTTTTTGATCATTGGCGGTAAAGCCCGCGCCCTGCTTTATGGCCGAACCTATGTTACCGTCGAAGACATCCAGGCCCTGGCTAAACCGGTGCTCCGCCATCGGTTGGTCCTGAGCTTCACCGCAGAAAGCGAAGGCGTTACCACCGATCAGGTCGTGGAACAACTTTTGGCCGTTACCCCTACCCGTGAAGATGAGCTAACCAGCGATGCCCGATTCCAAAAGATTTTTGCATCCTGAGGCGATCAAGCGGATTTCCCGCCTTGAACTGCGTGCCCGGCACATTGTGGAAGGTTTCCTGGCCGGGATGCACCGCAGTCCCTACTATGGCCGATCGCCCGAATTCGTCCAACACCGCCAATACGCCTGGGGCGACGACCTGCGGGACGTGGACTGGAAAGTCTGGGGCAAGCAGGACCGCTACTACGTCAAACAATATGAAGAAGACACCAACCTCCGCTGTACCTTGCTGGTGGATGTGTCGAATAGTATGCGGTACGGCCGAGGCGCCATGAACAAATATGAATACGCCTGCACCATCGCGGCCAGCCTCGCCTACCTGGCCCTTCGGCAGCAGGATGCGGTCGGATGCGTGGCGTTTGACGAGTCGGCCCGGATCGTCGTGCCGCAACGAACCAAACGTAACCACCTCGACGCCATCCTCCAGGCGTTCAACATCGCCGAACCCCGCAATAAGACCGATATTTCCGGCGTGTTGACCACCGCAGCGGAAAGTTATCCGCGGCGCGGACTGATGGTGCTGACGTCGGACCTGTTGGTGGAGCGGGATGGGTTTTTCCGGGGTTTAAAATTATTGAAAGCCCGTGAGCACGACATTCTGGTCTTCCATGTGTTGGACGACGACGAATTGGATTTTCCCTTCAGCGGCCCCACCCGGTTTGAAGGACTGGAGGAGTTGATCCATCTGAATTGCAATCCCCGGGCGCTGCGCGAAGGCTACTTGGCCGCTTTGGGCGACTACCTGGACGAAGTCCGCCGCGGCTGTTCCCGGTTGGCCGTCGATTACGTCCTGCTGCGGACCAGTCAGCCGTTGGATGCGGCGCTGGCCGCCTTTTTGAGCCACCGACTCGGCAGACATCGCCGAGGCGTTCGGAAAGGAAAATAACGAGCTGCTTCGGATTCCGGCCTCTTGAGGTAACCGAAACGAGTTTGCTATGACCAGTTTTTTATATCCAGGCGCATGGGTAGGAGCAGCAGCGGCGGCAGTGCTGATCGCTGTGCCGATCCTCATCCATCTGATCAATATGATGCGCCATCGCCGGGTCCAATGGGCGGCGATGGAATTCCTGCTCATTAGCCAAAAGAAAAACCGCACCTGGGTCATCCTGAAGCAACTACTCCTGCTGCTGATGCGGATGGCCGCCATTGCGGCGGTGGTGTTTCTAGTGCCCCATCCGAAGCTCCAGAGCGAGTTGGGCCGACTTCTCGGCGGCGTCAAAACCCACCATATCATCCTGTTGGACGATAGTTACTCCATGTCGGATCGGGGGGCGGGCGGCAGCGCCTTTGACAAGGCGAAAGAAGTGATCTATCGGATTGCCGAGTCGGCCATGTCCCAGCCCACCCCGCAGGAAGTTACCTTGCTCCGGTTTTCGCAAGCGGATCGGCCCGGCAACCGACAGCCCGACCTCCTGCAGACGCCTGTGGATACCCAGTTTCTGCAGGAGGTGAAAAATCGGCTGGGTCCGGTGGAGGTTTCGCAGACGGCAGCCGGGCCTCTGGCCGCCTTAAAAGCCGTCGGCCAACTCCTGGGCGAACAGGAAGAGACCAGCGAATTGGTGATCTACCTCATTTCCGATTTTCGCGCCAAAGACTGGGCTTCGCCCACCGATGTGAAAGACCAACTGCTCCAGTTTCAGAAACGGGGCGCTCGACTCTTCTTTGTCCAATGCGTCGAGTCGATGCACGACAATCTGACCCTTGCCGAACTGACGTCCCTGCCGGGCATCCGAGCGGTTGGAGCAGAAATGTTCATGGAAGTGGCGGTTACCAATCACGGGGATAGCCCGGCCAGCAATGTGCCGGTCTCTTTGGAGGAGGATGGTTCGCCCCGGCCGGCCGTTACGATCCGGCATATCCGGCCGGGCGAAACCGTGCGGGAACGCTTCCGAGTGCATTTCGAAAAGCCGGGGCAACATTATATCACGGCCCGATTGGAAACCGACGCCGTCTCCGCGGACAACTATCGGTACGCCGCGTTGGATGTGCCGATGGGCTTGCCCGTGTTGATCATCGACGGCGATCCGGCGGGCAGCGAAGGCCGATTCCTGGCCCTGGCCCTGGAATCCGACCCCCGGGCACGAACCGGCATCCTACCGCAAATCGAACAACCCCGGTTCCTCAGCCTACAGCCGCTACAAAAGTTCCATAGTATCTATTTGATCAATATCGAGCGGCTGGAAGGCTCAGCCATTCGGGCCCTGGAGGAATATGCGGCGGCGGGCGGCGGGGTGGCCTTTTTCCTCGGCCCCGTCTGGCGAACCCAATTCATCAACGACGAACTGTATCGAAACGGCCAGGGGCTGTTTCCCATGCCCGTCGCCTCGCCGAAGATCCTCCGGGTCGATTATCTGGAACGTACTCCGGACATCGAAGTCTCCGATCCGAGGCATCCGATCCTGGGCATCCTGGCCGGCGAACGATACCGGTTTCTGCAATCGGTCATCGTGGAACAATATTTCGCCACGCCCACGAACTGGAAGCCGACTGCCGAATCCGGACTGCGCCTGCTGGCCCGGTTGCGAAACGGAGCGCCGCTGGCGGTTGAAAAGCCGTTCGGCAAAGGACGGGTGATCGTCTTTACCACCACAGCCGCTCCGGTCTGGAACAACTGGGCCAAAGACCCCAGTTTTGTGATTGCCATGCTCCAGATGCAGGCCTACCTGGCCAATCAGCCGGCCGCCGATCAAGGGCGCCAGGTGGGCAGCCCGTTGGAAGTGGCCGTCGATCCGGCACAATATGAGTCCCAGGTCCGGATCATTCCGCCGATCGGCTCCGAGGGCCTGCATGGGGGCACCCAACCATCGCCCTCCGGCGGCGGAATGCATGTGACTGCGCCGATCGGTTCCGAGGGCCTGTCGCAGGTGGTGGATGCGGTGGCCGGTCCAGAAGGGCTGCCGGTGGCCGCCTTCCTGGATACCTTCCGCCAGGGCGTCTATCGGGTGCAACTGACCAAAAAAGACGCCAGCCAGGAGGAGCGTCTGGTGGCCTATAATGTGGATCCCGTCGAGGGCAACTTGAAACTGACAAATAGAGAACAATTGATTATCTTATTGGACCCCCTCCGGTTCACCTACACCATGGCCGACACCTTCCAATATCAGGCCGAAGAAACCGGCCAGAACCTGTTCCAGGTCTTGTTCTATGGGTTGCTGGTGCTGTTGGTACTAGAACAAATGTTAGCGTATTCTGCAAGTTATCATCCTGCCGCTCCCACGGCAGCGGCGAAAGGAGGAAGCCGATGAGCGTGCTCCTTTGGCCCACTGAAATATCCCAACTTTTGCCTAGCCCACTATGGGCGGTAGAACAGGCCCGCCGCATCCACTTCGAATGGGGCCGTATCCAGTCCAATGCGGATTGGATTCTGCCGGTGGCCGCCTGTGTGGTCTTCTTGCTCTATGTGCGGTTGATGTACCAGAAGGACAGCCGGGAGCTGCCGGGCTGGCTCGGCTGGGCGCTGACGATCTTCCGTTCCGCGGTGTTCCTGGCCCTTTTGGTCCTCTATCTGGATCCCACCTGGCGGACCGAGCGAGAAGTGGTGCATCCATCCCGAGTGGCCCTGCTGGTCGATACCAGCCTGAGCATGGGCATAACCGATGTCACCTTACCGGGCACCACGCTGATGGCAAGCCGGGCCCAACTGGTCGCCCATGGCCTGGAACAAACCCCGCTTCTGAGCGAGCTTCGCCGCACCCATCAGGTCAGTCTCTGGCGGTTCGATCAAGAGATGAAACGCCTCATGCAATGGGACCGGTTGACCGGATTATCGGAAGGTGGTCCCCAGGGAGCTGAGGCGGGCGGTTCGGCCCAACCGGGCTCAGATCAGTCCGCGGCCATCGCCCAGCCCCAAAAACCGAATTGGACGGAGTGGCTTCGGCCCGTGGGCAATGAAACCCGGTTGGGTCAGTCGCTGCGGCAACTTTTGATCGAAGAACGGGCTGCTCCGCTGGCCGGGGTGATCCTGATCAGCGACGGCGGCCATAATGCCGGGCCGGTGCCGGAGACGGCTCTGCCGCTGGCCGAAGAGTTGAAGGTGCCGATCTTTGCCATCGGCGTCGGCTCGGACAAAAAACCGGTCAATGTCCGGGTGTCGGATCTTTTGGCCCCGGCCCGGGCCTATCCGGGCGATCGGCTCACCATGACCGCCTACATCCAGGCCCAGCAACTGGCCAAACGCGAGGCGGTGGTAGAACTGTTGGCCCGGCCCGCTACGGCCACTTCCCCGCAGGATGTGGGCACCGGCCAACTGCAAGATTCCCAGCGGATTCCCCTCGGCGCCGACGGCGAAAACGTCCCCGTCAAGTTCGAGATTGCCAGTCCCGAACCGGGACGCCGCATCTACTGCGTCCGGGTGCAACCGCCGGCAGGCGACGCCGATCCAACCGATAATTTCCGGGAAGTCGAAGTCGAAGTCGTGGAACGCAAAAACAAGGTCCTCTTGGTGGCCGGCGGCCCCTCGCGAGAGTACCAGTTCTTGCGAAACGCGCTCTATCGGGACAAATCCACCACCGTGGATATTTATTTACAAACCGCTCAGCCGGGCGTCTCCCAAGAGGCCAACCAAATCTTGGATGACTTTCCTACCCTCCGACAAGAGCTGTATGAATACGATTGTATTGTGGCCTTTGATCCCGATTGGCGCAAGATCGGGCCGCAGGCCGCCGAGGTATTGGAAACTTGGGTGGCGGAACAGGGCGGCGGTTTGATTCTGGTGGCCGGGCCTGTCCATATGGGCGAATCGGTCGGCGGCTGGACCGAAGACCCCTCCTTGGCGAAAATCCGGGCGCTCTATCCGGTCGAGTTTCATAGGCAACTAACATTCACTTCACCCGCCGAATACGCCGCCGAACAGCCCTGGCCATTGGAGTTCACCCGGGCCGGTTTGGAGGCCGACTATCTCTGGTTGGGCGATACGGCCTCGGCCAGCCAAACCGCCTGGGGCCAATTTCAAGGCGTCTATAGCTTCTTCCCGGTGCGAGGCGTCAGGCCGGGCGCTACGGTGCTGGCCCGATTTTCCGATCCCCGCTCCGGCTCCGGCAACGAAGGGGCGCCGTATTTTGTCACCCAATTTTACGGCTCCGGCCGAGTTTTTTACATGGGCAGCGGCGAAATGTGGCGCCTGCGGGCGGTGGATGAAAAATACTTCGAGATGTTTTATACCAAGCTGATCCGGCACGTCTCCCAGGGCAGGCTCCTGCGTGGTTCCCCCCGAGGGGTGTTGCTGGTCGGCCAGGAACAGTACCAACTGGGCAATATGATCGAAGTGCGTGCGCAGCTTACCAACGCTCAAATGCAGCCGTTGGAGGCCCCTTCAGTAACCGCTCAGGTTTTGCACGTAGAAACCGGGTCGGTGCAGAATCTGACCCTGACGGCCGACAAGGCCCGTGCGGGGGCTTTTGTCGGTCAATTCACCGCCGCCAAAGAGGGCACCTACCGCCTGGAACTGCCGGTGCCCGATAGCGCCGACGAACGGCTGGTGCAAACGGTGCGCGTCCGGATGCCCAAACTGGAAAGCGAAACCCCACAACGCCGGGACGACGTGCTGAGCCGACTCACTCAAACCTCAGAGTCCGGCCAGGATCGCGGCCAGTATTATCTCAGTTTTGACGAAGCCTTGCACGGATCGGCTGGCAAAACCTCCTTGCTTTCCCTACTGAAAGACAAAACCCGAACCACCGTCCTGCTGGATGCGCCGAGCCGGCCCCAGAAAGAACAGTGGCTTCAGATCATCTTGGCCGTCTTGTGCAGTTGCCTCTTCCTGGAATGGACCCTACGCCGTTTCGTTCGATTGGCATAACCTCTATGGTGAACATATACAACATTCAAAACGTTCGCATCCACAGAATTTCCCATTTTTTCAAAACTCTATGGTTCCATGCTCGGGAAGGATACCCCAACCGGTCCCATAGAAGACTTTCGTAGGTGGAACATCGGAAATCATTTCCTTATAACATTTGCGGGTTGCAATCGGTTATGGCAACTTTAGAATCTCCTACGACGAACTTTGTATCTCCGACGATCCGGGAGCGGCTCCAGCGGCTCCGGTGGTGGATCAGAGCCTATGTCAGTTGGGAAGGCCTGATGGCCGGTTTGGTTTGGCTCGGGGCGGCTTTCTGGCTGACGTTGGTCCTGGATTGGTTTTTTGAACCCAGCCGACAGGTGCGGATTCTGTTCTGGCTGGTGGTCGGCGGGGGGCTGGCGTGGATTTTCTTCTGGCAGACGCTTCGCCGTCTGGTGGTCCGGTTTACCGAGGCCAATTTGGCGATGATCCTAGAACGCCGTTTCCCGGAGCTGAACGAGACGCTGCTGACCACGGTGGAGGTGGCGGCCCGACCGGATCGTGCAGAGCATTTTAATCCCCAGATGCTGGCCCTGGCCTGTCGGGAGGCCGAAAGCCGCTTGCAGCCGCTTCGGCTCCGTGATGTGTTCAATTTTCGGCCTCTATACAAAGTTACCATTGCCGCCTTGTTGCTGGCCGGCAGCATTGCCATGTGGGCTAGGATGTATCCGGAAGCCTTTGGCGTCTGGAGCGATCGGTTGTTGGGGCTATCGGATCGGCTTTGGCCTCGGCGCACGGTGCTGGTGGTGGAAGGTTTCGATCAGCCGGTCAAAGTGGGCCGAGGCGGCGACCTAGAACTGATCGCCCGCGTCGATCTGGAAAAGTCGGAACTGATTCCCTCGGACGTCTATATCCGAGGCCGAACCGAAGAAGGCGCCCGCATCCGAGCCGTCATGAATCGGATCGGCAACGCCCAGCCAGGAAAAGACAAATACCAAGATTACGCCTATACGTTCCAGGGGCTGCTGTCGGATGTGCGTTTTGATCTGCACGGCGGCGACGCCTGGATCGAGGGCCTCCAGATCGACGTGGTCGATAATCCCACCTTGGCCCGCCTGGAATTGGAATACGAATACCCGGCCTACATGGCCCGGGCGCGGCGAACCGTGGAGGTTACCGGGGTGATGCCGGTCCCCCAGGGAACGAAGTTGACCATCCACGCCACGGCCAACAAGCCTTTGCGGATGGTGCAGATTCAATCGGTCTTGGAATCGGGCAAGCCGCCCGTGGTGCTTCGGTTGGACCAGAGCGGACCCGGTTCGGAGCAATTCCAATATACGATTTCGAGCCTGGAGCAAGATACAGCGCTTTTGTTTAGTTTATGGGATGCCGACGGGATTCGCAGCCGGGAGCCGGTCCGGTTGAGCCTGGCCGCCGTGGCCGACGAAAAACCCCAGTTAGAAGTCCGCCTCCGGGGCATTGGTCAGGCCATTACCCCGCAGGCCCGCATCCCCGCCAAAGGACGTCTGACGGACGACTACGGTCTGGCCCGTATCTGGTGGGAATATACGATCCAGACGACGCGGGAGAAATCGCCTCCGTCGCAGACAGCGGCCGCCGCGGAAAAGAGCCAGGAAAAGACCCCACCGAAAGCGGAACCCATCCCGGACGAAAAAACACCGTCGGAAAAAACGAAACAAATTTCCATTGCCTCTTTGGACAATCCTCATCCCGAATATCCATTGGAGACGGCTTTGGAAGCAAGCGAGTTAGATATCCAACCGGGACAGAAGCTCACCTTGGCCATCAAGGCAGCCGACCGGTGCGATCGGGCCGGCGGCCCCAACATCGGCTCTAGCGACCAATGGATGCTCGACGTGGTAACGCCGGATCAATTGCGGCTGATGTTGGAAGGCCGAGAACTGACGCTCCGGCAACGCTTTGAAGTGATCATTCGTGAAGTAGAAGAAACCCGTGAGCTTCTGAGCCGAATGGAATTTCCCGCCGCCGCACCGAAAGAATCGCCAAAACCCAACCCCCCGCCTCCCGCCGCCGGCGCCCTGTCCATCGAAGCCTATGGGCCTCTGGCAGATTTTCTGGCTGAAGCAGCGGAGAAGGAAAACATCGAAAAACCTGAAGCAACGGCAAAACCGACGCGCGAAACCGCTCCGACGGCCAAGGCCGACTCGGGCGCTTCGCCCAGCGCTTCCGCCGAAGCCAAATCGCCCGCCCAACCCGGTTCGCCGGCGGAGTCGTCGGCTCCAAAGGCGTCCTCCGCCGAAGCGGCTCCGTCGGCCAAGCCTTCGACGCCAAAACCAGCCGGAGCGGCGCCCGCCGCCCCAGAACCCGGCGAAGAAGCCGAAACCCCTCAGGCCCGCACCCCGGAACAAATCCGCAATCGGGCTCTATTGGCCGTCCAACGGGCACAAAACACCCTCATCAAAGACCGAAACGACATCCTCGAAATTGCCGACGCCTTCGATGAAATCCGCGAAGAATTGATCAACAATCGCATCGACAGCGAAAAACTCCGGCGTCGGCTCCAAGAGGGCATTGCCGATCCCCTCCGTCGGGTCGCCCAAGAGCCATTCCCTCGGCTAGAGCAACGCCTCCATGAGCTGGAAGCCACCCTGGACCACCCGCAGGAAGGCCCTCGCAATCGACTCTTGGCCGTCCAGCAGATCGACGCCATCTTGCTCCAGTTACAAGAAATCCTGCATCAAATGATCGAACTGGAAACCTTCAACGAAGTGGTGGCCACCCTGCGGGCCATCATCGAATCGCAAGAAAAAATCCACGAAGAAACCCAAAAATACCATAAAGAACGCCTCCGGAAACTCCTGGAGGAATAAAATAAAAAGGTACGAGGAGGACGTATCCTGTTCCAACGAGGAGGACCAGTCATGAAACGATGGTACTTAGGATGGGTTTTGCTGGGGCTGATCGGCGGAATGCTCCTGCCAAGCAGCCCATGCCTGTGGGCTCAACAGGACCAAACCGATAAAGACAAAAATCCCTCTGCCGAACCAAAAGAGGCTTCGGCGGAAAGTGGGGCGGCATCGGCCCAATCGGCCCGACCGAGCGAAAAACTCTCCACAGAGCAGCAAGCCTTGGCCGAAAAGTATCGTCGGCTCGAACAGGTGCTCCTTCGGATGGCGGAGTTGACGGCCTCACAGGATCCTCGGCGGGCCGCCCTCCTCCGTAAAGCCGTCCAAATGAGCAACGAAGAACTCATCAACGTCCAATTCGAACGATTGATCCAGTTGCTCAAAGAGGAAAAATTGGCCGACGCACTGGAAAACCAAAAAGAATTAAAAGCCGACTTGATCGCCCTGTTGGAGTTGCTTTTGAGCGAAACCCGCGGAGATCAATTGGCCTCCGAAATCGCCCGGCATCAGGCGTATCTGCGGGAAATCAATCGGCTGATCAAGAGCGAGTCGGGCATCCAGGGCCGAACCGCCGGCGGCGGCCATATGCCGCGATTGGCCGACGAACAAAAAGAAATAGGCCGACAAACCGGCGACCTGGCTCGCCGCATCCAACGCAATGAAGAAGCCGGCCGGGCCGGCCAAGGTCAACAGGGCCAAGCCGGCAAACCCGGTCAAGGCTCTCCATCCGGTCAACAAGGCCAGGGACAAGGACAGGGGCAAGGCCAAGGCCAGGGTCAGGGCCAAGGTCAGGGTCAAGGGCAAGGGCAGGGGCAAGGCCAAGGCCAAGGGCAAGGCCAGGGTCAGGGCCAAGGCCAGGGTCAGGGACAAGGGCAGGGGCAAGGCCAAGGCCAAGGCCAAGGGCAAGGCCAGGGTCAGGGCCAAGGTCAGGGTCAAGGGCAAGGACAGGGGCAAGGTCAAGGCCAGGGGCAAGGCCAAGGCCAGGGGCAAGGCCAAGGCCAGGGGCAAGGCCAAGGCCAGGGGCAAGGCCAAGGCCAGGGGCAAGGTCAAGGCCAGGGGCAAGGCCAAGGCCAGGGTCAAGGGCAGGGCCAGCAGGGGCAGGGCCAGCAGGGGCAGGGCCAGCAGGGGCAGGGCCAGCAGGGACAAGGCCAGCAGGGACAAGGCCAGCAGGGACAAGGCCAGCCTCAGCAGGAGGGCCATCCGGTTCGCCGTCGGTTAGAAGAAGCCGAACGCCGAATGCGAGAGGCTGAAGAAAAGCTCCGAAAAGCCCAACGGGAAGGGGCCATCCAAGAGCAGGAAAAGGCCCTGGAAGAACTCCGGCAAGCCAAGAAGGAGCTCGAGGAAATCCTCCGGCAACTTCGGGAGGAGGAAATCCGACGGCTATTGGCCGTTTTGGAAGCCCGCTTCAAAAAGATGCTCCAAATGCAGCGGGAAGTGTATGAGGGGACAGTCCGGCTGGACGAAGTGCCCGAATGGGAGCGGACCTATAGCCATGAAATCCAGGCCAGCCGACTGGGCAGTAAAGAATTGGAAATCGTGCTGGAGGCGGATAAGGCGTTAGCCTTGCTGAAGGAGGACGGCACCGCCGTAGCCTTCATCGAGGCGACTACGCAGGTGCGGGAAGATATGCAGCAGGTGGCCGACCGATTGGCTCAAGCCAAAGTCAACCAGATCACCCAACAGATCGAGCTGGACATCATTGCCGCCTTGGAGGAGATGATCGAAGCTCTGCAAAAAGCCCAGAAAGACCGGCAACAACAGCAGCAGGGCCAGCAGGGCCAACAAGGCGGTCAACAGCAAGACCCTGCCTTGGTGGATTTGATCGCCGAACTGAAGATGATCAAGGCGATGCAACTGCGGGTGAACAACCGCACGGAACGGTACCGCCGCCTGGTCAACGGGGATCAATCCACCGAAATTCCGGAACTTCAGGCCGCCTTGAAAAAATTGGCCGAGCAGGAACAACGTATCCATAAAATCACCCGCGACATCCAGACAGGGAGGAACCGGTAGCCATGAAACACCTCAATTACGTTTTGCTTAGGCTGGCAGTTGGGATTGCCCTAGCGGCGATGGGTGGTGGTTTGGCCTGGGCCGATGGGGCCGTCGGTCTGGCGGCCGACACAGAAAAACCGGCCACGGTTCCCCCCGCTCCGGCCGGAGAAAAGGCCGTGGGGAAAGCATCGGCTCGGCCTGAGGAATCGCCCTCCAACCCCCAACAGGCCAAAGAATCCGCCGAGAAACCGAAAGCGGCGCCAGAGACGCCCGATCCGGCCAAACCCGATAAGCCGAAACAGGCGGAACACTCGGCAGACAAACCGAAACCATCCCCAGAGGGTAACCAGAGGGATTCTGGGGGGAAAGGAGAACCGGAGCAGCCGAAATCGCCCATGCCGGAGCCGATTTCGAAGGTGATTCCGCACAAGCCGGAGCCGGCAGCGCCGCCGAAGCCGAAGTTGCCGCCGCTGCCGCCTTGGGCGCCCCCTGGGGCCGAACAGGTGCGTGATAAGGTATTTGCGTGGCTGGCAAACCGCTCTGTGCCGCCGGAAGTGCGGGCTAAGGTGGAAGGGCTGTGGAACGGCGATCTGGGCCAGTGCCGGGGGCTGGATATGCTGCTGCGGGTGGTGGTCAGTTATGCCCTGGCCGACCCCCAGGCCGCCGAACTCCTCCAACTCTGCGGCGCTCCCCGCATGCACCTGATTTTGCCCAGTTTTCCCTGGCTTAAAGATCCCAAAACGGACCCATATATGGCGGCCAATTTGCGCCTGTTGTACGGCCGCTGGCTGGTCCACGAAATGCTTTATGACGAAGCCCTGGAAATGCTCGCGGACCTGAAGACGGACGATGTGGCCGACCCGGCAACGCTTCTGTTCTATCGCTCGGTGGCCTGTTATTTTCTGCTGCATCAGGAGGAAGGGCTTCAGTCGTTGGAGGCCCTTCTGCGAGAGCCGAGCTATTGTCCACGTCGATATGTCGCCTTGGCCAGCCTGATACAAGAGGATCTGAAAAACCTTCGCGAGGAGACTTTAGATCATATTGCCCGGCGGATGCGGGACGTGGAACGTCGGCTGGGTTTGCACCG
>Ga0272448_1001700_pt1 | contig 29005 bp, 49 predicted proteins | sample YNPCB0191_FD_202220 | JGI IMG/M metagenome (GOLD analysis project Ga0272448, IMG submission 202220) | Hot spring sediment microbial communities from Yellowstone National Park, WY, United States - YNP-CB-019-1 | ecosystem: Environmental > Aquatic > Thermal springs > Hot (42-90C) > Sediment...
AATGTATTTTTGTAATGAGAACAATATGGTGAATTGTTTATCCATGTTTTCCAAATGTGGCAATGTTTTCTTGACATTGAAACCTCCTACTCCTAACCCACACGCTGAGAGCGGGGGGTTTTGAACTTAATATCCTTGGATTTATTTGACGGATGGCCTAAACAATGCCACACATATTTAACTGTAACGTATTGTCTATGTTTAGTCAATTTAACTTCCCACAAACCAGAATCACAAAGTAATGCGGGCAATTCTACTACATCTTTACCATGAGGTGGTGGTATCATTACCTTTTCTTTAATTGTTACACCATCAAAACTACAAATGTTTCTCATCTCAACTCCTTTACTAACCTTAATATCTTTAAAACTGCACCATCAGATGTTGGTATCTGAGACTTTACAGTATCTACAGTTATAGATTTACCATCATAGCTCAAATTTAGGTGAGCAGATGCAGCTAACTCAAGTGGACCTGGAGTTTTATTTAAAGTAGTAGGGAATGATTTAAGATTTGTGATCGCATTAATTCTACTTAATAGCCCTTTCACTTGACGATATTCTTTGGTCTTCTCAGTTGGCTGCACAAGTTTTCTACCAGTACTATTAATAGATATGTAATATTCTTTAGAAACAGTACCAACCTCACACTCATTACCGACTCCAAGAGTTTTCATATATCGAATGTAATCTCTTAATTCAGAAGAGTAAACACCTGGTTCCTCAAATAAAGTGAAGTCAGTTACTGGTTTTTTGAAATACAGAAACATGAAATACATTAAACTATGCACTCGAGCTTCACCTATAAGGTAACCACCATTCGCGTACAGAGTTGATAATAATAGTTGAAATTTCTCCATTATCTTATCCTTTACTTATTTCATTATTTTTTAAAAGTCTGCCTTGAGCTAACTTACAATAATCTGGATCAATATCTACGCAAATAAAATTCCTATTCAATTTCTTAGATACGACAGCTGTAACACCACTTCCACAGAATGGATCAAAAACTAAATCACCTTCTTTTGAACTGCAAAGGACAATTCTTTCTATAAGTTTTTCTGGTTTGGGGGTATAATGAAATTTACCAAAGCTCCTGTATTCTTTTGAATTATAAAAAGTGATTTCTGGAACATCCACCCATACATTAGTCCATCTTTTGTATTTGGATTTCATTTTATCTCGCATTGATACTCCATTTTTATAGAAGCCATATAGTTTGCGCTCTTCATTAGAATACTGATTTTTTTCATTCCAGAAAAACTTTTTATTGTCTTTTACAAACCACATGATCTCTTCTCTAGTGTATAACCATCCTCTTTTCATTCCTATCCCACGAGTTTTCTTCCATGTAATTAAGTCCTTAAAATAAAAATACTCTTTAAATATTGGAAACCAATTTATTAAGGACTGCGACTTTTCACCTAAACCACACCATACATAAACAGAACCAGTATTTTTAAGAACTCTAAATAGATCTTTTACGAACTCATCAGAAATAACATCAACTTTATCCCATTTTTCTTTAGTAGTTAAATAAGGAGGGTCTAAGATAGCTAAATCTATAGTACTGTCTGGAATTTCTTTAATTAATAATGTACTATCCCCATTTATTATTTTGTTTAAAAAATCATCAATCATAGATAACTCATCCCTTTACTAGTTCCATTATATCCTTTAAACCCTCGTAGAAAATATATGAATGGCTATCGTCTACTAATAATGGTAGACTAGCATCCTCGAAACCCGGTGGTAGAGTTACTGGTCTTGAACCCGTAACGTTTATTACCTTGTACGCAACACCAGCTTTTCTTAATAGCCTCTCAGCTTGTTGACAATCCACATCCCATGAACTAGTGTAAAGTTTTAACATATTTTACTCCTTTCCTTTTAATACTTTGTCGTAACCATAAAATATCTTTGGAGGGTTGGTAGAGATAATTAATGGGATTCTTTTCCTCCCAACTAAGTTCCGTTGGAATTGGCTTTATTTTCTTAAAACGCTTCAACATATTTTTAAACCCTGTACTCAAGATGCTTCGTACCTTTCCAGTCTTTTAACTCATTCACCTGTTTCAATGACCTCCTATACACATCCTTAATGTACTCGATTAGGCTCTCAACTTGTGAATCGTCAGTAATATCTTTAAAGACAGCAGTATTAGTTTCTCCTAACCTGCTAAACAAACTATGTACAACCATTGGATTACCATCTACTTCATAGAAAATAGGATGTGATAGTACCTTAGCTATGTCTTCGGAATCAGGTAAATCGGATACTTTTACTCTAATCTTTACACGTTTATAACGTCGAGGCGTAACAAATTTGGTAACGTCTATATGCAATTTCATTCTTAAACCTCCTTTAATATTTTTATTACATTGTTTACATCTTCCTCTGTAACCACCTGATCAAAACTCTTTATCTTATTTTGTATGGTGCTCTCGGTTATAGACTGCTTATGGGAAGTTAAACTAAAATGCGTCTTGGCAGCCAATGCCATAGTCATCATAGGAATATTCGCTATCTTTTCTTTGAATTCTGCTATCTTATTAAACTCTTTTGGATGTGATTTCTTAACTGAGTTGGCTAACCTGGTGCCGGAGTTTTCAAGAATAAAAGTGCAGCGATAATCTTTGTCTTCATCCCCAATATAGCGAATTACACTAACAAAGCCAGAGCCTATTAGCTCACCAAGTGCTAAATCTACTTTATCCGAGTAAGGTCCAAAGTAGGTCTGCTCAAAATCTATATCCTTAATCTTAAGCAAATTAGTAATAAAGTACATCAACTTATGGATGTACATTTTACTTCTGATTTGACCACCAAATGCTCTTATGGTCAATACTATTAACTGTCTTAAATTCATGGTTTTTTCCTTCTACTCTATCAATTATTCGTTAACATCCTGAACACCGAAGTTTGCACCTCTTATAATAGCAGTTCTTTATTTGTGTTTAGCTAACAAAGATTCTAAAATAGAAATCTCAACCATCCGCTTCGCGGATGGTTTTAAATCAAGATCGTCTAAATTGTAAACTAACCAATTGTAGTCATACATAAAATTTTGTATACGCTTACATTTATCGGGCTCAGCTCTTATTGCATCATCGGCAAGCTTATAACCCGAATCGGTAATAAAATATTTGTATTTATTCTTAAACAAAAACGAAGGCATATTTATTTGAATTCGGTAGGTTACTGATTTATTAGATTTAGTTAAGGTCAAAACATCACAAGCTTCTATATGCCCCAACTCTAATAAATAATCAAGCGATTTATCAACTAACTCAGAATAGGGTCCTTCATTGAATTTCCAGTCCACGTTTCCTATTAACAAAGAAACAAAATACATTAGAGTTTGTATTCTTTTTCTGCTATAAATTCCATTTCTACATGCCTCAAATACTACTAACATGTAATCTTTTATTTCCATCTTTGTCTCCTTTATAAAAAACCCACCGCCTTCGGCGGTGGGGTATAAAAGCTAATCTTCTATCGTAATCTTTGCTCCTGATTTTTTATTTATCAGATATTCCCCATTACTTAATTCTATTGTATAATTACCCATTATCGTTGTTGTTGTTAAGCTGCTACCCTGTATATCATTAGGATCAGTCTCCAGTGTAATTCTGGTACCTCTTTTTAAATGTATTAAATACTCCCCCTCATTCAGATTCATTGCACAACCGCCTTTAGTAAACGTAACAGTTGTGGGAGGAGCAAAGAAAAGCTTTCTCATCACAAATGATTCGTCAGTGGCGGAAGCAGTCATATCATCAAACGAAGGTGGAATACCCAAAGCCTGTAAATGACTGTCAACGAATTGGTTACAGCTATTTGGATCTAGTCCAATAATTTTTATATCCGTACAAATGTTATTACCATTGATATCTTTACATGGATTACAAAACCAGAGTAATATATCCTTTACAGCTTGCGCCTGAGTTATTTTACCTTCTTTCAAAGCTACATATACTTCATCTTCTACTTTATCTTTGATCTTACTTTGACTTAGAATCTGTGGCCAAATGTTGTGATAATTATCTGAACCACCAATTGAAAGTGGGATCAAGTGATCAAATTCATAGTTATACCATTCCGATTTAGGAACACCATATATTTTAGCGATTTCACTTTTCTCCGACTCTGTAACTGAACGTTTACAATAAGAGATAAGGCCATAATACCTGTATTCAGCAAAATCTGGATCATGTGGACTACACAACCAACCAGTCGTAACTGATAATGGAACTGCTACATTGACTGTTTTAACCTCATCGGCATAACCATACCCAAATAAACCTAAAACCAATAGAATTGAAACAAAGAATCTTCTCACTTTTACCTCCTTATAAAAAGTTCAATTTATTATCTTAACTTCGTTGCCCCAAACATCCCAACCTTCTGGTTGTTGTCGGGCAAATAATTCTATCCTCGATAGATCACCCATAAGCATAACAATCCTGTCTCGTGCTTCATCGGGTTTCTTACTATGCTCTTCTGGAACTGATATAATTATCTGGGATACATTCTTGTTCGCTCGCTTTATGTTGCCTTTCGTAGCAAGCAAACAAATCTCTGCATTCGCACGAGTCCAATGTCCTAATCCCACAAACGGCTTACCGTCTTTATAAATCTTGACCCAGGTGAATGCTACTGTTTTGTACTCAAATCCCCATGCATCAATAACCTTAAATGCTTCTGGCAGATTTGGATAAGTTGCCCACAAAAATAATATACTATTGTTATCCGCAATATTGTTTACCGGAAGTTTGCATATCTCTTCAACTGACATCACTTGATAATGGGAACGGGCAGTTCTGCCACCTGTTTCTTTTGCCCAAACCCGGTAAGACCAGGGAGGGTCAGCATATATAATCTCGTACTTTCTATCCGTGTTGTAAATATCTACAACTGCCATCCTTACTCCTTAAACATTATCTTTTTCTTCAAGCGATTCACCTTTCTGAATAGGAATTCCTGTACTTGACCAACCAACTATATGCTTGTCAACCAAACAACTACAAACAAAGATATCACCTGAGTAATTGACTTCTTTGTACCATTCGCCTGTCAAGTTGTCAATTCTCAGATACTCACACATCAGTTTCGTCGTCTTTAATGGTTTGCCACAATACGGGCAAACTGCTTTATGTGGATCAATTCTTGGTTCCATGATTGCATTTCACCTCATACTTATTCAAATTTATTTGTTCAACTTTACAGCCTCGGGGAATTAAAAAATATAAAGTTGAAAACCAATCCTCAGAAAATGTCTGAACTGATACATCCCCGAAATCAAGTCTCAATGGTTGATTTAACCCAATTGAAGGTAAATTAACTATATTATATTTTATCACTAATAAACTGAACAATAATGCCAAAAATATCGTTATTCTCCTCATACTCTAACCCTCTTCTTTATGTGAGATGACAGCCAGTCCCCTAGCTCATCAAGAATTATTTTGCTTTGTCTTAAGAAAGGATCTATGATCTTAAAACCATACTTATCTGTTAGCTCCCAACTAACTTCATCCATTGGAGCTAAATATTTTATCATGAGTAAATTATTATCTTGCATGGCATACATTAATGCAGTCATACCCAAATCGTCCTGTAAATCGAGATATGCACCATGTTTAATTAACTCTTGAGCTCCAAAAAAATAACTAAATTTAGCTGCTATCATCAAAGCCGTTATACCGTGAGGACCACGTTCGTTTACGTCAATATTAGGATCTGCTAATAAGTCTCTTAGCCACATATTATCATGTAAAGAACACACTTTCATTAAGTCTGTTATTTTGTCTAATACAACATATTTACTCATTTGCCAAATTCTCCCTAATGCTAAATTAAATTTCTGATTTTAACTTATCTGGTAACAAATCGGATATATATTTCATAAAATCTTTGCTACGTTTCAAAAGTGGATCTATGATATACATACCATACTTATCTTTTAATTCAAAAGAAGTACGATCCCTTTTGTTTAAGTATTTTGTCATAAATATATCATTGTCAGCTACTGCATATATTAATGCAGTCCAACCCATATCGTCTTGTAAATCAAGATGTGCACCATGCTTAATCAGTTCTTCGACTCCATGAATATATCCAAACTTGACTGCTACCATCAGAGCAGTTATACCGTGAGGTCCACGCTCGTTTACGTTAGTAAATGGATCTGCTAATAATTCTCTCAGTCTCTCACTGTTGCCTAAAGCACATACCTTCATTAATTCTGTCGCTTCACCTAATATAATATATTTACCCATTACTGACTCCTCAAACAAAGCCCCCAGTGGGATTCGAACCCACATCCTCGCCAAAATGCGAGATCCTTCCATATAATATTAAACGATGGGGGCTGAACTCTAACAATCCCGCCTTCGGCGGGGTTATTTCAAACTATTATACTTTTATAATGCTTTAAAACATCTACGACTTTACCATTACCTTCCATTACTGCTACATCATAAGCAGTTAACCCATTATTATCTTTAAGGTTAGGATTTGCACCATTATTCAGCAATATCTGAACGTCGGGCACACAATCCATGTAGCTTGCATGCATCAACGGTGTTTCACCATCCACAGACTGGATATTTGGATCAGCACCTGATTTAAGTAAAAACTCTATTACATCCGTATAACACGCATCTGTTGCAAACATTAAAGCAGTCCAACCATCTATGTTCTTAATATTTGGATTAGCACCCTTATTTATCAGGTACTTAACTGCTTCTAAATTCCCAACATGGCTTGCACACATTAATAATGACCATCTTTTATTCCAAACTTCGTTAATATCTATATTGGGATTCGCTTCTATTTCTTTTTTAGCATCCTCAATCCTATCGTCTAATATATAATCAATAATCAAAGCTATTTTATTATTAGATAATTCCGATAACATTTATTCTCCTTTAAACATTATCTTTGATTGATATTTCTGGAAATATTTGACGAACATTATTCAATAATTCTGTAAGAACATTTTGCTCATAATCCTGTGGAAAATGTAATTCAGCAAAATACCTACAAGATAATGCAATCTGTTCCATAGTATGAATGTCTCTATTCACAGAAACGGGAGTAGTAATTTCTACCCCTATATTGTAAAGTATAGACCAAATTGCTACAGCTATTCTAGCTGCTATGCGCTGAGGCCCATGAGAAGAATTAATAATAAGTTCAGATAGTCTACTTACATATAGATCCAAATATCTCTTAACATCTCCCTTAAAATACTCCTCATTAGCATAACTAGTTATATTCTTTAGTCCTAACCAGTTCTCAATAAAACCAACTGCTGGTTCAATTTCATCAACTATTGGATTAAGATAAAATCCAGTTCTAAGTATATTATATAAAGTGTCATCCCTAATAGCAAGCATTTGTATTTCAGCCTCTAATGGAAGAGAAGTTGAAAATGGCCAAATAGTGTTTAACACTAATTTTAAATTTTTATAACCTAATTCTACTTTCTTTTTTACACTTAAAAGTGGTAATCTATCTAATAACCAATACATCCACTGAGAATCTGTAGAATTATTCCATGCGTCGTCTAAAGAGTCAAATTGCTCTAAATGTTCCACAACTTTTGGAGATAACTCTCCAAGTTTAATTATATCTCTTATCCATGACTTCAATGCAGTTTCTCCTTAATTAATTTAGTGAGCTTAGCTTTATCTTTCTTGCTTATTTCTTTCCGAACATTAAGATAGTCTAGTGCAGATTTACCATCTATATCCAAAGCTGCTACATTAATACCATGTTGAATCAAACATTCAACAATTGATGGAATAATTACTTTCTCACCATATTTGATAACCATCATCAGCGTATTAAAGCCAAACTCGTCAGTTACATTAATATTTGCCCCAAACTTTAAAAGCAGATCACATTTTTGCCATGCGTCTAAGTAAGCAGTAACAGCTTTAAATAACGGAATTTTTTTACCTCTGCCACCATTATTGGGATCTAATCCTGCTTCTAGTAACAACTTCACAATCTCAGCAGACGAAAATACAATCGCAGTTATTAACAATGAGTTAAAATCATTATCATGTAAATGTGGGTTAGCACCAGAGTTCAATAATAATTTAACCATTTTAATAGCATTACTATGACATGCTTCCTCTAATGGAGATGTATTCAGGGAATTTATTGTATTTACATCTGCACCATGCTCAATTAAATATTGAGCTAGATCTAAATTAGAATCCGCAACACAAATCTCTATAAGTGGAGTTGAGCCGTCATCAATTCTCGCATCCACATCTGCACCATCATTTATTAATTTTTTAAGCATATCAAAATCATGTTCATAACACGCATTAAAAAGTTTAAAATTGTTTTCAAATGTTCTAATGTCCATTGGCAACCACCTTACGACCATTAAGAATATCTATGAGAGTAAAATATTTATTACTTCTACTATATCTACGCTTACGGGCATAATCAAATACAGTTCTACCCCAATTATCTTTAACATCGGTTTTAGCCCCCTTATCCAATAATAATATAATAATCTTCTCATAATCTGATCTCGGTTTATATTTCTCTACTGCCATCATCAAAGCAGTCTTACCATTATAATCCCTAGCATTAATGTCTGCATTATGTTCCAATAATAATTTAATACCATCTATATTACAAATTGATACAGAAAGCATTAACGGAGTTAATTTAATGATAGGATCACAAATATTCACGTCTGATATTTTATCGATTAACAATCTCATAAGCTCTGTTAAACCAGATGAAGATGCTGATAAAAATAAATTATTCAAACCTTTTTTACCTATAACTTTTTTGTCAATGGAAGCACCATAATTGAACAATAACTTAACTAATGCCATGTTACCAGATTGAGCTGCGGTCAACAATGGGAAAAACGCTAAACTATCATCTGAAGAGCTTCTTGCATTGGGGTCTGCTCCATGATCCAGCAAATACTTTGCTACTTCTATGGCATTTTTGTTTTTACATGCAAACATTAGTGGGGTAAATCCATTGGTTTGACCAAGGTGGTCTATAAACCTAGCATCAATATCTGCACCTTTTTCTATAGCAGTCTTTATCCCTTCTAAATTTAAAACTTTGGCAGATGTTAATAAATCATGATTTAACTCAAAAGTCTCGAAATCCATGTTAACACTCCTACATCAGAATAACTTAATAACCTCTTACTTATCTAAATAATTGCAAATATTTAATGGCTTGATGCCCCCACATTTGTAGGGGCATCATTTTAATAAATATTATACAACTCCAGGCATTGCCGATTTCCGTGCTCCTTTCGTTTGGCTGCTGCTCAACGACTTCTTGAATTGTGTACCGAGTTTAGCACCATGTTTCAACAATACCTCAATAACTTTAGGACTCTTACCTTTCATAGCATAAGATAAAGCTGTCTTACCATACTCATTGACTGCATTTACATCGGCTCCAGCTTCAATTAATTTAGTAACTAATTCAACTGAATCCCTATCAGAGATAGAACAGTTATCACACGCTTCCATCAATGCTGTTATATCTCCTACATGACGAGCATTAACATCTGCGTGTGCTTTAATAAGCAAATCCACTATATCAGTACGATCTCCGTATGCAGCCTCCATTAATGCTGTAACACCATCTTCATCCTTCTTATTTACGTCTATACCATTATCTATAAGAAATTTAGCCATATTATAATCACCATAGCTAACAGCTATTATAAGAGCATTTTGACCCAAGTCATTGGTTTCCGAAATATTAGCTCCATGCTCTAAAAATAATTTGACCAAATTGATATCACCAAATCCTACAGCTTCGAGTAATAATGGCCAATCATTCAACTTTGCATTTACATCTGCACCAGCCTCAACTAATAATCTAGCTATTTCCTTGGTTTCTTTATAATCACATGAATCACAATCGTCATACTTCATTACTTCTATTAAATAAGTTAATGGTGTATAGCCTTTCCAACAAGCATTAACATCTACACCTTCTTTGATAAGCTTCTTAACAGTATTAATATCATCCTTATCTATTGCCCTAAATAAGGCTTCGATTTTTTTCTTCATTTATTCTCCTTTAAAAAATTATTAAGCTGTCTTTATTAACACTCCATTAGCTACTATTAAATCCGGATTTTTAACGCTGAAATCACAATCATTTGTCATAATAATCCTGAGTTACCTTTGTTTGGCTATTTTATTCGACGACTTTTCATGATATATACCGAGTTTAGCACCATGTTTCAACAATACCTCAATAACTCCTGGACTCTTACTTTTCATAGCATAAGATAAGGCTGTCTCACCATACTCATTAACGGCATTTACATCGGCTCCAGCTTCAATTAATTTAGTAACTAATTCAACTGAATCTCTACCTGGGAAAAGGTAGTCACTACACGCTTCCATTAATGCTGTGAAACCTCCTGCACGACGAGCATTAACATCTGCATGTGCTTTAATAAGCAAGTCCACTACATCAATAAGATCGTTGAGTGAAGCCTCCATTAATGGTGTAGCACCATCATGATCTCCCTTATTTACGTCTATGCCATTTGCTATAAGAAGTTTAGCTATATCATAGTTTCTACTATAGTTAATGGCTATTATAAGAGCAGTTTCACCCAACCTATTGGTTTCAGAAACATTAGCTCCATGCTCTAAAAATAATTTGACCAAATTGATATCACCAAATTTTGCAGCTTCAAGTAATAATGGCCAATCATTCAACTTTGCATTTACATCTGCGCCAGCCTCAACTAATAACTTAGCTACCTCCTCTACTTTATAATAACAATCATCCTGACAACAACCATCACAACGATCGTCACCTCCCATTACTTCCACTAAATAAGTTAATGTTGTATAACCTTTCCAACAAGCATTAACGTCTACACCATCTTTAATAAGTTTATCGATGGCAATAATATCGTATTTGTCTATTGCCTGAAATAAAGCTTCGGTTTTTTTATTCATCTTTTATTCTCCTTTAAAAGTTATTTAAACTGTCTTTTTACAAGATAATTTGAAAATGAGGGACTTGTTTTAGATTCCCTATAAGATTTTAAGATTTTAATAATCTTATTTTGATTTTTCCTATTATCGTGTATTGTATTATCTAATGCATAATCAAACGCAGTAAAACCATGTTTATCCATGATGTTCATATCTGCTCCATGTGCTAATAAAGTTTCAATTATTGTTGCATCTGCAATAATAGCTGCATGTATTAATGCTGTTTTACCTGAGTTGTCTTGTTCATCAAGGTCTACACCTGATCTAATTAATAATTTTACTTTATCTATTTTATCTATAGGATCATAAAGTTCAGCTATAGCAAACATTAAAGCTGTAAGACCATTTTTATCTTTTGCGTTAATATTAGCACCATGTTTTATTAATAACTCGATTAAGCTATCACTATCTCCGAGCTTAACTGCGATTATAAGAGCATTCTCCAAATCACTATTAATTGCATTAATATTAGCACCATGGTCTAACAACACTTTAGTAGCTTTTAAATTATCATTAACAACAGCAGTAAGCAATGGTGTCCAGCCATCATTATCCACAGCATTTACATCAGCTCCAGCTTTAATCAGCAAGTCAATCAGCTCAATCGAATCTTCAGTATCTGCTGCAAGCATTAATGGAGTGTTACCATCTTCATTTCTGGTATTAACATCTGCACCACTTGCCAATATTACTTTTACAAGATCAATATCCAAAAATTTGTTCCAATTATATATTACATCGAGTAAAACATTATTTTTGGTTTGTTGGTCTACTTCTATCTTAGGTTTTTGTTCCATGTTATTTCTCCTTTTTACTTTTTAATAGAAACCGTATTACTAAAATATACACTATTATTGATAATATTGGCATTAATATAACCTCAGTAGAAGGTATAAATATTAACAATAACGATATTACTATTATGATCTCAGCAACAAGCTTTTCTCGCTTCTCTTCTTTTGTCATTGTCCATTCCTCCTTGGAGGAGCGAAGCGGATACCTTCAGCTTCTAGCTGAAAATTCCACTTGACACCCTCACATTGTTAACCCACCCCGCCTTCGGCGGGGTGGACGATTAAATATTTACTTTTTTACATATTTACCCATCAACTTTGCAAAGTCCTGCTTAACCTTTTTGTTATTTATTTTAACATTATCTAAGATATATCCATCATAGGATGGGTCTTCTAGTATGCTTAAAGCACATGATAGATTCTTATCCCTAATTCTAGGATTAGCACCGAGTTGCAACAAATATTCAAGAATCTCATACTTCGGAGGAACCAACTGCCTAAGTGCCTCCAGCAACGGTGTTGAATTAAAATCATTAGCATCATTAACGGTTTTTTCGTTTGCCAATAACCGAACTGATGATATATCAGTATATTCAGGATTATTACTACTCAAATATATCATCAGCGCGGTATTACCCCTATCATCGTGCAAACAAATATTGGCACCATTTTTTACTAAATAATTGATTGCTTCGTTTGCATAATTGGGGTTTTTGATACATCCACAGACTTTCATCAAAGCTGTTCTGCCACTTGCAAGAGATCTAATATTTATGTCTGCACCTTCTTTAAGAAGCGCATCTAAACCATCAAAGTTGCCATCCTCAGCAGCATCGATAACTTTGTAGTAGAATTCACTACTTACTTTAAATACTTTGTCATTCATTTTTTTCTCCTTTTTTATTAGTTTAGTTTTTTTATTTTTACTTCCTTTTAACCTATCGTGTATTTTATATTTTAGTTTAAATACTTTAACATTTGTTTATTACCTCCCTATATTTTGTTACTTATACCAATATTATTGGTTTTCCACCCCGCCTTTGGCGGGGTGGAAATTACAATCTTCATTGTTTAACAACATAATCTGGAACAGGGTTATCAAAATTTAATTTTAAAACCTCATAGATATCAGCACGATTATCTTTTGAATATTCCTGAACTAAAGACTCTGATTTGCTACCTGTTACTTCAAAATGACATACATGATATTCTTGATAATAAAAATCCCACGAGACATGAGTAGTATCTGGTACTACATTAGTAGCAGTATTAAAGCTGGTAGTCAATGTTCCTGTTATTTTTACGTCATTTTCATCTACTATTGGCTTATCTTTAACCCACATTGTGAGATTATTTCCTGATAACGAAACAAATGCGGGAACAGTAAAAACTTTATTACCCAATAAACTGAGAGCCGCTATATATCTATGATTATATTTGTAAACTGCTATCATATAATTTGAAACTCCGGCTTCCAATTTTTTACACGTTTTGTCTCCTGAAAATGTAACATTATCAGCCTTATAGAATGTAGCATACTGTGTAATCTTAGAACTACAAGACACCAACAACCCGAACACCACTAACACCAAAAACACTTTTTTCATTTTACCTCCATTTTTAAATTTTTTAAATTTGGCAGTCAATGTCTGCCATTTTATTCCTCTGAATTCCGATATTTTTTCCATAATATAGGCATTAACAACGCAACAATCATACTATAATTATTGATTTGAGCATAAGTCACAGCAGATCTATCTTCTTTGTTCTTTATAGTTGGATCTGCACCATATGCCAATAATAATTGAACAACATCTGCTTTATCTTCTTTAACCGCATAAATCAAAGGTGTATTACCATCGTTATCCTTACAATTCGGATCAGCATCGTGTCTCAGAATAAGGTCAATCATAGCCATATCACCAGATTTAACTGCAAATAACAATGCTGTACTACCTTTACTATCGTGATCGTCAATATCAAATAATCCATAGTCCAATAACAATTCGGCAATTTGATAATCACTAGCCTCAACAGCTGCCATTAGTGGAGTTTTACCATAAGCATCTCTAGTATTATTATTTACCGAACCACTATACAACAGCTTCTTAACACCATTATAATCTCCAGCTTTTATCAAATCAAAAAGCATTAATTCATACCCTGTTTCAATTAAATCCTTATTTAACATTTATTTTTCCTTATCGTACTTATTTCTACTTGTTGATTCAAATATTACTGCCAAAATAATAAATAAGTACATTGACAAAATCAACATCATAAACTTGGGAAAACTCAAAAGCACTCCAGATAGAATTAAATATACAAAAATTGATATCAGCCCTATACTGATAGCTGCACTTATTTTGGACAGTATTTCAAATATTTTACCATTCACATTTACCTCCCTTATTTAATCTATATTAACAAACATTGGTGGTGGGTTGTCTTCATCCGTAGCCTCCACATTTACATTACGATCAAGCATTATGCTTAACGCTCTTTGGGGTGAAAGCCGCTTGGTGATTTCATATCTGTATTTTATGTCAAATGCATCAAATAAATCGAAATTACTAACATCGGCAAAGCTAATATCATTTTTCGGATAACTCCCCATAACTCTAACATCTAATTTTTTAAATGTTTCATCAGATTTAAATACTCGCACTATATAACGTCTCATATAATTTAATAATGTATCAGAATCTAGAGCTGTTATAATTTGACCATCAAAAGCTGGTAGATACAAGCGAAGAGTATTTCTAATAAGCTCTAGCATTGCAACCATGTAGACTGTTCCAAAAACACCGTTAAAGTCAATATCAACCAGAACCAATACAGCAATATTATTTACTAAATAATCGGATTTGCCACTTAAAACCTCATAGAAGATAGGCGTTTCTTCATCAAATAAAGGGATGACTTCTATTCTCAGTACCCGTATCTTCGCCATATCCCGGCTCCAGTTCCAACGCTATAAGGGGTAGTAGTCGAACTTGAATTATAAAATATCAGATTGGGGCTACCAGAAATAGGCATAGGAAATTGCTGATTCAAAGAATATTGTGATTGCATAAAGAAGGGCAAATTAGTATTCAAATTTTGAATAAGTGCCTCCCAACCAGAGTAATGTATGGTATTGTATTTTTCAACCCCAGTAATCCGTGAAATATATTCTGCAATCGCTACATTATTGAAATCCTTAAATTCCCAATCCTCAATAAATTCCCATTTTTCAATAAACTTATTAATGTTCTTTACAAATTGATGCCTAAGATATGAAACCAAAAAGTTCATAATCTCGTCTACTGACTTAACAAAAATAACTGCCCCATCAAATAAAGACACATAGAATCTAGAAGAGCTATCAAGCAACCCATATATGTAGACTTCATAGTCTTGTTGGTATTTTGGGATTCTAACATTAACCCAAAATTCCATAGCCCTATTCTCACCTATAAAAGTAAACTCATGATTTAAATGGGTAACTTCTATATCAATTTTTTCTTCCATATTAGCCTCCACAAACCCCCACGCTTCGCGTGGGGGTTTTAGCACAACATCAACCGTTGAATTTATTGACGTAAGAAGAAAGCAAATTTTTATTGTTTATCAGTATTTTTGCAAATTGCTGATTATTTGCTTCTTCTTTACTTATTCTTACACTATTCTGCAATAATAAACCCAGTACTTTTTTAGCATTATTAATAATAGCATGCATTAATACTGATTTACCTTCCGTATCTACGGCATTAATATCTGCACCATATTTAATAAGTAAATTCGCCATATTGACATCATCATGCTTTGTAGTTAACATTAAAGGGGTTAAACCCTCTTTATTTATAGCATCAGGATTTACACCTTCTTCAAGCACTTCCTGTACAGCACCAATATTACCATTTAACACAAGCTTATGTAGATATTTGAACGATATAATCATTTGTTACCCTCCCGCATTTACATAATCAGGTGTTGTCCATTTTATCGGGGTAGCAAATTGACATTTGTCATCAATGTAAGCACCATAAAGACGAACAAGATTAGCCATATTAATGTTATTATTTAAGTAAAAATGTCTGTAACCCGCTTGAATTTCAGTGTTTTTACCAAATTTACAATATTCTTTAAATACATTGAATTCATTAAAGGAACAACCATCACCAAATACACATTTCGCACCAAAAATATTACCATACTCGAATCTACAATTATCGCCAAAAATATTTTCTTCTTTAAACGTTATATTGTCACCAAACCCAGACTCTGGCCCAAATTTACAACCAGCATCTATAAATGATCCACTTCCGAATCCACAGTATTTACCAAACGTACAAGTAGCTCCAATACGTACTTCTGAACTTATATTACAACCATAGCCAAAAGAACAACCAAAACTAATTATACTATTATGCCCTACTTCACACTTATTCCCAAATTGGCAATTATACCCAATATAACTAAAACTCCCAATAGAACATCGATCCCCAAAAGAACTGTTATGATTTATTTTTGAGAAAGCTCCAATCATACATCTATCACCAAAGTTATTAGATATACTAAGTAAAGTTTTACGTCCTAAATAACATGAGTTACTAAAAGTATTTTTTTTACCAAAGCGACATTGATCTCCAAAATGACAATCTGCCGAGAATGAATTTGAATCACCAAACATAGAATTATCTGCAAAAGTTGTTTTTACTCCAAAAACACACTTATCATCAAATATCGACTTTGATTTAAATACTGTATAATCGCCGAAAACACATGAGTTCCCAAAAATACATGGGTCTTCAAAGGTAGTTATGTCACTGTAATCGGTATTAGACGGGCATTGACGATAGCCATTAACAATGGGTAATTTTAAAAAATCTGCAAGTGATATTTTATGCATAATTACACCTTATATTCAGATAACAATTTATTAAGTCTATCTACTTTTGCTTTCTGAGCTAATTCTAATAATGATACTGGCTGATCGTAATCCGTATATTCCCAATCTAAATCTATCTTACCGTGTTTTAGGAACAGCTCTAACGATTTAAAGAAATCTTCTCTTATCACTTCTCTACGTGGATTACCTATATAATTCAACAATACTATATAAAAAGGATCAACTACTGACTGATTTGTGTTAGTAACTAAATTAGAATCAGCTCCGTGTGATAACAGTGTAGAAATAATCTCATAATTAAAAGCGTGAGTTGCATAGAATAACGCATTAGCACCAATATAATCAACAGCATTTACATTACCGCCATATTGAATAAACAACTCAACAATCTTCGATATTTCTGGATTAATTATTCCACTATGTGCATATACAAACATTAACAATGGAGTCCTCTTAGCTATTCCCTCAAAATTAATGAAGTCTTTGTCTATATTATGTATTATCGGTATAACTATTTGATAAGTGTTTAAGTCAGTTTTAAATACAGATACATGGTTTAGTAGTGTATTCCCATTAATATCAACAACATCTGTATATAAATCTTTTAAATATTCTTTATTAAAACTTTTAATTATCTTATCAAATAATTGAAAATTATCATTGTCAATAGCTCTAAAACAAGCAGCAAATACATCATGACTTGGATAAATTGAGAACTTATTATTCAATACAAAATCTATAAAAATATTGTCTTTATGTTCAACAGCTTCTATAAAACTAGGATACATTTTACCTAAATACTGTTCATCCACATTATGTTTATGTACTGAATATTCCATATTTTACTCCACTAATACTATATTATACCCTTTTCCATTACAACTAGGGCACTTCGCAACATAATACTTATTATCACTATTACTAGAATCAACTAAAATTGATCCTGTTCCATTACATACTTCACAAGTTTGTATTTCTTGCATTCTTCCTCCCATCTAATATATCAATAATTTTTTTCCATTCCAATTTTTCGCTCTCATAATCTGTGTTTTCCATTTGAGTCTTAACTATATCCAAAACCGTATTTCCAAACTCATCTTTAGTATAGGGATCTGCATTAAAATCCAAGAGTAAAGGAATATTAATAAAAACACCATTGTATGCAGCATGCTTTAATGCATCTCTACCAAAATCATCTAATTTATTTACATCCGCACCATACTCCAATAATAATCTAACAACTGGAAGTAATTTAAATGATGAAGCTGCCCGCATTAATGGTGTTATAGCATGGTGATCTGAAAAAGTATAATCTGGGTCTGCTCCTTTATTTAATAGATATTTTATTATATCTAAATAAACTGATGTTCTACTCATGGAACCATTAATTTTTAGCACCTCTATTGCTTCCGTAAGTGGTGTGATGAAGTTTCCATCATAATGATTAACGTCTTCCCCCTCTTCACAAAGAAGTTCTACCAGCTCTTTGTTACCTTCTCGAATAGCTAAAACCAGTAAAGAGCTTTCATCTGATCCCCATAGGTTATTAATAGGTGTAGATAGAAGCAGAGTCTTAATAAAATTCATATCTGTCATTGATATAGCATATTGAAGTGCACAACAATTAAAATTTTCACCCATATAATATGTCTTAGCACCTTTTTCCAACAAATACTTAGCAAACTCTATATTTCTATTTTCTATTGACGCAAATAATGGAGTGGTGCCAAATTCATCAGCTTCATTAATATCCGCACCATACTCGACCAATAATTTAGCTATTTCATAATAACCATATTTGATAGCCTGTAAAAGTGGTGTTGCTTTACCAAAGTAATTAAAATTACCATTAATATTTGCAGAATGTTCCAAAGCATATTTAGCTGATTCAATATCATTAGATTCAATAGCATTGAATAATAATTCATCAACATTTTTTGATACTAAATATTCTTCAAGCATGATTTGTCCTCAAAATAGATTTAAGTTTACGATACTTTGGATGTACAGAATCTAATGTGGCTCCAAAATCCATTAATAATTTCACCACTTCTGGTCTGTTATAATCGATCGCTAATGTTAACGCAGTGCTACCCAATAAATTTTCATGATTAATTGTTTGATATGCACCAAACTCCAATAGTAATTTAATAATTTCTAAACTAGCATTTTGACGATCAATTGCCATCTGTAAAGGAGTAGTTCCATTAAAGTCAAGTGCATTAACATCTCCACCTGCCGACAATAACAATTTACTAAACTTTAAGCTAGCATCCACATTACTTAAGGACAAAGCAACCATTAAAGGAGTTCTACCTGCAATGGGTTCTGAAATGTTAACATAAGCATCATGTTCAATCAATAATTTAGTATTTTCATATTGATGAGTATATACTGCATAAGATAAAACAGGTATAGGATCGCCTACTGTTATATAGCTATCAATAACGTCAGAAGAATTGTTTAGACCTATCTCACGTAATAAAATATCCAAAACATTGACTGAACTACTAAGTGTGATAGCATGTTTAATATATACACCTAAAAGTCTTTTACCTATATATACTGCAGTTTTCTTTAGTAATTCTTCTAATATCTCCAAATTTGCCTGTTTTATTGCAAAATGTATTGGAGTATAACCATTAGAATTAGTTATATGCGGGTAAGCCCCATATTGTAATAGTAATCTAACTATTTGTAACCTCGACATTTTTATAGCTAAGATTAATATATTATCTTCTTTATCAGTACCATTAATCCACACATGGTTTGGATTTAATCCTGTTTCTAATATCTTTTTAACAGTTTTAACATCATTAGAACGTACTGCTTCAATAATATTGTTTGTTTCATTATTAACAGAATCTTCAATTTTGATGTATTCTTCTACAACTTTATCTAACATCTATTCCCTCACTTGATTTATCTTCTTTTTAACTTCTTTTACAGCTTTTGGTAATAATTTAAGATGTTTTGGGATATCATCCACATTAGATCGAATTAATTCAAAATATTCTTTAAGACTAATCAATTCATTATTCAAATAGTTATTATAATAAGCATTTCTAAGCTTATTAATTAAAGAAGTATCACTATCATCAGGCTTATAATTGATCAACAACTTCAAAGAATCGGTTTTAAGAGCCAAATTTACTTTTGGGTATTTTTTTGTTTTAAGTAGACGCTTCTTTTTCTTTCCCATAACTATCTCTATTTAAATATTTTTTCTTTAATTTTTTACCTTTAAGAGGTAAACTAATAAATAAAGAATAAACAGGCACATCTGAAATAACCTCTATCTTCACTGAAAATGTAATGGGTGATTCAGTTCTAAAACTGCCGTTATTACGAGCATATGCTATTTCTTGTAATTTATTTTCAATAACCTCAGCTAATCTATCTATGATTGTTCTATCACCTTTTATTATATGACTTACCACATAATCATGCATACTCGTACCGTTAGGCGGTTTAAACCCTAAAGAACTCATACTAATACCATATTCTTTAATATCAGATAATAAGAATCTAATGAACTTAGCATCTTTAACATAATATTTCTTATAAGCCTTCATAAACTCATTATAATCTTGAGGCATTAATACCTCAATTACTATCTTATTTTTATCTGAATCAACATTATGTAATAATATATCAGGAACTTCATGCCACCTAATAATAAACCTATACGATATATCGCCCTGATTTTTAATCACATCTATATAATTCTCTTGCATATGACCTCTACAATTATTTATTTACAATTTTCTCTGCAATACTTACAGAATAATGAACATCTTGCAATAACCTATCCAATATTTCAACTGCTTTTTCCTTTCTTAGTTCATTAGGTAAAGATTCGTATTCAGACATATATCCCAAAAACTTACCAAGTAATATAAATAATGGATTTTCTTCTCGTGTTTTTAAAATGTTATTTTCCATAATTTACTCCTCTACCTCCCAAGTTCCAATATGAGATTTTATTAAACTGTCATATATTTTAGTTGGCGTTAAATTATCTATAAACTCTGCATCTATATTGAATCGTCTACTTATATTAAATAATTGGTTTTTCATTCTAGTAAAAGATCTCCAATGCTGAGTATTCTTCCAATTGTATTCACCATTTTTATAATAATAAATCGAAAATATACTAGATTGATAACCATCTTTATTAAATTTTATATTATAAAATTTTGAATTTGGAATTACTGATAGAATCACTCCAAGTACCTCGTCTTTACTGGCTAAATAATCTTTTAATTGTCTTAGATCAAATAATTCTAGTATTAAGCTGTCAGTTTCATACATTTTCCTAAACCTCCTCAGTTATAATTTTATCGATAACTGTATCTGCTTCTTTTAAAACAGCCCGCATTTTCACATTATCATCACGAACTCTCCTAGATAATCCCAGCAATAAGTAGTATTTAGCATAAGTACATTCTGATAAAACAATCTGCACAAATGATTCAGGCGGGTCGTTTTCTATTTTAATTAAATTATTATGGGGGTTAAAGTAAGCCACCGAATAAGAATCAATATCTTTAATTCCGTAAACTATAACCGGTATTTTTGGATTCCAATTATTTAAGGTGAGTTGAGCAGTTTCAGGCATATAAGTATCTCTCCAAATATACCACCTTTTACGCAAACCCCAATTAGCTAAAATATCCAGCCTAATCCGTTTATTCGTAATAAATTCTAGTTGTTTTCTAAAATTGTCATAATCCATACCAATGATGCCAAATACTTCATTAGGATAACCAAAACGGTATTTTATCTCTTTTTTGTCAAGTATCTTAAATAGTAAAGTAACTACGATTTTAAGTATTTCAGGATTAGTCCATAAGCCAGATACACTTCTATATTCAAATCCATATTCTTTAGTTTCGATACTTGATAACCCAGTATACCCATTTTTAACTCGTACTGGTGAATTCAAACTAACAAATGGGATTCCAAGAACTGTATCTAACAATCCAATAAAGTTAGGATCCGGTTGTATATTAAAATGAATATGCGATCCTAATGGGTATTTTTCACCAATTGATGATAGCGTAACATCTTCATAATTACTTGCTATACGTTTTAATAAAACTAAAGAATTGTTTATAAAGCTATCAACATTGCTTGCCGGTTGCGGTCTGATCTCCAATATATTTGAATTACCATCCGTACCAATTTCTGCATGTACTTCTGATTCATAATTACCATAAACATCCGAAATCCCCAAAACTTTAGCAGCCGGCCTAACTTTAAAACTCTCAATCATTTCAAACTCGGGATCAGCCCCGAGTTTGAAAGAAGAACCATTAATGTTAATGAACATAATTTCCTCCTACATTTGTATTAAGTTGTTATAATAGTTATCTGCATAGTTATATCTGTGTATAACATCATTAAACACCGTTACGTTAGGTTTTATAGTATAATTTATTATACTTGCATTCTTACTAAGTGGTCTAAATATATAACCTCTATTTGGTTTAACTAGTATTTTTGTCATTATTGGATCGTCAGTTAATTTCTCTCTAAATGCTATTAGAGGTTTTTCTTCTGAACACCACAATAGTGCTTGATCATGGATAATCATATATAAACTTTCATTTGATGTATACAAAAATAATTCTTTATTATCCATATCCCAGACTGCTACAGACTTACTACCTGGAGTTTCTGGGATACCATCCCAACCATCTCTTTCAACGTAACTTAACATTATCTCAGTATCTGTTTGACCTTTATAATGATAATCCGATCTTTTCTTCGGGCTTACTACCCCATTATGAGTAATAACATAACGTTCTCCATATAATGGGTGATTATTTTCAGGATTCTCCGGTCCACCATGAGTTGCAGCTCTAACATGCCCCATCACCATAACAGCATTAGAAGGTATTTTTGGATTAAAGTTTGCTACTAATCCAGGTCTTTTAACATAATAAGTATTATTATCACCCTGTACCTCCCAAGCAACTCCTACAGCATCAGTTCCACGATGTTGTATCGCAGAAAGTAATGATATTACAGTTTCTTTTGCATCTAAGCTAGAATTTCCCAATTTAAGTATCCCAGCTATTCCACACATTTACTAATTTCCTCCTTATCTATTTTCTTTTTTAACAATTTCGTAAACCATAAATGAGAACTCATTTTTAACTTCTTTTAAATCGTATTCTGGTAGTAAAGCAATATATTTTAATTTAGTTATCTCCCCATATTTATATAAACCATCATCAGATATTATTGAACTAACAGGTAAAGATTGAGTCGTTGGATCTATTAAATTTCTTGATTTAAATCTGTAATCTAATATTTTACTATTGTTAAAATCAGCAGTCCACGAAGGAGCTCCGCCCCATCGTATAGTACCAGGTGCTTGAAAAGCAGGCAATCCAATAATCTCTCCCAAAAATTCAACATTTTTACTTGGATCAAACTTATTCGCATATTTGTTTACTGCACAGTATAGTTTATCTGAAAGCTTTATAAAGATAATATAATCTTTTTTATCTGGGAGATCTTTTAAAGCCCTATTAAATAAACCTATAAACTCATCTTTTAATTTTGCAAAACCATCAACTGCTAAGAAATTTTCATCTCTCCAACTATTATTAAATGAAAACGAATACCCTCTTTGACGTGGAATATATTCAGTCTCAACCTCATTAACTGTTTTATTAGTTATATTAAATTTCATCATTTAACCTCTCTTTAGTTTATTTGTTTAAATTCTAAATATAATATATTCTTAGTTGCCGTACCACGCATGATATATTCACCTGAATTTAAACATACTTTAAACTCTTCAATTGCTGGTCTAACTAACTCTATCAAATCTATTTTATTGTATCGTTCATCAATTACTATGGATTTACACTGTAAACTACCAACTACTAATCCCCAGCTTTTTGTTGAGCCACTATCTATAAACATTTCATCCAGGAAAATTCTGCTAAAATGAACATAGTCAAATTTACGACTAAGACAGCAATATATCTTATTTCCTGATTTAATAAACAATAACGAATTATCACATATAAATGGGATTTTAGCACTAACAATTTTGGATATAATTTGTACATCTTTAGCATTCAACATGCCCCACTTATTCCAATGTATATAATCTGCTATCGTCTCTGAAATTTCCCGATTTATTATATTAAAATTTATCTCTTCAATCATTTTAGCTCCTATTGCCAAAGCTATTAAAATAGCTTTGGCAATTATTATTTCATAGATATAAAATCTAACTCAGGAGTAATATCTATATTATATTTATCATTCATAAATCCAATAATTTCATACAATGTTTTGTCAAAAACATGACCATGATTAGAAGAATCAACATCTGACAAAACATGAGCAAGTTCATGTGCAATTACTGCTAGTATCTTTTTCTCAGAAGTAAATTTATTAGCATTAATAACAATGTTATTATCTGACATCGCATATCCATATACAGTACCATCTACTTTAGTTGTAAAGGTTAAATCAACATTAATTTTCCATTTAGAATAAACATCTTTTTTGATCTGATAAAAACTAATCATAATTAAGTGTCTCACATGTTTTAGAGAATTCAGAATAAAAATCAATAGGTAAATTTTTAGGCAATATAAAATAAGTTAATCCCTTAATATATGTATGTAATGAAACATTCTGTTGAGAATTTGTATCAGTAGACTCGGATGTATTAGACTCAGCTGTTTCTTGCTCGGCCAAATCCAATGGAATTTCTGCATCGCTAAGTATTTTAAAAGATATTGAATACTTATTGGCTAATGGTGTCAACTGTTTGGAAATTAATTTACTAAACAACGGTTCTGTAACTACAACTACTGAATTTGTTTTGTTAGTAAGAAAAACTATTTTAAATTTATCATTCCTAGTGTTTAACAGTATAGTTCTAACATCAAATGGAAACCTGTAACTAGCAACTGGAAACTCTTTCCGTATAGCCCAATTACCTAAAACATCGACTCTAGTATGCGCAGGTTCGAAGTAATTAATATAATTAACATATTGAGATATAAAGTCATCGGAAAAACCCAGTTTTTTTAATAAAGTATTTAAGGTATCGTTGTAATTATCAAACTCAAGCCCGGTTGTAGCGATTGTCTGAATAGCTTTAACTATTATTTTGACTACAAACTTAGTCAAGATAGGATGACTCCAAACACCAGTTGGAGTTCTATACTCAAAACCATAGCTCTTTGTTTCATATGCGCCAAGCTTATTATATTTAGAGCTTATTCTGGGATTGGTATTCAACTTTTCAAGCGGTCGCCCTACAAGCTCATCCAGCAAACGAAGTAAGGATTGTTCAGGAAGCAGTTTGTAGGCCGAACCAAGATGAATATGATGACCTAATGAATAGAACTGACCGTATGCCGAAATATTATGATTATAAATTGATGCATATCTTGAAAGCACATTTGATGTCTTTTCTATAAACATATTAGCTACCTCTTCTGGGTCATCATTAATACCAAAAGTAACTGCTTCTGGCCTTAATTCAACTTGTGAACCAGATCCATCTGCACCAATTGTAGCATTCGGACTTGTAGATACAATTCCCATCTTCTTTGCTGACACAATATTTGGAAAAATATTTTCATAAACAGTAGCAGCATTCAAAAGTTCAAATTCGGGATCACCACCAATTGAGAACACAGAACCATCAAGTAAGTCCTTGTTTATCAGTTTAGTCTCTTTTTCTACTTCTTTAAAATGCTTCTCCGAATAAAAATAGTCATTAAAAGAGGAACAAAGTTTTAATATTCTAGACTTTATAATGTCCTCATTGCCTGGGTTATTTCGCATTATTAATCTCTTACTCTCTAACAACCAAATCGCAAATACAACCCGCTTAGAATTGTAATCATAATAAAATGTTATAGCATCTAAATTTTGTTCAGGTGATACGGCATCATCAAATAGCACATTGAGTTCACCAGTATCATGGTTATCAATCTTCCAGCCTTCATCAATTGGGTCTATTCTTAAAGATGAAACTTCATGTATTCTACGTATTAAAATGTTTTTATTCACCAATCTAATTCCATACTTCTTGTCAAACAAGATTGCAGGAATTCCGTTAAACCCAGACACAGAAAATGTAAACAATTTTTTATGTGTTTCACCTAAATCTTGAATATATCTCCAATCTGAAGATATTATATTAGTAAGGTTAATAACTCGTTTAGCCATAATTACCTCCTTTGTTCAATTAACGGCTTTTCAAATTCTTTTGCATATAATTCTATATGTTCAGCTTCTAATCCTGGAGCAGAATTAACTTCTATAACATAAATCTTAACATTTGGGTCCGTACTCAATCCCACCACACCAATATCTACAGCCCCAAAATCATATCCTACAGCTGCAATAGCTTTCTTACTAGCTGAAATCACTTTATCTTTAATCCTCCATCTACTTAGAAAGTCTTCGTCTAACATCGCAAATCTCCAACCATTATCATAAGATCGTATTATATTCGCAGTCTCATTAACTGTATTACTAACTTCTTTGTGCTTGTGTGCAATCGCAACAACCTTGTCCTTAACTATGTGAACTCTATACTCATTTTTAAAATTCAACAATGGGCGATAATAATGTTCATCATCTTCTTCATCTGAAAAGTTTTCTGTAATTATTTCTACATTCCTACCCTCAGAGTGAGCCAGCGTTCGTTTTATAACTTTATCCGATAATCCAAAATTCTTTGCTTCCATAGCTGATTTAGCAGCTGGAATTACTGGAACACCAGCAGATAACATTAAATCTATCTGCTTAAATTTGTTCCTCTTTTTCACATCATTATATTTTGGCCCATACCAAGAAATACCTAAATCTTGTAAAGTTGGGGTTCCCCAACAAACAATTGGTTTAGTTCGATATGGCCATTCTAACTCTTTGACTTCATCTGCTTTTAATACCAATGCTCCAGCCCTATTAAAATTGGATGGAGTATCATCTGCTGGATTGTTACACATCAGTATAAACCTAGTAGCTAAAAATTGGCCGATCTTAGTCCTAATTTCAAATTCTGGCATATTTAACCTCCTTATTATTGCTAAATAAAAAATAGGGGGTTTATTCAACCCCCAAAAGTCTATTTGTTAAGCCATTCCTTGATAACCCCGAAATGATACCGAATTTCGGGGATTTTGCTTGACTTCATAAGACTATGTACATAGTAAAAAACATCTCTGGATAGAGCATTAACCGCTGAGTACCCTGAATCACTGAAAGCTGCATCTAGCAACTTAAACATTGTAATTGAGGCTTTCAGCATTAAATATTGGACCTCATCCGCTGAAGTAGAAAATTCTGTAGGTGATACCTGTGCAAGTCTTTCGGAAAAAGAATCGTAAAAATCTTTCTCCCCTTCTTTCATAAACTCAGTCCAATATTTTTTAGCCTTTGACCACCTCACTTGTTGTTCTTCTTCCGACATGTTTATCCTATTGCCTTTAAGGTAAAACAAAACTGTTGTAACCGGAAGAAGATCTAACCTCAGAAGATAATTTTCCAAATCTGGTACCTCTGACTTGTATGCTCTATCCATCTCATAGAGCATTAAACCTGAATATATCAGGTATACCGCAGACATAATTATCATGTCTGCGATCGTCGGTTTTGTTTTTTTGCTTTGCTCTGTTTTTTCCATCTTTTTCTCCTTTTCAATTTAATCATCTTCATCGTCGTCGTCGGTACCATTGATGACTTTAGTTACGTTACCATCATCATCAGTATAGACTACCCATTCTGATAACCACAATCCCATTAAACTCACCTCCCTTCATAAAAATAAAAATTTACCTCCTTTCTTATAAATTTAGGAAGGAAGCAATCCCCCCGCCTTTGGCGGGGGGATTTTGCGGACTGTGGGTTTAACCCCACAGTCCGCCACGTTTCTTTCTATTTGACATAGGCGCCTCCTTTCCATATTCCTTATACCAAGAAAATAACGAATTTATAAGGATACTAAACACTCTTATTATGGCTGTATAAAAATTTAAACAAAAACCCCCACGCAAAGCGTGGGGGTTAAAGAAATTGAATGAGGAAAAATACCTATGAGCTCTTCAGAATCGTCATATTAAACATATAAACTGTCTGCAACGGATTACCATTGTTATCTGTTAAAGACACTTGACAAACATAAGTACCCGTAACAGCAGTTTCTTGTGGTGTCAATGTAATAAAGGATACTCCATTAACTGGGTCTAATACAGTACAAGCACGATTAACCACTACAGGCCAACTAGTGCCACTTGGAACATACGGGTATGATGGATTCAAAGATGTCATTGTAAACTGAACACCCCGATTAGTTAAATCAACATTTTGCATTGTGATATATAGTGTTTTAGTATCGTTTTGCACGATAGCTTGATTAGAGTCATTCTCTATTGTCAGAAATGGGGAATAGAATATATCAGTCATGTTTCCTCTTTTCTAGCTTTTTAATGCAATCGATACATAAGTATTTATAACCTGTTTTTGGCCCATAGAACAATACTGTATCTTTGCCACACATTTCACACCGTTCACCCTTCTCGGGTTTTATAGCACCAGTTATATTACTTTCTTTTAATTTAGCTCCCATCTTATAGTGCATTATATCATAAACTCCCTATGCCAGTCAATTAAAATCGTCCATTCAGTTTACCTTTATGAATTTCTTTAAACGGAATAAGTAACTGATTCAAGATACTCCTCCATTTAGCTGAATGGGATAAGTCTTTGTTCAAGGCATAGTTTATGGCATGTGCATATTCATGCAATAAGGTTTTAATCAAGTCTACCTGACTTCTAATCCTGTAAATTGTAATAACATTATCAGGAGCTTCATAAAGAGCAATATCTGGAAACTCCTTTTGTCTTTTAGTTGCATTAACAATCCTAACTTTTTTAATATATTTCAACCATTTAGGATGAAAAATTGAGATAGAAAGTTTGACAAAAGAAGTGGATTTAGATATATCATAGTTTGGCTTCATGCTACAACTATTGTAGCATAAAGCAAATATCCAATTCAACTACCAATAATTAGAAAAGAATGTCGTATTATATGACGATTATGGTATGCAGGCGATTTATATATCTTAATATTCTTCTTATATTTCGCTAAGTTACGAGATACCTGATCCCATGAAAGTATCCCATCATCATTAACCATTATCGCAATAATAGATTTCTGGTATTTATCAAAAACCTTGTCCAATAATGGCATTAAATCCTTTGTAAACCAAGGACTTAAGTTCACTGGG
>Ga0272448_1001701_pt1 | contig 28998 bp, 23 predicted proteins | sample YNPCB0191_FD_202220 | JGI IMG/M metagenome (GOLD analysis project Ga0272448, IMG submission 202220) | Hot spring sediment microbial communities from Yellowstone National Park, WY, United States - YNP-CB-019-1 | ecosystem: Environmental > Aquatic > Thermal springs > Hot (42-90C) > Sediment...
ACCTGTTTTCGCGGGTTCACCCCTACACCCCGGGCGTCGTCTTCGCCGACCATGACCCTGCGACGGCCGGAGCCTATCACATGGGGGACGTGCCTTACTGGCTGATGACGCTCGACAGTTTCAACCTGTTTCGCTCGACGCGCTCGTGGACGCCCTACGACCGCGACCTGTCGAACAAGATGTCCGATGTCCTGGTGAACTTTGCCCGGACGGGCAATCCGAGCACCGCCGCGGTGAAGATGGTCGAGTACAACCCGAACGATGAACAGCTGGTCGACTTCGGCGACTCGATCCGGATCATCAAGCTCCACACCAAGGGCATGGATTTCCTCGAGGCGACGCCCGTGCTCGAGCAGCCGCGGCCCGCGCCGGGCCGCCGGGGAGGCGCCCCGGGGCCGGAGAGATCGCCACGCGGACGCACATTCCGCTGATACGGGCACGGCGGCTTCCCTGATCACGGTTACCCGGGCCGTGGTGCGTTGAAAATCATGCTACCATGTGCCGCCGTCTGCATCATCGCTTGGTGGGTGCGGCAAGAATTCTGATAAGGAGAGTGAATCGATGAAGCGCTTGAGCCCATTACCTTCGCTAGCGATCCTGTTGGCGTTCGGTCTTGTTGTTACGATGGTTCCGGCCCAGGGGAAAGCCCCCGGAGTGGTCATCATCAAGGGCAATCCGATGGGCGCGGTGAAGTTCGATCATCCCGGGCACGCCAAGGCGGCCGGCGACAAGTGCGATGTCTGCCATCATCCCTCGCGGCCGGAGATGCCGCTGAAATACGACAATCAGAAGTGCCTGGACTGTCACACGCGCACGGTCAAGCTGCCGATGAAGACCACCTCCAAGCTTGCCTTCCACAATGCCACGGGCAAGACCGGGACATGCATCGACTGCCACATCAAGGAGCAGGGGTCGGAAAAGAAGCCCCCGCTCAAGTGCGCGGAGTGCCACAAGAAGGAAAACGGCTGACCCTGCCGCAGCGGGACGCTCTCCCGTGACCTTGAAACAGGTGAGCGTCCCCGTTTTAATGGTGAGCGTCCCTATTTCAGGGTGACGGTTTTGGTTGCGGTGCCTCCCTTGACCGAGGAGTAGGTCACGGTCATCTCGCCCGAGCCGCGCACGATATACTCGATGGTCCGCGTGCTCCGGCCGGGATGACCGTTGCGCACGATGATGCGCGCCGGATCGGGCTGGTCGATCAGCTGGGTCGGCCCGGGCCGGATCTTGTCGCGCACCCAGGCGGCCGACAGCACCTCGACGTTCCTGCCGCCGGCGGTCAGCAGGTCGGGCCGCACGACGTTGTTCTGCGCCGCCTTGGCCAGGATCGTCGGGATGAGCTTCTTGTTGGTGAAATCGACGCGGACGCGGTAGACCCCGGCGCCCAGGCTCTCGACCGTGGCCTCGCCCGCCGCCATCTGGGGCATTTCGTCGGCCTGGTAGAGCGAGAAGGCCATGTTGCGGTGGCACACTTCCTCGCTCATGAAGCGCGGCTGGATGCGGCCTTGGTACTTCTTCCAGCCGCCGATCTCCACCTTGCCGTAGACCGGGTGATCGAACTCCTTCCACTCGTTGAATTCGTCTCCGAATTCCAGGTAATCGTCGAAGAAGAAGCTGCTCACCCTCGGATTGATGGGGCTTTCCGGGTTTCTCTGCTGCTCCTTGAGTTCCGGGCTGGTGAAGTACTGGCCGGTGTTCCACAGCTCGTTGGAGAAGGAAAGGATGCCGAGGCCGTCGTTGGTCCAGTCGATGAAGCCGCCGTGGACGGTGTACAAGCCGCTCCAGATTACCAAGTAACGATAGAAGGGCAGGATCCTCTCGCCGTTTCTTCCGAGCTCGTCGTAGACCTGAGCGTCGGAGGCCGGGTATTCGCCCATCCACTCGGCTCCCGGCCCGCGCAGGATCATGCCGCCGTTGTTATGGTAGGACTGCACGCCGGCGATGTTGGGGTGCGCGAGCAGGAAATCGTTGACGGCGCGCGCTTCCGGCAGCTGGAACGGGTAATCCATCGAGCCTCCCTGGATGTAGTTCGGCTGCCAGTCGGAGGCGAAGTTGCGGTTGGGATCGTAGCCGCCGGGCGGATCTTCGTTGATGCGGCCGTCGCCGTCATTGTCGATGCCCTCGGTCCCCAAGAGCACGTAGTCGCCCGGCTTGCCCGCGGGAGCAGGCTCCAGGATGCGCGGGTCGGCGGCGCTCTTGCGGTGCGTCCCCTGGCCGGGCACGTACTTGATGACCTGCTCGATGACGCCGTTGCCGTTGAGGTCGTCGACGTCGTCCTCGTCGAAGAGGCCGTCGTTGTCGTCGTCGACCGGTACATGGCCGCTGCGCCCGCCGGAGGTTCCCGCCGACATGAAGTACTGGCGGCCGTCCGGGTTGACCGTGGGTACGATGTAGAAGACGCGCTCGTCGACCAGGCGCGTGATGTTGTCGATGCGCCCGTAGTTTTCCATCAGGTACCAGATGGTGTACAGGCAGATCTCCGCGCCCTGGATCTCGTTGCCGTGGACGTTGGCCTCGATGTACATCGCGGCCTTGCTCGACTCGGGGCCGGTGTCGGGATTGTTGATGGTCATCAGCATGATGTCCCGGCCCTCGTAGCTCTTGCCGATCGAGGAGTACTTGAGAAACTTGGGGAAAGCCTTCTCGAGGCGGAGCAGGTCGGCCTTGAGCTCGTCGCAGTCGTGCCAGCGATTGAAATCCAGCTTGACCTTGAACTGCGGATCGGAAGCCTTCTGGCCGCTTGCGCCGGGGGCGAGGACCGCCGTCAGGGCCGCGCCCAAGAGGTATGCCGCCGATTTTCGCATGATGCCGTCGATACGCATGATGTCACCTCCCCTCTAGCGGAGCGTCACGGCGACCGAGTCGGAGCCGCCCTTCTGCGATACTGCCTTCAGGTTGACGGTCTCGCCGGGCTTGCCGCGGACGATCCACTCGTATTTCTGCCGCCGCCCGGATCCCGCCAGTGCCTGGAAAAAGACGGTCTTGGCATCGCCCGAGACGATCCTTTCCGGGGCGATGTCGATCTGCACCATCGTGGGCTTGACCGAGCGCGAGGCGACCCCGTGGGCCGTGGCCGTGGGCAGATATCCCGTGTTGGCAATTTCGGCCTTGATGCGGAAAAGGCCGCCGCCGAGGTTGGCGACCGAGGTTTCGGCGATGCTCACCCTGGCGAAGAGCGAGGTCAGATACAGGACGAAATCCCCGTGGGTCTTTCCCAGTTCGGCGATCCTGGCGGCCGGGGGATTGCTGCAGGCATAGGGCCGGAAACCGCCGATCTCGACTTCGCCCAGTGTCGGGTGTTTGAACGGCGTCCAAGGGACGAAGCCGTCTATCTTTTCGGCGTCCATCCAGCGCAGCAGGCGAAGATCGAATTCTCCGCCGCCGGCCGCCGCGCCGGGTTCGGCTGCAGTCGCCCCTGCGGGGGCGGCGCCCAAGCCGCGCCGGGCAGCGGCCTGCACCCCTGCGGGCGGCTGCGCTTCGGCCGGGCGCTGCGGCATGCGCGCGCCCTCGCCTTCTCCGCGGGGCGAGGCCGGCAGGCCCCATCCCGGCGTGGAAAACGCAGGCACGCCGAATTGATAGTAGCCGTACTCGAAGAACGCACCGGCGGGGATGCGCACGGCGGGAGCGCTGCGCAGTCCGGTCAGGGCGCGGTACCTGTCGCTGATCGTCCGAAAGTACTCGATGTCTTCCGTATTGACCGTTTCGGCCGGCCTGCGGGCCTGCTGGCCGCGGGCCGCCGGCTGCTGCCCGCGCCCCATGGGCCCCGCCTCCTCGCCGCCTGGCCCGCCGCCGCGGAAGCCGCGGCCGAATCCCGGAGAGATCTGAAAGACCCCGACCGTGCGCGCCTCTGCCGTGCTTTGCTGCGCGAATGCCAGCAGATCGATCGTCGATGCGGGCCCGAGCTCGCCGCGCCTGCCGACGGCCGTGATCAGGTTGTCGCTTTCGCCGAAGGTCAGGATCATGGCGATGTTGCGATGCCCGATCACGTAATCCATAAGCGCGCGCGATTCCGGCTCGCTCACCATATGGCGCCCGGCGTCGGGGGAATAGTAAGGATACTTGTGCTGGAAATTGCGGTTGAGGTCCACTCCGCCGGGACCGTCTTCGTTGATGAAGCCGTCGCGGTCGTTGTCGATGCCTTCCCAGTAGATGCGGTAGGCACCGGCCTCGCCGCGCTGCGCGTCGGCCTTCTTCATGAGGCGCGGATCGTCGGGATGGATCATGTAATCCCCGCGCGGGTCCTTGACGCGCATGACGGTGATCACGCCGTCGTTGTTGAGATCCTCGGGGCCGTCCTCGTCAATGCGGCCGTCGTTGTCGTCGTCGAAGGGCGCGGAGTTGGTTTTCCGGCCGGTTTTGACAGGGGAGAACATGAGCTCGGCGCCGTCGGGATTGACCCGCGGGACGACGTAGACGGCCGAGGAGTCCAGCCGCTGCCGGATCTCCGGGTTGGCGGCGTAACCGTTCAGCAGGTAGTCGACAATGAACAGCGCGATCTCGCTCCCGATGACCTGATCGCCTTCGAAGTTGGCGGCGATCAGCAAGGCGGGGCGGGATTCCACGGGCGCGCCCCGCGGATTCGCGATCTCGACCGCCCAGATGGGTCGGCCTTCGCGCGACTTGCCGATCTCGACCAGCCTGGAGATATCGGCATGGGCTTTGACCGCCTCCTGGAGAAACGCGGTCAGTTCGGCCGCGTTGTGGTATTTGGTGAAATCGGCACCCGCAGCCATCGTCGCTGCGAGGCCGGCGACCAGCAGCACAGCGGGTGCCGCCCGCCGCATATCAGGAATCCGTTTCGTTATCCGTCGCACTGCATCCTCCCGGCAGGAGTGATGGTTGTGAAAGGAAGCGGTTTCCGCGACCCCGGCCCGCAGCGGCGCGGAGCCCTGCTTCCCGGTGCCACAGGATATGGGCTTGCGCCTGCGGGCGCAAGGGAAATACAGCCGGGAGTGGGCGGAGACGGTTGTAGCGCTCGGCAGCCGCCGGATGCGCCCGCGCCCCGGGATACCCGGGCGTAGTGGCCCGCCCGGCGGGCCGTCGCCGGCGGGTGCCCCGCAGACTTGCTGTTCTGCGGGGCACGCGCATGCCGGCCCGCCGGTTACTTGCCGCCGAAGTACGAGGGAAGCACCATGTCGCGCATCGTGCGCAGGCCCGGGGGCGCCGTCAGGATCTTGGGGATCGTATTGGCGGTGATCGATGCCGTGGCGATATCTCCGTGGAAGCCGCCCTCGACGCGCGAGCAGATCCTGGGCGAACCCTCGATGGTGACGGCATCGTAGGACTCCGGCGCTCCCAGGTAGGCTTCCATGTGGAGCGTGATCAGCGCCTTGCCTTCCTTGTCGTACCCGATTCCGTCCTGGATGATGCCGCAGACCAGACCGGGCTCCACGGTCAGGAAAGGGCTCGAGACCTGCCGCTCGGCGATCTTCGGCTGGATCGTGTCGGTGATCCTCGCCATCTTCCAGCCGAAGGCGTCGGCGATCATGGCGATCGATTCGGTCAACCCCACGTGGCGCACGCTGCCGGCGTCCACCTTCTGCTGGAATTGCTCGGCCGTCAAGCCGGCGCCGATCTTCTGCTGGAAGGGGAGCCGGCGCGACGAGGCGTCCTGGATGCGGTCGACGCGGATCGCATCCACGCGCTCGCACACGCCCGTCAGCATGATGGGCAGCGCGTCCATGGCGAATCCGGGATTGACTCCGGTACCCACGACCGCGACCTTGGCCTTTCTGGCAAGCTCGTCGATCCGCTTCGCCAGTCTCTTGTTGGAATAGTACGGATAGGACAGTTCTTCTGTGGTGGAAACGATCGGCACGCGCAGTTTGAGGACCGTCTCGATCTGCGGCAGCACGGCGCGGAGCGAGCTGAGCGTGCACAGCACCACCACGTCCGGCTTCGATTTCTTGATGGCCGCCACGGGATCGTCGGTGACCTTGACGCCGAGGCGGCGCTCGAGCCCGGCGATTTCGCCGAGGTCCTTGCCCACCTTTTCCGGATCGATATCGACGCCGGCAACCGGCTTGAATCCCTTGCGCGTTGCCACCTGGCGCAACACTCCAACCCCGATCGGGCCCAGCCCGAAATGCATCACGCGAATCGGCATACGAACCACTCCTCTCTCGAGATCATGAGCTCGGCTGACAACCGTTGACAAAGATACCCGCACTCGGACGCCACTAGGATAAACCACGCGTCAACCCGCGGGACGGATCGATGGCGGGCGGGGATCGCCCGCGTCCATCAGCGCGGAATCGGGCCTGCCACCTTGTTTCGGAGCACCCCGACCCCCTCGAGCTCGACCTCGACCACGTCGCCGGGTTTCATCGCCTTCGTGGTCCCGGGAGTTCCGGTGAAGATCAGGTCGCCCGGAAGCAGGGTGACGAAGCTGCTGACATAGCTGACGATTGCGTCGACGTTGAATATGAGGTCCTTGGTCCTCTGCGACTGCACTACCTCGCCGTTGAGCCTCGTCTGCAGCAGCAGGTCGTTATAGTTCAGTCCCCGCACCACAGCCGGTCCGATCGGAGCGAAGGTATCCGAGGCCTTGGCGCGGAACCATTGCAGGTCGTTTTTCTGCCAGTCGCGCTCGCTGACGTCGTTGCCCGCCGTCACCCCGAAGACATACTTGGAAGCCTCTTCCGGAGTGACGTTCTTGGCCTTCCTGCCGATCACGACCACCATCTCGCCTTCGTAGTGCACGTTGCTCGCCCCCGGCGGAAAGACGATGCTTTCCTCCGGCCCGATGATCGCGCTCGGGTACTTGGCGAACAGGCCCGGATAAGCCGCCGCCTGGCGCTCCCCGAGGTGGCTCTTGTAGTTCAAGCCGACCGCCACGATCTTGCTCGGTTCGCAGGGCGCCAGCAGCCGGACTTCGGCCAGCGCCACGGTCCGGCCCGTCGGCTTCGGCGACTCGAAGAGACTTCCCGTCAACTCACGGATACGGTCGCCTTCGAGAATGCCGTAGGCGATCCTGCCTCCATGCTCATAGCGGACGTACCGGGTGATCGTGTCCTGGGCCTGGGCGGCCCAGGCCACAAGAAATACTATGGCGGCAGCAACCAACATCGATTTCATTTCCATCATGCCCTTTCCCCCGTTCTGGTTCCAGCGGCACTGTACAAGAGTTCGCGCCGGGACGCATCTTATTTTTATTTGCGAGGTAATTCCCCGCCTCCGCGGCGGCACCTGCCGAACTATAATATTTTCAAGGCACGAATCCTTTTGGATGGTTGTATAATGCGTGCCGTTTTAGACACAGGAGCCTCGTTACCGGCTCCGGACCGCCGGGGGGCGTGCCCGAGGCGGACCGGCAACGCGCTTGTGTCGCGGATCGTTGTCATCGTTAACGGACTCGCCCGCTTCGAGAGAGGATGAGAATAATTCCGGAGGGGTATGTGACCATGTACTTCCTATCGAGATTCATTTCTGGGGGAACCCCGGGTCGCAGCCGCCGCGTGCGCAGCGCGCTGCTCCTCGGGGCGGTGGTGTTGCTGTGCTGTGCGGCCGCGAGCGCACAGGCGCCGCAGGAAACTCAGGCAGCGGCCGTGCATCGCGGAGGGGAGGCGACCCTGGTGCTTCCGGATCTGTCGCAGGTTGCTTTCGGGGGCATCAACGCGCGCACCCTTCTGAGCGCCGGGCTGTTTATCTGTCTGCTGGGCCTGCTCTTCGGGCTCATGAACTACCTCCAGGTCAAGAAGCTGCAGGTTCACACGGCGATGCGCGACATCTCCGAGCTGATCTATGAGACCTGCAAGACCTATCTGATCCAGCAGGGCAAGCTGCTGCTCATCCTGGAGATCTTCATCGGCACCATCATCGTGCTCTACTTCGGCGTGCTGCGCCATTTCGACCTGATCAAGGTGGTGATCATCGTCATTTTCAGCCTGATCGGCATCGGCGGCAGCTACGGCGTCGCCTGGTTCGGCATGCGCATCAACACGCTGGCCAACTCGCGCACCGCATTCGCGAGCCTGCGCGGGCAGCCGTTCCCCCTGTTCGCCATCCCGCTGAAGGCGGGCATGAGCGTGGGAATGGCGCTGATCAGCGTGGAGCTGTTCATGATGCTGTGCATCCTGCTCTTCATCCCGAGGGATTACGCCGGGCCGTGCTTCATCGGCTTCGCCGTGGGCGAGTCGCTGGGCGCCGCGGCGCTGCGCATCGCGGGCGGCATCTTCACCAAGATCGCCGACATCGGTTCCGATCTGATGAAGATCGTCTTCAAGATCAAGGAGGACGACGCGCGCAATCCGGGCGTGATCGCCGACTGCACCGGCGACAATGCCGGCGATTCCGTGGGGCCGACGGCCGACGGTTTCGAGACCTACGGGGTGACCGGAGTGGCCCTGATCACCTTCATCCTCCTGGCGGTCCCGGATGCGGTGGTGCAGGTGCAGCTGCTGACCTGGATCTTCGTCATGCGCATCATGATGATCATCGCGAGCGGCCTGTCCTACTGGGTGAACCACATGCTTTCCTGGAGCCGCTTCGGGCACGCCCGCGAGATCAACTTCGAGACGCCGCTGACGTCGCTCGTATGGCTGACGTCCTTCATATCGGTGGGCCTGACCTATCTGGTTTCCTACCTGATGATCGGCGAGCTGGGCGACGGCTCGCTGTGGTGGAAGCTCTCGACCGTGATCAGCTGCGGCACGCTCGCGGGCGCGATCATTCCGGAGCTCGTCAAGCTGTTCACCTCCACCAAGTCGGCGCACGTCCAGGAAGTCGTGACATCGGCCCGCGAGGGCGGGGCATCGCTCGATATCCTGTCGGGATTCATCGCCGGCAACTTCAGCGGTTACTGGCTGGGCCTCGCGATCGCCTTCCTGATGCTGGTGGCGGCCGGCGTGAGCACCCTGGGCTTCAGCGCGCTCATGCAGGCGCCGGCGGTGTTCGCCTTCGGCCTGGTGGCTTTCGGCTTCCTCGGCATGGGACCGGTGACCATCGCGGTCGATTCCTACGGGCCGGTGACGGATAACGCGCAGTCGGTCTTCGAGCTTTCGGTCATCGAGCAGATCCCCGGCATCAAGGGGACGCTGAAGAAGGATTACGGCATCGACGTCGATTTCGAGCACGCCAAGCACATGCTCGAGGAGAACGACGGCGCCGGCAACACCTTCAAGGCGACGGCCAAGCCCGTGCTGATCGGGACTGCGGTCACCGGCGCGACCACCATGGTCTTTTCCACCGTCATCCTGCTGACGGACGGCCTGACGCGCAACCTCGACAAGCTGTCCATCCTCCACCCGCAGTTCCTGGTCGGCCTGCTCATAGGCGGGGCCATGATCTACTGGTTCACCGGCGCCGCCACGCAGGCGGTGAGCACCGGAGCCTACCGGGCCGTGGAGTACATCAAGGCCAACATCAAGCTCGAGGGCGTGGAGAAGGCCTCGGTCAAGGACAGCAAGAAGGTGGTCGAGATCTGCACGCAGTACGCCCAGCGCGGGATGTTCAACATCTTCATCGCCGTGTTCTTCTCGACCCTCGCCTATGCCTTCTTCGAGCCGTACTTTTTCATCGGCTACCTGATCTCGATCGCCCTGTTCGGGCTCTTCCAGGCGATCTTCATGGCCGACGCGGGCGCCGCCTGGGACAACTCCAAGAAGATCGTCGAGGTGGATCTCAAGGAGAAGGGTACGCCGTTGCATGCGGCCACGGTCATCGGAGACACCGTCGGCGATCCCTTCAAGGACACCTCCTCGGTGGCCATGAACCCGGTGATCAAGTTCACCACCCTGTTCGGGCTGCTGGCGGTCGAGCTGGCCGTGGAGATGACCCAGGAGGTGGGGCCCGCGATCGGCTATATGCTGGCCTTCCTGTTCTTCGTGGTGGCCGTGACCTTCGTGCGCCGCTCGTTCTACGGCATGCGCATCAAGTCGCAGGCATAGGAGGCGGTGCGGGGGGAGGAGCCCGCGGCGGGATCCCTCCCCCCGGCCCTTCCCACTCCGCTTCGCGCGGCACTCCTGAAGGCGGTCACTCCTCGGCCGCCGGCGGCGCCCCGGCGCGCGCCAGGTCTTCCTGGCGGATCTTGTCCACGTTGAGCTTTGCGGCCGTGGCGGTCATCTTGGAGAGCACCTCGCCGAAGTCGAACGACGTCGCCTTGGAGAAGCGCGTGGGATTGATGCGGGCCACCACGAAGGCCCTGAGGTAGGGGCTGGTGAGCCCGCGCTCCTTGAGCTTGGCGACGACGTCGCTCACGGCGTCGTCGAGCTCGAGGAGCTGCGCGGCGCGCCGTTCTCTTTCGGCCAGCGCGGCTTTCAGCGGGAGTTCGAGGAAATCGTCCACGCGCCGCAGCACCGGCTGGTAGGCGCCGCCGCTGATGCGCGGCCTCATTTCGTAGCTCATCCCCAGCGTGAGGAAACACGCCTCCTCGAACTCGAAGGCGAAGTCGCTCTCCCTGCGGCCGTCGTGCTCCGCCAGCGCGCGCGCCATGCGGACGCTTTCGAGCGACTTTTCCTTCAGATTGTGGGCCTTCTCGGTGTTCAGGGCCAGGATCTGGAACGCCACGGCCGGCTCCGGGATCAGCAGGCCGATGATGCTCTTGGCCCCGAGCAGCTTCAGCGCCTGCAGCCGGTGGCTGCCGTTCGGGGTCCAGTAGCCGCCGTCGCCCTCCACGACGATGATGGGATCGAGATAGCGCCCCACTTTTTCGATCACCGTCATCAGGCGCTTGACGTGCTTTTCGGAAACGTCGCGCTGGTACGGTGTGGGCTGAACCCTGGCGATGGGAAGTGCCACCAGCAGGACTTCCTTGCCGCCGTACGGCTCCGAGTAATGCGCGAGTACCGCGCCGCCGTCCTGCTCGACCTTGTGGGCGAGCGCGGCCGATCCGGGACTCGGTTTCCCCCTTGTGTCCGCAGGGGCGAGGCCGACCGATTCGGGGGCTGATTTCTTGCGGCGGGTGGCTTTCCTGGGCGGCATCGCTGGTTCCTCCATACGGGCCTGACCGGCCGTCGCCCCTACGATATCACAAAACCGCGCCCGGCCGGGATGCGCGCCGCCGTTTCGCGGTGGCGGCTCTTGCGCCGATGATGTACAGTTGGGCCTGCGGATGGGGGGTCGGAATATGGCTTCGCGAAGCGCGATCGTGCCGCTCTCGGTTTTTCTCTTGCTGGGTCCGGCGTACTTTGCGGCGTCTGCCGCCCGCGCGCAGACGGTGGTCCCCGGCCTGGAGGTTCTGCTCACCGAGCAGAAGTCGCTGATTGCCGGCAAGCGCGTCGGCCTGATCACGAACCACACCGGCGTGGATCGCCGGATGCGCAGCGGCATCGATCTGCTTGCCCGCACCCCCGGCGTGAAGCTTGCGGCGCTTTTCGCGCCCGAACACGGCATCCGCGGCACGGTCCAGGCCGGGGGAGAGCTGGGCGACACGGTGGACGAGCGCACAGGCGTGCGCGTCTACAGCCTCTACGGCAAGACGAGGCGGCCGACCCCCGAAATGCTGAAGGACGTCGACGTCCTGCTGTACGACATCCAGGACGCCGGTGTTCGTTTCTACACTTACATCTCGACTCTGGGCGAATGCATGGAGGCGGCGGCCGACAGCCGGATTCCTTTCATCGTCCTGGACCGCCCGAATCCGATCGCCGCCGCCAGGATCGAGGGGCGGATTCTGGACATAGCCCGCTTCAAGTCTTTCGTCGGAGCCTATGCGATCCCCATCCGGTACGGCTTGACGATCGGCGAGCTTGCCGGTTTCATCCGCGACGGCCTGGGCAAGGATCTGATGCTCACCGTGGTGAAGATGAAAAACTACCGGCGCAGCATGTGGTACGACGAGACCGGACTGCTCTGGATCGCCCCGTCCCCCAATATCCCGTCGCTGGCCACGGCCGCGGTCTACCCCGGCATGTGCCTGATCGAAGGGACCAACATTTCCGAGGGACGAGGGACGACGCAGCCGTTCGAAATGATCGGCGCGCCGTGGCTCGACGGACAAAAGCTCGCCGATGATCTCGCAGCGCTGAACCTGCAAGGCGTCTTTTTCCGGCCGGTGGAGTTCACCCCCACGTTTTCCAAGTACCAGGGGGAGACCTGCCGCGGCATCCAGGTCCATGTGAGCGACCGCCGCAGCTTCGAGCCGGTGCGGGTGGCGCTGCATATCCTGAGCGTGATCCGGCACGCGTACCCGTCCGATTTCCGGTGGCGCGAGGGTTCGATCGATCGCCTGTCGGGATCGGACGATCTGCGCAAGGCGATCGACCAGGGAGTGCCCGTCGACAGGATTCTGGCTGCGTGGGAGCCGGAACTCAAGAAGTTCGACGCGCTGCGCAGGAAATACTTCCTCTACCCGTGACGTGCGATTCCGGTCATCCGCCGTCGCAACCGCGGGCCGCAGCCGGCTGCGAGCGGCGACTGCAGCACACCCTACAGCAGGATGCTCTCCTGCCGCAGGCGCTGCACCGCGCGGCTGCCGGCCGCGAGTTCCGCGCGTGTATAGACCAGGATGTCGGTGCCGCGCTCCAGGTCGAAGTAAGGCAAAAAAGTCAGGGCGCGCCGCACCGGGTCGGCTTCCAGGCTTCGCTCAAGGACTATCAGGATGTCGATGTCGCTCGTCCCCGTCTGATCGCCCCGAGCCAGCGACCCGAAGAGGCGCACCTCGGCCGCCTCGGGATGTTCCGCCCGGATCCGCCTCGCGATCGCGCGCAGCCGTTCGAGCAGGCTATCGCGGTTCAGGGAGATGATCCTGACAGAATCGGATGATGTCCTCGGCGGCACGAACCGCCTCCTCTGCCTTGGCTTGGTTGTAATAATCCGCCGGTTTGCCTTGCGGAAACCCGTTGGGATAACGGGGAGGGATGTAATGGGCATCGAGGAGCTGGGCCTTTTCGGTAAGCCCGGGGGCGGCATCGGGAAGCGTCCGGATCATGGGTGTGATCGCGTGGCCCCAGACATCGTGCCCGCGTGCCATGAGCAGCCCCTTGACCGCCTTCTCGGCGGCCTGTTGGGCCGTGAAGCACGCCCACTCCCAGTAGCGATATTCCATGTCGATCCGGGCTTTCTCGAGATCGCGCACGGCCTGGTCCAGCCAATCCCGATAGCGGTTCATATGCATTACATCATAGCCCGCGCGTGCGCCGCGCGCAATCGGGGCGCAAAGGCCGGAAAAGAGCGTGCGCGGCGCGAGCGGCGGATCTTGGCGATTGACATCGGCTGCGGCCTTCACGACACTAGCGGGCATGAAAGGAGGCGGGCCGAAGAACAGCGCGTCGCGAGCCGCGCGACGGCGGGCCGTCCGGCCCGGGCGCAAGCGCCCTGCGGCCCGGCCGTCGCCCGAAGCCCTGCCGTCTTCGTACGGCAGGACGCGGCTGGTGGCGATGGTCGTGGACCCGCATCTGGTGCACGCGTATTGGGAGATTGCCGCCGCGCATCTCGGGCGAATGCGCAAGTCCCTGGGCGGGCATTGCGCCGGTGCCCGGGCCGTTCTGCGGTTTCACGAGAGCGGGCGCGCTCGGGGCGCGGCCGCTGCGTTCTTCGATGTCGAAATCCAGCCGGCAGCCCGCAACTGGTACGTGCCCCTGTGGAGCTCGGACAAGACTTATTGGCTGGAGCTGGGATTCCTGGCCCCGGACGGCCGCTTTCTTTCGGCGGCATGCTCCAACGAGATCTATGTGCCCCGATCCGAACCCTCGTCCCGCTGCGAGGTTCGTCTGTGGAGCCCCGCACGCCGGGCAAGCGCGCAGGAGGATTGCCGGCCGCCACAAGTGCGCGCGACGCCCGGAAATGAGCGCGGCGGGCGGGCCGAACGCCGCGCTCCGGCGGAATCGGCGCCTGGCCCGGCGCTCGACGATGGCGCGCCGGCGGCCGCGCGGCCCGGCGGCCGGCGCGAGCCATTACCGGTCGCCATCGGTTCCGGCCCGGCCCGCCTCGAAGGTGACGCATGCGCGCCGCCGGGCCTTTCCGGCGGCGTGCGCTCCGCCCCCGCGGCGGACCTCACGGCGGAATGCGAGCGCCGCTTTGTCCCGGGCGTCTCTTCCGGATGAGCCGCGCCGCGCGCAGGGCAGGGATGGAGAAAGGCTGCCTGATCGTCTTGCTGCACGCTCACCTGCCCTTCGTGCGCCATCCCGAGCACGAGGACTTTCTCGAAGAGTACTGGCTGTACGAAGCCATCACCGAAACCTACGTTCCATTGCTGTTGTTGCTGGACCGCCTCCTGGAAGACGGCGTCGAATTCCGCCTCGCCCTGTCCCTGTCGCCCACCCTTGCTTCCATGCTCGGGGATCCGCTGCTGCAGTCGCGCTACCGCAGGCGCCTGGCGAAGCTCCTGGAGCTGGCCGAAAAGGAGGTCGGGCGCACGCGCACGCGCGGGCCTTTCCACGATGTCGCCCGCATGTATCGGCGGCGTTTCGAGGAAGTGCGGGCGGCCTACGAGGAGCGCTATTGCGGGGATCTGGTCGGGGCCTTCCGCAGGATCCAGGAAACCGGCAAACTCGAGATCCTGGCCGGCGCCGCCACGCATGCCTATCTGCCGGTGCTGTCGGTCAATCCTTCGGCCGTGCGCGCCCAGGTGCGCATCGGCATCGCTCACTACCGCGAGACATTCGGCAGGGAGCCGCAGGGCTTCTGGCTTCCCGAGTGCGGCTATCATCCGGGATTGGAGAACGTCCTGCGCGGCGCGGGAATCCGCTACACCATCCTGGAGACGCACGGCATCACGCGCGCCGACCCCAGGCCGAGGTACGGCGTCTATGAGCCCGTCTACGGGCCGGACGGGCTCGCCTTTTTCGGGCGCGATCCGGATTCGTCGAAGCAGGTGTGGAGCTCCGTCGAGGGCTACCCCGGCGACTACGATTATCGGGAGTTCTACCGCGACGTGGCCTTCGACGAGAACCTGGAATATCTCGCGCCCTACATACAGCGCGACGGCATCCGGATCGATTCGGGGATCAAGTACTACCGAATCACGGGCCGCGGGGAGCCCAAGGAGGTCTACGTGCCGCAGCGGGCGGCGGAAAAAGCGGAGATCCACGCCGCCGACTTCCTGCTCAAACGGAAGGAGCAGGTGGAGCGCCTGGCTCCCCTCATGGATGTCCCGCCGGTCATCACGGCTCCCTACGACGCCGAGCTGCTGGGGCACTGGTGGTTCGAAGGCCTCTGGTGGCTCGATGCGCTGATACGGCGGCTGGCCGCCGGCGGGTCACCGCGCCTGGTCACGCCCTCCGAGTATCTGCAGGAGCATCCGGTGCATCAGGTCGTCGAACCGTCGCCTTCGAGCTGGGGCTACAAGGGTTATCACGAGGTCTGGCTTTCGGGCGCCAACGACTGGATCTACCCCCACCTCCATCATGCCGCGGCCGAGATGGAGCGGCTGGCCGCCGGCAATCCGCGGGCGCGGGGATGGAAGCTGCGCGCGCTGCGGCAGGCCGCGCGCGAGCTGCTGCTGGCGCAGGCGAGCGACTGGGCTTTCATGATCAAGTCGGGGGCGACGGCAACGTATGCGGCCGAACGGACGCGCGCGCACCTCGGGCGCCATCGGCTCCTGTGCAAGGCGATCCGGCGGGGAGAGATCGATCGCCGCCTGCTGGAGGAGATGGAGCTTCGGGACAACATTTTCCCCCGGCTCGACCATCGCTCGTTCATCTGAAGCAGGGAGCGCCCGCCGGCGAGAAACCGGCCGCGTGCCTGCGGGCGCAGGCGGACCCTGCCCGGCAATGCGGCAGGAGGCGCGCGTCCCGATCGCGGCTCAAGCTGGCGCGAAGGTCATTTCGCTTTGGCGCGCTTTTTCTTGCGCGGGCGGGTCTTGCCGAAGGTTCCCCGGTAGATCTTGCCTCGCTTGGTGCGCAAATCCCCTTTGCCCATAATTTCCGTCTCCCGGTTGACTTTGCCCCCGAATTTCGAGGGCCGATCTCGTATATATTATCTATCACAAGCGGCTTGTGCGTGCCGCCGGCCGCGCGGCATGCGCAAGATTTTTCGCTTGCGGCGGTGCTGATGGCCGAAAACCTGAAGCGCGATCTCGGATCACTGCGAATCGATCGGAGCCGCCGGGTGGGCCCCGAGCGGCGCAAGCGCGGGCTTCTGCTCGGGGTTCTGTTCCTGGCGCTGCTCGCGGCCGCTGCGGCTTTCGTTTGGCTGCGCGTGCCGGCTGCGCTCGTCGAGGTCTTGGCCGGGGCACGCGAGGTGGAGGTCGTGCGGGCGGTGCGCAGCGAGCCTTCCATGGAAAGGGTGGTGCTCACGGCGGGCGGCTACGTGGTGCCGCGCCGGCGTGTCGAGGTCTCCTCGAAGATCAGCGGGCGCGTCGTGGAGCTGCCGGTCGAGCGGGGCGACTACGTGCGGGCCGGACAGGTGCTCGCGCGCCTGGACGACCGCGAGATCAGGGCCCAGCTCGACCAGGCGCGCGCGGCTGCGCAGGCCGCCGCCGCCCGGCTCGACGAGGTCCTGGCCGGGTCGCGGCCGGAGGAGATCGAGAGGGCGCGGGCGGCCGTGCAGCAGGCCGAGGCCACCCTGAGTACCGCAGGCGCCAACCTGCGGCGCGCGCAGGAGCTGCACAAGAAGGGGGTGCTTTCCGCGCAGGCTCTGGACGACGCCCAGAACGCCTACGACGTCGCCGCGGCGCAGGCGGAGATCGCACGACGCGACTACGAGCTTGTGCGCCTCGGGCCGCGCCGGGAACAGGTCGAGCTCGCCCGGGCGCATCTGGCCGAAAGCCGGGCCGCCGTCCGCTGGCTCGAGTCCCAGCTCGAAAACACCGTGATCCGCGCGCCGGTCTCCGGAACGATTCTCGAGCGCCTGATCGAGCTGGGCGAAATGGTCACCACCGGTTTCGTCAGCGGGCGCGGGGCCAAGGCGGCCCTGGTGAGCATTGCGGATCTCGACGACCTGGAGGTCGAGCTCGAGATCAGCGAAGCGGAGATTTCGCGCGTCCGGCCGGGGCAGCGCTGCCGGGTGTCGCCCGATGCCTATCCCGAACAGAAGTACGACGCCAGGGTGCGCGAGATCGCGCCCGAGGCCAATCGCCAGAAGGCGACGATCCAGGTCAAGGTTTCGGTCGAGCGCCCGGACCGCTACCTGCGCCCGGAAACCAATGCCAAGGTCCAGTTCCTGGAAGATGCCGACGGCGCTGCCGTTTCCTCCGGAAGCGTTCTTGTTCCGAAGGCCGCCGTCCTCGAGGGTCCGGCGGTATATCTGGCGGCCGGCGGGCGGGCGGCGCGCCGCAAGGTCGTCGTCGGCAGGGAAACGAGGGATCAGGTGGAAGTGATATCGGGTCTGAACGAGGGCGAACAGGTGATCGTGCGCGGGCTCGAGGGCCTCGCCGAGGGGATGCGGATCCGGATCCGCCCGTAGCGGGGCGGGCCGCCCTGCCCGACGGGTGTGCACCGATGAAATACATGCGGTTCCTCCTGCAAAACCTCTTCCGCAACCGGCGCCGCACCATTCTCACGGTTTTGAGCATCGCGGTGTCGGTATTCCTGATCGCGACGCTGCGCACCCTGCTGACCGAAATGGAGGCGCCGCCCGAGACGCCCGATTCCGGACTCAGGCTGATCACGCGCCATCGCGTCTCCATCGTCAACATTCTTCCGGTTTCCTATCGCGCCAAGATCGCACAGGTGGAAGGGGTCGAGGCGGTCATCGGCTCCATCTGGTACGGCGGCGTGTACAAGGATCCGAAGAACTTCTTCATGCAGTTCGCCGTCGACACGGATCAGTTCTTCGCCGTCAACAGCGACCTGATCATCCCCGAGGAGCAGAAACAGGCCTTCCTGAAGGACCGCACGGGCGCAATCGCCGGGGAAAACATCGCCCGGCGCTTCGGCTGGAAGGTGGGCGACCGGATCACCATGGAGGGATCGCTCTTCGATTTCGATGCCGAGCTGACGCTGCGCGGCATATACCGCGGCGGCTCCGACGTGGGCAGCATCCTGTATTTCCACTGGGATTACTTCAACGAGGCGCTCGGCAACCGGGGCTTTACGGGCACATTTTCCGTCAAGGCGCGCTCGGCGGCCGAGCTGCCGGCGATCGCCGAGAGGATCGATGCGCTCTTCGCCAATACCAGCGCGCCGACGAAGACCGAGACCGAAAAAGCCTTCATGCTGGGGTTCATATCGATGGTGGGCAACGTACGCCTTCTGATCGCCGGGATCGCCTCGGCCGTGATCTTCACCGTCATATTGGTGGCGGCCAACACCATGGCCATGTCGATACGGGAGCGGGTGCGCGAAATCGGCATTCTAAAAGCTCTCGGCTTCCGCCGTTTCCAGATCCTGTCCCTGCTCCTGGCGGAGTCGGTCCTTCTTTCTTTGAGCGGCGCCCTTCTGGGCGGGTTCGGGGCCAGGGTGCTCTATTCCAGCATGAACATGGCGCTGGTGACCGGCGGGTTTTTCCCGCGCTTCGACGTGACGCCGGGGACGCTGCTGCTGTGCGTCGCGATCGGCGTGGGCGTCGGCATTCTGTCGGCCGGGCTGCCGGCCTGGCGTGCGGCGCGGCGGCCGGCGGCCGCCGCCATGCGCGGCGTCGTCTGAGGAGGGCAGGCGGTTGAAGATTCCTCTTCGTTACAACCTGCGCAGCCTGCTGGTGCGCTGGCCGGGTTCTCTCATGACCGCGGGCGGCATCGGGCTCACGGTCGCGATCGTGGTCACCATGATGGCCCTGGTGGGCGGACTCGAGAACACCTTCGTCGATACCGGCCACGACGGCCAGCTGGTGGTGCTGCGCCAGGGGTCGATCAACGAGGTCAACAGCTTCATCAACCGCGACCTGTTCCCCGCGGTCCGCTTCCTCCCGGGCGTGGCGCGCGACGGCCGCGGCGAGCCGCTGGTTTCGGGAGAAATCGTGGTGGTGATCAACAATACCCGGGTCGACGGGCAAAGCTCCAACATGATCGTGCGCGGCCTCACGGAAACGGGCTTCGTGCTGCGCCCGGAGGTGCGCATCGTGGCGGGGAGGAAGTTCCGGCCCGGCCTGCGCGAGATCATGGCGAGCCGCGCCCTGGCGGAACGCTTCCGCAACATGGCGCTCGGCGAGACCATCCGCTTCGCGCGCAGCCAGTGGAAGGTCGTGGGGATATTCGACACCGGCGGGACCGCATACGACTCGGAGGCCTGGGCCGACTACACCGAGATTTCCCAGGACTGGGACCGGCCGGTCTATTCCTCGATGCTGCTGCGCGCCGAAAGCGCCGCCGCCGCCGACGAGATCCGGCGGCGCGTGGCCGCCGACCCCAGGATCAACCTCCAGGCCCTCCCCCAGAGGGAGTACTTCGCCGGGCAGACGGGTGCAGCCGCCGGGGGAACGAAGGCGCTCGGGTATTTCATCGCGGTCGTGGTGGGGATCGGCGCCTGCTTCGCCGCCATGAACATGATGTACGGCGCCGTGATGTCGCGGGCGGCCGAGATCGCCACCCTGCGCGCCGTCGGCTTCCGGCGCCGCCACGTGCTGGCATCCTTTCTGGCCGAGTCGCTGATCGTGGGCGTTGCGGGCGGAGTTCTGGGCTGCCTGCTGGCTTTGCCCATGCACGGCATCTCGTCCGGCACCGCGAACTTCCAGACCTACAGCGAGGTCCTCTTCAACTTCCGCATCACGCCGGGGATTCTGCTGCGCGGCCTGGCGTATGCCGCGGCCGTCGGGGCGCTGGGCGGGTATCTGCCGGCGCGGCGGGCGGCCCGCATGAAACTGATCGACGTCATCAGGGAATAGACGGCATCCGAACGGCGCGGAGGCAGGGCGGCGCCACGGGGAAAGGTCATGGGCGAAAAACTGATCGAGATCAGGGGGCTGAGCAAGGTTTTCCGGCGCGACAGCGTCGAGATCCGCGTGCTGGCCGGGATCGACCTCGACGTGCACGCAGGCGACTTCATCAGCCTCATGGGCCCGTCGGGCTCGGGCAAGACGACGCTGCTCAATATCATCGCGGGCATCGACCGGCCCTCGGGCGGCGAGCTGCGCGTTCTCGACGCCGACCTGCTGTCGATGAGCGAGGACGAGCTGGCCGCATGGCGCAACCGTCACGTGGGTTTCGTCTTCCAGCACTTCAACCTCATCCCCGTGCTGACCGCCTTCGGCAACGTGGAGCTGCCGCTGCTGCTGACCCCGTTGTCGCGCAGGGAGCGGCGCGAGCACGTGATGACCGCTCTCGAGCTGGTGGGATTGGGCGCGCGCGCGGATCATTACCCGCGGCAGCTTTCCGGCGGCGAGGAGCAGCGGGTGGCGATCGCGCGCGCGATCGTCACCGACCCCACCTTCGTGCTCGCCGACGAGCCCACCGGCGACCTGGACGCCGCATCGGCCGAGGAGGTGCTGCAGGTACTGGCCGGGCTGAACAAGGAATTCCGCAAGACCATCATCCTGGTCACGCACGACCCGCACGCGGCCTCCTACGCCTCCGTGCTCCATCACCTGGAGAAGGGAGTCCTCGTACGGCGGTAGCCGGCGGCAGGGCGCGCGGCGATGTTTACCCGGCCGGGCGACTTCGATAGAATCGCGCCTGCGCGCTCCGCCCGGCGCCTCGATTCCAGCGCCCCGCGCGCACACGGAGGATCATCATGCGCCACCAGCGAACCATCCGTCTCGCCCCGGCCGTCGCCCTGGCCGCCTTGCTGCCGCTGCTGCCCGCGCGGGCGCAGTCGATCCGCACGCCTGCCGAGGAAGCGGGCTTCGGCAGATACAGCCAGAGCGACGAGATCGTTCGTTTTCTGAAGGCCGTCGCCTCCGCTTCCAGGGAAGCGAAGCTGCAGGTGATCGGCAAGACACTGCCCGCCAAGGAACTGCCTGCCACCGACCTGTACCTCTGCATCCTCACCGAGGAAGGGGCGGACAGCCCGGGCGCCCTGAAGCGCAACAAGCCGACCGTGCTGATCGTGGCCTCGCAGCACGGCAATGAACAGTCGGCGAAGGAGGCGGCCCTGCAGATGATCCGCGACCTGGCGCTCGGCGGGATGAAACCGTTTCTCAGGCAGCTCAACGTCCTCGTCATTCCCCAGGCAAATCCCTACGGCAACCTGGTCGACAGGCGCCAGAACGAGCAGAACCTCGATCTCAACCGGGATCACGTCAAGCTCGAGTCGCCCGAGACACGGGCCATCCACAGGGTGTTCCGCGCCTGGATGCCCGAGGTCACGCTCGACGTGCACGAAAAAGGGGACGACTACTACCGGGTGTCCACCGGTTGCGTGTCGAACCTCAACATCCACGAGAGCCTGCAGCGCTTCTCCAGGGATAGGATCTTCCCGGCCATTGCCCGGCGGGTGGAAGCGGACGGCTACACCTGGCACGAATATCTGATCAGCGAGTTTGTCGGCAGCACGCAGGCTGCCGGCGTCCCCGATCGCCCCCAGGCGGGGCAGCCGCGCGAAATCCAGATGCGCTACAGCACCACGGACCTGAACGACGGCCGCAACAGCCTGGGCATATACGAAACCCTGTCCTTCATTCAGGAGTGTGCGTCGCGCCACGACCTCCCGACGCTCGAGGAGAGGACGCGCTGGCAGTATTCGGGGATCCGCGGGCTGCTGGAGGCGGTAGCCGGCGACGCCAGGCAGGTGCTCTCCCTGGTGCGGGGACGCCGCGCGCGCCTGTTGCGCGAGGCCGCCAGGCCCGGGCCCGGGCGCGTGGTCCATCTCAGGATGCAGTACGTGCGCGATCCCAGGGAACCGGAGCTGACGCTCAAGGTTTTCGACCGAGAAGGCGGGGGCGGCACAGGCCGGCCGGCGGTGGTCACGCAGGTGGTGAAGAACTGGCTGCCCAAGGTGGAGTCGCGGCTCGCCGTCCCGCGCCCGCAAGGGTACATCGTCCCGGCCGGGCATCCGGAAGTGATCCGGACTTTGCTCGACCACGGGATCCGCGTCGAAACGCTCACGCGCGATGCGCCGGTCGATGTGGAACGCTATAGGGTCCGCGACTGTGTGCCGGCGCGCGAGGACTATCTGGCTCCGGAGAGAATCGAGGTCGAGAAACAGCAGACGCGCACGACCGCGCGCCAAGGCGATTTCTATGTCGCGGTCGCCCAGCCGGCCGCCAACCTGATCCCCGCCCTGCTCGAGCCGCAGTCCGAGTACGGGCTGATCCGCTACCGGATGTACAAGCTGGCGCCGGAGAACGGATCCTTTTTCCCCATTGTTCGGCTCGTCAAGGGAAAACCGCCGGTTGCGCCCTACAGCGCTCCCGGCGGGAATCCGTAACGGCATCGAGGGCCCTTGCGCGGCGCGGGCGGGCTCCCGGCAGCGCGCCCGTTCGGGCGCAGCCGCCGGACAAGGGCCGCGCTCACCTCACCCTCAAGCCGGCGAGCTTCACGGCGCCTCGATGGTACCCGTCGGGGAACAGCCGCTGGAGTTCGTCCAGGTCGATGCCGACGGCCTCGCAAGTATCATAGACGGTCGGGACCAGGTTGTTCTTCTCGAAGCTGTTGCGCAGGAAGCGAATTACCTCCCAGTGCTTTTCGGTCAGCTTCGGCATTTTCATTTCGTGCGCCCGGTAGAGCGCAAAGCGCTCGTCCCAGTCGTAGGGATTGACCAGGAAACCCTCGAGCGTGATTTCGTAGGTCTTTTGCTCCTTTGCTCCCTCGGTCACGCGTTCGGCGAAGTCCTCGAGCCAGGATTGATCGAGGTAACCTTCCTTGTAGGTGATTCCCGCGAGCTTGCAGGCTCCCCGGAGGTAGCCCGCGGGGAAGAGTCTCTTCAGTTCCTGCAGGTGGAGCCGGTTGGTACGGCAGGTCTCGTAAACCAGCGGACACTTGCCGGTCCGCTGGAAGGTATCGCGTATGAAATGGATGATCTTCCAGTGATCCTCCGATAATCCACTGATGATACCTACCTTGGGGGCCATGCCGCGCGCAAAGTTTTCGTCCCACTCCCTGAAGTCCGACAGGAATTCTTCCGTGTCCACCGGATACGTCTTGTTGCCGAATGTGAAAGTACCCATGATGCCTCCTCGGGCGAAGCGCTCCCGCGCTCGTGAGCGCGCAGACATTATAATGCCCGAACCTCGGGGAGTCTTCACCATTCATCCCGGCGCGATTGACTTTGCGGCGCCGGCCGTCGTAGAGTTCGCCTGGCCCGGGGGGCGACGGCGCCCGCGGAGCCGGCTTTTCTGCGGACGAGAGCTTTGTTGCAACGCTGGAGCGTGCTTCTCCATGAGCCCAAAATACGTCATCGGCCTTGATTACGGCACCAACTCGGTGCGCACCCTGGTCGTCGATGCGGCCAACGGCCGCGAAGTGGCGACTTCGGTCTGGAACTACGAGCACGGCGAGGCCGGAGTGATTCTGTCGCGCGATCCCAACCTGGCGCGCCAGCACCCGGCCGACTACGTCAAGGGCGCCGAGATCAGCATTCGCCGGGCGCTAGCCGGCGCCCGCAAAGCGGTGCGCACCTTCAGGCCCGAGCAAGTGGTCGGCATCGGAGTGGACACGACGGGCAGCACGCCCATTCCGGTGGATCGCGACGGCCGGCCGCTCGCCTTCGACCAGCGCTTCGCCAGGAATCCGGCGGCCATGGCCTGGCTGTGGAAGGACCACACATCCGTGGCCGAGGCGGAAGAAATCACGGAGCTGGCGAAGAGGATCCGCCCGCACTTTCTCGCCAAGTGCGGCGGCGTTTACAGCAGCGAATGGTTCTTCAGCAAGATCCTCCATTGCCTGCGTTCCAGCCCGGAGGTTTTCGACTGCGCCTATACCTGGGTGGAATGTGCCGACTGGGTGCCGGCGATGCTGACGGGGACCGAAGCGCCCGACAGGCTGACCGTGGGCGTATGCGCTGCCGGCCACAAGGCGATGTACAACGACGACTGGGGCGGATACCCCGATGAAGAGTTCCTGTCGCAGCTCGACCCGAAGCTGGGCGCGCTGCGCGCGCGCCTGCGGCCGAAAGCTTACACGATCGACCGTGCCGTCGGCGGACTGACGGCGGAATGGGCGGCGCGCACCGGCTTGCCCGCCGGCATACCCGTGGCGGTCGGTGCCTTCGATGCGCACCTCGGAGGCGTGGGCGCCGGGATCGCTCCCGGGACGCTGGTCAAGATCATCGGCACCAGCACCTGCGACATGATGGTCGTGCCCGGAGACGTGCGGCTCGCCGACATCCCCGGCCTGTGCGGCATCGTGCGCGGGAGCATTCTGCCGGGCTATTACGGCCTGGAAGCCGGTCAATCCGCCGTGGGCGACATCTTCAACTGGTTCGTCAACTATCTGCGGCCGGGCGGAGCGCGCGCCGGTTCGCACGAGCAGCTGTCGGCGGCGGCGGCCGGTCTCGCCCCCGGGGAATCCGGCCTGCTGGCCCTCGACTGGAACAACGGCAACCGCACGATCCTCGTCGACCAGCGGCTGACGGGGCTGCTGCTGGGCCATACGCTCTACACCCGCCCGGCGGAGATCTACCGCGCGCTGATCGAGGCGACCGCATTCGGAGCTCTCACCATCATCATGCGCTTCGAGGAATACGGCGTGAAGGTCGAGCAGATCGTCAACTGCGGCGGCATCGCCGAGAAGAACCCGCTCGTCATGCAGGTCTATGCCGACGTGACCGGCCGGCCCATGAAGGTTTCGCGCTCGGCGCAGACCTGCGCCCTCGGGGCCGCCATCGCAGGCGCCGTGGTCGGCGGCGCGCACCGGAATTACGGCGATGCGCAGAAGGCGATGACGGGCCTCAGGCGCCGCATCTATCGGCCGGACCCCGAGGCGCATGCAGTCTACCGGGAGCTTTACGGCCTGTACCGCCGGCTGCACGACGCCTTCGGCACCAGGGAGTGGCAGGGGAACCTGTACGACGTGATGAAACGCCTGATCGAAATCCGCAGCCGGGCGCGCGGATAAGCGCACCGTTGCTGCAAGATGGCGATGCTGGAAGAACTGAAAGAACGGGTTTGTGCGGCCAACAACAGGCTGGTGGCCGAAGGGCTGGTCGTCGAGACCTTCGGCAATGCCAGCGCCGTCGACCGCGGCGCCGGCATCATGATCATCAAACCGTCGGGAGTGTCCTACGAGGATCTGCGCCCCGATCACATGGTGGCGGTCTCGCTGGCGGACGGCGCGGTCGTCGAGGGCGCGCTCCGGCCGAGTTCCGACACGCCGACCCACCTGGTTCTATACCGGTCGTTCCCGGACGTCGGGGGGGTCGTGCACACGCACAGCCTCCACGCCACGGCATGGGCGCAGGCGCGCCGCGAAATACCGGCGCTCGGCACCACGCATGCCGACTATTTCCAGGGCCCCGTGCCCTGCACGCGCCTGATGACGGCCGCGGAGATCCGCGGGGATTACGAGGCGAACACGGGACGGGTGATCGTGGAGCGATTCGCCGGGCTGGATCCGATGTCCCGCCCGGGCGTCCTTGTGGCCGCCCACGGGCCGTTTGCCTGGGGCCGATCGGTCGAAGAAGCCGTCCATCACGCCGTCATCCTGGAGTACCTCGCCCGGCTCGCCGCGGAAACGGTGCGCATCGATCCGGCTGCGAGGCCGATGCAGCGCGCCTTGCTGGAGAAGCACTTCCGGCGCAAGCACGGGCCGGGAGCGTATTACGGGCAGGATCGGGCGCGGAAACCGGAATCGCCGTGAACCTGCAACCTGAAGCAGGGCCGCTTATGGGAGCTCACATGCAAACGATGATCGTCTGGAGCGGTATTATGTCGTGCGGTCTGGGAGTGCTCCTGCTCGCCGGATGCCGTCCCGAACCGGCCGCGGGCATCCGCAAGGAGCCCTTCGGCACCACGCGGGACGGCCGGCCCGTGGACCTCTATACGCTGCGCAACGCCGGCGGCATGGAAGCGCGCATCTGCAACTACGGCGGGATCGTGGTGTCCCTCAGCGTGCCCGATCGCCTGGGACGTCCCGGCGACGTGGTGCTGGGTTACGAGACCCTGGCGGAGTACGAGAAGAACAATCCGTATTTCGGCTGCCTCGTCGGGCGCTACGGCAATCGTATCGCCGGGGGGAAGTTCGTGCTCGACGGCCGGGAGTATGCGCTCGCGACCAACGACGGCCCCAACCACCTGCACGGGGGCGTGCGCGGCTTCGACAAGGTGGTCTGGCAGGCGCGGCCGCTGGAGACGCCCTCGGGTCCGGCGCTCGAGCTCCGCTACCGGAGCCCGGACGGCGAGGAGGGCTACCCCGGCAACCTGGACGTCACCGCCGTGTATACGCTCACCCAGGACAACGAGCTGCGGCTGGACTACACGGCCGTCACCGATCGGCCTACGATCGTCAACCTGACCCATCATTCGTACTTCAACCTGGCGGGCCGGGGCGACATCCTGAGCCACGAGGTCATGATCCGCGCCGAACGGTTCACCCCGGTCGACAAGACCCTGATACCGACCGGCGAGCTGCGGCCGGTCGCGGGTACGCCCTTCGACTTCAACACACCGACGGCGATCGGGGCGCGCATCGATCAAGACGACGAGCAGCTGCGCTTCGGCAGGGGCTACGACCACAACTGGGTCATCAGCAAGCCCATGGGCGAACTGGGCTTGATGGCCCGGGTCTACGAGGCGGAGAGCGGCAGGGTCATGGACGTGCTTTCCACCGAGCCCGGGCTGCAGTTTTACAGCGGCAACTTCCTGGACGGGACGATCCGGGGCAAGGGCGGACGGGTGTACGGCTTCCGCAACGGCTTCTGCATGGAGCCGCAGCACTATCCCGACTCGCCGCACCATCCCGAATTTCCCTCGGTGGTGCTGCGCCCCGGCGAGACCTACAGGAACACGATCATCTATCGCTTCAGCACCCGGTAGGGTGCGGCTGCTGCGGGCTGCCGGCGCCGGCAGCCAGGCGGCGCACCGCCTCTTCGGGCGGCAGCAGCTCCGTGCCCTCCGTGCGGCGCGCCTTCCATTCCAGTTGCCCGCCGGTGCGCGGGGAGAGCACCAGCCGGATCGGTGCGCCGATCAGATCGGCGTCGGCGAACTTCGCGCCCGCGGCCGTATTGCGGTCGTCCCAGAGAATCTCGATTCCCGCCCGGATCATGCTCTCGTAAAGCTCGCGCGCGCGGCCCTCGACGCCCGGCAGGGAGATCAGCACGGCGGCGCAGGGTGCCACGCTCGCGGGCCAGGCGATGCCCTTCGCATCGCTGTGCTGCTCGACGATCGCCGCCATCAGGCGCATCAGCTCCAGACCGCCGATCGAGATCCTCGCAGGCTCGGATCGGCCGGTTTTCGATGTGAACAGGGCCTTCAATTCGGCGCAAGGGACGGTCCCCAGCTGGGTGACGTGGCCCAGCTTCAGGCTTCGGCGCACCAGCAATCTGCCCCGCCTGCAGGCAGCGCAGAGCTCGCCCTGTCGGGCCAGGCGCACGTCGACGAAGCGTTCCGGCCGGGGCAGGTCCCTGTCGAAGTTCACGTTGATGTAATGGTAATCGGTCCGGTTGGCGCCGGCTTCGAAGTTTACCCTGCCGTCCGTCGTCAGGTCCCAGAGGACGGTCACTTCCTGCGGCAGTCCGACCGGCCCGGCGTAGCCGACATCGGCGCCCGTCAGTTTCCGCACCGTGTCGGGCGGTGCAAGCCTCAGGCGCCCGCAACCGAGCACTTCCGCGAGCTTCGCGCTGCTGACCTCGCAGTCGCCGCGCACGCACACCGCCACGACGCGGTCGTCGGCCTCGAAAAGAAGTGTCTTGGTGGTCTTTTCCCACGGGATGCCGACGAAGGAAGCGAGCCGGGCGGTGTCGACGATGCCGGGACCGTAGACCGCATCCAGCGGACGCGGCTCCTCGTTCGGGTCCGGCGCCGCCGACATGGACTGCGCCCGTTCCCTCGAGGCCCGGTAGGAGCATGCGTCGCACTCGACCATCTCTTCGTCGCCCGCCTCGGAGAAGGCCGCGAACTCTTCGGAAGGGGGTGCGCCGGGAGCACGGGCCGGCGCGCCCAAAGCGACCGCTTCGACTTCCATTCTCCGGAATGCGGCCAGGCAGGCTTCATGCAGGAGCGCGCAGCTCGCCCGGGCGCCTTCATCGTCGGCGTCGAAGCCGTAGGCGGCCTGCATCAGGAAGCGGCGTGCGGCAGTGAAAGCCGCCGGACCGCGCCCTTCTTCCTCGTGCCTCCAGCGGCGGAACCCGAGCATGAGCGGCAGTTCCCTGTAGCTCATCGGCAATGCCCCGGCCAGCAGGCACAGGTCGTCGTCGTGGTGCGCCGCCAGGAAGTAGTGCTCGACGATGCGCCGGCGCTGCGCGGCGAGCGCGCGCCGGCACTCGTCCGCCGGCGCCTGGCCCTGCGGGCGCGCCGGGCAGCCCGCAGGCGCTTCGAGGAACTGCACGCCGCGGCGCGAGAACTCCTCCTCTGCGATGGCGGCGATCTTGTGCAGGACGCGCCGCCCCAGCGGGAGAAAGACGAAGATCCCCGGCCCGGCGGCCCGCAGCATGCCGGCGCGCACGAGCAGGCGCTGGGCCGCGGGCAGAGCGCCCTTGGGCGTTTCCCGTACCGTTTTTCCGAAGATTCTCGAATAGAGCATGAGCCGCAGCCTTTCCGGTCGATGTCGCTTCCCGTATTGCGGTGCCGGGTGCATTGTACGCGACCGGACGCCGCCGAATCCAATTTGCTGTGCGGCCGCCGCCGACCCGGGCGCAATCGTGCAAGCGAGATTGGCGTGGCGCCGCGGGTCGTTCTCGTGATAGTGATAGACGCGTGCTCCATGCCGCGGGAGGAACAGGATGGGAATGACACGTACCCTGCTTCTGGCTGCTTCGCAGAGCCGCTGGCTGCGCGCGCGCGCGACCCGTTACGGTTTCGTGCGGCGCGCGGTCCTGCGCTTCATGCCTGGGGAGGATGTGGAGGATGCTCTGGCGGCCGCCCGCGAATTCAGCCGGGAGGGCCTGTCGGCGGTCTTCACCCGCCTGGGGGAGAACGTCACCGAAGAACGGGAGGCGGCCGCCGTGACGCGGCACTACCTGGAGCTGCTGCGCCGCATGCGCGAGCTTGCGCTCCCGGGCGATCTCTCGGTCAAGCTGACGCAGCTGGGCCTCGACCTTTCGCCGGAGCTGTGCCACGAAAGCCTGTGCCGCATCCTCGAGCGGGCGGGCCGGGAGTGCATGGTGTGGATCGACATGGAATCCAGCCCGTACGTCGACCGCACGCTCGAACAGTACC
>Ga0272448_1001702_pt1 | contig 28995 bp, 31 predicted proteins | sample YNPCB0191_FD_202220 | JGI IMG/M metagenome (GOLD analysis project Ga0272448, IMG submission 202220) | Hot spring sediment microbial communities from Yellowstone National Park, WY, United States - YNP-CB-019-1 | ecosystem: Environmental > Aquatic > Thermal springs > Hot (42-90C) > Sediment...
GAGGGGCTGCAGGAGTTTGCGGGAGAGTTTGGTGGAAAGGTGAAAGAGATGTTCATTCTCACAAAGGACACCGAGCAGGTCAGCGATGGTACCAGTCTCATCCCGCTGTGGAAATGGCTCTTAAGGAAATAACCGCGACCACTTTTTGCGTCTGAAACAGGATTGACGCTTCTCTTCCGGGCAATCATTCCGACCTCATCTTCGCCATAGAATGAAGGGGAATTGACCTTCTGGTTCAATTCCCTGCCCCCTCCTTTCACCAAGCGGGGCTCCCGCTTATTTATTCTTTCCTGCAATTCCGGGGCATGCAGGACGTCAGGACTTTATCAATAAAAGTCGGAATTTCAAAATTTCATTTCCATCAATTTCCCGCGTCATACCCCGTTCTTCCCGTTCACCACCTTCAACACGTCCCGGATATCCACAAGCGTCACGTCCGCCTTCTCCTCGCGGCTCTCCAGGAAATTCCGGTCCCCGTATCCTGCATATGCAGTCATCATCCCGAGTCTCTTCGCAGGCCCGATGTCCCGGCGGAGGCTGTCTCCCACCATCAGGACCTCTGACGGATGGCGCCCCATCTTCTCGAGCGCAAGCAGGAACACCCTCGGGTCCGGCTTGTGGGCACCTGTCATGTCGGCCGTGATTACCTCGTCAAACATCGGGAACAGCCCCGTCTTCTCCAGCCGGATGACCGCGTTCTCGAAATAAGCGTCGGTCACTACGGAAAGGAGGAGCCCCTGATCCTTCAGTTCCCGGAGCGTCTCGTGAATGAAGGGGTATGGTTTGAGGTTCCGGTTCTTCGTCTCCTCGTAGATGCTGCAGCACTCGGCGAACAGGTCCTCCGAAAACACCGCGTTGTCCACCATGAAGTCCCGGATATGACCCCAGTCCTCGAAACTCCTGCCGTCCTGGCGGAGAAAATAGAAGAGGAGGTCCCGGCCCTGTTCGAGGCCGAGCCTTGTATTCACTGCGTTGCAGGCTGCGACCTTGGCCTCGACAAAGTCAAAGAGCGTGTTGTCCATGTCGAAGAGGACCGCGGTTATCCGGTGATCGGGAGTGCTGCGAGTCTCCTGCATAGGGTGAGTTCCTTTTCGAATTCTTCCGCCATGTTGTGATTCCTGATGACCACTTTGAGGCTCTGTCTCTTCGTCCCCTTCCCGCGGTATTCGCCGTAAATCAAGGCCGACCCGCACTTCACGACGCCGAAGGCGACCGCGAGGCGGGAGACGAGATCCACTGCGCCCGCCGGCGTGCATTCCCTTACATCGATCGCATGGGGAAACTCAAAGAGGTGGTAGGCAAGTCCTTCTGCCCTGCAGAGCTCCGCGACGTTTGCGTCGGCGGTAAGGTGGACAGTGGTGCTGAACGCGTCCTTCTCGTAATCCCTCAATGACTTCACGATGACAAGGTCGTTCTTCTCCTTGTCCGGGCCGCCCGGTTCGATACCGTGGATGATCCGCGCCCGGTCCCGGATCTTCCCGAACTCGGCAAGCGCGGTATATGCCGCGATCCGGGACCGCTTCGTCTTCTGGTTGACGAGTTCCTCGAGCAGGGCGCCCTCAAAGGGGGCCATCCGCTTCATCTGGTTGATGGTATGGGCGGAATATTTCATGTTGAGGGCGCTCTCGATCTCGCCCTGGACGATGTCGACGAGGATATAGCGGTCTTTCGGGATGCCTCCCCGTGAAGGGAATGCATGGTAGAGCATGTTGGTATCGAGGGAGAAGAGCACCTCCTTGTTCATCAGCGGGATGCTCTTTTTGATGTCCACAAATTTTTCCATGTTCGGGTAGGAGATGATCCCTGCGGCAAGCATCGACTGCAGCACGTCGTTGTATGACGGCATGTCATGGGCATACTCGCCGAATTCCCCGATGGCTTCATCAAAGTCCTCCCGCGTGCACATGCCGGACAGGACAAACCCTGACGCGGTGTCCCGCAGCGTCATGATGTCGAAGTCGTACAGTGGATACTTTATCTCCACCGGCCTCTTCAGGAGGTTCAGGAGGACCTGGAGCTCGGGAGTCTCGATGACCGCATCATCCGCCATTGCCGGCCCTCACTGCCTCTGCCTTGAAGTCATGGAGCTGGTGGAACTGCCGCGGGATCATCTGGTATGGCTTTGCCACATCATCGGTGGTGGCGATCTCCAGGTAGAAGACGTGGTCGACATCGTTGAGCTTGATCGGGAGGAGCACGCCCGCAACCGTCGACTTCCTCCCGGGGGTGATGTCGATCGCCACCTGCGCACCCTCTTTTTCTTTGCCTCGATGAGCCTGTACACCTTGAGATACACGTCGACCATGTTTCCCTGCGCCACCGGGATGCACTCGACCTCTGGCGAGAACCCGAAGTGGGCGGAGATTGCATGCACTCCCTCCATCACATATTCTGTTTCGTTCCTGTAGGGAGCCTCGACCGCGATGGAGACTGCGTCCGGAAAATAGTGCACCTCCCGGGCCACGGCGTAATAGGTGTTGAGGAGCGCCCATGCCGACCGCCCGAGCAGGCTTACATACACCCGATCAGAGCTCAATGCGTTCGCCGTCCTGCATGACCTTCACACGGTCGAAGGTGTCTGCAAACCACTGGTGGCTGTCGGTGTGGACCGGGATGACGAGGTCAGGGTTGACCTGGTCGACGATCCAGGCGAGGTCCTCGCGGGACGCGTGGCCCGATGCATGGTACCGGGAGTCAAAGACCGGCTTGTCCTTTTCATCAAGCGAGAAGCCTCTCGCCTCGAAGCCGAACCGGCGGATCCACTGCCAGAGCCTCCTGAAGTCGATCTCCATCTCCTCGTCGAACGCCTCGCAGGACGAGTAGATGTAGATGCCGCCCGCGGGCTTGATGTCCAGCAGGTGCTTCATGTCGTAGAAGGAGAAGCACGCGATGTACTGGTCCGGGTTCTGGTGGAGTTCCTTGTGCGAGACATACTGGCCGTATGCCCTGTCCTGCACCACCTCGGTCTCCCACTTCCGCTTCTTCATGTCGGCGAGCTCGCCGTAGACCCCTACGGGCGTGATCCTGCAGATGCCGTCCGCACACTCAAGGGCATGGAGGAGGTAGAGGTCCTTGGCGGTGACCACGAGAGTGCGGCCGGTCTCCTCCGCAATCCGGACGAAGGTCTCCAGGCGCTCGAAGTTCCGCGGTGAGAAGTCCGCGATGACCAGACCTTTCACGTCGTCTGCTGCCGCCCGGCAGGTCTCGAATACCTGCTTCTCGCTCGTTGACGATGCACCCTCTCCTTCTCCCTCCGGCCCGGTGTGGCGGCCGGCACGGGTCCCCTCAATGATGAGGACCGATGCGTCCTTTGCGTGGCGGACGAAGTCCCGGGTCTTCTCCCCGAGCTTCCCGTGCAACCGCAGGTCCCCGGTGTAGGCGATGGTCTCGTCGCCCTGCAGGAGGTACGCGGTGGCGCCGAAGATCGAGTGGTCCACTTCGTAGGGCGTGACCTTGAACGGCAGCGCGGCGTTGTCGAGCGATGCGCATTCTGCCGGCTGGTACTTCTTTGCCCGCGGGCCGTCCTGCCCGGGCCGGCGGGAGAGGAACGCGACGAGTGCGTCGGTCGGGCAGGTGGTGCAGATGCTGTTCCGGCAGGTGTGCGGGATCTTTGCATCCGACTCGAGCATGAGCCCCGACTCGTCAGTGGGCATCTTCGGCGATGCGTAGTACGCGTCGGTCTCGGCAGAGGAGACGCCCGAGTCCTGCATCCCCTTCATCAGCGCGAGGGTGAGCGGGGATGCGACGACAGGGATGCCGAGGTCGAGGAGGCCGATGTTGCCCGAGTGGTCGATGTGGGCGTGGCTGACCAGGACCGCGGCGATCTCCGGGGCGGGACAGGCGCCCATCCTCAAATCGGAGGGGATGAGGTCGCTCCGGTAGATGTTCAGCTTCGGGATGAGGTCCAGGTGGACGAGGTCGTGGATGCCCCGCGAGTCCCGGTTCTTCAAAAACTCCTCGTAGTACACCCCGTACTTCCCGAAGTTCTTCCCGAAGTCGAGGAAGAGGTTTCCCTTCTCCCCCCCGACCAGGATCTTGTTCCCCCCGATCCCCTGCGCCCCGTCGTAAATCGTGATCGAGGTCATCGCTCCTTCTCCCTTTTGTGATCGAGGGGCGTGACCTTCACCTCGGTGCCATCCCACTCCCACTCCTCGAATGTCAGTTCCTCGTGCATCTGTTTCCCTGCATCATACTCATCCCCCCCGGCGATATCGCTTTTCATTCCCTCCCCCAGGGAATCACCGGTGCGGTGGCCGGGTTCGTCATCGGCGAGGTTCCTGTACATATTATCACCGAGCAGGGCACGGAACGGCTCGAGGCTCCCGGTCTGGAACGTGAGGAGGAGGTCTTCACGTGAGAGTGGCAGTTCGACCTCTTCGCCGGTCACGGTGTTTCGTCCGCGGGCAGGTTCTTTGAGGCTGGCAAGGAGTTCCTGCTCCGGCCTCTCAGCTTCCCTGACACGGTCCGCCTCCGACCCGACACACGCGATCCTGTAGATGAGCAGCCGGCGGTCCTCCTGCGAGAGATCCTGCCGGGCTGCAACCTGGTAGATCAGCCTCCCGAGATACTCGGGGTAGGGAGGTTCCCGTGGCGTCGGGTTCCCTCCCCCCTCGTTGCCAGGAGAGAAGAGAGCGCCGGCGAGGAGCTGGTCGATGAGCTCGACCGCAGCGCCGAACAGGATGTCATCCATCTTCCTGATCTCCTCTAGGATGATACAGCGCTCCCGCGTGGAAAAAGGCGTGTGGGTGGTCATACCACACCTGCCCCATGCGGCCTGCCCGGGCGCCTCGCATCACCAGACATCGTTATCCTCGGGGTGGACCTCTATGGGCCCGCTGCCGTGCATCCCCTCTCCCCGCGAGGCGTGGGAACTGCGCCGGGCCCGGTACCCTGCCATCCGCTCGTGCTCGTGGAGGGAGCCTCCGGTGTGCCCGGTGAAGCAGGCCATGTGGATGACGACCCCCTCGTGGACAAGCACAGAGCCGATGAGATCCTTTCCCTCCAGGCGGTGCTCGGTGCCGAGGCCGACGCCGGCGTAGGAATCGTCGGTGCAGGAGGCGACCCGCTGCAGGAAGGCTTTCGGCCGCTCTGCCTGGTCTGGCGGGAGCGGGGGGACCTCGTGGTCGATGAGCGCCTCCATCGCGTAGCTCCTGATCAGCTTCTCGTGGATGCGGGCGTAGGCTTCCGGGCGGGAGAGGAGATCGAGCCCTGCCGGCCGGTTGTCCAGGTAGACGAGGACTCCCTGCTGGCCGGGCTGGATGGGGAAGGCGTCCAGGTACTCGTGCAGCGCGTGGGCCTTGGCCTCGAAGACATCCTTCATGGCGCCGGTCGGCGATTTGACCTTCGCCTTCTGTGACATGTACGAGATCTCGTCCCAGATCTCCATCTGGTCCGAGGCCCGGCTTTCCCGAAACTTCATGGCCATCCCGACCGACGCCATCTTCTTTGCCCGGATCTTGTAGTCCATCATCACCCGGGAGTCCGAGAAGAACGGGCTCGAGTAGGACCACCGCCCGTGCTCGGTGCAGCTGACCGGGATGATCACCTCCGACATGCCGGGGACGAGGATGCTCGTGTTCAGCACCCGGTTCTGCTTGGCCCCGGCGATCTCCTCGCCGTCTATGAGCAGGATGGGGATCTTTCCCTTGTTTGTGACCATGAGTTCGGGGACCGCGCCCGCCTTGCTCACCTCGGTGATGAGGATGCGGTTGTGCGAAAGCGCCTGGCCGAGCGTGAGGTACTCGGGCCCCTCCCCAATTGAGGAGAAGAGCGGGATCACCTCCATCCTGCCGTGGATAAAACTGTTCGGAAATTGTATCGAGTCAAGACATGATGCAATGTATGTGTCCATGGAGTTCCATCTCGTTTTTTTTCAGATCTCCGGTGAACGCGGCCTCCATGGCCTGTCACCGGCACTCTCACGCGACGGGGTTTTTGCCCGCTCCGGGGCCTCGGGAGGGTCCCCAGCCCTCCAGACCACTCAGGTGATGTATCGCACCGCGTCGTCCTGCGGGTTTTCCCTGCCATCATGCTGGCCGGCGAACGCAGCGTTCAGGATCCCCCGGAGGTGGATGGCATCGTACCTGCTGTCCTGCGCGAGCTGGTCGATCCGCGCGGTGAGCAGCGCAATCCTCCGGGAAATGCGCCACACTCTCCTCCGGCTGCCGCGGGAGCGCATCTCCTCCATCAGCCCGTGGACCTCCTCCTCGAGGCCCGACATGATGTCCACGCGGTAGCGCATCATCCGGGAGACGAGCCAGACTGCCTCCCGCCGGGTCTCTTCCCGTGTTATTTCGTTGCACTGGTCAATCAGGCTCATCAGAGGTCCTCCATTGCGGGCTCCGGCTCCGGCGACTCCGGCAGCCACGGGCCGGCGGGGATCTCGTGGGCCCTCCGGCTCCACCGCGACGACGAGCCGGGGTCAGGCCTGAGCCGCGGCCTTGGCGGCGGGCAGGTCGACGCGAGCTCCTCGAAGGCGTTGCAGTACCGGATGCAGGAGTTCCTGACCTGCCCAAGGTACTGGTCGATCGCGTCAGTGTACCCGATCATCCTCTCCAGGTCCCCGACAAGCGCCTCCAGGTCCGCCTCCGGGTCGTCCGCGGCGTGCTCCAGGGCCTCGACCGCGCCCTTCATGGCGTCCGTGCAGTCGTGGAGCGCGGTAAACGCCACCGAGCCAGTGATACAGGTGAACCGGGCGCTCATCTCCTCGTACTGCCGCTGGGTGCGGCGGTACTTCATCGATCTCCATTCTCCCCTTTTCATCAGCAACCCCAGGCGGGCGTGTAACCTGCACCCTGCCATGCATAATAATTGTCTTTATGGTTAAAATATTTTTTTATACATGAAAAATAATTTACAATTATGCAAGAGAAATGATGCGCGAGATAGCACTCGACAAATCGCAAATAAATTCAAAATACCACCTTTGAAATCCAAAAAAGAGTGAAAAACAATGTTCATACATAAATAAATTTATTATACAACAAAAAAAGTATCCAATAATGACATACACGCACATCGTCTTTGTCGGCCATCACAAAGATCGGCTGATGGATTCGATCACCCGCTTCCGGAAGTATCCCATCCACCGCGTCACCCTGGTACTCGGGAGCGATGACAGCTCGGGCGAGCGCATCTCAAAGAAAGTTGCCGAGAAAGTGAAAGGCGAACTCTCCCCCCTCTTCGAGGTCTCCATTATCAGGGTGGACAAGCGGGACATCATGAACGCGGCCTCCCAGATCGTGGACCTTATCCAGAAGGAGCGGCAGCGGGGCTACGAGTGCATCCTGAACATCAGCGGGTCGCTGCGGACGTTTTCCATCGCGGCATACATCGCGGGATGCCTGACGCAGTCCCCGATGATCACCTCGATTCCCCGCTACGATGACGCGGACCAGGAAGTGGGCGTCGAAGAGATCATCGAGCTCCCGACCATCCCGGTGCAGTTCCCGAAGAAGGACCAGGTGCAATTGCTCGAGGCCATCGCCGGCAGCAGCGGGTATCTGGAGGACCTGATCCTGCAGATGAACCCACGTGTGAAGGAGATTCCGGATGACTTTGCGAAGGAGAGGAGCAGGCTTACCCACCACCTGAAGAGGATCGAGGAGATGGGGTTCGTGACGAAGGAGAAGATAGGCAAGCAGGTGATGTTCTCGCTGTCGCCGCTGGGAAGGATTTTTGAGAAGGTGTGTAGCGGGGATATCTCACGCATCAATGGATGAAGAGAATCTGAACATTGACAGACCGATTAAATCTCTGATGGTGATTTGTGATTGATTCGTAAAAGACAGCGATCAACAGAAGAGAAATTCCCATTTGATTCAATCGCTGAATTCATCGATTTCTTTAAGGATAAAAACTGGCCAGAATTTGTTTTGTATCGTCCATTACTGGAGGTTAGTCGAAGTCAAAGATTTGCTCAATCTGTCTGGAAAAGATGGTTTACCGAGAAGAAAAAACGTGCGAAACAAGAGGAGATCAAAAAAGCGCATCAAATAAAAGCCGAGGAATACGTAAACAAACCAATAGAAGATATTAAAGCCAAAGATATCCCGGCAGATCCTAGGCCAGATTGGAAATATACCCGGAAACAAAAATGACTGCAATCTTTCCTGTACCTTTTCCTTTTATTAAAATACCATCCAGAAACCTGCACACCCAGAAAGTATCGCAATAAGAAGAAAGGCAAATCCTACCTTTTCTTTCATACCCTTTGATATAAGCACTATTCCCACCATCGCGGGGATAAGGAGTCCGAGGAGAAACCCTCCCAGGTGGGCGAAGACCCCGACCTGGGGATTTTTCAGGTCAAGCATGATGGCGGCAATGGCGACTGAAATTATTAAAAAGATCGAGAAGAGCAGGACATACGGTGACAGCGGGTGCGTTGCCCGTGTGTGGAGGATGCCGCAATAGAGCCAGAAGAACATCATGAAGAAGAACAGCCCGAGCAATGCAAAGGTGAACCCCGAGAATCCGGACACATACGTCTTCTGGAAGATCCTCCCGGTCCAGATGGAAATCCCCGATATAGCGAATGGCAACCCGATGAGATAGACGAGAAAGATCGCCGGGAAGAAAAGCTTTGGCAGGGAGCACCCGGATGCGGGGAGGATGATAAACCCGGCAATGAAAACCAGGACAATGAGGAAGATGAATGTCTGGATGTTGTCGGTCATGTGAGAGAGCGAGAGCGGGTTGTGCATGAAGTGGTTGAAAAACATTGACAAAAGGTTCGGGCTATTGACGTTGAGGTAGAGATATTGTAGAGTGAATTCCTGCGGGATGACGAGGGTGAGGATTGCCGTCTGGAATGCGATAAGGGCGAGGTAGATGGCGAGGGTGAAGGCAAAGAATGCCCAGTATGTTCGGGGGGGGAGGGATTTTGCGTAAGTGAAGTATTGTGATATGATCATTATTCCGCTCGTCCCGATGCTACAGAAGTGGTAGTCCGCGATTGAAATCGGTTCGATCTTACAATCATATAATTCATTGGCGATGTAAGGATTCCGGGGGCCTCAATCCCCCAGTCTTTTTTTCATCGAATAGGTGCCTGTTGGCTTTTTACGGGAACTGCATGGCGCAATGTCCCGAATCCTTGCGATACGCCTTTTCCAATCCCGATATAGTCCGGTAATTGGAGGTTTACCCTGATTGACCCGATGAACCCTGTCATCCCTACACCCTTGTACTGTGCCGGGACCTGTTCCAGGTGGCTCTGGACATTCAGGCGGTGCTCGATTACAACCCCGAGCCCTTTGGCCATGCTGAGCAGGTTTCCTACGAGAATCGCGTTCAGGAACTGCTTTCTCTCTTTCCACTCGTAGATCTCACGCCACTTCTGGTAGTTCTCCTGGTTCAGGCCGAGCCACGAGCTGACAAAACGGTATTCAACCAAATCCTTCGAGGGAATGATCGGAATCAGTTGATCATACGTGACTTTTTGAAGGACTTTGTAGGTATTTGAATGAAATTCCAGTTCTGTGATGTCATCTGTAATCTCTTTTAATACCGATGCCCCATCGGCAATTCCCAATATTGATGGGGTGCCGGCAAGCATTTTGTATTGGACCTTTGGGTAAGCGAGCAGCGGGCGGTCCAGATGCTGGTGAAGGAGTGCATACTGGGGGAACCGATCCGCAATATACCCCCTCAGGTTCGTCCCGGTCTCAGTAACGGGGCGATCTGTGTGAAGCACCAGGTACCGTAACGGAATCCTCATGGCAGTGGTCATGAATTCCCCATCTTTACCGAGACCCATCCCATCGGCTCACCGAGTCCTGTAAATTCGATTGATTTCGGATAGGGAGGATCGATTTCGCCGCGGGAGACGTTTCGCGGGATTTTTCCTAACCGGTGATGATTGATGATCTCCGCTGCAAGATCGGGGTCCTTCTCTTCCAATAAACCAATAAGTGTCTGGTACAAGGTACCGACTGCAAAACCGAGCCGCATGTGGGCCGATTCCTTCAGCCAGTTCTCCACCTTATCCAATGGTTTCATGAACTGGCCGTTCCGATCTGCGGAAGCGATCTTCTTCTCATGTTCGAGGCACCAGCGGTTCCATGCAGTAAGCACTTTTTCCAGGTGCGGCGCAACATTTTTCATGTCGCCGGGGTCTTTCATCCCGAGCAGAGACATTTTCTTCGACAGGAACGGCAACTCAGCGGACTTCAGCAACCGCTGGATCTGATCCAGTCCTCCGATCGAGCCATTGAATGTCCCCGTGACGCATTCGGCTACCACGGTGTATTCCTTCGGTGAGAGGGTGTCATACCGAAGGGAATACGTCCGAATCCCCTCGACAGAGAGTGCGTGCTGTGCCGGCATGCAGTCGGACACCTGGAGAAACCGCAGGAGGTCATACTTGGGGTCGTATCGGCCTTTTTCTTTTGGCCTGAGTGAAAAGACCGATGCGACGTACTCGTTTCCGATCTCTCTCTTATGGCTCTTTCTCCGGTCCTGCATATCGCTCCTGATACTGTCGACAAAGGTGTCATCGCCCTTTGCATGCCACCACAACAACGCGGTCCGGAGTGCGCCTTTGATGCTGCTCCCTGGTATGTAGGGGATGCCTGCGGACTTGATATACTCGCGGATTTCTTTGGGTTCTTTCTCTCCGCAATTATTTTCGAAACGATAGAGTGTGAGAGGCACAGGGTCAATCTTCTGCGCTAACATAAAATCCGTGAGACTGAATGGCCGGCCATCTGCAGCATCCTCCATGCGGAGGACAAACTCCTCGCGCTGCGAATCAGAAAAGACTTCACCAAAACGCGAATGGTCAATCCTCCGTATGATTCTCCCCCCGCTTTTCAGCGTGCTCGCAATATACTCGTTGGGATAGTAGGAGAGCCCTGTACCAATGTGGACCGGGGTCCGGGTAGTGAGCGTGACTTTCATCCAAGACACCTCATGCCGACGGGGAAGGCGATGCCATATTCCACCATGGGGGGGTCCTCCCTCACGCGTGCAATCCTGCCATACCTGCCAGTCCCAAGACTCTTGAAGAGCGATCCTTCCGAGAGCATCATTACCTGCTGTTTTGCCATTCCGTCGGTTGTCCGGCCCCGGACCGGCACCAGATCATACCAGACCTCACCTCCGAAGGGAGCGAGGGTGTCGGGGAGCATCCTCGAGAGCGTCATTGTGTATGGCGCCTTGTCCGGGAGCGGAAATGGGAATTGTTCTATCGAGAGGCCAAAGGACCCTTGCCCCGTCGATCTCCGCGAGCCGATTCCCTTGTCGGCAAGGAGACGCAGGGATCCCATCACTGCAGATTCCCATGACCGGTCCTGGAAATCGATGAGAAACCATAATCCGCAGTTATTAAAGTGTGTCCCTCTGGCATGGTAGAACTGCTCGGACATCGTGGACTTCCGGTTGATCTGGTTGTGGGGGATGTCAACCTCCGCACAACGCCATCCGGGACCCGGGGGGCTCATCGAGAGGATTCCGGCCGCAGGGTCGAACTGGTACTTCTCCAGGTCCCGTACGAGAGCATTGATGAGGAGATTCCCGCTGCAGAACCCTGTGAAAATTTCGTTGTCAACCCAACGGACCTTATTCAGTTTCTTTGATTTTTCGAAGTCAAGTCCATCAATCTTGTGCGGAGGCAACAGGGGCATGGGAAAGAGCCCTTTCTTCTTCCCATTGCCAAGGTAGGGAAAGCAGGAGCTGATGAGGAACGGAGTGGCATCGCGGTATGCGTCAATCAGGGCGCCGACATCCTGCCCGAGTTCCTCCAGCCCGTGACAGATCGCGCCGAAGAGCGTGTTGGACGGGAAAGAGTCCGGAAACGTAGAGTGCGGGGCCAGGTAGACTGCCTGCATCAGAGTTCCTCGGCGTCAGAGCCTGGTGAGGATGTCATGGGGTGTGGTTGCGCCTTCGGTCTTTCCAAACGGATGCCAGTCTTTCCCCTTGAGATAATCGTCAGAGGATTTTTCCATCAGGCGGATATCCCTGAACTGGACCTTGCCGGAACCCCTGCTTCCGTATCCGCCAAGGTAATTGTCTTCGAGGAGCGTCATTCCTTCAAAGACCAGCTTCAGCCTGGGCTCATCAGCGGGATCATAGACCGTGAAGACGAATTCGAAGGTGAAATCCGAACCTGCCGGCACGCGTTCAATAAACCGTGGAGTCGCCATTGACGTTATGCGGTTGAGGTAATTCTCGCCCTTGATCTCCGTGCCGTGGAGAATATCATCGTTCATCTCCCAGGTCCTGGCGGTCGCCTCCGTGGGATGGCTGTCCCTGACGACAAGCCTGGTCGGGCCGCCCGCGACATCCTGGACGGCACTCCTCCCGAAGGAGATGCAGAGGTGACAATCTTTATCTTCGCAGTAATGTGGCTTACCGTCACTTGAGAGCCATTTGTCCCCGTATTTTAATTCGAGGAGTGAACGCATCTTCCCCTTGATGGACGAGCCCGGGATATAGGGGAGGTTTGTCATTTTGTTCATGATGACCGGTGAATCGGTGCCGCCGATCTTCAGCGACTCGGCCACACCCCCGATATGCATGCCGGTAGTGCAGCGGAGAGTCCCGGTGATGAGATAATTTTTGAGCAGCTTCATGCGTTATACCCCCTATTTTGATTCGTAATACTTGCTGTATGCGACCAGTGCCTGGAGTAGTTCCACAAAACGGCCGTAATTTTCTTTTTTCTGTTCTTCAGTGGATCCGTCTGGAGAAACCCGGTCAAGGCACAGGGTCACGATCCTGTAAAACTGGTCCGGGATGAGCTTTCTCCCCTTCGCATAGGCAAGGTTCGGCCGGATCATGAAAAAGTCGGATTCGATGCTCTTCCATCCCTTGGTCTTGAGATTTTCCTGGTTCGTGACGATACTGTCAAAGAATTTCCGAAGTTGTGTCGTTTTTAATCCCCCTCGGAAATTTCTTGCGAGCTTCTCGGCGATTCCGTCTTCTTTTGCGATATCTTCTATCGAAATCTCCACGAGATTCTTGCATCTCTCGATTCGTGCCACTATATCGCTTATTTCATCGTCTCTCTGTTGCCCGTAAGGTCTGCCGCCCTGGGGCGTTCTTGGTCCGGATGGATTTGTGTAGGTTGGTCTCGTCATTGCGCATCAGTCCTATCAGATGTTCTCATTCTCCATTCACCTTCTGGTCCCTTCGCGATGCCAGACTCGTCCAGTAAACGGGAAGTTTGATCCACGGGAAGACGGGAACAATCATCTCCTCCACTTCCCTGCGCCTTACTTCATCCCTGATGTTTCTCTTCATCATGTACTTCAGATGCGGGAGGTATCTCTTCCGTTCAAGGCGAACCCTCCTCTGATCGTCAAACGACAGGTCCTCGAACGCATGAGTGTCGACCCTGGCAAAGGTCTGGTTCCATGCCATGAGGAAGGAGTACAGCATGTTCTTCGGAACCACTCGGCTCTCCACCGCCACGATCAGCCTGTCTGCGACATTTATGAGGGATGACAGCCCTGCCTCCCCCGACCCTTCGCGCCAGGCGAGGCATTCGTCAAAGACCGCGACGTGGTTCTTGCCGGTCACGCTCTTTGCCTTCTCGAGGAGGCCGTCAGCCATTTCCACGGCCCTTGCAACAGGGAGGCGGGGCGACACCACAGCCAATCCCGCCGAAAGGGTGATGTCCGGGTTCTCGCAGGTGAACCGCCGGAACTCCCTGTCAAGGCTGCTCGCAAGCCTGATCGTCGCGTCCCATGGTCCAATGACCAGGAGGTCGTCGCCGCCCGAATAGGTGATGTAGAATTTTTGCACGGTGTGTCGCTCCCGGCATGCCTTGCAGGGCCCCGGATGCGCAAAGTACGTTTTCTGCTCGCGGGATCCCTCGTCCTCTTCGCCAACCGTGATTCGAACGGGCGATCCCTTCGGCATGCAGGCTGCACACAGATCTCGGTATACGACATGATCGCCGCACAGCCGGTTGATATGCCCCGCAAAGAAGTATTGGAGCTGGCTGCTGATGGTATGCGCCCGGGATATGGTCCGGTCATTTTCCGGAAATCCCTCCGCGAATATCTTCCCGAGGTTATCGACATCGGCTTTGAGGTACCCGAGCCTCGGCGCTCCCTGCGACAGTTGCGCCATCTCTCCAAAAGTGAGCATCTCCCTGCCGTCCATCGGCATTGTGTTGGCCATGAACAGGAACCCGCCTCCTCCCGGGTGATTCACGGGGATATCCGCAGTGTTGATTGCGTGGACCTCCCCGGAATGGACCGACGGTGCGGCCGGCACCAGGTCGTAGCAGGCGGAGAGCCCGATGCCCTCGAACGTGATGGGGAGCCCCTTTCCCTTGATTAATGCACGTGCTCGGGCGATCTTTGTGCCGATCTCGGTGAACCGGCTACATTCCGCGCAGTCAACCGCCCCGCCGGGAGCCCCGCAGACCGGGCAGAACTCTGAGAGGGGTTCTTCAGTCCCTTCGGGCCCGAAAAAAAGATCGCATTCGATGAATTTCTGCCTCTTCTTCTCCGCGGCAAGCACTGCAATCCGTCGAAGTGCAGCAGAAAACTGCCTGATGCCGTCCCTGCCAACGGGGAGGGCTACAAGGGTGACGGAGAGCGACCCCTTCCAGCGCCGGAGGAGGAGTTCGTTGACCTTCCGGGAAAGATATGCAACCTTATCGCGGTTCTTTTTTGTGTTCGGCGCGAGGATAAGGAAATGGCCTCCGGTATTCCAGAGGACGGACGGCTCGAAGAGACCGCACTCCTTTACGATCTCCGACGCCATCGCATCCATGAGGAGCGAAAGCCAGAATGAACGTCCACGCAGCCGCTTCGCGGTCCCTTTTCGGGCCTGTTCGGGGATGACGGTTGAAAATATGAACTTCTGGATACCCGAAAGGTCACCTTCGATGAAGAGGAACGGTTCCTGTTCCTCACCCTCCAGAAGGCAGTGTGCGATGGCCGCGGTGGTCTTCGCGTGGTCGTAGAGAGGCACGTCCGGCTCGTTCACGTACACCGCCGAAGGGATTGCAGCGGTATACTTTCTTAACAGCGAGAGGACAGTGAGCACCGGCGGGTCGGGGAGGAGCTGTTCGCTCTCGCGCTCGAACAGCTTCCAGAGTTCTTTATATGCGTCGCTAAGATTCCAAAGGCCGAGTTCCCTCGCCCTGACCGGGAACGCGGCGTCCCCGATTGCAAGCGGCTTGAGGGGATAGACGCGGGCCTCGGCGTTCCCCTGCCTGTCTTTCAGACGGATCATGGGAAAGAGGGACTTCAAGGGCTCTTTCAACACTTCACCCTTATCCCCTCCTTCCCTCTCCTTCCGGTCGATGGCCGACGAGAGATGGTCTGCTTCCTGCACAATCGTGGCAAATCTCGTGTATTGGGAGGTATCAGGGCAGTGGTGCTTCAATACCAGATCCTCAATAACCGGATCTTTGAGGACGCGAGCCGCATACATCGCGCTCCAGCGTGCATGGGCGCCGTGTTCCCCGACCTGGTCGGGACCCATCCGCACATACCGTTCATCCAGGGGAACCCCGGCCCTCTGCATGAATTTGCCTATGTCGTGGAGGAGCGACGCCAGAACAAGAGATTTGGCTTTCGGTTCCACAATGGAGTTTTATGTTGAGGTTAACATAAAACTGCCTCTTTTTTATGGCATGTGGCGAATTGAACTATCTCGAAATCCGGTTTAGAGAAGAATGGCATCTCGAGTCCTGATGTAGAGAGAGAGGACTTCATGCACGTTTTTCTGGAGATCATCTCGCAATACAATAGAGACTCTTTCTAAAAAAGAGGAATGAGATTTGTCCCATATACAAGTGCAGTCGGTCTTTTTGAGGAAAGCCATCTGCAATATTACGGAATTCTTAAGGAATAGGTAGGTAACACATGGTTGCAGTCCTTCTTTTCATGGAACGCCTTCTGCAAGTAAGTTACAGGTTCAGTACCGTGGACGCACCGAAGAGTTGCAGTCCTTCTTTTCGTGGAACGCCTTCTGCAAGTAATCGCTGTGGGAAGTGCTGCAATGTTGTTGCGATGTTGCAGTCCTTCTTTTCGTGGAATGCTTTCTTCAAGATTGTTATCACCCTGACCGGCAATAAATCGGTCTGACGTTGCTGTTCTTTTTTTGGGGGGAATGATTTCTGCAAGAATAAAACAAGACTCGACCAGGAGTAAATATGGCATTTCAGTCCTTCTTTTCGTGGAACGCCTTCTGCAAGAAGATCCGCATCCTTTCCTTAAAGACCCAATAGTGATGATGCAGTCCTTCTTTTGGTGGAACGCTTTCTGCAAGTGTGATGTACGACCAGATGATTAGCGCGATCCGTACTCAGTTGCAGTCCTTTTTTTGTGGAACCTGATGCAAGTGTATGATCAGCTCAGGGATGCGATCCGTACTCAGGTATGTTGCAGTCCTTCTTTTCGTGGAACGCCTTCTGCAAGGGCACAGACATTCGCGAAATTGATCGAAGATGGTGTAATGTTGCAGTCCTTCTTTTCGTGGAACGCCTTCTGCAAGTCCCTGATCAAATGGACGCCTGGGAAGCTCTGGAAAGGTTGCAGTCCTTCTTTTCGTGGAACGCCTTCTGCAAGGGAAATGACGCATGTCGAATTTCGGCATGAAGGCAAGACGTTGCAGTCCTTCTTTTCGTGGAACGCCTTCTGCAAGACAAAGCGAACATCCTCCTGACATTGCCGATGGAACAGTTGCAGTCCTTCTTTTCGTGGAACGCCTTCTGCAAGTTCTTATCGGCACACGTTTGGAATTGATATGTCAATCATGTTGCATTCCTTCTTTTCGTGGAACGCCTTCTGCAAGACAGAAGAAGAAAAACCTACTCTTGAAATGATAAAAGTTGCAGTCCTTCTTTTCGTGGAACGCCTTCTGCAAGACGAGGTTGCCTTTCAGTACGAGAACCTCTCAAAAGAGTTGCAGTCCTTCTTTTCGTGGAACGCTTTCTGCAAGATTACACCCACCGCGACGTTTGACGGGACGATTGTAATGTTGCAGTCCTTCTTTTCGTGGAACGCCTTCTGCAAGTTTGATGAAAGCATCGCTCGACCAGAGGTAAGGATCATGAGTTGCAGTCCTTCTTTTCGTGGAACGCCTTCTACAAGGACACACTCTTCTCATTTAAGGACAGGCAAGCCTATAAGTTGCAGTCCTTCTTTTCGTGGAACGCCTTCTGCAAGGAACCACAACCAGAATACAGAGGAATGACCAGCGATGAGTTGCAGTCATTCTTTTCGTGGAACGCTTTCTGCAAGGGAGTTAAAATGAACCACTACGAGAAAGCCAAACAAGTTGCAGTCCTTCTTTTCGTGGAACGCTTTCTGCAAGAATACTGGACGGCGAAACAGGAGCGTGCATTACATTTGTTGCAGTCCTTCTTTTCGTGGAACGCTTTCTGCAAGCCAGATTGGATCTCTCATACAACTCAAAGAGATTGGTTGCAGTCCTTCTTTTCGTGGAACGCTTTCTGCAAGAGTGAGTTTCAGGGAGTAGTCGGCCAGAAAATTACAGTTGCAGTCCTTCTTTTCGTGGAACGCTTTCTGCAAGTTTTGTGCCGGTATTGGATTAAGAAGGAAAGGGAGGAGTTGCAGTCCTTCTTTTCGTGGAACGCTTTCTGCAAGCGGAACCAAGATGCGGTGTAATTGGTGTGGAAAGACAAGTTGCAGTCCTTCTTTTCGTGGAACGCTTTCTGCAAGTTCTGCAGAAGGGGAATTTTGCCAACCGCACAGAAGGTTGCAGTCCTTCTTTTCGTGGAACGCTTTCTGCAAGTTATTCACATATCCATATTAATTGATACATTTGATGAGTTGCAGTCCTTCTTTTCGTGGAACGCTTTCTGCAAGTCCGTGTGTTCAGACTGGAAAGAAGGTGATACTGTGTGGTTGCAGTCCTTCTTTTCGTGGAACGCTTTCTGCAAGGACAGCCCCGCAACCCATTATCTCACGTATCAATGAGTGTTGCAGTCCTTCTTTTCGTGGAACGCTTTCTGCAAGACAGTGATTGTCATGCGTGCAAGTATCATAGACCTAATGTTGCAGTCCTTCTTTTCGTGGAACGCTTTCTGCAAGGCAGTATATGGAAAAGAGAGGTCTCTAATAATGTGCATGTTGCAGTCCTTCTTTTCGTGGAACGCTTTCTGCAAGCCCAGATATATATTGGTGAGACCCACCATGTTACAGCCGTTGCAGTCCTTCTTTTCGTGGAACGCTTTCTGCAAGTGTGAAGAAAGCACTCGAAGCCGTGAAGCCAGTAAAGTTGCAGTCCTTCTTTTCGTGGAACGCTTTCTGCAAGTGCCGATCGGAAACAGGATACTCCCGGGCGATGTATGCGTTGCAGTCCTTCTTTTCGTGGAACGCTTTCTGCAAGAGCAAAATTTTTTGTCATTTTCCCGATTGGCCCCCTGTTAACCCCGTTGTTCCACAACATTTATGAGTGGCAGAGGGGGGTGGGAGTGCCAATCCTGAATTGGACACCCGATTTGATAAGAGTATTCATATAATGATCTGTGCCACGGTATGTTCGGGATTATCCGATTATGACAAGGCGGGGATAACGGAAATCTTCCGGCGAGAACGGTGTCCCGATGGATATGATGCCGGAGACGCATCTCTCGCATGCAGCCATGAGGAGGATGCGGGCGCCTTCGTCTCCTTCCTTTACCACATCATTGATCCGATCAGCAAGTTGGAGCATGGCTTTAGTGCCCTGGTCTCCGCAGAACACGCTTTTCTGGAGGCGGCGCAGCCCATAATCAAGGCAGAGGGAAGCGATCTTGTTTCGCGTTGTATCGTCCGGTATGTCATACATCACCCAGGTCAGCATCATCTCCACGTCCATTGGAGGGGGGAGTAGGAGGTTCCCGTCTTTATCGCCGCAGCAAAAGATTTCACATTCTCCCTGATCGCATTCCTGAAGGTGGTTTGGTGCCCCTCGATAGTTCTCTCGTCGTCAAGTCGCGCATAGACTGCAACGACAATACGCCTTTTTGCCTCGTTTGAGAGGTACCCGCGGGAGTCGATATCTTCCGCCGACATCTGCCCCTGCAGTGCAATGGTGATAACTACCCTGTCTATGAGAGGTTGCCTGAACTGTTCGATGAGATCATAGACAAGAGAGAGGTGTCCGTACCGGTCGGCATGGAGGAACCCCGCATGGGGGTCGAGGCCTGCAAGGAGGCACGCTTTTTCCACTTCGTTATACAGCATGCCATATCCATAATTGAGATAGGCGTTGAAAGGGTCGTTGGCGGGGTGGCGGGAACGGTGGCCAATGTAGAGCGGTGGGTGAACTACCTGCGACAAGGAAGAAAAATAGCGTCGTGATGCTTCGCCCTCTGTTCCCCTGATAGTTTCGGCATCGCGTGGCAGGAGCCCGTCCCTTTTGAGTCCGTCAAGCGTCTTGAGAATCGCATCCCCTTCAACGGCACGCTGGGGATCCCCTTTCTTCTTTCCAATCGCCCTGATGAGGGTTCCCATATGGATAATCTTGGCTCGTAGTATCGCGTTCACAAGACTGTATCCCCTGGGACCGGATGCCAGTGCAACCTGTTTCCTCCTCAATTCGGGTATCCCCGCCCCATGACACGGCATAATCCGGCAGCAGGGATTCCCGTTCGGGTTACATATCACCACATCGACTTCTTCCTCAGAGGCCAGTATGAGCGCTCCACTCGTGATTGAACAGGCCCCTGTCACCACGATCTGGCGGACTCCGCCGCTCGCATACTGGTACTCCTCACCATCCGAGTGAATCAGAAACCTGTTTTGCTTCCTTTTCAGAGATGCACCCCACCCCTGGATTACGATCTCTGTCGTCTTCTCCATAAAGAAGTGCAATGCCCTGAATCGGGCAAAAAACTGCCGGACAATGGAATAAGAGGACTCATTAAAAAAAATCGCTGACGAATTCGCAGTCAACAACGCTTAGGCGATACAAGCCGAAGAAATACGAAACTATTCTTTCACACCGGCCGCAAACGCACACTCCATCCTCTCAAGCAGTCCGGGCACCTCCTGCACATTCTCCTTCATTCTCTTTGCCCGGGTCTTCTTCATCCTCATTCCGCAATGGTCGATATCGTTCCTGAGGGAGCTGATGGTATCCCACACCGCAGCGCACGTCTCAAATCCGTCAAGCGATTCGAACCAGGGGGTATACACAGTCGGTTTGTGGACCTTGCCCTGCCTCTTCTTCACCCCCCCGCTCATGGCCTTCTCGGCCGCTTCGCGGCACCGGGGATCGAGCCAGAGAGCCACATCCCCCGCATAGAAGAGGAAGAGCGTGACCATCCATTCCCGTGCGAGTGAAACTGCCTGCATATACAGCCCTCTCTCGATCTGGTACCGGATGAGGTCTCGCTGGGCATGGAGGTGGGCGATACTGATACCAGAGGAAGTGTCTGCACTGGGAGCGACAAATTGTGATATTCCCTCAATCTGGTCAAGGACGGGGCCAAGAGGAGGTGCGAAATGGCCTATCTCCTCCATCGCAGACGGGAGTGTCTGGATAATTTTCTCCGCCACCTCGATTGCTTCAATCGGCTGGGAGAGCCTGGTTGCAAGGGTGAAACTCTCGAGTTGATTCGCAAATCCGGCGAGCTTGACAGGTTTTTGCTTTTGGCTGCCATCCTTGTGGGCACACGCTACCACTTCTCTGATCATGGCCTGGAGCGGACCGGCATCGCCGTGGTTCATGAACGAATGGACGCCGCCCATCCAGTCGAGGAGGCCGACGAAGGGCGACAGGTCAAAGATGGGGGTCCCCTGCTCGTCTCTTGCCTCGAATGCGCCGTAGACCACGCCCCTGAGTGTTGCCTTCCTGATGTCGCGGAGATACGCGGAGGAGAGGAACGCGATGAATGGCAGCGACCTGAACCCGTGAGTGATGTCAAAGATGATCTCGTCGCCTGGTTCCACCTGCTTTTCCACAAGCGTGAAGATCTCCCAGAGTTCCGCCTCGTTCTGGCCTTCGGGTATATGAACGGCCCTTGCATCCGGAACGAGGGCTGATATGGCAGGGTAGTTCTTCTGCTTGGCATCCCTGGTCGTGAACAAAATCGCGGAATCGACGGGGTAGAAATCGCAGAGCGCTTCCTGGATAAAAGCCGTCCGTTTTGTCCTTTCCCTAAGGCAATAGGTGGTCTCCTTCAGGTTGCCTGTCCCGACAAATGAAAGGAGTTTCATCGCTGGAATAACACCTCGAGGAACTGTTCTCCGTGTTTCGTGAGCGTGCAGTGGCTCCCGACCCGGTCCATCATTCCATGCCTCAAGAGAAGGTCTTTGTCATTTCCCGTCAGTCCTGCTCCGCGATCCTTCATTCCTTCCACGACGTATCCGAGATAGTCTGACGGGTAGGGAATCGTAGGGATGCGAATGATCTCGTATGACTGCCGATCGGGGAAGAGGAGTGGTTCGAGTACATTCCGATGGGATTCATACTGCGCACGGAGCTCTTCAGGGTCCGATACCTCACCAAATTGGGCAATGATTCGCCTGTGCTGCTCCAAGCGCTGGTTGATGATGTCGACATTCTTATTCACAACGTGAAATACACCGTCCGCCGCGAGGAGTTGCCCGACAAGCGCAAGCGTGATGCACATATTCTTCCTTCCGCCCGCTACGTTAAGGTAAATCTTCTCGCAGTGGTACCTTTCCCGTTCTGCACGGAATACTCTCGAAGCCTCCTTCATGAAGTGGAAGTTCTGGGAGTCTGTGGCGATATCGTGATACGGGAGCGTTTCCGTATGCACACGAAGCCAGGAAAATTTCGATGCGAGGGCCGCCTGGACAAGGCGTGCCCCTGCCACCACCTGAGGGTGTCCGGTGACAAACAGAACTACATCCGATACGGGTTCTCCTATGCCATCCACAAATTCAGTGATCACCGGAGGACTCAGGCCGATAGGAGAGATAACTGCTGTCTTCATTGGAAGCGTAGTTTCTCTTAAAACGAATAAAACCATTCGGAGAATACGCTCAAAGAAGCCAGTGCAATTTAAAGAGAATGTGAAAAGTGACTGCGCCTATTCATCGGCATAAATGCGATATCAAAGGTTTTTCCGTCTTTGAATTGTTACAAGAAGTATCACTGCGTTATATCCCCAATCCCCCCCTTTCACCCCCCGCGGTTTTCCCTTATCACCCTCCCTCCCCCACGCACTCCTCGTGCCCGGGACAGCCCTTCCCGGCACACAAGGAGCAGCATCATGCACGAAATCACCCAGGAAACCCTGGACCACCTCCCTGACCCTATCGCAAAACTCGTCTGGGAGAAATGGATTGCCGAAGGAAAAGCCCGCCTGGTCCCGTACTGCGAGGTGAAGGCATGCCGGGCCGCGACAGAATAGGCGGCAGCCCCCAGCCCGATTCATGCGCCAACACGGAATCCGGGGAGACTGCCACCAGCTCTTCTGCCCCGGACAAAATAAGCGCTCCGGAAGGCCCCGTCACCCACACGTCGGGCCCGGTTCCTCTCTACCTCATCGCCCAGGCCATCTCCACCGGAATTCACAAACATGGCGACGGGATCCTCGCGGTCCACATCCGGAGGACCCGGAACCACCAGTACCTTATTACCCTCTTCACCGGGAAGGAGGAGGGGGATGCTCATGCATGAGCCGGGGACCCTCTCTCGCGGAGAGGACGGACACATCTGCATCAAGGCCGAGGATGAGAACTATTTCATTCCGGCCGAAGATATCCGGCCGCTCCTGCTCGCCGGGAAAGCGACGCCGGTGCTCGCCACCCGGCGTGTCCCCTGCGGAGGAGGGCTGGATGTCATCGAGGGCTATGCGGTCATAGGAAGCGGCGGGAGATCGGTCTTTATCTACAGCAGGGCCGGCCACTTCCTCACCCCTATGGTGAACTTCCTCCGGGTATCACGGGGAGAGGCACAATCTGCCCCGCTCTTCCCCCTCATCCCTGGGGATGCGGGAGCGGGGCCATGAGCGGAGAGCTCAGGAAAGCACTCTCCCTCCTCTCTCCTGCAGGCAACGTGATCGAGCTCCGGGCAATCGCGGATGCCGCAATCCACAGCGGGTACTTCGACGACCAGGAAGCCCTCGTCACCCAGGCGCTGTCGCTCGACTCGCTCCCCGAGGTCCAGGGAATCTACGTCACCCTGAACGAGGTGAACCCTGCCCTTCTCGCACGGAGGGCGAACCGGGTGAAGCTCAGGCTCGGCCGGAAGGACGCCACTACCGCTGACGCCGACATCCTCCGCCGCCGGTGGTTTCCCATCGACGTGGACCCGCAGAGGCCGAGCGGGGTCTCGTCGACTGATGGCGAGCACCAGGCAGCACTCGTGCGGGCCGAGGAGATCGCCAGGTTTCTTGGCAACGAGAAGGGGTGGCCTGCCCCGGTCCTCGCGGACTCGGGTAACGGTGCACATCTTCTCTACCGGATCGATCTCCCGAACGATGACGCGAGCCGGGACCTGGTGAAACGGTGCCTCGAAGTCCTGGACCTGCTCTTCTCGGACCCGGCATGCAGCATCGACACGGCGAATTTCAACGCCGCCCGGATCTGGAAGCTCTACGGCACGACCTCGAGAAAGGGGGACCACACCCGGGACCGCCCGCACCGTGTCTCCCGGGTGCTCTCGGCTCCGGGTGTTCTGCAGGTCGTGTCGCCGGCACTCCTGCAGCAACTCGCAGGAGCGATTCCTACCGAAGAGCAGGCACCGCACGGAAAGAAACAAGGGGCATTCGACCTCCGTGCCTGGCTCACCGGGCACGGCATCCGTATCCGGTCGGAACGCCCGTGGAACGGCGGCACCCTGTATGCCCTGGAGGAGTGCCCGTTCTCCACCGCACACCATGACGGGGCGTTCGCCATCCAGTTCGCGAGCGGGGCAGTGTTTGCCGGCTGCCACCACCAGAGCTGCGGCGGCGGTTCGCAGCGGTGGAATGAGCTTCGGAACCGGTACGACCAAAAGCCCCCACAACGCCCAACACCCGCTCCAACGCTCCCGGTCCATACACCAACTCCACCTGAACCTTCTCCTGAAACAGGAGAGGCCTTCCAGGTCCTCGAATCCGGAGATCCGCTGCGCGAGATGCTCCGGGCATTTGCCCTTGACCACGAGGGGGATGCGACCGTTGCCGAATGCCTCATCCTCTCGCTTGCCTCCCGGTCGGTGATCAATACCAATGGACTGCACGTCTCCGTCACCGGCGAGAGCGGAAAGGGCAAGAGCCATGCCTTCTCTACCCTGCTCCGGCAGATCCCGGAGCGGTTCCGGCTCAAGGGGGCCATGAGCAACAAGGCGCTCTTCTACCATGACGGCCTGCAGCCAGGCAGCGTGATCGTGCTCGATGACACCACGCTCTCGGACGAGATGCAGGAGATCCTGAAAGGCGTGACCACCTCCTTCCGGGAGCCGTTCATCTACCGCACCGTGAGCAGGGACCGGAAGGGGTTCACCTGCACCATCCCCGAGCGGTGCGTCTGGTGGGTAGCAAAGGTCGAGGGGTCCGGCGACGACCAGGTCTTCAACCGGATGCTCACCTGCTGGATCGACGACTCCCCCGAGCAGGACCAGCGGGTGCTCGCTCGGGTGCTCCTCCGGGACCAGGAGGCCCCCCGCCACGGCGACCGGGAACGCCACGAGGTCCGGGTATGCCGGGCGATGTGGGAAGACCTCGGGCAGCAGCGATTCTTCGTGATCATCCCGTTCGCGTCCCGTATCCGTTTCCAGGCGCACGACAACCGGCGGAACCCCGAGATGCTCCTTGACCTCGTGAAAGCCCATGCTCTCCTCCGGTACCGGCAGCGGGAGCGGCGGGTGGAAGAGGGTGTCCCCTGCATCACCACGACCCGCGAGGACTTCCGGGAGGCGACCCGGATCTACGGGCTGCTCCACGGGACCACCGGGGGCCAGACCACCAAGCTTACCAAGCGGGAGGCGGACCTGCTGGTGGCGATCGAGAAGGGGGGCTGGCAGGAGTTCACCATCCCCATGCTCCAGAAGGCCACCGGGTGGAGCAACGGGAATATCCACAAGATCATCCACGGGTTCATGAGCAGGGGCACGGCATACTCCGGCCTCCTTGAGAAGTGCCCGTCGATTGCGTTCACCGACCGGACCGTGGTGAGCGAGGAGGACACGGGGATCTCGATGCGCCGGCGGACGAACGCCTACACCTTTGACCGGGACCTTCACCAGCAATGGGTTGCGGGCGGTGGGGTGTGGCTCGACGACGATGGCGGGTCTCATGATGGCAATGCTTCCCCTCCTTCCACAGACTTCCCACATCCTTCCGCATCCGGGGAAGAAGCGGAGGATACAGATCCGCATGTGGATGGCAAAAATCCCTTCTTAGAAAAAAGTACGTGTGTGAATGAGAGGAGATCCTTCCACACACCCAAAGGGACAGACCAACCGGGAGATGGCGTTACGGGTATTTCTCAACCAGTGTGTAATCCCGCAGGTTCGGAAGGCAGGGGAATAATTATCGATGAAAATCCCGGAAATTTCAAACCGGGAGAGCATGCCGGAGATCCCGGGTCATCACACGGATCGAAGTGGGGGGAAGGCAGGAGAAATGTCCAATCTATCTCGGCACACGATTACAAGCCACTCGATCTCCCGGAACGGACGCCCTGCTACGTGTGCGGGAGAAGAGATTCCCGATATGTGGAGAAACTCACCCCGGAGCGGAAGAAGAGGCCCCCGGAGCAGCAGGATGCCCGGAGGATCTGCCTGCCTTGCTACCTGGAGGCGGTGGAGAGGGCACGGGCGTCCGCTCCGCCGCTCCCGGGAGTGATCGACTGTGCACGGATGGAACCCGTGACAAACTCGATCGGGAGGTGCACGGTGTGCGGGCTGGAGAAGGCGGAGTGGGTTGATAAAGAGACGGGTGTAGCGATGTGCATGGGGTGTTATCTGATAAATAAAGGATAAAACCAGCCCGATCTCATTATTTCCTTTCAAATCCTTGGATTTCACGATGTTTCTTAAGAAAAATCGAATGAGGATATAATTTTTTGTCTAATGGGAGATGGATCTTTTTCCCTTCAAACTTGGATATTTCATTATAATTGGGATCCTCTCTTATTCTCTCTTCAATAATGATAGAGAAATCATCAGCAATAGAAAAAAGGCCAGTATCAAATGCCCAATGATGAAGTTTACACAGTGCAATTCCATTCCTTAAATCATCGCTTCCGTTCTTGTCTTTTGGAAAGATATGTGCTGCTTCGACCTCAGGGTAATTCGCACTGGAGAATCTTCGTTTTCCACATACTGCACATTTAAAATCATATATTTTTTTAATTTGATCGCTAAACGCTTTATTTCTCGCAAGTCGTTGTACTTTTGAATAACGTCTATCATCAGTTAATTCAGGGTGTTCACTCACAGAAATCCTGCGAATATCAACATTTTCCTGTATTTTCTTTGTGAATGAAGGAATTCCCTCAATACGGAACCGGAATTCATATTTCATGAATTCTCCCTTCCGCACATAATGGCAATCTAATAATTGGAGGATTCCAAGATATCTCCATTGAGACTCTTTATTTTCTTTCCTAAATCCGTAAATCGTTCTCCCATTCGTATTTGCTTCTTTGAGGAGTCTATTATCTCGAGTTAACTCTTGATCCTTCCCTTCCCCTTCTCCATCATAATAAAGTATGTCATTTTCAATTTTATCTGAATAAGGTCCATCTCCACGAGAAAAAATGAGGATATAGGGTGTTTTATCATCCCATTTCCCAGGAGATATACCTTTAATCATCCACCCAAAACTCCGGTTAAATATCTCCTCCAAATCCTTTTTGGAATATTCATTCCCTACAACTAATCGTTCTTCTGAAGAAATTTTTGACATATGAACCCCAACAAGGATAGGAAAAATCATGGGTTCATTTCATTTAAAGATATTCTCTTTCAGAACATCCAAATAGTATTTCCCAGAATCCAACGAGAGCACAACGCAGTTAAACCCCAAAGAGCAAGTCCTCCTGATGGATCGCACTCATCTCGCTGCAATACGGATCGGGTCATCGGAGGCGGCACGGGCCCATGCAGGCTACTTTCGGAAGGACGGTGTCACTCCCTTCATCGTCCATCCCGCCCGGGTCGCCTCTCTCGCCGCCCATTTTGACGGGAACCACATCGCAATCATTTCAGCCTGGCTCCACGATGTCTTCGAGGACTGCGAAGCAGAGTCCTGCGTACATGCAAGGCATACCATCGACACCCTTCCTCTCCCTGCAGACGATATCCAAAAAATCCATGCCATTACTGCAGCGCTGACAAAGAACCCGGACCTTCCAAAAGAGGAACGGATCCCTGATTCACTGGAGAGAATCCTCAAAGCTCCCCGGGAAGCGGTCCTTGTGAAGATCTGCGACCGGATCGACAACCTTATCGATGCCGATTTCCAAGGTGAAGAGTTCCGGGCTTTCTATTACGGCAAGTCAAACCTGATTGCAGACACCCTGCGGGATGCCGCCCTCTCTGCAGGGTATCGTAAGGCAATCGACACATTGACAGGAATCCTCAAGAGAATGCCAGAATAAGGATTTTTCTTATGTAGGGAAACAGCGTTCCTGAATGACCCCGCCAGGAAAAATTAATGCGGTCCCTTTATGAGAGGCGATATCACTTTCACGTCCCCGGGTTTTTCATACTGCGCATTCCCGTGGAGTTCTGCTCTCACCTTCTCCACGGGTTCGCCGCGAAAAATACGCTCGGACATGTCCCTGTATTCCTTCGAGAGCGACCCGAGGAGCATGTACGTCATGGCCCCGACTGGGGGCATCTCGGCCCTGCACTGGACGGCCTCTTCATACCGGCCCAGTGCAGTCAGGAGGTTGATGAATGATACCCGGAGAGGCAGTTCTCCCGGCATTTTCTCAAGCGCGTCCTGGATAAAGGGAATCGCGACCTCGAACTGGTTCTTTTTGATCAGTACAATCCCCTTATTCGAAAGTGCCGCAGAGTCGCCAGGGTGGAGTGCCAGCACACGGTCAAAGCACGCAAGGGCGTCGTCGTATTTTCCCAGGTACGCGTAGCCCACGCCGAGGTTATGCCATGCATCTGCAAAGGATGGATCGGCGTCAACGACCTGCTGCAGGGCCTCGACGGCTCCCAGGTAGTTGCGGTCCCTCAACCGGGCACTGCCTTCGTTGTACACCGACGTGGTGTCGATCGCATGGGCAGCCGATCCGCGCTCCGAAGGAGAGGTGTTCTCACGCATGGCATCCCAGGTCCTGTCGATTGCGTCCATGAGTGTCCGCGCTTTTTCTTCGCTGACCTCGTCGTACCAGTCCGCGTTGCTTGCCATCCCGCTCCAGGTCCCAAAGCCTCCCGGGTCGGGGACCCATTTCCCGTGCCCGTGGTAGACCTCATAGGTCATTGTCCCCTCTTCATGGCGGAGGAGGACATCGCCATCCTGGTGTGCCATGTATTTCATGCGTATACACTCTCTCTTTTGGTGAAGGAGTAAAAGGATTTTCGCCGCAGGTGGGTGGAGTCAAAAGACCGAAAGATAGGGGGGGATTGCACATTCCCGACCTCTGGCCTTGCGGGGGGTCTGGTCGTCGGGTTCATTCCCGCCAGGGGAATAGTGGAGACGATACACTCGCGGGGTCTCTCATCCCCCGCACTCCTCTGCCACCTTCTCCGCGTCATACCGGAGGGAGATCTCCCTTGTCCGCCCGCCGATCCGGCGGTTGTAGAGGTTGATCAGCCGCAGCTGTTCGAACTTCCGGAGCCGCTCGTAGAAGACAGTGTACCCCATCGGGACCTCCTCGCGGACCGCATTGAAGACTGCTCCTGACGTCATCATCCGCTCCTCGTCAAGGGAATAGCTGGCAATCTGCCGGAGGAGTCTCTTCTCGTCGCTGCTGAGAGCCCGCACCGATGACTGCAGGTGGATATAGCGGGAGATCTCGTACGCGGCATCGAGATAGTGTAAGGAAAGTTCTGTAAATTCCGAGACCCCGTATCCTAAGGAATCAAGACAAGGAGAACGGGGTCATGGATCTCTTTGATGTTGTACAACAATATGTTAGCGATCAGGATGATGGATTA
>Ga0272448_1001704_pt1 | contig 28974 bp, 26 predicted proteins | sample YNPCB0191_FD_202220 | JGI IMG/M metagenome (GOLD analysis project Ga0272448, IMG submission 202220) | Hot spring sediment microbial communities from Yellowstone National Park, WY, United States - YNP-CB-019-1 | ecosystem: Environmental > Aquatic > Thermal springs > Hot (42-90C) > Sediment...
AAGTCCTCGCAAAGCTACATCTATAGAATGATAAGGGCTTTCTGCATGGCGAAATGCGAGTATCAAGCCCTCTTGCAGATCGTTACGATGATATTGTGATGCCATCCAAGCAAACGGGTCTCTTGATCAAGCCAAATGTTTATGAGTTTTTGGCGATCTGTATCAATTTTTTCAGTTTTGCTCTCTTTATGCCATATGTGAAGGAAGTTATCGCTATGCTTATCCGAATATTTGAAAGAGAAGGGATATTTTGACAAGACAGAGTTTGATTCCTCATAGGGCATTTTAAGTATTTTTTCTTGCCATTCTATTTGCTTATCTTGTAATGCAATAAATTGAAATAGCACAAGTGAAAGAAAAGTCTCACACATATAACTCTCCTTTTTGTAAATTGTGAGTTTAAGACTTTTAAGTCTTATGGAAGAGAAATTGATAACCTCCAACCATTTATTTTCGCTAATTTTTTTTGCGGTTCAGACGACTTTTGAGAGGTCGCCTGTGCCAAAACCATTATAGCATTATTATCTGTCCAAACAGCTTTTTCTATGGACATTTTAGATGTCACTAATTGAATTTTTTGCCATCTTTCCGTATCAAATACCCAGACCTTACGTTTAAATCCCATTGTATCTAAATCCTCAACATAGGCAAGGTATCTTCCATTCGGCGACCATGATAGTCCCTGACAATACTTGAATGTTTCCCTACGCTCTTCACTGTCAATAGTTGATATGTGAACTTGCCTATCAAGAAGATCATCAGCCTGTTTTTCGGAATGTTCTTGGGTCATATATGCGATCTTTTTCTTGTCAGGGGAGAAACTAATGTTTCTCGTTTTCCACGCTCTAACAGCTAATTCTCTTACAACTTCACCAGTTAATTTTAATATAACTACGCGAGTATATCTATCGTCATAATGATAGCCATCTAAGGCAATCGCCAAAAACAAGCCATCTTTTGACCATGCAGGAGGGACAAGACTTGCGTTATACCCATAGGCGATATAAGACTCTTGACCTTTTGTGCGAAACTCTACTATTTTTCGCTCTGTATTTTTGTCTAAATTTTTTATCCAGACTGACGTAGTTTTATTATCGCGACGTAGAAAGGCGATCATATCTCCCTTCGGCGATAATGAGGGGGCTTCACCGATAGCTATTTTTTTTAGTCCGCTTCCAATATATTTGACTATCCATATTTGTCGCTCTGTTTTATTTAAGTTTTCAAAAGCAAGCCATTCTCCATTATCTGACCATGTTATAATGGGGTTAAAAAATGCTCCGTCAGAAATCCATCTCTGATCTTTCCCGTCTTTTGATGCAACCCATAGACTTTGTGCCATCCAATAGATATTACTATAAGTTACATTGGCAAAGTAAGCCATATTTGAACCATTTGGCGACCATGATATTGTTTCTGCTTCATTAGGCAAATTCAAATGGGCTACATTTTTAACTATTGAAGAATTTATGGTAAGTTCATCATCTTGTTTAGTTCTGATGAAATTCTCCGCTTCTATCCAGCCGATTTGGTCATTCGGGAGTTTAACCTTAAACCAGCTTGAAGATGGATCAAGATACCAATTGCCTGTTGATTTTCCTAATATAGGCAATATAGTGCCCTCATTAACTATGGTTAATTTTGTGTCTAATGATCTTTTTGGTTCTTTATATACTATCGTTTTATCTTGTGTAACAATACCCTCTGATGATGATTTAGTTATTTGCGTCTCATTTCCGTTTTCAAAAGCATAGATATAACCATCGCGAGAGCCAACAAACAACTTTCCACCTGCAATTGCTGGAGATGAATCTACCCAACCGTCAGTTTCATAAAACCAGACTTGCTGACGAGTTTTTGTATCAAAAGCATAAATTCTTTTATCTCTTGATCCGATATATGCAAAACCATTTGCAATTGCGGGCCAACTTTCGGAACGTTGGACAGAGTTTTTCCACCCAGAAGCGCGATTATGTGCATCAATAGGATAGAATTCCCCTTTAACGCAGGCAAATTCTATTCCACTGATGTTAATTCTTTCTCGTTCATCGCCCTCTTTTTTGCCTGTCATTGCATTAAAGATGTAGATTTTATTTTCATAACAGCCAACGTAAATTCTATTATTAAAAGCTACTAATGGAGAGTTCACCCAACCGTCAACTTGCACTTCCCATTTTTTTACTCCTGTTATCGCATCAAGGGCATATACTTTTAGGTCTCTTGAACTAAAATAGACATTTCCCATATATACCGTTGGTGCATTAGTGATCTTTCCGCCAGTATCAAAAGTCCATTTTAATCCCCATTTATCAGCATTAAGGGCATATAACCTTTGATCATCAGAACCTACATAGACAGTGTTATTATATACAACAGGGCTTGAATTGACCGCTCCACCAGTTTTATACTTCCAAGCGACTTTTAAAGGTGGTTTAAGGACCTTATCTGGACTTATACCTTTATAAGCCAAGTCATACATAAACATCTGCCAATCGTTTGGATTTTTAGGCTTTTGCTGAGAATTGGCATCTGATAAATTTGGTGAGCTTAATTTGGATTGACTATCCGTTTGTTTTTCTGATATTTTGTCTCTTTCACACGCTATAAGAAATACCAGAAAAATGAACAGAGAAAATTTTAATAAACGCATATCTTAAAAACCTAAAATTTATTGACAATTAGACATAAATTTGGATATTTCCTGAAATAAAAATAACTAACAATCCTGAAATGTTGCTCAGGACTAACATAATTATCACAACAGAAAAAATGATACCAGAAATAGATGAGATTGTCAATTTCTTATACCTGAAAGGAGTGTAATTCAAATTTTAGGTAAATTTACCAATTCACCCTCAGTTTTTAACTTAAATCTTGCCTTTAAAGCTATATTTGTTGTATTATTTAGATGATTTCGTATCTTCAATCAAAATTTTGATGAAAAAAATTTACCAAAATTGCTTTATGATCAAAAATAGGAGGGTCGTTAAATGACAGCAGAACAAGATAGAGACAGACGAATGAAATGGTGGCGAGAAGCACGATTCGGAATGTTCATCCATTGGGGGCTTTATTCTCAATTAGGTCGCCATGAATGGGTTATGAATCGCGAACGTATACCGTTGGCAGAATATGAGAAATTAGCTGATACATGGAAGCCAAAGTATCGTCCAGCAAGAGAATGGGCAGCGTTGGCAAAACAAGCTGGCATGAAATATATGGTCATGACAACAAAACATCATGAAGGTTTTTGCCTTTGGGATACTAAGCAAACAGATTACAACGCAGTTAAGCATGGTCCTGGACGCGATCTTGTCCGCGAATATGTAGAAGCTTGCAGGGAATTCGGGCTTAAAATAGGATTTTATTATTCATTGATGGACTGGCATCATCCAGATGGGGCAATATGTGCAAAAGATGAAAATGCAAGGAAGCGATTTATTGAGTTTACCGATGGTTGTGTTCGTGAGCTTTGTTCAAACTATGGCAAGATAGACATTCTTTGGTATGATGTCTCATGGCCTCTTAGTTCTCCTGAGCTTTGGGAGAGTGCAAGACGAAACGCTATGGTTCGCGAGTTACAACCTGATATAATCATCAACAATCGCTCACAACTGCCTGAAGACTTCGGGACACCAGAAGAACATGTCACCGCCGAAGGAAAAGGAAGAGATTGGGAAGCCTGTATGACATTCAACGGATCATGGGGATATTTTCCAACAGCGTTAGATTGGCGATCTGTTCGTGAAGTTATAGGTATGTTACGCACAGCAACCGCAGGTCAAGGGAATCTTTTATTGAATATCGGTCCTAAACCAGATGGATCAGTTCCCGAAGAAGCATACCAGCGATTAGTCCCCGTCGGAAAATGGCTTGAACAAAACGGAGAAGCTGTCTATGGACAGGTAGATAGAGTTGAAGGTCTGGAATGGATGCCGACAGGGAATTGGACGAAAAAAGGTAATACATATTATTTCTGGTGCAATAACTGGCCAGGGACAGAATTGGCAATCGGCGGATTAAACGCGAAACTGAAAAAGGCTTCATTATTGATCGGTGATAAGCCACTTAGTTTTGAGCAGACTGAAAACCGCCTTGTGATAAAGGGACTGCCAGAAAGATGCCCCGATCCCTACGCAAGTGTGGCTTTAATCAAGATGGAATTTGAATCAGAACCAAGACAAGCTCTTGGCGCTGGTTATGTGTTGCTTTAATAGAATTTATTGATAGTTTGCCCTATAAAAAGGTAGCCCAAGTTAGCTCATAAAGATTGCCAAACTGAAAGCTTGGGCTATTAAAATAAAATTTAAGCAAGTGATGAAAGAGTCAAAAAATTAAGAAGTTTTAGACAGGAGGGTCAAAAATAAATCAAAATTTAACAGATTCAAGAAAAGATTCCTTAGCACGTGCTATAATTTTAGGAATAATATTGATTATTTTAAGTGCTACTTGGGTTGTTGGCACGGAAAACCGAATAATCTGGGAGATAACCGATTTCTCATTATTCCCTACTGTTATATTTGTCATTTTCATACTCGCTATTATTAACATCTTATTCGGAAAAGCGTTACATAAAATAGGACTGCTCAGCCCTACTGAGATGGCAATCATATATGTCATGCTTTCAATAGCATCCTCACTTTTTGCACATGACATGATGCGCCAATTACTGCCTATAATGGGAAACGCCTTCTGGTTCGCAACACCTGAAAATGAATGGCAAGACCTTTTTCATCGTTACCTTCCAAAATGGCTTGTCGTTAGCGATATGAAAACATTAGATGAGTATTATAGGGGCGGTTTTTCTTTTTTCACCGCATATAATATGAAACAATGGCTTGTCCCTGCTCTTGCTTGGACTGCGTTTATCATAGTTTTGCTCTTTGGGATGCTTTGTGTCAACATAATTATAAGAAAACAATGGGTTGAAAATGAAAAACTGAGCTATCCAATTATAAGATTGCCCCTTGAATTGAGTGGAAATCCAAAATTCCTGACAAATAAACTAATGTGGATTGGATTTGGCACAACATTAATGATAGAACTACTTGCTGGGCTTCATTATCTTTTCCCAATTGTCCCATCACCTGGCTTAAAATGGGGTCTAACACAGTATCTTACTAGCAAACCTTGGAACGCTATGGGATCGTTTGATATGAATATTTATGGTTTTGCGGTTGGGCTTGCATATTTTATGCCTCTATCCCTTGCATTCTCCTTATGGTTTTTTAACCTGTTCTGGAAGATGCAATTAGTCTTCTTTAGTGTTATCGGATGGCGGGCAGGCGGAGGTTGGCAAGCGGAACAAAGGGCTGGTGCATGGCTTGGGATTGCCATTCTTACACTTATTACAAGCAGACATCATATTAAAGATACCATTGTAAGTTTCATAAGAAAAAGATCGGACTATGGGCTATATCGGTTTGCTTATTTTGGTCTGATATTTTCTGCAATTTTTATGATGGTCTTCTGGTATCAAGCAGGGGTGTCCATCTGGGCAATACCGATCTATTTCATAATATATGCCTTGCTATCAATCGCTATTACACGTATGAGAGCTGAATTAGGTCCGCCAACTCATGAGTTACATAGCGTCCATCCCGATCAAATTATGGTCATGTTCGCTGGCACGAGACCGTTTGGCGCTAATACACTTGCACCATTTGCCTTATTAGATTGGATCGCTTATGGTTATCGCTGTCATCCTATGCCACATCAGCTTGAAGCATTCAAACTGTCTGAGAGACTGCATATAAACATCAATAAAATGATCATCGCAATTATGGTCGCAACTTTGGTTGGGACAATCGCGACTTTTTTAGCACATCTCGGATTTTATTATAAATATCCCGGTTATGCGATATGGGGAACTGGTCCGTTCTACACACTTCAAAGCTGGTTAGCACATCCTACGGGACCTGATCTCAATACTATAAATCATTTAGGCTTTGGATTCTTTTTCACTTTCTTTCTTATGTTTATGACCAGAAGATACCTCTGGTGGCCCTTCCACCCTGTCGGATATGCGACAGGTTCTGGTTGGGCAATAAGCTATATGTGGTTTTCTGTATTTCTGAGCTGGCTTGCCAAAAGACTGATATTAAATTATGGTGGATCAAAGGCTTATCGGACAGCTATCCCGTTATTCTTAGGGTTTATACTCGGTCAATTCTTTATGGGCAGTTTTTGGAGTTTGCTTGGTTTAATCATCAATAAATCAATGTATACTATTTTCCCATAATGTATCTGAATTTGATGTTACGAATTTTTGAGATGATCATTGGAAACGTTTTTGTCACAATCGTTTCCATAAAATTGTTTCGCATTGTCCGAAGCAGAGTTAAATATATTGATATTGCACTTTTTGGCTTCCTTTGGATATATGTTACATCTCTTTACACGCTTCTAATCGGCATCTTCGGTCTCCTTCAATCTCACAAGATAGCTATCATAAGCATTGTTGGGATTGTGATTTCGGCGATTTTTTCTTTTAGGTTTTTAAAATCCCCCTTTCCCCGTATGAAGAATATACCTTTTCACATAAGCGATCTAAAAATATCGCCACTTGGTATATTGCTTTGTATCCTCGCTCTCATACAGCTTGTCAGGATAATAGTCCATATCTGGTTTATTCCGCCTTATGTCTGGGATACTGTTGTTTATCATCTCGTTAACGTCGCTGAATGGGTGCAAAAAGAGCGAATTTATCCAGTAATAACGCCTGTTGACAGGGTATATTGGCCTGCAAGCTTTGAATTGCTTGAGGTTTGGTGGACGGTCTTTCTACATCATGGATTGCTTGTAAAAGTAGGACCATTTTTATATTATCTCCTAACAGGTGCTTCTGCTTATGCACTTGCAAGATCGTTTAATTTAAGCAAAATCATGTCCGCTTCTGCGATGATATTCTATCTATTCACTCCGTCATTGGCAATACAAGCAACCGCATGCAAAAACGATGTTGGCATATCGGCAATATACCTGTTTTCCCTCGCAATATTAGTTGATCTGCTTATCAATGGAAAAAGAGATGGTTTCCCTTTGCATCGTCAGATTTTGCTTGTATTCATGGCTCAATGTTTGGGCATTGGTATTAAACCTTATACCGCATTTATAGCTATTGCCCCTTTGACAATATGCGTTTTTGCCTTATGGAAACATTATAAAAGAGATTTAAGGATCAACATAAGATCAAATATATTTCATAGCAAGTCAATCTATCTTTACGTTTGCATATTCTTGTTTATAAGTGCAATATTTCTCGGCTCGTTCTGGTATGTCAGGAATTGGATAGTCTTTGGCAACCCCGTTCATCCGACAGATTTTAGGATCGGCAATCACCTTATATTTGGGACAGGAAACGCAGTCCAATTCGGTCCTGGTCAGCGTGGGTCTGCAAGCTTAATAGGGCTAAAAGATAACCTGAAATCGTTCCTATTTGAAAGGATTTTTGATAAAAGCGGCGCTTACAGTTCACATTTAAGCAACATGACAGGTTGGGGATGGTTTAATTTCGCCTGCGGATTGCCTGCGATTCTATATGCTTTGATATTTGTCAGATACCTAAGATCGCTAATCATAGCGTTTATTCTATCTTTAATAAGCCTTTTCGCATTCATTACAACAGACCCTTGGTTTATGAGATTTACGCTTTGGTTTCCTGTAATTTTTGCTTTGAGTTTTGTATTTTTAATATCAAATTTAAGTTATAAATGGCTAAGAGGAATATTAATCGGAATAGCTTTAATATGCACGTTGCTTAATTGGGTGGCAGTTTTGAACGTCGGGGAAATATCTGTTAGCGATTTCCAAAAGATGATGAGCATGCCTGCATTGCAAAGAAGCACCGCTGAGCTTACTTCTCATTATGAAGGGGCGTTTAGAAAGGCTTTGCAGATCATACCTAAAGACGAAGTTATCGGTGTATGTTTTCCAAATAACGGCTGGGCTTACCCTTTATATGATGCTGATTATTCGCGACGGATTGAATACATACCTATCAGTGATATTACATTTACACAAGATATGAGGCAAAAGGGCATAAAATACCTGTTTATTGAGCGTATAAACGAGGAGCAAAATAAGTTGATACAAAAAGCTGTTAAAGAAGGTTCACTAAAAAAGATTGAGGATTTTCTCTATGCACTCAAATAAATTGAGCCTTGTTATAGGTTTATTATTTCTGATTATTAGTTTAGGGCTACTAATAATATATTATCATTATCAAGCAAAATATACTTTTGAATTTGTAAAAAGCCTGATCAGTTCACTGCTTTAACTTTCATCATCATGGCAAAAGGTATAGAGATTGAGATAATAATAGCAGTTCCCAAAAAGATAGCTTCAAAACCTATTGAGGGAAGCAATTGTCCTGCAATAAGTGGCATTGTCACCGAAGTTATATGGTTAATACTCACACCTGCTGATAATGTAGGAGTTAATTCTTCTTGGGGAGATACACGTCTGACATAAGTAGATAATCCCATTCCAAACATGCCGAAAAATCTGACCACAATAAGCAATATCTGCAATATCAAGACATTTTTTATTAAAGCAAATCCAGCACACGATAATGCGAGAAATACATAGCTTGGAGGAATAGTATTCCTTTCGCCATATCGGTCAATAAGGCGTCCTATATAAGGACCTGCTATCATAGTAACGACACCGCTTATCAACAACAAAAAACTTATATTCCACACTTTAAGCCCGAAATTTTTGACAAGCAGTAACATACAGAACGAATCCAAAACCTGCTGACCAGAGCCTTGAAGAAGTATTAAAACGTAATAAAGCCAATAATGACGTTTGATAAGCATACGCGGAGGATCAACGTCAGCAGTCCCAACACTTTTTGGTATTTTGACGATTAAAAATCCAGAAAGGATGATAAACAATCCTCCTGCGATATAATATGCTCTTAGCGATAGCGATTCTGCAAATTTTGATATAAGCATAATTGCACAAATTCCAGCTATGGAAGCAAAAGAACCTACTGATGCAAGTGACCCTAAAACTTGTCCAGTTTTCTCTTTTGTCGTTAAACTCATAGTTAATGCACCTGTTAAAGGTATGGACATGTGCATTCCTAAACTTGAAAGGACAACGACAGCTATCAAAGCCAAATACGAATGCACGAAGGCATACAAAAAGAATCCGATCCCCATGATAAAAATGGATATAGCGGAGCTTTGCGATAATGGCATCCGCATAAATAATGCGACAACGAACATCAAAGCTAATCCCGGTAACTCTCTTATCCCTTCCAGCAGTAAAACTCGCCCACCGCTAAGATTCAGCGTATTAACAAGAAAGTTAGTTTTAGCACCATCCATCAATCCGCCACCAAAACGTCCAAGAAATGTAGAGTATGCCATCAATAATAAACTGCTTGTCCAGATAGAAGTCTCCGTTTTTTGCCAGAAATTTTTCACAAGTTCTCCCTTCAGCTCATTGCAGATAAAAAGAAAAAGATACAAGATGACAAAATATCAACTCGTATCTTTTATAGCTAAGACAAGTGGTTGCAACCACTTATTAAATTTTAGACTTGTTTATTCTTTGCATTTGTTAAGTGGTAAAATTCTATGGCATAGCTAATCGCAGAAATAGCAGTAAACACCAAAGCTACCACTAATGGATAGGTTTTATATGGCAATCCAAAAGCATAAGCGAATATTGATATTGATTGGAATAATGACGTTGATTTGCCCCATATATTTGACGATGTGATTACAGTCCAACGTTCTACCATCGTAAAGCCGCAGATGATAATGCCTAAGTCTCTGATAATAATAAACCCCATCGCCCACCAGGGGAAATCTCGTAAGATCGTAACAGCAACTGCAACAGAGCCTATACAGAATTTATCAGCAATAGGATCGAGAATTTTTCCTAAAGCGGTCACTTGATTAAGTCGTCTTGCCAAAAACCCATCAAAGCTATCTGTGAGCATAGCGATAACCATAACTGTTATAGTCAAAATTCTATGTGCATTTGTATCTTTTGTAAGACCAAAGATGATTATAGGTAAAAGAGCTATTCTTGATAATGAGAGTATATTTGATATATAAAGAAAATCTCTTGGGCTTACGGATACCCTCATCCATCTCACTGCCATGTTTTTATTTTCCCCAAGCTTATTTTTACTTAATTTCTGCCTCTGCATTACCATGTAACTCACTGCTTTATATTTCTTTGAAATTCAAATTTTGCCTCTTCGTTATTCGGATCGATCTCCAAAGCCTTTTTATAAGCGTTTTCTGCTTTGTTTTTATCGCCGATCTTTTGATAAATGTCGCCGAGGTCAACCCATAATTGCGATTCTTTCGGCATAAGATCAACTAATTTTTCATAGATGTCAGCGGATTCTGCTAATTTGCCCTGCTTTTGATAAATATACGCTAATATTATCAATGCTTTTACATCGCTTTTATTTTGACTTATGTAATCATTTAAAAATTTAATCGCCTCTTCGTCCCTATTAAGTTTTGCATAACTCATTCCCATAAGATAAGCGGTATCCTCATATTTGGGGTCTGATTGAATAACAGTGTTAAGTTCAACGATAGCCTCTTTGTAGAGCTGAGAGTTATAATATCTTATGGCTTTAAGATAATTTCGCCTGAAAAGAGATGTCTCGGAAAAATTATCTGGGGCATCTTGAAACCATATTGACTCCTTTATCATATCGCCATCTCTCTTGACGACAATATCATCAATTTCTACCCAACTTATATTATTAACTGGCTCATAAGAAAAAAGTGAATTATCTATTTTCTTGATAGTTGCCACAGGTTCAACTTTAAGTGCGATAGGTTTCTCTGTATCTGGATCAATTATTATATCAGAATATTTTATAACTACAAGATTTTCTGTGCTTGATGGGATTTTTCCTTGATCTATTGCAATTTTTACTGTCCTATTTTTAGTATCCACATCCATTACTTTCCCAATCTCAATTACCGACCCACTTGAAGGCTTGACTGATCTACGAACAGCTTTTGCATTATCATCAACAGCCATCATATCAAACCAAGGGTCTTCTGCAAAAGCGGTCACTGATTTTTCTCTAACCCACACGACAGGCACCTCAGCTATGTTATCTTTGATCATGCCTAATTCCTCACCTGTGATAGGATGAGTTATCGTTTTTTGACGATATATCAACACTTTTTGACCACTTTTGATCTTCTCTGTGCTTTCAGGCTTGATGACTAACTTTCCATCGTCAAGATAGACCACTTTGCCATTCCAAGTTGGAGCACAACCGATAAATAAGATAAAAACACACAACAAACTTATGGCATATTTTAAAGCTATTCTTAAATCCCCCTTGCCCCATTTTCCAAAGGGGGAAAATTGAAAACTGAACGTTAGAAATTGAAAACGGAACATTAAAAGCTGTTTACTCATCTCTTGACTAACCTAACAAAATGCCATGAAAGGTCATTTTCGGCGATCTCAATTGCGGTATTATAATCCTCATAGCCAGATTTTGTAATTTTGAGCGAATATTTGCCTATCAAAACTCCATATATCACCAAAGGTGTTTTTCCTATTAATTTTCCATCAAGATACACTTCTGCATCAGGCGGGTCAGATGAAACAGATAAAGACCCTTTTTGAGGTATTAATCGGACACTTACATCCATTTCCTGACCTCTTTCCAATATTACAGTCATGTTTTTGTCCTTATACTTGTCCTTTGCAAATCTGATCTGATGTGAACCTACGGGAAGTCTATCACTTTTAAGCGGTGTCAAGCCTATGTATTTGCCATCTAAATATACCTGAACATTGGTAGGCACCGATGTAAAGTTTATAATTCCACCTAATAAAAATTCAATTACAGTTTCTTTATCGCTGATTATTGATATTCTCTTTGTCAAACTATCAAAATTGGGAATACTGACTCTGATCTCTCTGCTTCCGGGAGTAATTTTTGGCATAGTTAAAGGGGTTTTTCCAACTTCCACACCATCAAGATAAACTATTGCATCTGGCGGAGATGTTATGACTCTTAGGCTTCCGGGAGCTGGGGCAGGGCTTAATTCAGCTATAACTTCCGCAACATTATCTTTTACCGCGAAAAACTTATCTGTGCCAATATTTACGCCATTTGGCAAAAGCCTTATTTTCAGCTCTTTATCAAGATATTCCTCTTTTGATAGTTTAACATTTAATTCCTTATCTAATGATATTTTTAGTGATAATGGAGTTTTTCCTAATGGGTTATTGTCAATATATATATTACTACCGGTTGGAATTGAATCTAACAAAATTTCAATCTCCGCTTTATCAAGCTGAACCTCAACCCTGTTCTCCTCTGCTTTATATACTTGGACGGTTAAGCTTTTGGACTGATAATAGTCTTTAACTACCGTCAATGAATGTTCACCGACGAGGACACCGCTTATCTTTATGGGAGTGATGCCAACTTTTTTTCCATCTAAAAAGACATCAGCACCTCCTGGAGTAGATACGACAGTAAGCGAATCAACAAGGCTTTGTTTTGTCTCGTTAAAAACTGATATGATCTTGTTAGAATAGATTTTCGGGTCAAGATTTGTATCAGGATCAAGGTTTATCGCTTTTGCAAATTCAACGATGGCATCAACTCTTTTTCCTTTGGCAATATATGCAAATCCTAAATAAAGATGGGCTTGAATTTGGTCAGATTTATCTTTTAAGCCTATCTGTATAGCTTTTTTTATCTCTGTTATAGTTTTATCAAAGTCTGCATCCTTATCGTAAGCCTTTATTCCGCTTTCAAGATAAGGTTTTCCATCCTCGGCGAGACACTGAACTGAAAAGATAAATGTTATCTGTATAAAAAAAATAAGATATACAATACGGGATATGCTCAAATATCCAATATCCACCATCCAGTATTCATTATTTAATATTCTACATGCCTTGTTGTCTTTTAAATTTTTCATATTTTTCTACGTCATCATTAAGCTCTTTGAATGCCTGTGAAGCTCTGTATCGTGTATAAAGGTTTTGGTTAGCTTTTATCCTTGCCATTAATGCGGAATTAGCTTCCCCTATTGGCATTCTCATAAGCACGTAAGCGTGAAAAACGTTGCCTTTCTGTGAAACCTCTTTTTTGACAACCTCAGTTCCTGATATAACTTCTGATACCACTTGTTTTGAGACATTAGTTGTCATTGTCATAAATTCAGGAGTTTCGCCTTCGCCGACTTCTTCACGAAATCTCTTAAACATAGACATAACCTTTGTCCCTACGGTGTTGGCAATCTGATCGCGTGCGAGGCTTGATGCCTTGTCTATGGCATATTGCATATTTGAAGATGAATCAGTCGCAGAGGCATATATGTAATCTTTATCTTTAGGAGGATTGAGAAACCAGTCTGGTCCCATAGCGCTTTTGCCACCGCATCCCTGTATCTGGAAAAATAGGGCGAGTATAACATAGGCTAATAAACCGTGATAAATTTTCATAACTTAACTCCTTGTATAATATGATTCTTGAGAAAAAAGAAATTTAGAGGGATTTTGTGAGAAGATCGTCTCTTGTAAAGACTGATAAAACATCATAACCTTTGCTTTTAAGAACTTCTTTACCACCTTCTAAACGATCAATTAATACGATCACTTTGACAACCTCGCATCCTTCATTTTCTACAGCAGAGATCGCTTTAAGAAGCGATCCGCCGGTTGTCATCGTCCCATCTACAATGACGACCTTTGATCCCTTATTTAGAGGTCCTTCAATGAGTTTGCCTGTTCCATGTCCTTTTGGCTCTTTTCTGATGATAAAACCGTCAATTGATCTGCCTTCTATATAGCTAATCACCGCAATTGACGCTACAATCGGGTCAGCAGCAAGTGTGGGTCCACCAACAGCGGAAAATTCCACATCTTTAAGCATATCCAGCATGATCTTCGCTGTCAGATATGCCCCCTCTGATGATAAGGTGACAACTCTTTCATCTAAGTAATAATCGCTTTCTTTGCCTGAACTTAATGTAAATTTGCCGATCTTCAAAGCCTTTTCTTTCAATAATTCAAGCAGTCTATCTTTATATTCATTTATTCCCAATTTTAGTCTCCCATTTCATAAGATACAATGGCTAATGCTGATATGCTTGCGGTTTCTGTCCTTAGAATATTCTCTCCAAGAGAGACAGGTATTGCATTTTTGGAGATAGCATAGTCTATCTCTGTTTTTGTAAAATCTCCTTCGGGACCTATTATAATCTGAATTTTTTTCCCATTTATTTTTTTCAGGACATCTTTTAATCTTTGAGCAGAAACATAATTCATAGAAGGGGCAATAAAAATAAGCCTAATTTCAATGTTCAGATCATCTAAGGCAGATTGAAAACTTTTAATATCATCAATTAAAGGGAAAAAAGGTCTCTTAGATTGTTTTGATGCAGAAATAGCTATCTGATGCCATCGTTCTATACGTCTTTTGGAACGGACACCTGATAAATCAGGGACTGAATGCTGACAGGTCATAGGAATTATCTTATAAACGCCAAGTTCAGTAGCTTTTTGGACTATCACATCCATACTATCAGGTTTCGCTATGGCTTGGACAAGTGTAATTTCAAGCGATGGTCTTTGAGCCTGTTTCCAAGACTTAATCTCCCCTATCGCAATGGGCGGTTTTTTTGACATATCCGTCAAAATCACATCATAAATTCCGCCTTCGCCATCTAAAACGGTGATCTCATCGCCTTTCTTTAATCTGACAACATTAGTAAGATGGTGAAATTCGGGACCGAGAATTTGCAGTTTATCATCGGATATTTGATGTTTTGGGACGTAGAAACATCGCATTTTTTAGATTTATAAAAATCAATTTTCTGAGATGGAACTGACAACAAAGTTTACAACTGTTCCTTGCCTTATACGCTCACCCGGTTGTGGGGTTTGATCAAGGACTATGCCCGGTTCATTTACATCTGGAGAAAACTCTTTTTCAATAAGCCCGACTTTTAGCCCTCTTTGCTTTATGAGCTCTATGGCTTCGTCCATATACATACCAGCAATATCTGGCATAGTATATGTAACAACGGGACGCCCTAAACTTACTAATAGATTTATCTTTGCTCCCTTCTGAACTTTTGCTTGTGGAGGCGGAGTATGGGCTATAATGATCCCTTCTTGAGGGAAATCTTCGGAGTGAATCTTCGTTATCGTCCCAACTTCTAATCCTAACGATTGTAATGCTGGTTGAGCGTCTGTGACCATCTCACCAATGATATTAGGGACAACGCCTGCTTCTGCGCCTTTGCTTACGAAGACTTTTATTTCACGACCTTTTTTAACCCTAGTCCCTGGCTTCGGTTTTTGTTCAACGACATAGCCATCAGGAAAACTTGCATTATACTTTTCACCTTCTATTATGGGTGTTCCGAGATGGCTTTTGTTAAGTATTTGCGTTGCCTCAAGAAAACTCTTGCCTACAATATTAGGCACTTCTACTTCGCTACCTCTGATGACAAAACGTATTACAACAAAAAATACCAATAGCAAGAAAACAACCGCTATTGCAAAAACGATCATGATCTTTAATGCGGAACTTAACGCTGAATTATTTACATTTTTTGAATTTCTCATATCTTTATCACCGAAAATTTTAACCTAATTTATCCCCTATTTTAATTCTATAACCGTTAATAAAGTCTTTGGCTCTCATTTTTGATTTATCAGAAGGTTGAACTGTATTTATAATCAAGCCACCATTGCCAGTGGCAACAACAATGCCTGATTCCTTTGCTATTCCAACTATCGTCCCTGGAGTGGCATCTGTGCCTTCTGGCAAATCGTGCAAATTGCTATCCCATATTTTCAACATCTTTTTGCCAGAAACAGAGTTGAACTCGGTATAAGCACCTGGCCAAGGAACTGTCCCTCTAATTATGTTATGTATCTCATAAGCTGATTTATTCCAATCTATCAGACCATCTTCTTTTGATAATTTTGGAGCATAAGTCGCTTGGCTATGATCCTGTGGACGACGTGGCAATTCCAATGATTCTACGATTGATCCATCTTCTTTTTTCAATATCCTTAAAAGCATCTGTCCAGCGATTTTCGCTAATTTTTCAGATAAAGTTTCTGATGTCTCTGTTATTCCTATTGGAACATGTTCTTGAAAAATTATATCTCCTGTGTCCTCGCCTTCGTCCATAAACATAAGCGTTACGCCAGTCTCTGTTTCTCCATTCATCACTGCCCTTTGAATTGGAGAAGCACCACGATATTTTGGCAATAGTGACGGATGGACATTTATACAGCCAAATTTTGGAATATCAAGTATAGATTTAGGCAAAATTTGACCATAAGCGGATACAATTATAAGGTCAGGTTTGAACTCATCTCTGATCTTTTCAACAAAATTTTTATCTCTGACCTTTTCTGGCTGAGATACAGGGATATTGTATCTTAAAGCACATTCCTTGACAGGAGAAAAGGAAAGTTTAAGTCCCCTGCCTTTTGGTTGATCTGGCTGAGTTACAACGGTTATAAGATCAACTCCGCTTTCTATAACTGCTTCCAAAGACGGGACAGCGAATTTATCTGTTCCCATGAATACAACGCGCATCTGAATAATCTATTGTCCTTGTTCTATTTTACGTAATTGGTTTTTTAACAACTGTTGTTTGAGTTTGCTTAGATGATCAATAAACAATTTTCCGTTGATATGATCGATCTCGTGTTGTAAAGCACGAGCTAAAAGGTCTGTTCCCTCAACCCTAATTTTATTTCCGTCAAGGTCTAATCCCTCTACTACCACACGTTCGTATCTTTTCACCTCACCCCTGACATCTGGAATGCTAAGACATCCTTCCTGTTCCTTTATTTCTCCTGACACTTCTACGATCTCTGGATTGATAATCACCAGAGGTTTAACAGAAGCTTCTGTAGGATTTGTATCAATAATTATTATCCGCTTAGATATACCGATCTGAGGGGCAGCGATACCCACACCTTCGGAAGCATAGAGAGTATCAAGCATATCATTTACAATCTTTTTGATCTCATCATTAATTTCAGTGACAGGTTCAGCAACTTTGCGTAAAACTGGATTTCCATATTTAGTTATTCCAAGATTAGCCATTTGCTTTCTCCAATAATATTAAAATTTAGCTGATAAAAATGTAAGTTCAAAATCATTTGCTGTATAAACCTGACTGGACGGGGCAATAAGCATAGAATATCGCCCAGAATATCGGTCTTTTTCATCAGGGCTTGACATTTCTGATATATCCTCATTGTGAGTCTTTGACCAATCCCAAAGCCCGACAAGACTTGATAATAAGACAGTTGATCCGCCCATTATAGCCCAATTTGACTCTGTAAATTTTGGAGCAACTTTATTTTGACGGATCATTTCTACGCCACGAACAATCAAATAACTATGTAATGCTGTAAATGGCACTGAGATCGTTGCAACTATCTCAAACCTCCGTAATGCACTTTCAAGATATATATCAGGCAAATTGCCTTTTGCACACTTTCTAACCTCGTCTTTGGTCAATGCCCGTTCATATATCGCTATTTCGTCCATAGAGCCGTTGTAAAATTCTGCGGCACCTGAGCTTCCTGCACCTATAAAAATATCAGATTTATTGTTTATCTCTGATGTGGTAACATCTTCGGTTTCTGCTGTGAGTTTTCCATCAATATAGGCATATAGTTTTTTGTCTTTTACATCTCTGACGAAACAACAATGATGCCATTTTCCATTAGCATTACCTAATATTATCTTTGATGAGTTTGTGCCATCTTTGATCGTCCAACTGATCCTATTGTCAGTCAATATTTCAATTCTGAAAGGGGATATGTCACCGGGCTTCTCTAACAATACCTGTCCAACATTTTTTGGATCATATTTTACCCATAGTGATATTGAAAATGAATCATCTTTTCCGAATTCAAAATCGTCTTTATGGGGCAAGACAGCATAGCTATTCACACCATTAAATTCAAGTGCTTTGCCTTTTTTCCCAATGACGATGTTTGGTGAACCATTAATATAAGCACTATTTTTACTTCCGCTATGATCTCTGAGGATATTTCCCGAAACGCTTCCGCACGGAAAATATGCGATAATATCTGCACCATAAGAAATGACAGAGATCATACTAAAAATAATAACTGATATAAATAATAATTTCATAATATAATGCTTGATCTAATTAATCTTTTCTTCATAATAATAAACATAGATATAACTGCCCCCAAAGCTATAATGATACTTATAAATTGAGAAGTTGTCAACATAATTATATGTTCTTCGGGAGTGTAATATCTGAAAAAATCTATTATAAATCTATATAAGCTATGAAAAATGAGAAACGTCAAAAACAACTGCCCGTGAAATTTCATATACTTTTGTATTACCAGCAATATTACGAAGATGCAAAACAAGGTAATAGCAGAATAAACTTGTGTTGGATAAACTGCTTGTGAACCGATAATAGACCATGTAAAAGAATTTTTCGGATAAATTACGCCACACGATAGATCGGTTGGTTTTCCAAAACAACATCCCGCTAAAAAACAACCGATCCGCCCAATTCCTTCTCCGATTGCTAATGATGGAGCAATAATATCTACGATTTTGCCTGTTGGTAATTTTTTTAACAAAATGTATATAATGCCGACAGAAAAAGCAAATACAAAACCACCGTAATAGGCAAAACCACCTTTCCAAATATTCAAGAAATCAGAAATTGAATTGTAAAAACTAATATGTTGAAATTTATGGAATAACCTCGCCCCTAAAAATCCGCTTATTAAAACATACAAGCTAAGATCAATGACGTTTCTGATAGAAATGCCAACTTTTCTTGCCCTTAGAATTGCAATAAATACCGCCAGCAAAAAGCCAAAGGCGGTTATAAAGCTATAACTGCTGATTGTCAATGAGCCAAATTTAAATAAAATAGGGTGCATTAAATCATTGTTCTTCTGGATTTTTAGCTTTGTAACTCTCTATAAACTTATAGACAATAAACATAATAGCCCCAACAGTTATACCTGCATCAGCTATGTTGAAATTCGGCCACCATATAGATTGAGTAACACGGATACGGATAAAATCAGTGACAAATCCAAAAGCTATTCTGTCAATGAGATTTCCCAAAGCACCGCCAAGAATCAGACCAAAAGATATTTTATTCCAAATGCTTTCTCGCATATTAAAGTAAATATACGATATGAAAAAGATGGCTAATATTCCGATAGCGATAAAAATGACGTTTCTTCCCTGAAACGTCCCAAACGCTGCACCTGTGTTTTCGGAATAGCTAAATTCAAGAAATCCCTTTATAACTTCGCTTACCCCGATCAAGGCAAGCCTATCTCTTATGAGTGCCTTAGTCCATTGATCTAATGCAACCACAACAAGCATAATGGCGATCGTCGGCAACATATATTTCACTTTATGTTTTATATTATTTTTCTCGTCCAATAGATAAACTCCTTTAAGAAACTACTTTAAGCGTAAGCTGATTCTCCTTCAAGGACAGCAATACACCTATTGCATAGAGATGGATAAAGCGAACTTGTCCCCACCGTATTTGAATAAATTAAACAACGTTCACATCTTGACCCAATAGTCGGTTTTATCTCTATAAAAATGCCCTCAAATCCCTCTAAGTTATATTTAATATCAGGTATAGGAGAATCTGGTTGCATTACTTGAACTTTTGACACCATAAAGATTTCAGCCAATATATCCGCAGTCGCAAACTTGTATAATAGTTTATAAATCTCCTCAAAATCCTTATAATTAGGATCAATATAAACTGTTAAAGAAGCCTGAGATAGATTTTTGATCTCTAATTCTTTTCTATTTCTTTCAAACGTTTTGTATATTTCTGATCTTATTTTAAGAATTCTGTTCCAATCTGACTCAAAATTATCTAAATCCTCTGAGTTCTGGCTTTTATCTAATTTAGGAAAATCGGACAGATACACGCTATTATATTTTTCTTTCGCATTTGGAATATAGCCCCATAATTCTTCTGATGTAAAAGGAAGTATCGGGGCGATCAATTTAGCAATAGTCATAGCAATTTTATGAAAAACAGTTTGGATTGATCTTCTTCCAATTGACCATTTTGGGAAAGCATATAGTCTGCGTCTTACTATACTTATATAAATTTTACTTAGATCAAAGACAACGAATTTGTAAATCTCTGAATAAATATGATAAAACTGAAAATTTTCATAAAACTGATTTACTGATTCTATTAACCTATTTAGTTTATATAATATCCATTTATCTATTTCATTTAAGTTTTCATAGCTCACAAAATCATTTTTTGGATCAAATTCATTTAAGTTTCCAAGTATAAACCTTAATATGTTCCTAATATTTGTATATTGCTTTGATAGGGACTTTATATGTTCCTCTGATATTGTTATATATTTATTATGTGTTGCAAAAGCAATGCAAAGCCTTATCATATCAGACCCAAAAGCCTTTATCAAGTTTGCAATTTGGATTTTCTCAACAGAGTTACCAGCACCTTTAACATATCCGTATTTAACAATTGATGTAAATGGCAATTCCCCATCAGTTGCCATAGATGATGATAAAGATAAAGAATCCCATCTACCATTATGAAAATTAGATTTTAGGCATAGATCATTGAATTTGCTTTTTTGATCTGATAGAAAATTTTTGTAACTAAGCACAGAAACGAAATCCGATGTTAAGACATTGGAGTCAATGCGAAAATCTCTTGATCCACAATTGCCACAGATGATCTCATAAGGCAAAATATCTTCAGGCTTTATATTGATTAAACCCTCAACGCCTTTTTGTTCAATCAATCTATTACATAGACCAATATTATCATCTAAATCAAGTTGATATTCACACTTATTACAATAAAATACTGGGACAGGTATTCCCCATATCCGCCTTTTGGATATTTTCCACTTTGTATTTCTCTCTATACTATGCCTAACATTTCTTTTAAGACTTGCTGGAAAACATTTTAGAGCGTTAAACGCTTTAATTGTCCTTTGCCTCAAATGATTGGCAATAAGGTTAAAATACCAATGCTCATCAGACTTAACGATAAGAGGTTGATTGCAATATGAACAATGAGGATACATTTGTTCTGAGAAGTCAGATGAAAAAAGATAACCTCGTCTCTCAAGTTCAATTGATATTGGATTGCTTGGATCAAAAATTTTATTGTCAAAATAGAATTGAGAGCTTTTTTCTAATGCTTCATTAAGACCGCCGATATGAAATGTATTGACTTCATAATCCTTAAAACTGGTTTGACTGGAAATACTATAGTTACATCCCGTCCCTTTTTCTGTGGATACGTGTTTATCCATAATTACCTTTAGATTTATGTCAACGAGAGGATGGGAACAGACAATATCCCTTAGCTCTGATCCTTTCATCTGTTTGATTATCTTATTACCGTTGTCAGGAAATCTGCTTTTAATATTATCTACGAAATCATCTGCCGCTATCATCACAGAATTGTTTTCTACACTTATCGCGGAATATTCAAGGTCAGGATTAACCGCAACAGGTCTAACTGATGACAATATCCAAGGCATATTTGTCCAGACCAACATATACACATTTTCGCCAAGTTCTTCAAATCCTTGCATCACAGGAAATTTGACATAAAGAGATAATAAATTATATCCGCTATATATTATTTCAGAGCTGTCAATTTCTATCTCACAATTAAAACACCAGAATCTTGATTTTTCAATTTTTATTATATTATCAGATTTACATAAAGCCCAAAAATTTTTGATTATCTCAGATTCGCAATCAGGATTAGAGGTTAAAATTGAGTTGTCCCAATGTGCAAAAATTCCTAAATTCTGTAATTGTTCTTTTTGGATTTCGCTGTATTTTTCGCTGAGTTCATAACATTTCTTGCGAATGTTAGATTTTAGGTCTTCATTGTTTGCAAATGATTCAGAAAGGCTAATATTTTGCCCATTTATTATATCTTTAAGGACTTCTTGTTCAACCTCTATACAATGGGAATTCCATATAGGGATATGTTGGACATTATCACCGTTCATTAGGCGATATTTTAATGCTATATCCTTTAATACCATATTAAGGGAATCTACCGCATTTATATCACCATAAGCTTTTTGGGGTGGAGTATGGATCATAATTTTATGCTTTCCCTTATTGTTTTTCAGACGTTTTTCATAGATATTAAGGCTTTGCCATAAATTTAGGGTTTCCATTTCAACTTTGGCAAAGTCTAAATCTCTGGGAAAGGTCATTTTTGGCAGATTTAATGTCTTTCTATAATCCATAACAGCTTCCAATCAGATCAATGCAGAATATTGTCAAATACCTTAATCTTGCAAATACCTTAATCCTAATACGGATAACTTTACAGTTGACGGATAACTTCGCATACAAGCCTGGTCAATTTTGGTTCAGTTTTTTGAGCGATTTTAATAATTTCTCTTATATCCGCTTTGCCTAATACTTCGGGTGTGCATTTATCAGTAATACAACAGAGACCAAGTATTTTCATAGAAGAATGAACAGCAACTATTACCTCAGGAACAGTTGACATACTGACAGCGTCGGCACCGATAATCCTAAGAAATCTATATTCCGCAGGTGTTTCGAGGTTAGGACCTGCAACCGCTACGATAACGCCTTTATGCACTTTTATTTTTTCATTCATAGCAATCTCGTAAGCGAGCTTTATCAGCTCAGGGGAATAGGCATCATACATATCAGGATATCGTGGACCTAAACTGTCATCATTTACACCAATAAGAGGATTATCACCCATAAGATTGATATGGTCAGTGATTATCATAATATCCCCGGCATCTATGAAGGGGTTCATTGATCCAGCAGCGTTAGATATTATAAGAGTGTTAGCCCCAAGTGCCTTCATAACCCTGACTGGATATGTTATTTCCTGCATAGAATAGCCTTCGTAATAATGAAGCCTTCCATTCATAACTACGACGTTTTTGCCGTTTATTTTGCCAATGACAAGTTCGCCAGCGTGTGTTATCAGAGTTGATGTAGGGAAATGTGGTATATCTTCATAGGGTATCTCTAATTTATCATTGACCTGATCAGCTAAAGCCCCTAAACCAGTTCCAAGAATTATGGCTATTTTAGGAACAGTATTGGTATGAGTTCTAATATATTTTATAGACTCATCAATCTTCGCCTTTAAATCCAGCATGATCATCCTCCATATTTATTTTAAGACTTAGGAATTTAACTATGCTTCTATTTCATCGTCAGCAGATTTTATCTGCCTGCTCAATAACTCTTTATATCCCATAATATAACGCTCTTTTTGGTTTTTCAATCTCAAAACCTCTCGCTTATATTCTATCTCGTTAGTTTTAGCTTTCTCTATTATCTCATAAGCTTTAATTCGTGCTTGATCTAAAATTGGATTCAAATCCTTAAAATTTTTGAGATCAAAGACTTCTGTTACTTCTTTTTCTTTGGCTAATTGAGACTGCGCATTTTGAATTATTTGCTCGGCTTCTTTTTGTGCATTTTGAATTATCTGTTCCGCTTCTTTATGTGCGTTTTGGATAGTATCCTCCGCCGATTTCATATTTTGTCTTATTTGCTCAACTTCTAAGGCTTTTTCTTCTGCCTCTTTTGTAATTGCATTAGCCTTTTCTTGTGCTTGTTGGATTATCAATTCCGCCTCTTTTTCTGCACTTTTGCGGATATTGTCAGCATCCGCATTAGCTTTTTCAATTATTTCATTTGCAGTTTGTTCTGCTTCTTCTTGCTTGCGGGCATTAGCGATAGCATCATCAATAATTTTTTGGGCTTCTAATCGTGCTTGTTGTATTATATTCCTAGATTCCTTCTCTGCTTCCCTAATTTTTTGATTATACATATCTTCCGCCTGTTGAAGCATATCTTCTATGTTAACAGTATCATCAATATTACTTGTTTTAAGCTCTAATTCTGCTATTTTCCGTTTAAGTTCCTCGTTCTCATTATAGAAAAACTCATAGTCTTCATAAATCTGATCTAAAAAATCTATGACATCATCAGGATCTAATCCGCGAAAAGTCTTTTTAAACTCTTTATTTAAAATGTCATTAGGTTGGATCCGCATTAATATCACTCCTTGTAAGATAGTATTTTAATTAGATAAGTTCATAGCTTTGTTTAAGTTAGAAACATGAATAAAATTCTTTTGATGAATGCCCCGGCTATTTGTATTAAGATTATCGCTATAAGAGGCGAAAAATCAATGGGCAAATTTCCTGTGAATCTCCACATCATCTTCCGAATAGGATATAATATTGGTTCGGTAAGCCTATCCAAAGCCCTTACAATTGGATTATAAGGATCGGGGCTAACCCAAGAGATTATCGCCCTTACAATGATTAAGAAAGTGTAAATATTAATGGCAAAATCAATGAACCTTATTATAAGGCTCAACTTATCTCTCCTTAATGTTTAGGTTGGTTTTATTTTTCCAACATTGAAGACTTAAAGCTTTAAGACAGTTGTTTTGAACGATTAGTTGCAGAGATTACTGCATCAATAATGGCAGAGCGGACACCTTTTTTCTCTAATTCATAAAGTCCGGCAGCGGTAGTCCCCCCAGGAGATGTAACCTTATTCTTCAGGACAGCAGGATGTTCATTAGTTTCAAGAAGCATTTTACTTGATCCAAAGACAGTCTGTGTTGCCATCAACAAAGAGTCTTGACGGCTTAATCCTAACTGCACGCCAGCGTCAGTAAGAGCCTCTATTATGAGAAAAACATAAGCAGGACCACTGCCACTTAAAGCGGTGACAACATCCATCAGTTTTTCTTGGACTATTATTGTTTTTCCGACGGCATTGAATATTTGCCTCGCCTTTTCCAAATGTCCGTCATTTGCATAAGAACCAGCACTTATTGCGGACATGCCCTCACCGACCATTGCAGGAGTATTGGGCATAACTCTCACAACAGGGGTTTCTGATGGTAAAAAGCCCTCAATTACAGAAGTAGATACTCCTGCTGCGATGGAGATAATCCACTTTGGACTAATAAGGCTATCAGAAATTTGAGGGAGAACGATTTTGACAATATCTGGTTTGACTGCAAGCAATATTATATCACATCTCTTTGCTAACTCTTGATTATTTTCCAAAGCATTAATACCTAAGTCAACTGCTAATTTTTCTAACTTTTTCTTATCTACATCGCTTGCATATATTAGACTTGGCATTATAAGTTTTGAGACTATTATACCTCTGAGCAGAGCCTCACCCATGTTGCCGATCCCGATAAAACCTATTCTTTCGTCAATCAACAAAATACCTCCATGATAATCAGTAATCAGTAAACAGTGATCAGTAATCAGTGATCTGTTTGGATAGGGAAAAAAGACAATTTTCCTAACAATTAAAAGAATAATACCATAATATCAACAGAAATTTCAAGATTTTTTGTCTGAGCTTAGGACATGAGTTCGGACAATTTGTTATCCAATTAAATTATATAGGGAAATCCCTCTAAATCTGGGCTGGCAGGGGTAGGTTTTTTGTGTAAACCTTTGAAATATAAAAACGCTGTTTTTAAGCCATTTTTATATGTCACTCCTTCGGAGTTTAGATTTTTGTATTTTGCTTTTCTATAAATATTTTTCTATAAATATAACGTTCCTATCGGAGCTTGAAACGCATTTTTTAACTCAAAATTGTCCAAAATTTAGTTATCCATAATGACAAAAAAGATATGCTTTTAATTTCAAATTAATTTTCTTTTATTAAATATGATTCTAATTCTGCTTCTGTGATGAAGGTTTCTCCGCCTCTTGTCTGTTCATTTATAAATTTTATTATGCCGACATTTGGCGCCAACCATTGTTTGCTTATAGTATGATCCAATTGTTGACCAAATATCTCCCATACGAAATCTTCTTCTACTTGGAACACATGCTTAAAAGTCCCTGCTTTAACGGTTATATCTTCTTCTGACAAAACCTTGTATATCGCTTTTCCATTTCCAACAAAAAAACCATCGGGGACATTGACTTGGAACTCTATATCCCACGATTCATCAGGTATAAGAGGAAACTTGTATAAAGGAAGGATCGGGGTAAATATAAGCGTGTCATCGCCTGCACTTGATCCACCTACCGCATGTTGATTTATAATATCTTTTCCTTTGCTAATATAAGAATAATTTGTTGCATCTTCAATGTTTGACGTTGTTGTCCTTTTGACGAAGACTTTTGTTCCTGAAATGTCTATTGTATCTATAACTTCAAATGTTATGATGTTATCTTTTTTATCTTTATATACCCATTTATTTCCAACCGCAAGCGGATAATAATCACCGGGTCTCGGTGTCCATACTCTTAAATATATTTTCTTATTTACTGAATTTATTCCGTCACTTACTGTTACAGTTATCTCATATTTGCCTTCCTTGTCAGGCGATTCCCATTTTATTGTCTTGCCTTCACCGATAATTTTTCCATTTTCCGCAGTCCATTGGTATAAGAGTTTATCTTTATCAGGGTCGCCTGCTTCAACTGTAATAGTAGATGCTTCACTTGGCGATACAATTTTAGGATTTGCAGTTAGACTAAATATAATAGGCGGGCTTTGCTCATCTTCACCACAACCGATGATCAGCAGTAAAAGGATTAACGCACAGATTAATCTTATCATTCTTCTTCAGTCCAGTTAGTTATATCCTCGTTATCTCCTTTGCCACCATAAGCACCATCTTTACCATAGGATATAAGGTCATAGTCATGCTTATTATGTTTTCCGGGATATATATAAATATAGTCATTGCCCCATGGGTCTTTAAGAATTGGTTTGTCCAAATATGGTCCTTGCCATTTGTTTGGGATCGGTGCTATTATCGGTTTTTCCCAAAGTGATTTTAAGCCTTGTTCAGTGCTTGGATAGGTGCCGTTATGGCTGGCATATATATCTAATGCTAAACCGATAGCATCTATGTCATTTACAGCGGTTGTTCGTTTGCCTTTTTCTTGTTGTCGCAATAATCTCGGTGCCGCTACTACTGCTATTATTACGACTACAACAATGATTATAAGAATATAGATAAGCGAAAAACCTGATCTTTTACTGCGATATAAATTTAGCATTCCCATTTTCCCCCGATATATTACTTGACATTAATTAGATCAAATACTGCAAAGTTTCAAAAAGCAGATTCAACCCTTAATTTTTAGCCCTAAACTTTAACTTATAATGCGCTTTGAAGATTTCTTTGAGCAAAAAACACTCTTTGTAATATTGTAAAATGTGACAAGATAACAAGGATCCATAGTGCTAATATCAAAACACTAATATTAGCGATTGGGATATTTCGTAACAATACTCCTCCAGCAAGAAGCAATACTCGTTCAGGTCTTTGCATAAGTCCAACTTTGCAGTCTATTTGCAGACCCTCTGCCCTTGCTCTAACATAGCTTACCAAAAATGCACTAATCAGACCAAGGCATGTCGGGATCAGACCAAGAACTCTATCTTTGATGCTCCCTTCCATCGCGAAATAAACTGCTAATCCAAGAAAAATTATACCTTCAGAATATCTGTCAACAACGGAATCTAACAAAGCCCCAAATGGCGTGCTTTTATTAGTAGCTCTTGCGACTGCACCATCCATCATATCAAAACTTCCGCCGATCAAAATCAAAATACCAGCGAGTTTCAGTCGTCCTAATGCGATGCAAACGCCAGCAACAATACCAAAGATCAATCCTATGATCGTTAGCATATTAGCTGTTACGCCTATTGATGCGATTAGCTTAGCTATGGGTTCTGTGATATAACTTGTCCACTTTCTTAATTTTGCTTGAAACATGTTATTACATCCTATTCCTTTTGAGAATCATAAGTGGATAGACACTTTTAAGACTTAAAAATTTACTTTGAAGCTTATTAAATCTTTGTTCTACAAGTGCGGAAGGGTTAGTTTTAAAAAGATCATTTAATTCATCAATAATGACATCTTTTAAAAGTTTCCCATTTGATTTTAGATCATCAGGCAAATATTTTACAACTCTATCAACTATGTTCATTTTGACCAATTCGTCTGAACTAATACTGATGTTTTGGATGATCTCCTTATTTTTTGATAGATCATATCCAGCTATATTTAATATGCAAGATGCCCCATCATACATAATGATCCGATCTGATGCACATAAATCAAGAGTTAACGAATTATTATTCATACCCATTATAACAGATATGATAGGCACTTTTAAATTGAGCATACATTCCAAAGCATGCACTGTCGGTTCTAACATTTTTTGCTTTTCTGTGGAAACAGAGTTGTCTATCTCGGGAATATCAGTAAAAATTAGGACAGGTTTATTAAATGTCTCCGCAAGAGTCATCAATCTTATACTTTTGCGGTAGCCTTCTGGCTCTGGATATTTAGTAACACCATCAGATACAATCCCCTGAAATCCGATCACAGCAATTTTTTGACCGTTTATATAAGCCAGCCCTCCTGGCACTGACTTATCCTCGCCAGATTTGCGATCTCCTTTAAGTTCAATGAATGTATCAAATATATACTCAAAATAGTCACTTATCATCAGTTTAATCTCTAAACACAAGAACGAATGAGTCTCAAAATAATATAATTCAAAATCTATTTATATAATAACATAAACGTATGTAAAATGCAACTTTTTGTTTTTTTCCAGGATACTGTATTAATTTAGTAGGTAATCCAAAGTAATCAGTTCCTTTAATGCTCTAACCCAAGGTCTATAAGCATGTTGACTATGCAAAGATAGATTGAAAGGACTGCAATATTTCTTCTTGCCTTATGTGGTCATCTTGTTTTATAATATTATCAGCCATCTGTTTCTCCTTTGTTTATTTGTTTTGTTTATTATAATACTTATATAATACGGGGTATATTATAACAGATGGCTTTTTTGTTGCCTACTAAATTAATACAGTCTCCTGTATTTTTC
>Ga0272448_1001706_pt1 | contig 28949 bp, 25 predicted proteins | sample YNPCB0191_FD_202220 | JGI IMG/M metagenome (GOLD analysis project Ga0272448, IMG submission 202220) | Hot spring sediment microbial communities from Yellowstone National Park, WY, United States - YNP-CB-019-1 | ecosystem: Environmental > Aquatic > Thermal springs > Hot (42-90C) > Sediment...
CAGCTAACTGGGATTCGATTTTATTTTTTTCATTTAAGAGCTGGCTGATTTTATCCTCGTAGTCCTTGAATTGCAAGGAGGCCTTGGCTTTGGCATCCTGCAGCTCGGCAATCTGTTTGTCTTTATCCGCCAGGCCGGCGTTTAGTTTTTCATTCTGCAGGGTGAGGGACTGCTGTTGGTTTCTGAGATTAGCCAGCTCGTTCTGGAGGTTTTCCTTTTCGGATTTAAGCTGGGTGAGCTGAAATTCTAAATTTTTTAGCTGGAGCCCTGCCTCCTGCTTTACTTTGCGATACGCCTGCTTGGCTAAATCTAACTCCTCTTTAAGCAGGTTGTAATCATTCAACAGGGCTGTTAGTTCATCCTCGTAAGAAGGAGTGATTTCGCCTTTCTGTTCCTGAGAAAAAATTTGGCCTGGACAAATAAAATTAACTGCCACCATAACAACAACCAGAAAACAAAATTTAAACTGCCTCATTCTATTTCCTTTTGTAAGTCTAGTTATAAGAACGTTTGCCCTTGACCACAAAACCCTCGCGTTCGGTTGGCAAAACCCCACCTATCTTTTCTTCATCCGAAACCAGCTTCGATGATTCATAAGTCTTAACCCCTTTAGAAACCATACCCTCAGAAACAGGCACGAGTAAGTTGGGAATCTGCTTCTCAGGCAAGGCCTCAGGCCTAAACACATCAAAGCTCTTTTTCGGCTTGACCTCAAATTTCTCGGCATCCCTGCCAGTAATAAACTTATCCCCCTCGTAAATAACCGGGGTCAACATAATAATCAATTCTACGCGCTCCATCTTGGTAGTAGAATTACGAAAGAGGGCGCCTAAAAGAGGAATCCTGCTAAAAAAAGGCATTCCTTGAGTATCCTCAGCCTTCTCCTCGCGGCCCAGTCCTCCAATAACAATGGTGGCTCCATTTTTGGCCATAACCGTGGTCTCAGCCACATTGGTATCGATGATAGGGACGATATTGTTGCTTGAGGATACCACATTGCCGATGACACTACTTATCTCTGGCCTGACTTTCATTATAACGTAGCCATCCTCATTAATCGTAGGAGTAACTGAAAGACGCACACCCACATCTACATAGGTAACCTCTTCCGAAACCGTGCTGGTAGTAGTTCCAGTAGTAGTGGTGGTGGTAATATAGGCACGGCGTTCGCCAATATGAATCTTGGCCTCCTGGTTATTTATACAGGAAAGGGAAGGGCTGGCAATAATCTTGGATTTGCCCAAGGTCTGAAGGTATTTTACTAAGACATCAAAATCCGATTTTCTTCCCACAATCCCCACATGCATCATGCCCGGGGCTAACTTCTGGCTGGAGTTAAGACTTGAGGTGGTGCCTGAAAAAGGATAGGAACCTATCTGGGGATTAGACTGCCAATAATCACTACGGGTTTGAAAAGTAGGGCTGGTTATACCAGCGGTCATTACGCTAAAGGGATAAGAGCCAATATAGGCCATACCATACCTTTTGGCCATCTCAAATAAACCCTCCCATTGGATACCAGTATCCTTCTGGTCAGAGAGTTTAATCTTGATGATTTTTACATCGATAAGCACGGCCTTGGTCTTTTTGTCGAGGTTAGTTATCAGCTCCTCTATATCCTTCATCCTCTCAGGAAGGGTCTGCACAACTACCTGGTTGGTTCGCTCATAGGCCTTGATTGTGCCCACCTTTTTTAAATCCAGCTGGGTCTTAAGCTGTTCCTCAATATCCTTGGCCTTGGCATACTGCAAATTAAATACCCGCACATTGGATTTCTGCTCCAGGGCTGAAAGCGTCTCCTCTGCCTCTTTGATTTTTTGCGGGGTGTCAATTAGCATAATCGAGCCTGATTCTGGCTCAGCCAAAAGTCGGCCAACATCGCTTTTTACTGCCTCCAAAAGATTAAACACCTGCTCAGGGATGGCATACTTCAGGTGGAATACCTTTACCTGGCGTGTATCTGAAAAGGCTTTTCCATAAAGCTGCTTGTATTCCGCCTCAGTCATTACATTGTAAATATCACCTTTTTTATCATAGGCAAGATTATTAGAACGTAGCATTATATCAAATACGTCCTTTATGGGCGCATTTTCTACTGTCAGGCTAACCCTGCCAGTTACCTTTTGGGTAGGCACTATATTCAGCCCAGACTTAAAGGCAAAAAATTTCAACGCCTCTTGAATGTCAATGTTGCGCAGCGATAACGAAATGCGGCCGTTGGCATAGCTATCCTGAATACTATTATCTTGAAAAGTGGCTTGTTGGTTTAATGTATCCTGTTGGGTAATGGCCTTGCCCGGTAAAGAAAAAAATACAAGGATAACGCACAATACCAACCTTAAGAAAATAAAAACCGTCTTTTGCATCAGACCAATAAAGTTCACCGCAAGGTTATCTCTTCACCTTCCAGGCTTAAAATAACCCTATCCTTAAAAACCGCCTTTACCCGAATATTATTCTCAATAATCTGACCATTCTTCAAAAAAAAGGTCCTCTGAGTCTTGGTATCCTCAATCATCACATCAGGGTCATCGGACCAAGAAATGCCAACCAACTTATAGTTCTGGGTTGCCTCAACAATCTTCTCTGAGGGGCCTCGGGGAACTGCAACCAAGCCTACTGCACTTTTGACATCACCCATTCGAAAGATATCTCGCTGCCGCGCCTTTTCTAAATAGAAGGCAGCTGACTTCAACCAAGAACGAACCGCTGATGCCTCGGAGGAAGGTTTTACTGATACCTTTAAATCTATGTCTTTGCCTAAACGCAAAAAAGAAACCCAACTATTAACTACCAAAATTAAAAACAAAAAAATAGCGCTTATGGTCAAAAAGAGGTTTAAAGCCCCAATATCGCATAGCCTGTCTCCTGAAAATTGATTACTGCGCAACCTATCCTTTAAAAAGGCCAACCTTCCCTTTAGCCCAGCCAAAGAAAAAATGGTCTGGCCCTGATAAACCAGGGTTGCTGCCTTAAGCGGCTTTTTCTGACCAGGATTCTCAATAAGCCTCAAAAGCTCTTTTTCTGGAGTTGTGCCTTTTTTGTCCATCTTTAAAAAATCAATAAAACTCCTTCTCTGCCCTAAGTAATTCCAAATCTACATAGATGGATTTCAATCTATTTTTTAAATTTTGATTCAAGGCCTTCTGCCTCTCTAACTGCTGGGCGTAATCCTCTTGTAATTTCTTTCTTGCAGCTATCTCCTGCTGCAAGGCAACCAACTCTGCCTTGGCGGCGTTAAGCTGGTCCTGAAATTGTTGGATATCTGCTTCTTTTTTCCTAATAGTTGACTGCGCCTTTATCTCATTCTTCTGCTTTTGGCCAAGCAAATTTTTTAATCTTACAATTTCTTCTTGTTTACGTTTAAGGTCATCCTTAACAGTTATTAAAACAGCCTCCTGCTTATGGGCATAATCATTCTGTCTTTCTATCTCAGTCTCAAGACCTTTCTTCAAGGCCTGGAGTTTTTCTATCTCGGAGTTTAATCTCTGACGCTCGGCCTCACTGTTGGTCAATTGCTCTTTGGTCTGGGTCAACTGCAGATTAAGATTATCTATCTGTTTCAGCTGATTCTTAAGCAAATCTATCTGCTGGGTAAACTCCTTCTTCTGCCTTTCATTCTCTTGTATGAGCTGGGAATTCTCTTTATTGAGCGCTGCCAATTTACCGTTGGCAACAGCCAACTCATCCTTATATCTATTTAGCGATGACTGAAGAGAGTTGTTTTCTCTCTTGGCCTCCTCTAACCTTGCCTCTAAATCTGACTTTTGCGCTGTAAGCTGGGTCAACTCAAGCTGACGCCTGTCTAACTCTGCCTTGACCTTTTCGAAACGGGCCTGCTCAAGGCTATCCCTTGTCTTCAGCCGGCTCTCAAAGGCAACGATACTTTCTTGTTTGACCGCAAGCTCAGACTTCAGTCTTTTCAGCTCATCCTCATTAGAAGAAAGTTGTAGCCTCATCTCTTCAATCCTCTGGGCAAGCTGGGTATTATTTTGGTTAAACGCAGTGAGCTTCTGGTTGGCAGCTGCCAGCTCGTCTTTGTATCTGAGCAATTCGGCATTTAAGCCAGATATAGAGATTTTTAAATCTGACAACTCTTTCTCTTTGGCCTGTAGTTGAGAAGACAAGGTCTCAGCCTCTTGCTTTTTAGCTGCAAGACCAGAGGATAAATTCTGATTCTCCTGTTGCAGCCGGGCAAGCTGAATCCCTAATTCTGCGTTGGAGGCGTTAAGGGAGTTGATATTCCTCTTGGCCTCCTCTAACCTTGCCTCTAAATCTGACTTTTGCGCTGTAAGCTGGGCCAGGTCAAGCTGGCGCCTGTCTAACTCTGCCTTGACCTTTTCGAAACGGGCCTGCTCAAGGCTATCCCTTGTCTTCAGCCGGCTCTCAAAGGCAACGATACTTTCTTGTTTGGCCGCAAGCTCAGACTTCAGTCTTTTCAGCTCATCCTCATTAGAAGAAAGTTGTAGCCTCATCTCTTCAATCCTCTGGGCAAGCTGGGTATTATTTTCCTGTAGATTCTGAATGTATTTTTTCAACTTTAAAATACTTGTTTCTGGATTATTATTTCCGTAAGAGGAAATTCTCTCGCCTTGGATTTTAAGCCCTAGCGGTGGTAAAATTGGGTGAGAGTCATCTTCTAAAAAGGATAGTGTTTCGGCACCTTCCTGCTTACGCATCCACTCTGAAACCCCATCTTCCTTTTTCTCGTTACGCAAGGTCTGAATCGGCTGGGCAAATTTAGTCTTCTCCTGCGTATTCAAAACTTCAGAAGAAAAATTATCCTGTGAATACTTAGCCAACCTTTGGCCCTGGCCAATCCCCAAGGCAAAAATAACACTCCCCAAAACTGAAAAAACAAGTAATAACCTTGCCAAAAACTGACCTGAGTTTTTAATCTTTTGACCCCCTCTCAACACCTGCTAACCCCCTTTATTGATAACCTGGGGTAATGAACTCGTTATACGCTGCCAACCCATCCTGGTCTCTTCCTCAATAAGACCCCTAATCAATTCGGCATCTACCACCACTTTATTTTTCAACACCATACTCTTTAACGCCTTGTGGCAAAACATAGTTATCTGCCGGGGATAGCCACGGGTGTAATGAAAAATCTCCTGGATTGCATCATCCAGAAATATGCGCATATTTGCCTTATAGCCTGCCTGCCTTACCCTAAACTCAATCATCTGCCTGGTCTCATTTATATCCAAAGGATTAAGGGTGTATTTAAAACTGATGCGGTCATAAAAATTAGGAATGCCCATAATCCGGGTATGCAGCTCTAATTGCCCCAACAAAACCAACTGCAGCAATTTGAACTCGTTGGTCTCATAATTCAAAAGGACGCGCAAAATCTCCAGCGACCCCTCATTGAGTTTTTGGGCCTCATCAATTATCAGGACAACGGTCTTGTGCTCAGTTGCCCCCTTCCGAAAAAGGAACCCTTCCAACGCCTCCCTGAGGTCCAATATTGTCACATCTTCTTTGGGTGAAACATTAATATCAAAATTGCGTAAAAGGGAGGTCAAGAAAAGCTCTTCATTGGGGAATGATGGGTCCAAGATTATGGTAAACACAAAATCCTCTCTCGTTTTCAATTCTTGGACTAATTTACGCGAAAGGGTGGTTTTGCCCGTGCCAATATCACCCAAAATTACGGATAACCCTCTTCTTAATCTCAACTCAATAAGTATATTAGTTAAGGCAGCCTCATGCTCTTTAGAGAGATAAAAAAACTCCGGGTCAGGACTGGTGGAAAAAGGCTCTTTATTAAATCCTAATATCTTGTAATAACTCATCTTTTAAGCCTAATAAAATAAAAAAGGCTTAACTTTGGCCTTTTAAGTTAAGCCTTATCTCCAAGCTTGTTTTTAGAAGCCTTGGACATTAAATTTTTCCTATCTATTTGTAAATAAAAAACTTTTGTTCTTTATTAAATACCAATCAATTTCTTACGGATCAGGCGCAAAGAATAACCTTCATTCATCAGTGTCTTAATTTCTTTTAGCCTCTTGGCAACTAAACCCTTGTCATAGAATCGCACATTGCCTTTTTTGGCTAAAACTGGAAGTAATCCAAAGTCAGTGTAATGATTCACGGTCTGGTAGGTAATATGATAATCTCTAACTATGTCTTTAGCTGAAATAACCCTATTTTTTGTTTTTTTGACTGTTGCTATCATAAGCTTTATCTACTGTCAAAACAACCTAAAATCCAGCTTTACTTCTTAGGATATTTTAGAGTTACCATAATTGGTGTATATATCATAAATTCATTGTTTTGTCAATTGATTTTTTCCCTAACTTCAATATTTGCATTATTTAACTATTAAGGCGGGAACTTAAGATATCATTTAAAGACTTCTGAATTTCTTGAACTATTATTTTTTCATTTTTTTCTAAAACCAAAATACACCTTGGCCTTCTACAACCAATATCAAAACAAGGCCGGCACCAGACAGGGGTATAAATTATTTTTTTAAAGCGGTCTTGGTCAGTGGAGGTCTCCTCAATCCAGAGGCAGCCCCTTCTTTTCTTTAGGTAAGGATTCTGAGAGTATGGTCTCCAAACCTGCGGTTCTACCCCGCCAAAAAAAATTATGGCATTGGTATTATGCTGCAAGATATGGGTTATCCCAGAATCAGCTCCAATATACAATTTACTTTTTGCCACAACATAAGATAACTCCCATATTGAAAGGGTACGCGTTAAATAAAAAACATTGTCTTTGCGGACAAGCATCTTAGCCTTTTCAAGGTTAGGATTACCTAACTCATCCAAAACGACAAAAACCCCGGAAAAATCCAAGGCGTTTATTAACTCAGCGTAGAACCTCACTGAAGGCCCGCGGAATTTGCCCCGGCCAGCTATATTGACTAAGATAAAATCGCCTTTAAGGCTGAAGCCATCCGGCGCCTTGGCCCTGATTGAAAGGTCAGTGCCAAAGCTTATCCCCACCTCAATGCCTAACGATTTTTTTAAAAATTCACCGTACACCTCTAAAAGATTTTTCCGTCGAAAAAGAGCAGGATACCAGGGATAGCAATAATCCAACATAAGATTCCAAATCCCCATATTAAAACCTGCATAGTATTTACAGAGATTCTGTTGGTAGACCTTATTAAATATGTCTAATTCGCGGATTCCATTTAAATCAAGAAAAAGGTCATACTGATAATGTTGGGTTTTTTTGCGCCTTATCCTTAGAAATAGGTTTTTAAAAATCATCTTTACGCAGCCTACCATATTAAGCGGCCTTTCACAAAAGACCTTGGTCTTGAAAAACTCACGCAAGAAAAAATCATTGTATCTGGAAGTCAATACAGTCAAATCGTAATCCCGGGCCAGCTGCCTAAGTAAAGGCAGGACAAAATAGGCATCACCCAGCCTATCGGTGCGCTTGACAAGTATGCTTTTTATCTCGCAAAAAGAATATGCTGGCTTAAGACCCTTGCGAAACGCCAAGCCTATTAAAAGATTTATCCCAGCAAGTAGTTTTATCAAAAATGAACTAAACATATTTATTTTATTCTCTTAAATACCCCAGAGAAAAAACCTAAATTCCAAAAGATAAAAGCCAAAACCGCCAGAAAGACCAAGGCCAGACTAAAAGAAAAATAGGCCCAAATGGCAAAAAACGAAACGGCTATAAAAACATAGAGGAAATATCCCGCAGGTCTAAAAACCAAAATTAGGGCTATGAGAGATAAAAAAGGAACCAACTGAATTTTTCTAAAAAATCCGTATCTTCTAAAAAGCATCCCCTGGATGCGGCCATAACGAAACATCATCTTGCAAAATTGGCTCAATTCCTTCGGCTTATAATGAAATACCTTGGCCTTAGGATTGAAGAACAGCCGGTATCCTTGCCTGCGCAAACGAAGGTCAAATTCTACATCCTCACCTGGCCACAAGCCAACCAAAAATCCTCCCTCTTTAAGAAATACACTGCGCCTATACATCACGCAGCAAGAAGGAGAATGGGCAACTTCAACTATCTCATCCTGAGGCAGGGTACGGACATAATCACTTAAAAAATTTGCCTTGGCCATAAAACGAAAAACCAACTTCTCAAAAGCTGTTGCATCATCAGGCACCCCCTGCGCGCCACCGCAACCGGAAGCATCGGGAAAAAGTATAAATGCCCGATGAAGTTCTTTTAACCAATCTTTATCCACGATGCAATCACTGTCAGTAAAGGCCACAAATTCGGCATCGCTAAATTTGGCAGCCTTGTTTCTGGCAAAGGAGGCACCCCTTCCTTGACTATCCATAATGGTAATCTTATCCTTAAAAGGTGCCAAGTGAATACGCGAGGCATCATCCATTCCATCATCAACTAAGATTATCTCAAAACAAGGGTATTCCACATCAAGCACAGACTTAAGGCACCTGCCAATGGTCTTAGCAACGTCACCTTTTGCTGGTATGATAACCGCTATCTTCTCAGCCATAATTACTTTTCTATTGCCTCAACTCAAAAATAAGAAAGGGGAATCTGCGCGAGTTACAGGAAAATAAAATTTTGTAATTTTCTGAAATGGCCTTGGCCAATTCTTGAGCAGGAAGATGCGCATAGGGCAAAAATATAAAGAATCTCGGCGGATTAGGTAAATCCAAAAGCATCTTTTTGTTAGCAACCAATATGCATGAACGCTTTAGGTAATACGCTATAAAAAAATGCCGATAGAAATTTGAGCCAATCTCATCCCTATCACCAAGCCTGGCCTTCAGTTCAAATAAACACCTTTTTAAAACTAGAAAATCCTTGGCTGAATTAATCGCATCGCGGGTGACCGGCAAACCGCTCTGCAATACGCCGTTTACCATTATAAATATTGTTGCCGCCAAAACAAAAGCGACCTTAAATAAATTTTCCCCTTGGGTTTTTATAAAGGCGTAAAGCAGGTAGATAAAAATAGCGAAGGAAACCGCTGCCAGAGGAAGCAAATGATGTACCAGATACATAATAAAGGTATGGGCAAGGCTGTGGGCAGGAAAAAAAACATACCAGGTAATCCCACTTATGAAAAAGATTATGCCCAAGACAAAGATACGTCTGAGCAGCAAACGATAGGACGGCAAGACATTCAGGTAAATAAAAATTGAAGCGGCTATGGCTGAAATAAGAAGATAGGAATTAAACATCATAATCAGGGATATGTTGCGCAGCAAAACAAATTTCCACCAGTTAGAAAAGGTTAATGGCATTGGCAAATCAGTGCTACTCATAATGCGCTGAAGGCCAATTGTCTTAAAATCCTGAAAGGCCAAAGTCAAACTCCCAAAATACCAGGCATTCTGCAGAAAATGCATCACCAAAGCCAAAATTGGTGCAGTCGAAAGAAAGAATATGAGCTTCCAAGAAACAGCCTCCCTCGCCTCTTTGAAAAAAAACCTAAAAAGGACAAAGAAGACAAAAAAGTAAATAATGTATTCAAAGGTAAGCCAGCTACCTATAAAAAACAACAACCATATTATCTTTACATACCGCTGCCTCTGGCTCGCAGGGGCTAAAACCATACCAAAAAAGAGAAGAAAAATCGCTGACCTAACCACGTCAGAAGGATTTATCTGATTCAATGCATCTATCCCGTAAATGAAAAATGGGTTGGTGAGGTAAAAAAGCGAGGCAAGCAAGGCAAATCCCGAAGAGCCGGAAAATCTCTTGATAAAAAGATACCAGAAAAAGACATTGAAGAAGGAAAAAACAAGCGCCACCCCGCGAAAGACATATAAGGACTTGATATTAAACAAAACCCTCAAAATACCGTAGAAGATATGGGCCAAAGGTGGCATATGGGTGTAGACAAAGAGTTTATCCGGGTTCCAGAAGCCTTCTATTGGCAAAAAACGGTACTTCAAAAAACCGTAACGGGCAAAATTCTCAGCTGCATTTAAGACACCGGCATCTGCCCAGTCTTCACCGTGGTCAAGATCCGGGTAGAAAATCCGGGGGATGCCTAACGCAAGGAAACACAAGGCAATGATAATTAAAAAATACCTATCTTTTGTCTGAATAATCATAAATACTTTTATCCGCCAACCGCCTTCTCAAGGTCTGGGAACCCAAGGCAAATTTGGGTTGAATGCGCATATTTTTAAGGAGATGATAATCAATGACTAAGCGCAGATACCCCCTTATGACATTGCTCAGTGCGCGCCGGGATATTGCCTTGGAAACCCCTTGTTTACGCCGGCGCAGGCGGCAGGGCACCTCAGCGAAAAGATAGCCTATCTTTGTCGCCCTTATAATTATATCAGTCTGAAAGAAAAAACCAGTGCATCGGTATTTCAAGGCCTGTAATACTGAACGCCGGTAAAGGTTAGTGCCGTTGGTGTAGTTTAGGGTGGTGAAAAATGTGGCATTAACCAGAAAACGATACAAGCGCGATAAGAGATTGCGCAGGCGCGGCCTAACCTCAGGATTAAAAATGTAAGGCATAACTATATCCACCTGCCTAAGCAAAGGATAATAGACAAATATCTCAGCCGGGTCGTTTTCATTATCCGCAGGAAACCACACCACTATTTCCCCCTGTGCGCAATCAACCCCATCCCAGAAAGACACGCCTACCCCTTTAGGCTGCAGGTGGCGAATAATTTTTATGCGCGGGTCACTGCGTTTAAGTTCAGTAACTATCTCTTCGGTCCCATCGGTTGAGCCGTCATTGACCACAATTACCTCCCCCGACAGCCCGAACCTGCCGAAGGCATCCAGGCATCCCGTTACTGTATCGCGGATATTGCCTTCTTCATTCAAGGCCGTGATAATCACAGAAATGTCTATGGCCATCAGATAAAATTAATATGCTCTGGAGGATGGCTCAAGGCCCAGAGAAACTCGTTGATAGAATGGGTGCGACAATTGGAGTAACACTTCGTTACATCCAATTCCTGCACCTTTTTTACCACCTCCCAGTACCTTTCGCTTTCAAGGATTTCCCGGAATGACTGTTTGGTAAGGTCGCCCATACGAAACTCCTCTTCCCGTATATCAAAAAACATCCCGCAGGGATAAATCCTGCCGTCGCCGCTCGAATAAAGTAAAAAGGGGACTCCCAGACACTGACGGTAGTTCCTTTTACCCATATTGGTAATCTTCTTCCACTTCACAATAACACTGTAATCATCTGTAGATTGCTCCTCAGCAGCTTTTAAAACCTCAGAGAAGTTCTCATAGGCATCTAACTGTGAATATACGCCAAGTCTGCTCTCCTGGGTATCACTGCACTGTTTAATAACCAGATAATCCACGCCCAACTTCCTACCTAATTTTGCCAAGGGTATCACCTGGTCTACATTGGAAGGGGTAAGGACCATCTGCAAACCAATGGTAACCAAAAGGCCTTTTTCTTTTTTTTCTCTAACACAGAAACTTATCTTTTCAACTACTGTCTGAAATTCATTACTGCGATGGATACGCCTGTAGGCCTCATCTGAGGCTGCGCTTATATTGAACCTAATCCAGGTAAGATTTTTCAACGCCTCAAGCCCCCTCTGGCCAGTATCCAAAAGTATGCCGTTTGTGCCTAAGGCAACATCAATGCCGGAGTTTTTGGCAACTGTTATTGCCTCATAGACAAAAGGGTTTAGTAGCGGCTCACCTTCTCCGATAAAACCCATTGACCTAACCCCCATCTCACCTGCTTCTTGCATATAACGCAAAAGCGGTTCCCGAGGAAAATATACCTCAGCGCCCTTTTTATAGAAATTCCCCTGAATGACACCGAAACAATACTCGCAACGGATATTGCAACCCTTACTTAAACCTACATCAATGTGTATGGGGACAATCCTTTTACCCTTCTGCCAATCAATGACCCGGTCCAGATGCCACAATAACTTATGCCCATCCATTAAATATTTATCTGCCATCATCACCATTCTTTATAAGCCAAATCTTATTTTGGCACAATAATCCTTTACTGCCTCTTCCCAAGGGCGCAGGGCATTAATCTTTTCAGAGGCCAAAGGGGTAAAGGTATTTTTTATCCCAATATAATCAAAATCACGGTAAGAGGCCTTTTCCACCTTAACCTCTAACCCTAAACCAGAAATTATCTCCACCATTAACTCATACAAAGATGCCTTTCCCGCATTAGCCAGATGATAAAGCCCCCAAGGCAGCTCCCTATCTATTATCCTTTTTATCTCCCAGGCCACATCAAGGCTGTAAGTAGGAGAGGTAACAATATCCGAAGACACCCTTATGAGCCCAGCGCCTTGCCTTACCTTGTTTAACATCTTCTCTACAAACTGATTTGATTTGGTAGTTTCGCCAAAAAGTAGTGGGATTCGAAAAATATAATACCTGCGGCAAATCGCCTGAATAAAACAGTCGCCGCCATATTTTGTAAGGCCATAAATATTTAAAGGACAGGGGGTATCTCCTTCAAGATAAAAATCGCCCTTGGAATCGTTAAATACAGCATCAGTTGAAAAATGCACCAGGAGAAAATCTTTTTCTTTAGAAAGCTCGGCCAGAAACCTCGGATACAGCGTATTTAAAAGTAATGCCTTCTGGGGCTGCTGCTCGCACTGGTCTATGCCTAACAGGGCAACCGCATTGACAACAATGTCCCACTTATCCTGTTCGATAATGCCCCGCACCTGGGCGAAATCCCCAGCATCAAAGTCGCGGCTGTTTTTTCCTGCTATAGAGTAATCCTTGGCTAAGGCCCTGCTGAGGGCAAGACCCATTTTACCAGTATGACCCAAGATTAACAATCTCTTAGACATCTTTTTTTAAAAATGCTTTAATTATTGCCTCTCTGATATGCCGTTGACAGATACCATACGCCTGCCTCATCCCTGCGGTATTATTTATACGATGGACAAACTCATTTTTTACCCCTAACTTCTTAAGCTGGAAAGGAAGGTTCTTGCGAATAATCCATTCCTCAAGAATACTGCCAAGCCCCCCTTGAACAAAATGTTCCTCGACGGTAATTATGGTATGAATCCCCCTCAATTGCCTCTTAAGCGCAAGAAAATTAACTGGCCTGAGCATTGGCATAGATATAAGGGTAGGCTCGTATTCTAAATCCTGGCAGGCATCCATAACCTCAGATGCGATTGAGCCATGAAACAAAACCGCTACATCCCTGCCCTTTTTTACTACCAATGATAAACGGACATCCGCTACAGGCCTGGTATGGATTAGTGGCTCTGCGCTCTTGGCTATTCGGATATAAACGGGTTTATTACTTCTAAAGGCAAACTCCATACAACTTTCAGCCTCATAAGGGTCAGAAGGAGATAGAATGACTAGATTCGGGATAGTCAAGGCTAAAGAGATATCCTCCAGGGAATAATGGGTCATCCCTTGAGGCGCATAGGTAAAACCGCTTCCTATCCCGATTAAAGTAACAGCTAGACGCTGATAACAGATATCGTCGCGCAGCTGTTCATAGGCCCGGTACAAAAGAAAAGGTATGATATTATAAAGAAATACCTTATAGCCAGCCAGGGCAAGGCCAGCAGAGAAACTCATCATATTCTGCTCAGCCACTCCCAGATTAAGAAACCTATGGGGAAATCTCCTTTGGTATTCATCAAGCACACCGTAACCCGCATCCCCGGTAACTAAAAAAACTCGAGGGTCTTTTTGAGCACGCTGGATGAGCTTATTTATAATTCTTGTGCGCATAGGAATACAAGCTGAGCTCCTTGAGTGCCTTCTCCTTAAGCTCAGGGGTAACAATAAAGTAGTGCCACTTCATCTGGTCTTCCATAAAAGAAACACCTTTACCCTTCACTGTCTTGGCAATTATTATCTTTGGACTATTGCGGTTGGGGCTGGCAAGGGCAGAGTTAATCTGGGAAAAGTTATGCCCATCTACCCTATGAACCTGCCAACCAAAGGCCTTCCACTTCTGGTCAATGGGTTCAAAAAAACACAACTCATTCGCACGGCCATAACCCTGGAGGTTATTATTATCAAGAATGACAGTCAGGTTGTCAATCCCAAGACGGCTGGCAAACATTGCCCCTTCCCAGATAGACCCCTCCTGGGATTCGCCATCCCCAATCAAAACAAAGAAGCGACCCCCTTTTTTTCTTAATTTATTACCCCAGGCCCATCCCAGGGCTATATTAAAACCGTGGCCCAAAGAGCCACTTGACACCTCAATACCCCTGCCTGTAAACCTATCCAGGTGCGCCGGCAAAGTGCCATCCTGCTGCATAAATCCCTCAAGCATCTTTTTAGACATAATCCTTTTTTTTACCAGTGTCGCATACAACGCCAATTCTGCATGCCCCTTGCTTAAAATAAAATGGTCTGGCTCCCGGCAGCTTTTAGTTTTCGTTAAATTCATCTCCTTAAAGTAAAGGGCAGTTAAAATCTCTACGCAGGAAAGCGAAGACCCAACATGCGCGCACTTAGACCTGCAGGCAAATTCGATTATCAATCTGCGGATCTCTAGGGCAACCTGTCGTAATTTATCAACCGTTGTCATCTTTCTCTAAACCAATTCTTTTTTTATAAATCTTGAAGCCTCCCGAATTATCAGCCGGTCCCGCTCAACCATCTTTAAGCTCTCAATCTCATCCTCGCTGAACCAGCCCCAACCCTGGCCTTCTCTTAATTCTAAACTGGATTTATCTACCCCGATGGCCTCAATATATACATACATATAACCTTTCTTTCCCGCCTCAACAAATGGCTGCTCTTTAAAAATTCGTGGTGAAACCGGCATATAACCCAACTCCTCCCAAGACTCACGAACCACTGCCTCCTGAGGTGTCTCTCCTGGTTGGATGCCGCCTCCAAAAAAGGCCCAATACCCTGGTAAAACCCCCGCATTAAGGCAGCGGTGTTGCAAAAGAAACCGACCATCCTTGTCGTACAACAATATAAGGGCAACCTTGTATTCCATTCTTTTTCGTCCTCTTAAATAAAATTCACATGCCTAGGTGGATTCCTCAGCTCCCAAAGATAGCGATTTATCTCATCCAAACGGCAGACCTCACGGCACTTCTCAATATCCCAGCAACCCTGCATCATCTGCAGAATCTGTTTTCTTTTTTTGCCCTTCCAAATTTTAATAAAAGGTTGTTTATATATGTTTCCGTAAATAAAACGCCTATTGCCAAGAAAGGCGCTACAGGCATAGAGATTCCCATCAGCTGCCAGATAGGCCCAAAAAGGAAGGCCGAGGCAGCTTGGGTAAGGTTTGGGTTCATTTATCTTCAACATTGTATTCTTGCGAAAGATAACCTGAAAATTACGGCAGTTGTACTGGTTAAGCCTTTTTTCCAGGGATGCCCAGGCAGGATAATCTACATAGCGTTTAAGGCGATTGATGCTTGAGGGATGCTGGGAATAAGGCTTGATAACTAAGTAATCTACCCCAATAGATTCTAGCATCCCAGCCAACTTAACAGCCTCATTATAATTTTCCTTCAAAAGAAGAAACTGCACGCCTAAGGTGCAATCAAGGCTGTTTTTCTTTTTGATATGTACTGCTGATTTGATATTCTCCAAAACCCTTTCGAAATCCAAAGGAGAAGTCCGGTGTATCTTGGCATAGGTCTTGGGGCTAGCAGCATCCAGGCTTACCCGCAACCAGGTAAGATAAGGAAGTATTCCCCCTGAGACCTGGGGCAGGAGCCTCACCCCATTGGTAGTCAAGGCAACATCTATCTTGCTACCCGCAGTGTATCTTACAATCTCTACAATGTCCTTATACAAAAGGGGCTCTCCCTCTCCAGCAAACATAACGCTCTTTACGCCGCATTTAGCCGCATCCTTAATAAAAGATTTGAGTATCCTGGTTTCAAGGGCTACAGGTTTATAGCCCATATAATCCAAGGCGCAAAATATGCAACGGTGATTGCACCCCCCAAAAGGGGCAATCTCTATATAAATAGGAAAGATATCCTTACCCAAAAGCCAATCTGAAACGCGGCCAGGATGATAGATTAACTTTTGGCTATCTATGCGATAAATATCCATGGCCTTGTTTAACTAATTAAACTATCGCTAATAAAGTGGCAGAGAAGAGAATGCAATGTCTCCACATAACCGTAAGAAAAGGCAGGACAATAGAAATTCAAGTTACCTAAACGAGAAAGAGGGTTATTGGATGAGAATCCCGATAAAGTAATTATGCGGCATCCTTTGGCCCGGGCAGCATTAACAGCCTGCAAAATATTCTTTGACCTGCCTGAACTAGAGATGGCAATAACAATATCGTCCTTTTCGGCAAACATCCTTAATGGCCGGCAAAAGACATCCATATAGCCACAGTCATTAGCCACACAAGTCAAAAGTGTAGGCTCATTAAAGGTTATTGCCTTAACCCCAGCCCTCTTCCAAAGGTCTACAGCAAAATGACTGGCTAACGAGGCACTGCCACCGTTTCCAATAATAAACACCTTACAACCCCTGTTACGACATAGGATTATCTCCTCAACTGCCATATAAGCAGCAGTATCTAACTGCAGGTTTTTCCCTGATAAATCCCTTGCCTTTATACGGGAAAAAAGGCCAGCTAACTCTTTAAAATAACTTTTCAGGCTAGTTTTTTTTCTTAAGTTTTGCTTCATGCGTTATCTTTGGCTTAAAAATTATATCTGAAAAAACCAATAAAAGATTGGGGTTATCAAAAGCACACTCCTTAAATCTAACGCAAAAGCGTGGCGATATATTTAAAAAGCGGAACTGCCTCAACAGATGCCCGATGGCCAACAATCAAAACCTTCATCGCCCCCACCGCATTGCCAATAAATCCTACCACCTCCATAGGAATACCCTTAAAGACACAAGGGGTGGTTATGGATACAAAGGCATCCCCTGCGCCAATCCTATCCACAATCTCACGGGAGAAAACCGGAACCTCAAAAAACCCCTCTTTCTTAGAATAGGCAACCGAACCCCGATGTCCACGGGTAATGACAATCCTGCCACAGCTCAACCTTTGGCCTATATCCAGAATAAGTCTTTTCAGTGGCGAAACCCGGTCATGACAGGCCAGGCGTATCTCCGGTTCATCGATACAAATATAATCTGCGCGAGGAAATTTAGTAACTAAATTAAACCCAAAATTTGCACTATTGGTCTGGACATTAACTGCCAAAAAATTTGCCTTCCTGCTTAAAAGCTCGATAATCCGCGGCGTTATCAAGCCATGGCCAAAGTCCGTAACCAAAACCACATCAAAGCGCTTTATCTGCTTATTTAGGTAACGGCAGATATCGGATTCGAGATTCTTAGGCAGCTGCAGAGACTCTTCAAGGTAACAAACCTCGAATATTTTATTTAAGAAGGCAGGGTCAACAAACCTCCGCTTAACCACCGTAGGCGAATCTGCCCTATGGTAAAACTGGGTCTTTATATTTGGCCTTAGATGCGAAAGGATGAATTTTTCATAATTGTTCTTGGTCCCAATACAACTCAACAGGGTAATATCTTGGCAAAAAGAGGCCAGATGGTTTGCCGCTCCCAAAACCCCGCCAGCAAAAACCTCCTCATTAATATAACGGGTGGCAATAATGTTATCCTTCTGCGATTTACCGATAGCCAAACAATAGTGGTACTCATCAATAATTATATCTCCGATAACTAAAATACTGACTTCACTCAATCCCTTTAGGGAAGAAATAATAGTATCGGCTGAGTACTTGGCCTTAAATTGCGAAAGAAAAGCCTTGGCCTCCTCAGGATAAGGAGAAAGAAAACTATTGATTAAGTTACTCGAGCTAAAGCTAATCTCATCCGTAAACCTAATCTGCCCGCCAATCTTTCTTACTGCCTCTTCTTCTTCGTAAATCTTACCTGTTAAATCCTGCTCCTTTTTGGCATAATCACTACCCTTGACATAGATATTTGGCTTAATCTTCTTTATCAGTTCAACTGCCGTTGGCCAATGGCTTATACCTACAAAATCTACCGACTCTATTGCTGCTACGCTCTCAGCACGCAAGTCCTGGCCAAATACAGGCCTGCCTGGACCTTTATTTACAAAACTATCCGCCGTAACCGTTACCAGCAAAATATCCCCCATCCTCTTTGCTGCGATAAAATGCCTTATATGTCCAGGGTGTAACAAATCAAACACGCCGTGGCACAAAACTACCTTTTTACCCTTGGCCTTTGCCTGGGCTGAAATAGAGGCCAATTCCTCTATTGACTTTATCTTATTCTTCAAATCCTTTTTCATCTGTTAGACCAAATAGGTAAACCACTCCTTGGTTGCCAGCTCTATCTTTTCAGGCGTCCAAACAGGTGCATCCTTCCACCACTGTATCTCAACCAAGACCCGCTTAATCCCTTCTTCTAAAGGCACTGCCGGCAGCCACCCTAACATCTTTTTAATCTTGGCAATATCCGCCCAGGTGCAATCCGGCTCTCCGGGACGCTTGGGGATATTTATCCGCGGGTGACTCGGGTCAATAAGCGAGGCCAGATAATTAATACTCTGGGGATTCCCTGAACCTACATTGAAAACCTCAAGAGATATCTGTGACTCCGCTGCCCTCACCATTGCCTCTACTACATCGGTTACATAAATAAAATCCCTCTTCTGTTGCCCATCCCCTACAATGGTAAAAGGTGCACCAGCAAGCCTCTGAGCCAAAAATACCCCCAATACCGCTCCATAGGCTCCTGTGGTCCGTTGCCTTGGCCCATAGACATTGAAAAGCCTTAAAGAAACAACTGGTAATTTATAGACCTTACCCCAAAAAAGGCAATAACGTTCGGCAATGTATTTGGTAAAGGCATAAGGATAAAGAGGCCTGACTTCGGCCTCCTCAGTAGTAGGATAGGCATCAGGTATACCATAACAAGAAGATGAGGCTGAATAGATAAATCGTCTCACCCGACAATTCCTGGCTGCCTCCAACACTGAGACTGTTGTATCTACATTTGCATGGTGATATTTATAGGGCTCAACAATGGAAGGGACTATATCAGCCAAGGCAGCCAGATGAAAAACCCAGTCTACGCCTTTAAAAAAATCCCTAACCCGAGCGTAATCGGACACATCCATCTCTACAAAATTAAAATTTGGCTGGCTGCTTACTGACTTTAGGTTATCCAAATTTCCAGTAGATAGATTATCCAAAACTAAAACCTCATGGCCATCTCGGACTAATCTTTCCACAAGATGAGAGCCAATAAAACCCGCACCGCCAGTAACCACCACTTTCATTGCTTCAGCCTCCAACTTTTATTTTAGCACAAATAGCCCACTTACAAAAGGATTAACTACGCCATCCGTAACACATTTCTTGACCAGATATAATTTAAGTAATTAAACGCACCCCTCAGTTTGCGATAAAGGTCAGCCTTGCTTTGCGTGGCAAATAAAAATTTTAACATATAAGTAGGCCTAAGATAAAACCGGCGCAGACCTAAATCCACATAGTAATCAATACGCTCCTCAGATAACCCGGGATAGTTTACCAACCCCTTTTGCTCGCCAGCACCCAACCACCTTGACCAATCCCTTGAGCTAAGCCAGCCCTCGCGTTCTGCCAAGGCAAAAAAATTAGTTCCCGGAAAAGGAACTGCTCCTGAAAATTGTAGGGTATCGCAACCTAAAGAAAGGGCAAAGTCAATAGTCTGCCTTGCGGTTTCTTCAGTCTCGCCGGGGAGCCCAATCACAAAACAACCATGCACCTGCAACCCCACCCTTTTGGCCAGCTCCATAAATTTGCGAGACTGTTGAATGCTGATGCGCTTATTTACATTATCAAGTATCTGCTGCACCCCGGATTCAAAACCTACCAGAAGTTCACGGCAACCTGCCCTCTTCATTATCCGAAACATCTCCAAATCAGCATTGTCTACCCGGGCATTTACTGAAAAGGTTACCTTTAGATTACGCCGCAGTATCTCTTCGCAGATACTTATACATCTTGACTTATCTACTGTAAAGGTATCATCCTCAAAGAAAAACTCACCTGTCTTTTTAACCTGTGGGCATAACCGGATATCATACTCCATTTCATCTACTACATTAGATGGTGAACGCAACCTATAGCTGGTCCCATGCATCAGTTGGGGCCAAAGGCAAAAGATACAACGATTTGGGCATCCCCTTCCTGAAAAGATATCGATATAAGGATACAACTTTCCGCCATCAAAGTATTTCATCAAATCCAGATGGTGCCAGGCAGGAAAAGGCAAGCCATCTAGGTTCTCAATCAAAGGACGCATAGCTGTCTTTGATACTACTCCATTACGGTAATAAGCAATACCTGGCACGCCTGCAAGATCGGGAAAATTTTTTACTACATCCCTAACTGTATAGTCATACTCTCCAATACAGGCAACATCTACTGCGCCTTGGGCCAAAAGTAGGGTTTCTTCAGGCAAGGCCGAGATGTGCGGACCAACCATAATAACCTTGGCCTTGGAATTTTCTTTAACTATCCGGGCACAATCAATATCAGAATATATAGAGGGGGTGGTAGAATCCAAAACTACGAAATCAGGGTTTTCCTCTTTTATAATCCTCGACAGGTCATCCTTGCTTTGATTTTCAGCTACCATATCCAATAATTTTACCTTTAAAGACTCCCTTTCTAGCACTGCAGTTGCATAGGCCAGCCAATCTGGCGCCCGCAGGACCCTACCCCGGGTACGGGCTGCCCAACGCTGGGTCCGACAGAAATCCTTAACAAACGGCTCGTTTATTAATAATACCTTCATTAAAAGATAGTCCTTCTTTTTTTACCTTGCCAATTATTCTTGTGCGCCTCAACCAGCCTAAAATATTAATTCGGACTAGGTAGGCCAGGCTGCATCGAATAAAAGAATATCAATCTCCCATAAAGATTATACACTGCCCGCGATTGCGTTGGCCCGGAAAAATTCTCTAGAGATTTAATCAAATCCTGGCCTTGGCCTTTCTCTAATATAATATAGGCCAACTGCCTTCCCTCTTCAGCAAAGCCCAACTCCCGGATATGAAAATTTTCCTGGATATAAGAAAATATTTCTGGTTGGTCTCTTTTTATCCCCAACAGATACTCTAAGGGAGAGATGCAGATATACCTGACATTGTATCTTATCTGTCTATCCTTGAACTCCTTGATGTCCTTAGGCCAATCAACATACCTTTGGGCATATCTGGCAATTGCATATCCCTGGGCATGGGTAAGTAAAAATATATGCTCATTAGGCGCAGTAAGTTCCTTTAAGGTTACCCCCGCTACCTCTAACCCCGGGAAAAAACTCATATACATCCTCTGAAGAGAGCCGTAGACCATTGGTGAGGCCAGGCCTAAAACCCCCACCAGAAAAACCACCAGGATATTCAACCGAAGGCTACGCCTTACGGTTTCAGCAAAAAAATATACAAGAGACGTTGAGGCAAAACAAACCATAGCTAAAAAAGGCATCTGGACAAAATTCTGCTGCCGGAGCTCTTGCGAAAAAAACATAGCGTACAGTAAAAGTGTAACTGCCCAGCCCCGTAAAAAACGATTCAATAAAACATCCTCTCCTAAAAAGGCCAACAGCAACCCCAAGGCAGTAAAACTAGTAAAAAAGCCAGTAAAGTTATCTACAAGATAGGAACGGATGCCCAACCAGGAACTTCCCCAGTAGGAAGGAGAAAAAATTCCCAAAATCCCCTTAATAAAATCAAAGGAGATACTCAATACCCATCTTCCGCTAACCCAATAAAATCCCAGATAAACCAAGATGAGTAGATAGGGAAGGAAAAAAATAACTACTGTTTTTACAAGCCCAGGCTTTTCTTTTTTTATATTTTTCCAAGGGATAAAAAATAAAACAGCTATCAAACCAAAAATATAATGCGTCTTATAGAGCCAGGCCAAGAAAAAAGAAAATCCTCCCCCAAAAAGAAAAAGGGTTCCACGGGAGACAACAAAGCGTAGATAGCAAAAAACTCCCAGTAGCATAAAAAATAACGCTGCACTGTCAGGCTGCAGCCTCTGGCTAAAAAAAACCCCCAGAGGCATTATAGCAAAAAGCAATGCCGAATAAATCGCCAGGATACTACTTCCAAAGATTAGGCATCCGATAAAATAAACTAATAAAATCGAACCTATACTGAAAGCTATATTCGTCAGGCGGGGAGCCCAGAGATTCTCCCCCAGAAACATCCAAGATAAAAGAATCTGGTAAGCAACCAAGGGCGGCTTGAAAAGCGGCCTTTTGGCACCTTCAGGAAAAATTATCGCATCAAAATAGGTATTTCTGGTAAGGTAATTGCCGGACTTGCGCATTATATCCGCCATACTCAGATATTGATTCTCCTGCATATTGTGGTAGCAAATAGAGGGAAAATCTAAATGATACAGTCGCAAAAGTAGGCCCACCAATAAAACAAGCCCTACGGCCAAAATCCTTTTCCACCTGCGGTCCAAAACCGCATCTTCTTTTAAAAATCGGTTTATTTTTTGCATCTTAAATAATCTTGATGTAAATCCGGGCTTAAAAGAATCTTCTCCAGCCAGACATAAAAAATAGAAAATAGGTATTTGCGGGACAACTCCCGGATGTGGTACTTGCTCACCCCGCTTAAACGGCCATTCCAACTAATGGGGACTACTGCGTAGGAAAAACCCCTGACTATTGCCTTCAGCGGCAACTCCGCCGTAATGTTGAAATATTGCGATACAAGGGGCTTAACCGTATCAATTACCTGCCGGCGATATGCCTTGAAGGCATTAGAGATATCGTTGTATTTCAGAAAAAAAAGTAGTTGGATTAATGTATTTCCTAAACGGTTGAGTATAAGCTTGAGCTTGGGGTAACCAACCACACAACTACCCTTAATAAACCTTGAGCCAAAAACGCAGTCGTAGCCCTGTAAAATCTTGCGGTAATAAACCACCACATCTTCAGCAGAATCAGAGTTATCACCCATAAAGATAACAATAACCTCTCCCTGGCAAATATCTAGACCCTTTCTTATTGCCAGACCAAATCCGTAGGGTTCCTCAGTATCGACGACCCTTATCCTATTATCAAGCGCTGCTAATCCCTGAATAATAGTTGGTGTGGAATCGGTAGAATGGTCATTTACTATAACGATCTCGTAAGGGATATCCTCCCTCAAGAGTACCCGGCGCAGATTATCCACTACCTCAACGACACATCTTTCTTCGTTACGTACCGGAATTATTAATGATAGTTTCATCTACGTTCAATAAACAGTAAACTTATGAAGAAGGATGAAAAGATGGTCTGCAGGCCAATGATAAAAAGCGTCAGGGCAAGGATTGATTCCCGGATTCGATAGAGCGGGCCAAAATTGCTGCCTAACCATTCCCAAAATATAACCGCAAGAATTATTACTGCCGGCAAGAGTATAAAAACCCCTAAAAATATTCCCCTCTCCAGATTAAAATGCCGCTTAAAAAAAAGGGTAAGCGAGTCGTATCTTAAAAAACCCTGGCGCAGGGCAAAGGTATGGGCATAGACCCCTAAATTTAGTATGTGGTAAGAAAGTATAGATAACAAGCTGGCAAAAAACATAAAGTGGATATCCCAGTAATGCCCCAAGAAGAACACTGGCCCCCTACTTAAGATAAGAAGCAAAATGATACCCAAAGAAAATCCCAACACCCCCGGGACAAAATAGAGCCACTGGGGGCAGAATATCAGCATAAAACGGATATTACGCCAGGCATCGGCAAATGGGCTCAACTTTGATTTGCCTAACCGGGGGTGGTAGGTTATAGGGATTTCACATATCTTGAGATTATTCATAAGCGCAGCCACTACCATCTCAGTAGCAAACTCCATCCCCAGGGTCATTAGATTCATCCTCTGGTAGGCCTCCTTAGTAAAGGCCCGCATCCCACAGTGGATATCCGTAAGCCGCGTATGAAAAAAAATCCTCGTCATACCCGAAAGGATGGGATTGCCTATATAACGGTTAGCCCAACTCATTGCGCCCTTTTTGATAGTGCCTCGGAAACGCGAGCCAATCACGAAATCAAAACCCTTCTGCAAGGCCTCAAAAAATTTAGGGATTTCATAAAAATCATAGGTATCATCACTATCGCCAATTACAATGAAACTCCCCCTGGCCTCTCTAAGCCCAGCCAGGTATGCCGCGCCATAACCCCGTTGGGGTTCCTTAATCACCCTTGCCCCAAGCGAAGAGGCAATCTCAAAAGAGCGGTCCTTAGAGCCATTATCAACCACAATTATCTCTCCTGCAATCCCAAGCCTAAGAAATACCTCTTGGACTTTTTTGATGCAGGTACCAATTGTTGCCTCTTCGTCCAAACAAGGCAAAACCACGGAAAGATAGGGCTCTTTATTAGTATTTACCATATTATCCTGAATACCCGAACGTAGTCATTGCCCCTCTGGGCATCAATAAAGGCCTTAAAATGTTTCAGCCCCAGACCATTTAAAAAATACAAACGCACAAAAATGCTCCTGGCCAGCTGGCGGTCTAATAAAACCAATCGGTACTGCTGTTGGTTATTTTTATATACCAAGGCCGAAACCCCCAAATTCGCATTGGCAAAGACAAACTCTTTTAAATCCTCAGGACCAGCAACGAACAACGCCCGTGGTACCTGTTGGGAATTAGTATATAGAGTCTGATTGGCGGAATTGTAAATAAAACCGTTATCAAAATAGACCAAATCACCCTTTTGTTGGCCTGAGGAGACAGGGCTGTAAAATTGTAATGACTGAGAAAGCCAACTATCTATGTCCCTTCGGGTAAGCAAGACGGACTCTTGAAAATAACGCTCAACCTCGGACCTCTCTTTACCCATACTGAGCAGATTCTCAATTATCCTGTTCTTCTCTAGAGACTTAATGTTATGCAAGATATAAACCTTGACAAAATTCCAATTGCCGAGATAAGATATAGCCGAGATTTTGGAGATCATTGAAGCATCTACTACAAAATAGGCATTCTTATCGCTATTGTACAAGAAGTAAAAAACCTGCTGGGCAATTGGTTCAGGTAGGGTATCCTTTAAAATATCCTTTGCCTCCTTGGGATTGACCCTCATGAGCCTCTCAAGGAGCAAGGCAGATCTGACAGGGTCATTAAGCACCTTATCGATAACCCTAAAGGCCTCTTCGCTAGAGTTATTGAGCATACGTAAAATCGCCACTGCCTCCTCTTCATTATCGGTTAAAAGAACCCTGGCCATCCAGTAGGCAAGTTGGCCTTTCTGGCTCTGGCCGTCAAATATCACCCTGCGCCTGCCTACTACCTTAAACCAATCCCCAAAATCCCACCAGGAATTGATTACGGAATCCTGGGGCGTCTTTTCCCTAATTATAGTTAGAACCTCATTCCACTGCCTGTCCATAAGGGGAAAGATTGAGGAGGACACAATATGCGCCCTCTGTAGAGTGGAAATGCTTATAGCAAATGCCAATATATAAACACAGATTTTCCCCAATATATCCTGATTTGAAGCCCTAAAAAAATCTCTAATCTCCTGGATAAACATACCAATGAATACGCCTGAAGGAATACTTAAAAATACAGCAAAACGCACCCCCCGCAAGCTGGCAAACAACATCGCAAGAAACCACAACAAAAACATAATAAATGTATTGCGCTTATATGGTTCATTACCGGCCCTAAACCACAAGATACGCAAAAGCAAAACTAAACCTGAAACCAAAACTGTTAACAATATATACAGCCCACCCAGAGAATTTGCCAACTCCTTAAAATCTGAACGCCTAAGCTCTCCCACCGTGGCAAAGACATTTGGCCAGATTGAAGGCAGAAGTGGTCGATTTAAAATCAACGCATCGCCTAACATGCGTAAAAGCTCCTCCAGTGGCTCAAGACCACAAAATACAACTACCCAAATCAGACTGGCTGCCAAAAACAACCCTGCGGAAAAAAGATGTCTTTTGATTCTATCCTTTTCTTGGCCCTTTAAGAAATAGACAATCCCGAGATAAACCAACCAAATTACCTCGTAAAGTATAACCAGCACAAAAACAAACCACCAGCTTATCCAGGTAAAGCAAAACACCCCTACCCAAAAGCCAGAAAAAATAATCCAAGGCCAGGCCCTGCGCCATTCGGGTAGAATTGTAGATTTAAGGTATGTCCAGATAGCCAAAACCGGAAACAACAAATTTAGGATATCGGTATCAAACCAACCTGCGCAACTGCGGGGGATAAAAATCGGCGCCATCCCACTAACAATAGTAGCTATAAAGGCCGTTACAACCCCTCCCAGACGGTAATTAAACAGGTACAAGACGGTTGTTAAAATAGCCATAAAAACTAAAGGTAGGTAAAAAAGAAAGGTAAAAAGAGGCAGGCCTTTTAAGAAGATATGTACAATCTTATAGAGGTAGCCTGAGAAATAAAATAAAAACTTATTCCACAATAACTTCATCCCCAAGGGGCTGAGCATATATGTATCGAACTGCCTGCCACCGATTATCTCATCCCCGGGATAACCGTGTTCAACCACATTCTCGGTATACCGCGCCCAGTGCCAACAATCCAATTCCATAAGATATGTCTGGCCACTGGAGTCTTGGTAAGGCTCCTTCATTTTCTTGTAAAGCTCATTTATACTTTTCTTAAGGGAATTAGAGTTTGCCTTTAGATACAATTTAAACTGATTTTCAACAATCCGTTCTTTAGCTATGGGGTAGAACTGGGGGAATCTCCTCATCACCTCTTCAAAAACGGATTGTTTAGCCTGCTGAAGGACAGTCTGTTTAGCGCGGGTTTTTAACTGAGGAAAATAGGCAGGGTAAAGACGAAAATAAAGATTAAACGATAGGGCAACAAAAAGTCCAAAAAATAGAAAAACAATCTTTCTTCTAAAAAGAAAATTCGCACACCTCAACTTCAAATCCGCCAAAGTACCAGAGAGGTTTAAAAAATTGGACTGCATTCTACTTCTAGGTTAGCCTGTCCTTTAATTTCTTATGTGTACGCAAAACAGTTTCCAGAAGAGTCAACCCCTCAGCCAAGTCATCACCTTTATAAAACATACCTGCCACTCCATAATCATTTGCCTGCCTTGCCCGGGGGTCATCTACATATGCGCTTACTATAACTACTGGTACATCCTTGTTAAATTCCCTAAGTTTCTGAAGCGTAGCCAAACCATCCATGCCCGGCATATTTATATCCAAAAAAATGATATCAGGGGCAGACTCTTTAATTATCTTCAACGCTTGTTCTCCGGTTGTTACCTCCTGCGGCTGGTATCCTTTAGACTTAAGCCAAAAGGCCAATGGCCGGGTAAAGTCAGGCTCGTCATCAACCAACAATACCTTAATCGGCTCTCCCATAACTCCTCCTTGGTTTCTATGAGGAAGAAGACTGGGCAGGGATACTAAAGGTAAATTTTGTTCCTTTATCCTTTTCGCTCTCTAACCATATCCTGCCACCGTGCAACTCGACCAACTCCTTAACAATAGACAAACTAATTCTTATCCCGCTTATATTATTGTGGGTGCTATTTTTGCTTTGATAGAATTTCTCAAAAATCTTCGCCTGCTCCTCCTTTTCTATCCCTATGCCATTGTCCGCAACGCTAACCAATACCTCACTGCGCTGGGGGTCATAATGCGCCCCAACAACTATCTTACCAGCTACAGGGGTGAATTTAAGGGCGTTATCTAATAGCTTGTCTAAAATTTCACAGAAACGCCTACTATCAACTAGGGCCTCTGGGAGGGGATACCCCAACTGGATATCAATAGCAATCTTTTTAGAACTGGCCCAGGTAGAGAATGTTAAAACCGTATCTTTTATCAAGGGCTCGATTACAACAGGCCTGCGTTCCAAAACCAATCTACCTGACTCTAAGCGAGACAAATCCAACAGGTCGTCAATAAGACGACTTAACCTTTTAAGATTCCGTTCAGCGATAATCAAAAACTCCTCCTGATTCTCATTCAACTGTCCAGTAACCCCAGATAATAGAAGGGCCAAAGACTGGCCTATAGCTACCAAGGGCGTGCGCAACTCATGGGACACGCTGGCCACAAAACGGGATTTTAAGGCAGCTAGCTCCTTCTGCCGGGTAACATCGCTCAAAACCGAAACCATTCCTATGGTCTGGCCATTCTCATCCTCAAGGACAGCGCTGGAGGCCTGGATTATCTTTTTGGTTTCATCCTGGGGACTATGGACCTCAATCTCGCTCGGCTTTCCTTGGGATGTCTTTTTTATTATTGAAACCACCTGCTCATCTTTTAACCCGTCAAATATGGGCTTGCCAATCTTTTCCTTTCTAGAAACCCCAAGCAACTTTTCAGCTACAGGATTCATCATAACCACCTTGCCGTCAGGATTAACTACCACCACCCCCTCAGCAAGGCTACGGATTACTGCCTCAGTCTGCTGGCGACTGACAACCGCGTCGTTAAACTTATTCCACAGCACCTCTTGGTCCTTGGTCTTTTCTTCTATCACTGCCTCATATTTCTTGGTTAAATCGTGGCTTACCTTACTAATTCTTTCCTGCAGTTCTTTCTCAAAGGCTGCCATTACCTTCTTGCCAACCTCTTCGTAATTTTTATCTGAACCTCCAACATACTTGAATCCCTCAAATAACACCTCTTGTAAAGGCGCATCAACCTTAACCTCTGGCTCTTTTTGGCCCTCAGGCAAAACGCCCTTTTCCTCAACCTTTAAACGGGAACGGCCAGAAAGCATAGCTATTCGGGAAAGAAATAATGCAACAATAAAGGCCACAACTCCAGTAAAGATAAAAAGCACAACTGTTAGATTTGACATGTATGGTCCTTTTCAGGTTAAAAAGATTCAGTTTAATTATATTTTATTATATAAACTCCTTTAAAAAAAGCAATAAATAACTCCTTCAGCAGAACACGTTGTATCCAGTTTTATTTCTCCTTTATAACACAAACCAGGTAGTGTTTCAAGCCTTATTGCAAAAAATTAAGCTGTTCTTCATCTGTGTGCGTAAGAATTTCAATGGCAGTATCCCAACTGGAGATTTATTTTTCTCTATTATGTAGTAGAT
>Ga0272448_1001708_pt1 | contig 28944 bp, 24 predicted proteins | sample YNPCB0191_FD_202220 | JGI IMG/M metagenome (GOLD analysis project Ga0272448, IMG submission 202220) | Hot spring sediment microbial communities from Yellowstone National Park, WY, United States - YNP-CB-019-1 | ecosystem: Environmental > Aquatic > Thermal springs > Hot (42-90C) > Sediment...
GCGCGCGGACGCGTTCCGCGTGTTCGATCACCACGGCGCCGCCGTCCTGGTGGCGGCCGTGTGCGCGCCGCCCCAACCGACGACGCTTACGCGCGTTTCGCAATCACGGATCTCCACGTGCGCGTTTTCAGAGACGCGGAATGTTTGACCCATCGGTCATCCTCTGTCACCTGTTCTCGGATTTCGTCGGCGCGTCATTCAATGAACACTTCGACGTGCTCGCCGTCTTCCTCATCTTCCACATCGACCACCTTGCCCTCGCCGCCGGTTTTGATCGCGGTGAGGATTTGATTCATATCTAATCCTTCCAGACCGGCGGGCGCGAACTTGGCGCCCATCTTCAAACCCACATCGACCAAGCCGAGCGGGATGTTGACGTTCACCTTGCGGCGACCGGTCCGCATATCCGTGACGCGGACGCGGAACCATTTGCCGCTCGTGGACGGCGAGGGCTGCGGGGCACTTGCTTCGGCGCGGTCTTTTTCGCCGAGCGCGGCGAGCAATTTGGCGCCCTCCTCTGCCGTGATCTGTTTGGATTCGATCATCTTCAAGATTTGCATGCGTTCTTCTGGGGTTGCCATTCTCCACCTCCAATATTTCCCTCTTCCGATTCAACCCGCCTTCACTCCGCGACGACCGGCACGGCGGCGGAGGCGCGTGTGTTTTGTAGAACCATTGTGGTTCCCAGAGCCAGCAGGACGAGCGCGACCGCGCCAATCCCCAAATACGTTCCGATCGGCAGGATCGCCGGAACCAGGATCGGCGTCGCAAAGATCGCCATCAGTTGTCCAGCGACGAACGTACTCTGGAACAGACCTCCGAGGCGTCCCAGCCATTCGGACGGCGCGGTCAACTGGAGCAGCGTGTTCGATTGAACGATCACCAGTCCGTTCCCCAAACCGCCGATCAAGCAGCCCAGAATGGCGAGGGATTTCGCGAGCGTCAGATCCGCCGGCAGCGTTGCCAACGCGAGGAATGCCGGGATACCCGCAAGCAAAGCCAGCCCAACGATCGCGTCGCGCCACGGCTTTTGTTCCCCTTGCTGGAACGCCAAGCCGGTGGATACCACCACCGTCCCCACGCCGATCAATCCGATCAACACGCCAAAGAATTCTTCGCTGCCCTGGAGAACGTCGCGGGTGAAGATCGACGAGAGCACGTCGAAACCCATAAGGATGAACGTGACCGCAAACGCGAGCGCGAACAGCAGCATCAGCCGCGGCGAGCCGCGCAGCGCGCGCCAAGTGTTCGCTTCGACCGGGGCGGTGGTGGCAACCGGGAGTGCTTTCACCTGCTGCGCGACCGGCGGCAGCGCCGGCAACCGGCTCAGAATGAGCGCGGACAAGACAAACGAAATGACATCCAGGATCATCGCGCTCGGCGGTCCGATCAAAGCCAGGATCAGCCCGGCGAGCATCGGCGCGCCGATTTTGATCGTGCCGTCCAACTGCGCGAGGAAGGCGTTCGCGCGCGTCAATTCCTCGCGCGGCACCAGATCGACGATGGCAGCTTGCCGCGCTGGCATCATCAGCGAGCCAAAAGTCGCCTCGACCGCGAGCAGCGCGTAGATCAACTCGATCCGCCGAACCAGAATCAGACCGATCACTGCCACGCCTGACAACAATTCGCTCACGATCATAAGCCACTTGCGGTCGAAGCGGTCCGCCAATCGCCCGGCGAGCGGACTGACGAGCAGCATGGGGAGCAAGCCGGCGAGAAAGATGCCGCTGCTCTCGGTGACCGAGCCGTCGCCGCGAAAAACGATGAGCGCAAAGACCGCCATCATGGTGATCCAATTGCCCATGTTGCTGACCGACCCTGCCGCGCCCAGGATCAGCAGCGAGCGATTGTGAAGAATACTTGACACGTTCTCTGCCCCCAGCACGTTTTCAAATGATAAACACCTGCATGCGCTTGTCATTCGCGTCGATATCGACCGAGACGCCGCGCCGCTCTCTTAACTCGCGCTCTAGCGCGTCCAGCAGCGCGCCCGCGTCCGACCAATCGAAACGTGCGCCCTGGGGATTCATCTGGCGCGTGCCTGAGTACGGCGCAAAGCATTGCGCGATCCACAATCCCCCGCGAATCAGTCCGAATGGAAATGGGACGCCGAAGCGAATGGCGTGGCGACGCTGCCCGCTTTCCTTGATGTTGATGTACACCCAGTGCCCCGACGGCGCGTCCGCGGCGATCGCGACCACGAACGCGCCGAGTAAGACAATCGGCAAACCCAGGATGAACCACAGCACATTCGCGTTCACCGTTGCGATGATGATCCACGCGCCCGAGCCGACCAGCAAGATGCCCGCGACGAGCGGATAGACCCACAATGACCGTACCCACTGGGGCACGACGGTCCCATCGGACGGCGGCGCGTTCAAGCGCGCCGCGGCTTGGTCTGCGCTGATCTCGCCGCGCTCCAAGCGTTTCAAAATTCCCAGCGTGTCCGAATGGTCCATCGCAGACACCCCCCCCCTCACAACGCCAACGCCATCAGCGTCAGCGCGTTCTGCATCTGGAATCCGTTCTGTTCCAGCGCGTCGATCCATTCGCGATGCGCGCTCGTCGCCAACGCGCGAATCTCGCGCGCGGGAAAGCGTGCCAGTTCGCGCAGCGCGAACGCGACGAGATCGCCCTCAACGCGCCCGCGGAAATCCGGCTGCACCTCGACGGAGATGCGATGCGGCGTCGCGAACCGCTGCGCGCGCACGAGCAAGAGCGCCGCGAGCCGCCCCTCCATTTCCAGCACCCACCGCCGGGTCGCCTGTCCAATCAAGAAATCGCCGACCGCCTCCACCATCCGCTCATCCCAGGCGAGACTGAACTCGTTTCGCGCCGGCAACAGCCGGCGCGCGGTAGCCGGCGCCGCCGCGCGAACGAGTTCCGACACGGCGTAGCTGTCCGCGTCGCGCAACGGACGCAGTGCGACTGGGTGCCACAATCCTTGCGGCGCGATCCGCGACGATGCGCGCGCCCACTCGCCGCGCGTCTCAACCTGACGGAATCCGAGGTCTGTATACAACTGGATCGCGCCGGTATTGTTCGGACGGACGTTGAGCAGCGCGGTCTTGACGTTCAGCGCGCGCAAATGCTCGATCGATCTCTGCATCAGCGCGCGCGCGATGCCCTCTCGGCGATGAGCTGGGGCGACGGCGACATTCGTGATCATGTACCGATCGAGCCGTCCTTCGTCCGGCGTCAGCGTCACATTGCCGAGAATCTTGCCGTCTTCCACCCAGACAAAACCGGCCATTGTTTCCGGAGAACCGGGCGCGTAGCCCAGCGTCCACAACAGGATGCCCAGCTCGCGCAGCGGCGGCACATTCGAGAAGGGAAAGTTGTGATCGGGACGAAACGCTTCTTCCAGCAAGCGCGCCACCGCGCCCAAATCGCGCACCGGGTCGAATGGACGCGCGCCGCGAAACGTCGATTGTGATTGACTGGCTACGCGAGCAACCACGCCTGGCTCCTCTATTACTCGCCCTGCAGCAGCTTGACCGCGTCTTCCGCGGTGATCTTGCCGTGGGCGAGGTCGTCCAAAATCGATTTGCGTTTTTCCGGCGGCACGGCAATCACCGGAAAATCTTTCGGCTCGGCGCCCGGCTCGTAACCCATCGCGCGGATAATTTCGGTCAGCCGCGCGCGCACGGTCGAATACGGCATATCAAGTTCCTCGCCCACTTTGTAGGCATTGCCGCGATTCTTGATGAACGTCTCGACAAACTGAATCTGTTCAGAATCCAGCCGCGCCAATCGACCGACCGAAAACTGTCCGCCAATGTCGGTGCCACACGCGCGGCACTCGAGCCGCGTAACGATCATCTCTTCGCCACAAACCGGACATTTTCCAAAAACTGGATGCATTTTGATAATTCCTTATCTTCTTGCTTTAAATATTTTACAACAATATGCAATATTTGTCAAGTTACATAAAATTATTGATGCCAATGTCGATTTACAATAAAATACCTCTCGTAGGCGAGAGGTTTTGGAGTCAAAAGCGAAGGAGGCGCGCTAAATCGTTATGCTCGGCGATCGCTCCGCCAAGACGCATGATCGTCGCGGTATCGTAACCGGCTTGCAAAAGCGGAGCGACCACATCCGCTTGCAGGTCGGGCACGAATGCTCTCAGTATCTTACACGATGCGCGTGGCGCTATCGCGTACGCGCCGAGGCGCGCCGGCAGGACGATGGTCTGCCCCTGCTCTGCCGGAACGCGCGAGGCGAAATGCGCGCCGAAGAGAACCTCCGCCGCGCCATCGATGATCGAGAGAATCTGAAACTTGGCGCCCGTCGATAATCCATCCACTCGCCGATCCAACTCGGCGAGCGTCAGCGCAAAGTACCGGCACGCGACCAGGAATTGTTCGTCGAATCCCTCGCGATGCAAAACGACCGACGGAACCTTGGGCTGCTCGATGTGCTTGCCGGAAAAGACGCGCAACGATTGATCGACATGCAGTGCGCGTCCTTGCTCGTTGCGGTCCCAATCGTAGAATCGATACGTGAGGTCGGAATTTTCCTGAATCTCCGCGAGGACGATCCCTTTGCCGATGGCGTGGACAGTGCCCGCCGGGACGAACACAACATCGCCGCGCTGCACCGGCACGAACGCGAGCAGGTCGACTAGGTGCTTGGTCTGAAGCGCCGCGACCACCTCCGCCGGCTGCACATCGCGCTTGAAACCGAAAACAAGTCTTGCGCCCGGCTCGGCATCCAGAATGTACCACGCTTCAGTTTTGCCGAACGGCTGTCCTTCCATCGCGCGCGCCTGCTCGTCGTTGGGATGCACTTGCACCGACAAATCGTCGCGCGCGTCAATGAACTTGAAGAGCAATGGGAACCTTTTCGGTTGGCTCGCGGCTGATCCCAGGATCGCGTCCGCATCTTGATCGATCAGACTTTGCAGCGATTGCCCTTCACGCGCACCATTGGCGATGAGGCATCCTTCCCATGCTTCCCACGTCTCGCCGATCAACGCGTTTGCCGGCAGCGACTTGCCGAGCAGTCGTTCGAGATTCCGCCCCCCCCACACTTTTTCTTTCTGCACCGCTTGGAGACAGAGCGGATAGAGCGCGTCGTTAGTCATTCGCCTTCGCCTTCTCGTACTCCTCCCGCGTGATCAACGCGCCTTTATCGATCGTCCGCTCGATCACCCGGTGCTTGTCGTCGAAGCGCACCAGCGCGCGCATGAGCGTAAAGCATCGGCTGTCCATAATTTCCTTGTGCAGGATGTAGCCGCCGTTTTCATAATCGATGCTCGGCTCGTTGCGCAGATCGACGCGCACAGCGACCGGCATGCCGCAGCGCGCACAGCGGACGTAGAGCCACAGCACGTTCGCGTCACCACCCGATGGTGAAGCGAACATTGACTTGACGCGGTCGAAGATTCTCATCCTGGACTCCAGCGGATTTGTAATTGACACTTGTCAATTCGCAATCCGCAATTGCGGTACGATAAACAAAAACAACGCCGCGACATCGAGCGCGAGCAGCGCGGCGTACAGCAGCGCGAAAATGACGTGGTGATACTCGCGCGCCACTAGTTCGCGCAAGCCGATCACGCCGAACAGCGCGAGCGGAATGATCGCCGGAAAGAGATAGCGTCCCTGCAATTGAAAGAATTCGAAATTGTAACCGATGTAATCCACCATCGCTGCGCCCAGCATCGCCGCGAGCAAGCCCATGCCCCGTCTCTGCGGCGTGGTCAGCGAATCGCGACGACGCAGAATTCGCAAAACGTAAAACACGAATCCGAGCGCCGCGGCGCCGGAAAGCACCATCAGCACGACGTAAATGCGGTCGTTGACGAGCACGCCCATCCAACCGAACTGCGCCCAAAACGATTTGAACGTGACCGCAAAATAGTCGAACAGGATGTGGTTGAGACCGTACTGCCTGATCATCTCCGCGGTAGTCGGCTGCCCCGCGACGACGAAATTGTGCCGCGCGAGACCAAGAAAATCCGTCACGCCGTAGGTGAGCATGTTGCGGACGAACATCGGCGCGGAGATGAGCGCGGCGAGGGCGAATAGAAAAAGCAAAACGCGTAATTCGTCACTCGCCATTCGTAATTTTCTCCCCTGCGCCCCTGCTCCCCCGCTCCCCTGCGCTTTCGCGATTTCCGCGCCGACCAACAACAACGCACCTGGCACATAGGCGGTCGTCTTCGCCAGCAGCGCCGCGCCGAACAGCATGCCGCCGAAAATCACAAAGCGTCTGTCGCTCACCGCGTTCTTGGCACGCTTGACCGCAAGCCACAGGATGAGCGCGAGCACCAGCACCGCGGCGATGTCGTTACTGACCGACGCGCTGACCGCGAGGAACATCGGCACGCTCGCGCTCGCGCCGACCGTCGCGAGCGCGAGCCATGTATCGTCTGGAAATATTTCGCGCACGCTGGCGTACGCAACGAGCAGCACAAGCGCGCCGAGCGCGACGCCGAACAGCCGCAGCGCGAGCACTTGCGCGTCGATTCCGCCCCCGCGCGCGGCGAGGTAGATTGGCGTCGCCGCCAAATAATACAGCGGCGGCTGGTAGGATTCGTAACGGATCGCGTCGATCGACATCGACGCGGGGAATTTGGCGGCTTTGATCTGCTCCAAATAATCCTGATCATAGTCGCCCCTTTGCAGGACGGGCAGCGCGCCCGTCTCGCCGATCGCGCGGACGTAATTGAAATGCGCGGGCTCGTCCGGCGTCTGCCACTTGGGCGTGTAGATCGCGTACAGCGCGCCGAGGAGGGCGTAGACGAGAACGATTAGCGAGAGGATGAGACGATGCAAAAGACTACCTCGATTGATGATTATTCGTACAGCGACGCGTGGGGCGTGGCAGGAGCGCAGGGGCGCTGCGTCCCGACCCCGATGCGACCATCGCCAACAATCACCAAAACCCGTGAAAATGATTCGGCATCACGACAAAACGCGCGCGGATTGTTTGCATTCTACCCCATTTCGCGCAAAATCGATAACTCGACAACGCGCTTTACAGCACGCTCACCGGATCCACATCCACGCGCCATCCTACCGGCAGCGCGAGGTCTTCCAGCAGCGCGTGCGGCTCTGCGCCGCGCACGATCATCTGATACCGATACTCGCCGCGGACGCGGTGGAAGAATGCCGGCGCCGGACCAATCAGATCGATATTGGGCAAGCCGCGCTGCGCGATGCGCGTCGTCAGCGCGCCGTACAGCCGCGCCGATTCTTCCTGCGCGCGTTTTTCGCTGGCGTTCACGTACAGCAGTCGAATCAGCCGGCTGTACGGCGGATAATCCTGCGCGCGGCGAAACGCGCTCTCACGCTCGTAGAACGCGCGGTAATCGTGCTGCGACGCGGCGACAATCGCGTAATGCTCCGGATTGTACGTTTGCACGATGACTTTGCCGCCCAGAATGCTGCGCCCCGCACGCCCGGCAACCTGGGTCAGCAGTTGGAACGTGCGCTCGCCCGCGCGGAAATCCGGTAAGTTGAGCGATGTGTCCGCGCTGACGACGCCGACGAGCGTGACGAGCGGCAGGTCGAGTCCTTTGGCGATCATCTGCGTGCCGATCAAGATATCCGCCTGATGCTGCACGAACTTTTCGAGGATCGCTTCGTGCGCTTCCCTGCCGCGCGTCACGTCCCAGTCCCACCGCAGCGTGCGCGCCTTCGGAAACATCGCCTGAATTTCTTCGTCGATCTTCTGCGTGCCCGCGCCAAAGTAACGAATGCGCACGCTGCCGCAGTGCGGACATCTCGTCGGCACGCGGTCGCGGCGATTGCAGTGATGACAAACCAATTGATCGCCGACACCGTGGTACGTCATCGGATTGTCGCAGCGCTTGCATTTGAAGACGTTGCCGCAATCGCGGCAGAGGATGAACGTCGCCGTGCCGCGCCGATTGAGGAACAGGATCACTTGCTCGCGCGCGGCGAGCACGCGCGCCATCTCGCGCTGCAGCGCGCGCGAAAAGATCGACCGATTGCCGGCTTTCAGTTCCGCGCGCAAATCGACGATCTCGACCGGGGGAAGATCGAGATACCGGGCATCCGTATATTCTGAGCCGACTTGATGTACCGCCAATCGCGAATCGCCAATGGCGAATCGCGACATTTCGTCATTAATCACACCGCGATGCCCCATGATGCGCTTGGGCATTTCAAGCAGCACGAACTCGCCGCGCGCCGCGCGGTAGTACGTCTCCACATCCGGCGTCGCGCTGCCGAGGATCACCGTCGCGCCGACGCGCCGTGCGAGTTCTAGCGCGACCTCGCGCGCGTGATAGTGCGGCGCTGACTCTTGCTTGTACGCTGGCTCATGCTCTTCGTCGATCGCAATCAAACCCAGGCGCGGCAGCGGCGCGAAGAGCGCCGAGCGCGAACCGATCACCACGTCGACCAGTCCATCGCGGCAACGCCGCCAAGCATCGTAGCGTTCGCCCAGCGAGAGACGGGAATGGAATACCGCCATATGCTTAAAGCGCGCACCAAAGCGGCGGATCGTCTGCGGCGTCAGTGAAATCTCCGGCACGAGTATGATACCTTGCTTGCCCTGCGCGATGATTTCCGCCAGCGCGCGCATGTAGAGTTCCGTTTTGCCCGAACCGGTGACACCGTGAAGAAGGAAAGTGCACCGTGATGCGTGTTCCGTTTGATTTTCACGCATCACGCCACACGCATCACGAATTGCCCGCCACGCGGCTTCCTGCTCCGCCGTCAACCTCGGCGGCTCGACCACATCGAAGGTGCGTCCCGCGAGCGAATCGCGCCAGACTTCTTCCTCTTCCAACGCGACGACGCCCGCGGCTTCCAGTTTTTTCAAGTCGGCGAGCGTGCAATTCGTCGCGGCATACACCGCGCTGATCCAAACCGATTCTGGCTCGGCGCGCAGAAAATCTACGATTGCCGCGTACCGTTGCGTTTGCGCGTCGCGCAGTTTCAGCGCGGCGAGCGCGTCCGGCGAAACGAGCCGCACCGCTTTGATGCGCTTGGGTTTTGCGCGCGGCGGCGCGAGCAACGCGCGTTTGACGATGACGCCGCGCCGCGCGAGCGCGTCGACCGACGCGCGCAGCTCGCGCGGCACCGCATCGAGTTTCAGTTCGCCGTGCTCGAGCCATTCGACCAGCGCGGCTTGCTTGGGAGTGAGATTTTCGCGCGGCGCGTTCGGCGCGAGGAGCAGCCGCGTTTCGACCGGCTGCTCGACGCCGGGCGGCAGCATCAACTGGATCGCGTCGTTGAGCGAGCAGAGATACGTGCGCGCGATCCAACGCGCCAGATCAATGTGCGCGGCGGAAAGGCACGGGCGCGGGTCGATGATCTCGCCAATGTCTTTCGTCTGCTCGACCGGCGAGGTGTCGCTGAACGCGATCACGACGCCTTGCAGCCGCCGCGCGCCGAACGGCACCCAAACGAGTTGCCCGAGCGCGATTTGATCCGCGAGCCGCTCTGGGATCGAGTACGTGAACGCGCGCTCGCGCGCGGATTCCGCCGGCACGCGATCGAGGAAAACAGCGTCGCGCGTCGTGGGGATTCCGAGCGGTGTGTTGACGACGACCTGGGCGTATCGCATGATTTCACCGGAGATGAAAGACGGAGGGCGAAAGACCAACGAAGACGTTCGTCTCTCGTCCTCCGTCTTTCGTCAGGTTCATTGCGCTCGCCGTTTGGGTTTGTACACTGCCGCCGCCATGTATCCCACCACGTAATCCGCATGGTCGCGTTCACCGGTCACATCGCCGGAGTTGGTGCGGTACAGCACGCGCGCGCGGTCCGCGCCCAACTGCTTTGCCGCGAGCAGCGCGGTGACGATGGGCGCGTCGCCGCAGGCGCGGCACACGTGCGCTTGCCACAGATAGCGCACGAGGTCGGGGATGTTGTACGCGGCGATCAGCTCCTCGGTGCGCGCATCGAATCTTTTGACGGCTTGGTAATCCGAAAGATGCGAGAGATCGGACGAGGCGACGAACAGCACGCGCTGCGTCGCCGCGAGGTCGGCGAGGGCGTCCGCCAGCTGCTGGCACGGCGCGAGCGCCTCCTCGCCAACGATGTAGAACGGCAGCGACATCATGATCGGCACGAGTTTGAAATCACCGAGGGCACGCTGGAGAAAGGGCAATTGAATTTCCAGTGAGTGTTCTCTGTCTTGGGTAACCCGTGTGAGGGGCACCTGCGCGGCGAGCGCGTCGATGAATTTTCGATCGAGCTCCACCGGTCCGAGCGGGGTGGCATAGTACTGAGCCGCGCTGATGGCGTACGCGCCGAAATCGTCATAGTGGCTCGGTCCCATCAACACCACCGTATCGAATTGGCGCGGGGTCAGTTGACGATACGCGTACGCGGCGGTCTGCCCTGAATAGGCGTAGCCGGCGTGGGGAGAAATTAAAGCGATGAGTTCGTCATCAGTCGGAAAATAGTCTGCGTGCGCGAGAAAATCGTCAACCGTTTTCTGCAAGGCATCCCGCGATCCCGGATACCACGTGCCTGCAATCGGCGAAGGTCGAATCGCGCGCGGATCGATGGATTTCACGTTCATCCTGCACCTCTCCTCGCGGCGCCGCCGACCGGTTTATTTTTTGAACCGGTACGTGATGCGCCCGCGCGTCAGATCGTACGGCGAGAGCTCGACGGTCACGCGGTCGCCCAGCAGGATGCGAATATAGTACATCCGCATTTTGCCGGAAATGTGCGCGAGCACCGTGTGCCCGCTGTCGAGCTGGACGCGGAACATGGCGTTGGGGAGCGCTTCGACGACGGTCCCCTCCGCCTCGATCACATCTTTCTTCTTTTTCTCCTCGCGTTCCTGGGTCTGTCTAGGCATACAACCTCCGTTTAGGATTTTCTCTTTGGCGTCTCTTCCGTCTCAAAATTCTTGGCATCTTCATCGGTCACGAGGACTGGACGCGATTTGCCGCCGCCTTCGTCCGGACCTACGATGCCGCGCTCTTCCAATTGGTCCATCAAGCGCGCCGCGCGCGGATAGCCAATCCCCATCTTGCGCTGCAAAAATGAAATCGACGTCCGATCGAACTGGCGCACCAATTCGGTCGCCTGCTGAATCAGCGCTTCGTCGCCGTCTTCCTTGCCATTGCCGCCCATCGCTTTCCACGGCGGCTCTTGCACAATGTCGCGCATATCGGTGATCGCCTTCTCGCGCCAGAAATGCACGAGCCGCGCGAGTTCATCATCCGAGACAAAGCAGCCCTGCAGGCGCAGCAGTTTCGACGAATCGCTCGCCATGTACAGCATGTCACCGCGCCCCAGGAGTTTCTCCGCGCCCGGTGTATCGAGCACGACGCGCGAATCGACGCTGCTCGTGACGGCGAATGAGATGCGCGATGGAAAATTCGCCTTGATCAAGCCGGTGACGACGTCAACGGACGGACGCTGCGTGGCGATGACGAGGTGGATGCCGGTCGCGCGCGCCATCTGCGCGAGACGCGTCAACAATTTCTCGGTTTCATCCGGCGCGGCGAGCATCAGGTCAGCGAGTTCGTCGATCAAGACGACGATGTACGGCATCGTGTTATCGCCGTCCGATTCCTCCATCTTCTCATTGTACGCGTCGATGTTGCGGACTTTGTGCTTGGCAAACAACGTGAAACGATTGTCCATCTCGCGCACGACCCAGCGCAGGCACGCGACCACCTCGTCCGCGTTGACGACGACGGGACCGAGCAAGTGCGGAATGCCGTTGAAGTTGACCAGTTCGACGCGCTTGGGATCGACCATGATCAGCCGCAAATCGTCCGGCGAATTGTCGTACAGCAAACACGCGATGATCGAGTTGATGCAGACCGATTTGCCGGAGCCGGTCGCGCCGGCAATCAGGAGATGCGGCATCGTCCCCAGGTCGGCAGTCATCGGCGCGCCGGACACATCGCGCCCCAGCGCGATCTTCAGCGGCGACTTTTTCTTTTTGAACGCGTCGCTCTCCAGAATGCCGCGCAGCGCGACGACCGACACCGATTCGTTCGGCACCTCGATGCCGACGATCGGTCGCCCCGGTACCGGCGTTTCGATGCGAATGGGTGCGGCGGCGAGCGCGAGTTCCAAATCGTGCTGCAACGCGGCGATGCGGCTCACCGACACTTTGCGCTGGCGCACCACGCCATCGCTGCCGCGCCGCGCGACGAAACCGGGTTCCAAACCGAACTGCGTAATCGTGGGACCGGCGTTGATCTCGATCACCTTCGCCGGAATGCCAAAGTTCGCCAGCGTCTCTTCGATCACGCGCGCCTTGCGGTTCGCGTCCGTCTCGCCGTACTTGGCTTCGCTCGCGCGGTCGAATAGATCGAGCGGCGGCGTGGCGAGCGTGCGCCGGCGCGGGCGCCCGCGCGGCGTCAGCACGATCTGCGACGCCGCTGCCGCTGGCATTTTCATCGGCGGCTTGGTGCCAAAGACCGGACGCGCCCCCGCCGCAGGCGATGGTGGGGTCGCGCGCGGCGCGACCGCTGGCGCGCTGGGCGGAGCCGGCGCGGGCTTGTCGGCTTTGATCTTCGGTGCGAGGGGTGGGCGCGGCGCGGCGGGCGCGGGCTTGGCTTGCTCATCGCTGTGTTCCGCGAGCGCGCGGCTCCACGCGTACAAATGCGCGGTACTCAAGCCGAGCACGATCGGCAGCGTGACGAGCACGAGCAGAATCAAGACGATGATAGCCCAGGTGGTTCCGATCGCGGACGCGAACAGCGCGCTGATCGCCCACCCGATATAGCCGCCGCCACCGCCGCTTTCTGCAAGGACGCCCGCGTTTTTCGCGGGCGTGACCAAATGAACGAATGCCAGCAGAAGAGCGAACAGGATCTCGGCGGCAAAGATGCGACCCCAGACGATCTTGATCTGGTTCTGCTCGCCGCGCCGCAGGAACAACCAACTGACGCCGATCGCCGCGACCGGCAGCGCGAACGCGCCCCAGCCGAAGAGCGTCAAGAGCAGCGCGCCCCACGTATCGGTGATAACCCCGGGCGTCATCTTGAGCAAACTCAGCAACGTCAGCGCCGCCAACGCGAACAACACCAAACCAATGATCTCACGCTGGATCGCCGGCTTGAGGTTCAGCTCGATTTTCGGCAGCTGCCGCTTGGGTTCCTTTTGCTCTCTGGATCGTCTCGTTCCCATTTACGCTCATTGCCATGATCATACCGAGCGCCGAAGCATCTCACCGCCCGGCGACGAGACTCTTCGCTTCACCCGGCGTGACCATGACGTTACATTCCTGACTGCACCAAACTGTCCCAATAGCCCGGGTCCATCGGCGGAGGCGGCGGCATACTGCGTTGAACGCGCTGCGCCTTGTCCGCCGCGTTGGCTGTGGAACCGTTCAAGCGCAAACTCAGGCGCAGGCGCTGCTGATCCGGATCGATATCGATCACACGCACCTGCACCGCTTGCCCTTCCTTCACTGCATCGTGCGGATGTCCGGCGTGTGTTCCCCCAAATTCCGAAATGTGCACCAGTCCTTCCACGCCGTCCGCCACGCGCACAAACGCACCAAACGGAACGACACTCGTAATCACACCCTCGACCGTATTGCCCGGACGCAGTTTCTCTGCCGCGACCGCCCACGGGTTGCTCGTCAGCCGCTTGATGCTACACGCGATCCGTTTTTGCTCGCGGTTCACTTCCAGAATGTACACCTGAACTTGCTGACCGGGCGAGAGCACATCGCGCGGGTGTTTGACGTACTGCCACGACAATTCCGAAACGTGCACCAGCCCCTCGACGCCGCCGAGATCGACGAACGCGCCGAAATCGGTGACGTTGCGCACCACGCCGGGGCGCGTCTGCTGCGGCTCGATCGACGCGAGCAGTTGGTCCGCCGGCGAGACCGGCGGATTGACCACGCGCTCGGAAAGGATCAGCCGGTTACGCGATCGATCAAATTCGATGACTTTGAGCCGGAGCGTACTCCCCACACACCGCGCCAATTCCTGCATCCGCTGTTCTTCCGTCAGGTGCCGCGGCAACGCGGCTAGCTGCGACGAGGGCACAAAGCCGCGCGTGTCCCCCAGATCGACGAGCAAGCCGCCGCGGTTATAGCCGACCACGCGCAACTCCAGGATGCTCCCGTCCGCGTAACTCTTTTCCGCGAGTGCCCATCCCGCCGAAGAGGCGGGCGCGGCTTTCGATTCCACCGGCACATCGCCTTTACTGAACATCGCCTGCCAATACCCTTCGTCAGGGGGTTCTTCCCAGGGCTTGACCTCGGACATCCGGAACTCCTCCAGCCAGCGCTCCAAATAAAAAATCGGCTCTTCCACCCACGCCGAACCGCGCGCATGAGCGAGGGTGGAACAACCGAAAGCAACTCGACGATTATTTATCCCATCCTGCAGACAATCCATCCGCGCGCGACACGAGCGAACGTAAAATTATTATAAGCGCAATGGCGCGGATTTGTCAACCTGCCCTTTCGAATCGATTGCCCGACCTTTCGTTTCACACTCTCGTTGTTGACCGGCACTCGCTGAAAAAACAAGCGAGTGGAATCGATACCTCCACCCGCTTGATCGTCGGACCGATCCTGTGTCGCGCCCGATTAGGGAATGACCGTCACACTGCCGGTCATGTGCGCGCCGTGAATGCGGCAATAGTACGCGAACGTCCCCGTCGAGTTGAACGTGAACCGGAACGATTGACCGGGATTCAGCGTGCCGGAATCGAACACACCGGACGGCGCGCCGGGGGCGCCGCTCGTGACGGTATGCTGAATTCCACCGCTTTCGTTATTCGTCCAGACCACCGTCGTACCGACATGTACGGTGAGGGACGCTGGGTTGAATGCAATGTTCTGCATCGAGACTGCCACGGTTGCGCCGCCGCTCGGCATCGTCGCCGGCGGAGTCGGCGTGGCGCCCGGGGCTTGCGACGGCGTTGGGTAGGCGTACGCCGGCGGCATGGGGTAGCCGGACGCTGGCAGATAAGCCTTCGATGCCGCCCCCGGGATCGCCAAGCGCATGCCGGCGAAAATCAAATTCGGATTCGGGATATTGTTCGCGACCATCAGCGCGTAGACCGATGTGCCAAATCGGAGCGCGATTCCGGAGAGCGTATCGCCAAAACGAACGACGTACGTGTTCGCGTATGCACGCGGCGCGTAATTCGTGCGCGGGACGAGCAGTCGCATCCCGGCATAGATGAAATTGGGATTGTAGAGATGGTTGCTCTGCATCATGGCGTACAGCGAGACACCGTAGCGCTGCGCAATGCCGGCAAGCGTATCGCCGGACTGGACGATGTACACCGCGTATCCCGCGAATGGGCGCGCCGTGTAATTCCCGGCAGCGTACGGCGCGTAACCCGTCGGCATATACAACGATCGACCGACATACGGCGCGCGCGCCGCCAGCTCGTTCGCTGCGATGATCGACTGCACTGACACACCGAATCGCGCGGCGATCGATTCGAGCGTGTCGCCATACTGGACGACGTAGAGAAACCCGCCGGCGGGCGGACCGGCGGCGGGCGCGGCAGCCGGAAACGCGGCGGCGAAAACGAATGCAAACGCCGCGAACAGAACACGCGGCGTGGAAAACAGTTTGTGATTCATCGTGCCTTCCCTCCTCTGGCGTCAATCCTCGATCAGGATCGCACGCGCGGGACCTCCGTTGCCATTCCGTATTTTCAATGGCAGGCAGACGAGCGTATAGTTGCCGGGGGAAATGTCTTTCAGATCCAGTCCTTCGATGACAATGATGCCGGCGCCAAGCAGGATGCGATGCGTTCTCGGCTCGCTGACCCCAAACGATTCCGCGCTCAGATAATCGATGCCGACCAACCGGACGCCGCGATCGACCAGCCATTGAGCGGCATCCCACGCGAACGCGCAAAAGTCCCTCTGAAAGCCCGGGCGATCCCAAAGTTCGGAATTGCGTGTCTTGCATAATATACGCACGGCACGCTTGGGCAGTTTTGCGCGCGCCAAATCGTCCGCGGTAATTTCCTTTTCGATGTGGGTCAGATCAACAACGCGCGCGGGACCGTAGAGCACATTCAAATCGAGTTGATCGACCGTCTTGCCGCCGGGGACAAAATGCGCCGGCGGATCGAGATGCGTGCCAGTGTGATCGCCGAACGAAAGCCGCGAGACGTTCGCCGCGTCGCCCCGGGCAATCTGCAGGACCGGCTCGATGCGGACTGCCGGATCGCCGGGATACGTTGGCATCGTTGCGGAAATTGGAATCGAAATGTCGTGGATTTTCATCGTTCACCTCACGCCGATTATACCCGCGCGCGTCCGCGCTGACAATAGGCACACTTGGGAAGGTGCGACGCACCTTTGCGAAATGATTGACACGCTGCGCATTGTATGCTACAGTTTCGACCAATGAAAACTCTGACCATCGCCCTCGCTCAAATCGACCTTGCGCTCGGGAATCCTGCCAAGAACCTTGAGACGGCGCGCGTCAAGATCGCCCAGGCGCATGCGCGCGGCGCGGACATCGTCGTCTTGCCGGAGCTGTGGAGCACCGCGTACGATTTGGAGCGCGCCGCCGCGCACGCGTCCGCGCTGGACGCCGGGATGTTCGCCGCGCTCGCCGACGCCGCGCGCGAAAATCACATCGCAGTCGCCGGCTCGCTGTTGGAATCGCGCGACGGCAAGATCTACAACACCGCGACGTACGTCGACGCGCGCGGCCAGCGCGTGGGAATATACCGCAAGCTGCACCTCGTCCCGATGCTCGATGAAGACAAGTATCTCGCCGGCGGCGATGACGCCCCAGTCTTCGACGCGGAGTTCACGTTCGCGCTGGGTGTGTGCTACGATCTGCGCTTCCCGGAATTGTGGCGACACTATGCGCTCGCTGGCGCGCGCCTCGCGTTACTGCCCGCCGAGTGGCCCATTCAACGCATCGCGCATTGGCGCGCCCTGCTGCCCGCGCGCGCCATCGAAAATCAGATGTTCATGGTCGGCTGCAACCGCGTGGGCACGAGCAAAGATCAGACCTTCGGCGGACATTCGATGATCGTCAATCCGTGGGGTGAGCTTCTGATCGAGGGCGACGAACGCGAGGCGCTGCTAATCGCACAAATCGATCTTGACATGGTGGATGACGTGCGCCAGCGCGTGCCGGTGTTTCGGGATCGGCGGCAGGACGTCTATTCGCAATGGAGTAAAACGTAATCCGTAAAACGTATTTACGTTTCATGGCTTTCGATGCATAACTCAATTACCGACATCCCTGGCATCCTCATCGGTCACGACACGGACGCGGAGAACAAAACCGGCTGCACCGTCATCCTCTGCCCGCCCGACGGCGCGGTCGGCGGTGCGGACGTGCGCGGTCCCGCGCCCGCGACGCGCGAAACCGATTTGCTGCGCCCCGGACACCTGGTCGAGCGCGTGAATGCGGTGCTGCTGACCGGCGGCAGCGCGTTCGGACTGGACGCGGCAGCCGGCGTGATGCGCTTTCTCGAAGAAAAGCAGATCGGGTATGATACCGGCGTCGCGCGTGTGCCGATCGTGCCCGCCGCCGCGATCTTCGATCTCGCAGTTGGCAGCGCGGCGGTGCGACCCAACGCCGAGGCGGGCTATCGCGCGTGCGTCGCCGCGACGAGTGGCGCGGTGGCGGAAGGGCGTGTGGGCGCGGGTACCGGCGCGACCGTGGGACATTTGCTCGGACCCCAGTTCACGTCGCCGGGCGGACTGGGCACGGCGAGCCAGTCCATCGGCAAGAAGGTGATCGTCGCGGCGCTCGTTGTCGTGAACGCGCTTGGCGATGTCGTCGATCCGCGCACCGGCGAAATCCTCGCGGGCACGCGCAAGCCGGTGGTCGGCGGCTGGTTGGATTCGGCAAGCGCGATCAAGAGCGGGCTGGTAGGGGCGTTTTATGAATCGCCCCTACGCGCGCGGACGCACACGACGATTGGCGTTGTCGCGACGAACGCCGCGCTGACGAAGGAGCAGGCGAACCTCGTCGCGATGATGGCGCATGATGGTTTTGCGCGCGCGATCCGTCCCGCGCACACGCTGTACGACGGCGACGCGTTGTTCGTGCTGAGCGCGGGCAAGCAAGACGGTGATGTGACCGCAATCGGGCATGCGGCGGCAGAAGTCGTCGCGGAGGCGATTGTGCGCGCGGTGCGGTGAAGCTTCACCGCCAAGGTCGCAAAGAAAAAGGAAACGAGAAAACCTTTGCGTTCTCCCTGGCACTGGCGTTCCCGCCAGGGCAAGTGTTGCGCGCTTTGCGGTTAGACGGTCTCTACCAATAATTCGGAGCAAGTCCTTGTCTACTATTCTCCTCTTTGACATCGGCAACACGCACATCACGCTCGGCGCGTACCGCGGCGATGAACTCGTCTCGACCTGGCGCATCACCACGCGCGTCGATGGCACGGCGGACGAGTACGCCGTGCTGCTGCGCTCGCTCTTGCGGCAGAAAGGCGCGAACGGCATCACGTTCGACGGCTGTGCGATTGCGTCGTCCGTGCCGCCGCTCGTTTCGACGTTCGACGAATTATGCCAGCGTCATTTGCACCTCGAACCGGTCATCGTCGGTCCCGGCGTCAAGACCGGCTTGAACATCCGCACAGACTCGCCGCGCGAGGTGGGGGCAGACCGGATTTCAAACGCGGTCGCGGCGAAGAAATTGTACGGCGCGCCGGCCATCGTCATCGACTTTAGCACGACCGCGACGATTTTCGACGCGCTGAGCGCGGAGGGCGATTACATCGGCACGGCGATTGCGCCCGGCGTGACCACGTCCGCCGACGCGTTGTTCTCGCACGCCGCGCAATTGCCGCGCATCGAACTGGTCGCGCCCGCGTCGAAAAGCCCGATTGGCAAGAACACGGTCAGCGCGGTGCAAGCCGGCTTGATCTACGGCTACGTCGGCTTGGTCGAGGGGATGATCGCGCGGCAGAAGAAAGAGTTGGGCGCGCGGGCGCGCGTCATCGGCACCGGCGAGATGGTGCGCTTGATCGCCGCGGAGACCAAGGCGATTGAGGTGGTGGATGAGTGTTTGACGTTGAAGGGGTTGAAGATGATTTACGAGATGAATGTATGAAACCCTACCTCATCATTAACCCGATGTCCGCCCGGGGCAGAATGCAGCAGCGCTGGCGCGAAATCGAAGCGGCGCTGCGCGCGGAACATTTCGAATTCGACGCCGCGTTCACCGATCGCCGCGGGCACGCGAGCGAACTGGCGCGCGCGGCAGTCGATGCCGGGTACGATCTCATCGCCGCGGTCGGCGGCGACGGGACGCTGAACGAGGTCGTCAATGGAATGATCGCGGACGGCAAAGCGGTAAATCCCCACGCGCGGCTCGGTGTCATTTCCAGCGGCACCGGCTCCGATTTCGTGCGCACAGCCAATCTGCCGCGCGATAGGATCCTCGCCGCGCGGCATCTCGCGCGCGCCACATCGTTCTGTGCGATCGATATCGGCGAAATGACGTTTCGCGCGAATAGCAAGGAAACGCGTCGGTACTTTGCGAACGTCGCCGGGATGGGCTTTGATGCCGAGGTGATCGAGCGCACCGAGCGCGGCGGCAAACGCGGGGGCGGAACGCTCCCGTACTATTCCGCACTCATCGCCACCGTCTTCAATTATCAAAATAAAACCGTGTCGCTGCGCGTCGATGACCAGACGCTCGAAGGCGCTGTGAATTCGGTCGTCATCTGCAATGGGAAATTCTTCGGCGGCGGAATGATGGTGGGACCTCACGCGGCGCTGGACGACGGCAAGTTCGACGTGATTGTCATCGGCGATTTCGGCAGGCTCGAAGTGATCGTGAACACGCCACGCCTGTACAACGGAACGATCCTAACACATCCCAAAGTGAAAGAATATCGCGGCACGATGGTCTCCGTCGAATCCAAACAGCGGATGTTGATCGAAGCGGACGGCGAGTTGATCGGTGAAGGTCCGGCGACGTTTCGCCTGCTACCCGCCGCGCTGAAACTTTTGGTCTGACGGAAGAGGCGTACCAAAGCATCTCCCGCGAATCGCACGAATCTCGCGCCTAGAGACTGTTAGCGCAAATTCGCGAGATGCGGACAGTGTAGCATCGCTACCGAAACACTGCTCAATTTCACCGCAGAGGCGCGGAGGACGCGGAGAAAATCTTGAAAAGACTCGGCGCCCTCTGCGTCTCGGCGGTGAGTTAACAAAACGTCGGTGGGCTTGCTACAGTCTCGAGATTCGCGGGAAAAGCACTGTGATACAAACGCCATGACTCCCCGCATCATTCTCAAGCGCGGCAAAGAAAAACCGATCCTCGCGCGTCATCCCTGGATCTTCTCCGGCGCGATCGCGCGCGCGGAAAACGCCAGCGCCGGCGATACGGTCGATATCTACGATGCGGCGGAGCGCTGGCTCGCGCGTGGGTATTACAACGCGCGCTCGCAGATCGCCGTACGCGTGTGGACGTGGGACGACAAGCCGGTCGATCGTGCCTTTCTGCGCGCGCGGCTCGAACGCGCCATCGACGCGCGCGACGCGCTGATCGATCACACCGCGACCAACGCGTACCGGGTCGTCAACGCGGAGAGTGATTTCTTGCCGGGGTTGGTCGTCGATCGCTACGCGGATTTCATCGTGGCGCAGTTCTTGACGCTGGGAATTGATCGGCGTAAGGCAGAAATTGTAGAACTGATCGAGGAGTTGCTGCATCCGCGCGGCATCTATGAACGCAGCGATGTGGATGTGCGCGAGAAAGAGGGGCTCGCGCCCGCGGTCGGCATTTTGCGCGGTGCGGAACCGCCGGACGTCATTGAGGTTTGCGAAAACGGCTTGCGTTTCTGGGTCGATGTCCAGCGCGGGCACAAGACCGGCTTTTATCTGGACCAACGCGAAAATCGAAAACGTGCGGCGGAGTTTCTCCGCCTCTCGCCCCACGCCCCCGAAATCCTCAACGTCTTTTCCTACACCGGCGCGTTCGCGGTTTACGCGTGCGCGGCAAAGCCGGACGCGCGTGTCGTCAACCTCGATGCATCGCGCGACGCGCTGGGTCTCGCGCGCGAGAACATGCGGCTGAATGGCTGCGAGGCGCAAGGAGAATTCGCGGAAGGGGACGCGTTCCAGTTGCTGCGCCACTATCGTGACGAAGGCAGATCGTTCGACGCGATCATACTCGATCCGCCCAAGTTCGTGCATTCGCTGTCGCAGTTGCAATCGGGCTTGCGCGGCTACAAGGACATCAATTTGCTCGCGTTCAAACTGCTCAAGCCCGGCGGAACGCTCGCGACATTTTCGTGTTCGGGGCAAGTGAGCGCGGAATTATTCCAGAAGGTTGTCTTCGAGGCGGCGACTGACGCGCAGCGCGACGCGCAAATCGTTGCCAGACTATCGCAAGCGCCCGATCATCCCACCCTGCTCGCGTTCCCCGAATCGGAATACCTCAAGGGGCTGGTATGCCGCGTGCTATGACACAGCAGCGACCCGACGGGTCGCCGCTATCGTTTTCTCCTTTGCCAGCGCACCACCAAGATTCCAATCCCCACGATCTCGATTGCCGCGACGATCAATGCGACGCGCAAGGGTCGGAATGCCGATGCCGACAGCGCGACGGTGCGCACGGCGCACGGTTCCACGCGCGTCTCGTTCGAGCCGGCGCGATACGTGACGCTGCCTTGCGCCAGCGCGGCTTGCCAGCCGCTCTGCGCGTATTTCAGCAACGCGCGTTTCAATTGCGCTTCATCGTCACGCGAAGTGCCCGGCGCGCTGTCGAGCGGCGCGAGGTTCTTGGCTGCCGCGGCGCTCTCGGCGCCGAACGCGCTGCACGCGGCTGCCAGATCGACCTCTTCACGATAATCCGTCACGTGGGTGACGAGTCCGTCGGTTTCATTCCACGTGACATCGTGCGGCGATAACACCGCGCGCACGAGCGACCACTCGGCTCCCGGGGGCAGCACCTTCGCGAGCGCGGCGAGTTCATCGGTGAGTTCCGCGTGATCGGCAAACGAGATGGCAATGGCGAGCGACGCATCGTCGAACGAAACATGCGCGCCCGCGGCGATGAGGGCGGCTGCCGCGCCGCTCAGCGTGTTTTGCAGTTCCGCCGGCGATGCGGCGAACGGCGCGAGCGCGAAGGTCATCGTGCGCGAGGTGGATGACATGCTCACTTGTGCGCGGGTGACGTAGAACGGTGGTGGATCGAAGGACGCCATCAACGGGGCGCCGAGCGCGGCGAGCGCTTTAGCGCGCGCGGACACAGCATCGTTCTGATCGATCAGGTCGAGCGCCCACGCGATATTGAGGGCGCGGCGCTGCGCGGCAAGATGCTCCGGCGTGTACAGCGGACCCGCGCCGCCTGGCGCGAGCGACTGGGCTTGATCGTAGAATTTCGCCGCGTCCGCGAAGGCGCGGCGCGTCTGCGCGTCCAGCCCGAGATAGAACTCATCCTCCGCGAGCTGCTTGCGCGCGTTCGCGTCAGACGACGCGAGCGCTTGCCACTGCGCGGCGGCGAGCGCAACGTACGCCGGTTGACGTGGTCCCGTTGCTGGTCCGGCGCGCGATTCGTACAGCGCGGCAAGCGCCTGTCGCGCCGCGCGCTGGTTCGGATCGAGGCGCACCGCCGTCTCCAACTCCGCGACCGCTTGGGCGTAAAAGCTGTCGCTGCGCGGTGAATCGATTTGCGCGAACTGCCGCAGCAAGCCGCCGAGCGCGGCGTGCGCGTTCGCGTCGTTTGGACTTTGCTGGACGGCGCGGCGCTTGGAGTTCAAATCGTTCCACAAGGTCGGACGGATGATCGTGAGCGACGGATTGATCGGCGGCTCGTGATTTGTAAAGAGCCATGTCACGCTCGTGCCATTGAACGTCGGATTCGGCGGATCGGTGGCGACGATTTGATCGAGCGTCGTCATCGCCGGCAGATTCAGCGTGATCCGCGCGCTGCCGATGCTATTCTTCCAATCCGCGGCGGGCACGAGACCGTAGACAAAGCGCGGCAATGCGCTATCGCCCAGGTCTTGGGTGAAATCGAACCGCACGGTCTTTTTTTCATCGCCGGCAATCGAAAGCGTAAAGGTGTACCAGTCCACTGTCCGCACCACGCCGCCGATTTTCAAGTCCGCGCGGGATGGGTTGAGCGTTCTGATTCTCTGTCCATCGACGCTGACGCTGAAAGATCCCAGCCGCGTTGGATCGAACGCGTACGGATCACCCGCCCAGCTCGGAAAGCCGACCGGGACTTGCAAATCATTGAGTCGATCCGTGTTGTGAATCTTGAAGGTGGAATTGCCGGCGACGAAGGTATGCCCATTGGACTCGCTGATGTCCGCGTCGAGCGTCAGGGCGACCAGTTCGAGTGGTGTGTCGTGCTGTAATGGCGCGAGCGCGATGGGGACGATCACAGGCGCGGGCGATTGGGCGTGCGCGGTGGAGACCGAAAACCGCGCGAGCCCGGCGGCTGTCGCGAACGCGAGGATGAGCCCCAGCGCGGCGGGGGCGCGGAGCCATCGGAAAAGAATTTTCTCGGATCGGTCGGGTGGATGCTTCAAGTGTCCTCAAAAACAAAGAGGGCTGGCGACGCGCTCCAAACCCTCTTGGGTTTCTCTGGTCAGGTCTTCTAACGCGCCGCGTCCGCGAGCTTTAATTTCAGAGTGACGGTTGTCCCCTTGCCGCGTTTGGATTCGATCGTCAGTTTGGCGTTTGCGATTTCGGCGCGCTCTTTCATATTCAGCAAGCCCAGGTTGCCGCGCTGGGCGTACGCGTCTTCGACCTGCGCCACGTCAAAACCGCGACCGTCGTCTTTCACGGTGATGGTCAGGTCCTCATCGCTGGGCTGCAACTTGATCCACAGGTTCTTCGCGCGCGCGTGCTTTTGCACATTGCCCACAGCTTCCTGCACAATCGAAAAAATGGCGGCTTCCACCTTGGGCGGAAAACGTTGGTCGAACGAATGCGTATCGAGGTGAAACGCCAAGCCCTTGGTCTCGCTCTGACGCTCGACGTACGCGTGCAACGCGGCGGCGAGTCCATGCGTCTCCAGTGCAACGGGACGCAAGTCGAACAGCATATCGCGCACCTGGCGCAACGCGAGGTTCGACTGGCGCTCGAGGTCGGTCAGTTCAGCTTCCGTCCGCGCCGGCTCACGCACCATGACCTGACGGAGAAATCTCAAGCCCATGACGATCGACGCCAGAATCTGGGATGGACCGTCATGTAATTCGCGCGCCAGTTCGCGGCGCACCTGTTCTTCGACGGCGAGGATGCGGTCGCGCTCGGCGACAATTTGTTGGTACAGCCGCGCGTTCTCGATCGCGACCGCCGATTGAGCGGCAAACGCCATCAAGAGTTCCTGGTCGTCCGCGTTGAAACGTTCGCCGGATTTTTTGTTGATCACTTCGATGACGCCGATGGCGTTGCTCTTGTAGGCGAGCGGCGCGGCGACGAGCGAGGTGGTGCGAAAGCGCGTGCTCTCGTCAATCTTGGTCAAATGCCGTTCGTCCGCTTCGGCATCGTGAACAATGGTTGGCTTGCGCTGGAGGAAAACCCAACCGGCTAAGCCCTGATCGGCGCGGATGCGCTTTTTGAGCAAGCTTTTGCCGCCGCCGCCTTGCACGACCTCGAACACCAAATCGTTGGTCGCCGGGTCGTACAGCAGCAGCGAACCGGCGGTGGCTTGCATCACATCGATCGCAAAGGAGAGAATCAGCGCAAGCAACCGATCCAACCTGAGCTCGGAGGTCAGGGTGGTCGCCATTTCCTGCACCGCTTCCAATGCGGCGATCCGCTGCTCCAGATACGCGATTCGTGCTTCCTGGTCTTGGGCGGTCTTGCCGCGCGGTCGGTTTTCTGGTGTCATCAATCCTTCAGTAGGCGCGCAGCGACTTGCGCGGGCGCGGAGCAATCAGCTGCTTGATCGTGGAGATTTGAGCGCGCGTGGCTTCTTCCCCGCGCTGAATGAGTTCGTGCACTTTGTCGTAATCGAAGGTGCCATAACGCGCAATGTCCGGCTGAATCAAAACGTCGACCGGTCCCATGCGCGTCTTGATGATTTCGCTTTCCATGATTTCCATCGCGCCCATCAGGATGCCCATGACATTGGGCAGCTTGCCCTCGCGGCGGAGTTCGCGCCGATGGATGCGATCTTCCAGACTTGGAATCACGTTGCTCGCGAGGGTGATGCTGATGCCCTTGTCTGCGAGCAACTGGGTCGGCACGGGATTCACCGAACCGCCGTCGATCAAAAAGCGTCCGGAGACGTACGCGGGTTCCAGGACGCCGATGACGCTCATGCTCGCGCGGACGGCGTCCGCCACCGGCCCGCGATCGAACACGACCTCTTCGCCGGAAATCACATCGGTAGCCACAATATATAATGGGATGGACAAATCGTCAAAAGTCTTGTCAGACAGCCACTTGCGAAAATAATTCAAGACCATGTTGCCTTTGATCAGACCGGAGCGCGGCGGCACGCGGAAATCCCAATAACGAAAGCCCGAAAAAAAATTATACTGCCGCTGAATGTAGCGAGCAAATTCAGTCAGTTCCTCGATCGACCGTCCGGCGGCGAAGAGCGAGCCGAAGACCGCGCCGGCGCTCGTCGCCGCGATCATATCGATCGGAATGCCCTCTTCATGCAAAACCTTCAGCACGCCGATGTGAGCGATGCCGCGCGCGTTGCCGCTGGAAAGCGCCAGCCCCACCAGCCGCTGCGCGATGCGGCGCGCCAGGCGCTGGACCGCGGTATCGCTATCGGCAGTGCGCCAGAAGGTTTTGGAGGTCAGCTGTTTTGTCCACGACGGTTCCTCCGCGCCCAACAGAACCGTCACGTCGGCGAGCTCCATCGCTTTGCGCGTCAACGGCGTTTCGTACGGCGCGACGCTGAGGAGGACCCAGTAGAACTGTTCGACGAGATGGCTGAGTCGGGCGGGCAGATCCTCCGAACTGAGGATGTCTTGATCGCGCAACAACACCACACGGGCTTGGGCGAGCGCGGCGGGGCTGAGTGTCACGTTTGCCAATCCGCCGAGATCGTAGAGGCAGACATGTTCGCCGGTCACCTGCGCCAGATACCGCGCGAGCGTTGACGCCGCTGTCCCCATCACGGCGACGATGTTAAATTCTTCCTTCTTCTCCGGCTCGCGGTTGGTGTGCTCAAGCCGGCGCCCCATCTCACGGGTCATCATCATGGCGATGCTAGGGTGCTGGCTCAACAACGCTTCCAGTTCCTGCTTGTACAGCACGAGCAAGTCTGCATCGATTACCACGCGCGCGGTTGCCGAGCGTTTTTCGCCGAGGAGCAGCGCCATCTCGCCAAAGAAATTACCTGGACCCAGATAGCCGAATATCTTTTCGCGCCCATCCTTTTCGGAGAGGATCTTCACCTGACCACTTTCGATAATGTACATACAGTCGCCGGGTTCATCTTCCAAAAAGATGTTAGCGTTCTTGTGATAATGCTCGCGGCGGAGACGGCGCGAGATTGCGTCCAGCGCATCATCATCCAGGTCGCTGAAGAAGGGAATGTTCCGAAGGTCGCGTTTTCCTGGCATAGGCGAATTGAGTCTAGCGCGCAGGTGCGGCGGATGGGATTGCTTGACTGACGCGCTCAAGTTCCGTCCTGGCTCGTTGGTATTCCGCCTGCGCGCCCAGGCGTTCGAACGTGTGGGTTACCTGTTCCAGCGTCGCGCGCGCGTCCGGGAGTTGCCCCCGCGCGCGTTGGAGGAGCGCGCGTTGAAACTGGGTCTTGGCGATTTCGGATGGATTTTTGAGATCGTTCATGACGCGGAGCGCGCGCTGTATGTAATCATCCGCCGCTTCCAGGTCCCCCTGCTCGCGTGCGAGTTTGGCGAGCGTGCGCAGCGCCTTGCCCTCGATCAAGTGGCTGCCGATTTCCGACGCGCGCGTCGCCGCTTGCTGCGCGAGTTGCCTCGCGGGTTCGAATTGCTTTTGCCCCAGGTGAACTTCCGCGAGTAACCCTTCCGCCTCTGACCACAACTCTTGTGAACCGGTGCCCGTCGCAATGTCCAGACTGCGCATCAGGAGCGGATAGGCATCCGCGAACTCGTTCCGCAGGATGTTCACACTCGCCAGATTGATGAGCGCCTGGCAGATCAAATTCCGATTCTGAATTCTCTCGGCGATCTCCAACGCTTTTTGGCAGCACAGCGCCGCGCGCGCGTAATCGCCTTTCTCCAGGTACAGAAAACCGAGATTGCTGTTCAGGCGCGAGATACCGCTGATATCACCGATGCGCTGTTTGATTTCCAGTGCCTGATCGAAATGGCGCAGCGCGCGATCCCAGTCGCATTGTTCGCCGGCGATCGAGCCCAGACTGGTGTGCGACTGCGACATGCCGAACGTATCGCCGATCATCTCGCGCAACTGCAATCCCTTTTCGCCGTACGCGAGCGCGCGCTCCCAATCGCCCTTGCGCGTGAACAGCGCAACCAGCCCGGCATACGCCGACGCCATTTCGCTGTAGTGATCGGTTCCCTCGATCATTTGCAGACTGCGCATCCGCCACTGGTACGCTTCGTCGAACTCCCCGCGCCGGTAATACACCCAGCCGATGTCGTTCAGAATGCGCGCACGTTCTTCAGAGCGCGCCGCGCTCGGATCGCGCTCCAGCTCGGCGAGCGAAGCGTTGAGCCAGTGCAGTGCTTCGGCGTAATCGCTGCGGCGCTCGTACACGCGACCGATGCGGCGCATGATTTCCGCCACGCTCCGCGGCGGCATTCTGCCGGCGGTGCGCGCCAGCTCAAGCGCGGTGCGGAACGAGTTGATCGCGCCATCGTAATCCGCGACAAAACCCTGGACCGAGCCCAAGCCGTTGTACAGCTGAATGCGCTGCTCAAGCGGCGCGTTTGTCTTGAGCAGGAAATCGACCGCCTGCCGATAATAGCGTAATGCCTCGTCATTGGCAAATCGATCTGCGGCGTGCTGACCCGCCCGAATCAGGTACGGCAGCGCGCGGTCGATATCTTTGCTTTCGGCATAATGGAACGCGAGCTGTTCAACGTGCTCCTCGCTGCGGTCGCGGTAGAGCGTCTCGATTCCTTCTGCGATCTTGTGATGCAGGCGCTCGCGCCGTCGCAGGAGCAGCGAGTGATAGACCGTCTCCTGGATGAGGAGGTGGTGGAACCGGAATTCCATGTCGGCGCCGGCGGCAACGCGATGGATCAGTTCGCGCTCTTCGAGTTCACGCACCTCTTCGCCGAGCTCCGCCGCGCCATCGACGACCGCGTTCAGCAGCCGGTATGAGAAATCGCGTCCGATCACCGCCGCGCATTGGATCGCATGGCGCGCGCCCTCGCTCAGGTGATCGACGCGCGTCATGATCAAACCCTGGAGCGTGCGCGGGACTTCGAGCCCGGTGAGATCCGCGTCTGGATCGACTTGCCAACGGTCGTCGCGGCGGCAGATGATGCCGCGGTCGATCAACATCCGGATGATTTCTTCGAGATAGAACGGATTCCCTTCCGCGCGTTGGGGGATGAGCTGCTTGAGACTCTCGGGCAAATCGGAAATCGTCAGCAGCAAGTCGATGAGCGCGACACTATCGGCGTGCGACAGCGGCGCGAGCGGGATGTGCACGCTGTTCGCCGCGTACAACTCAGCGCCCAGCCGCTGAATCTGTGCCGCGCCTTGCCCTTCGCCCTGACGCGAGTTGCAGTAAATCAATAGCGGCGCATCCTCAACCGCGCTAAGGATGAACACCAAGAGATCGAGCGAAAGTTGATCGATCCAGTGAATATCTTCGAAGATGAGAACGAGCGGCTTTTCCTGCGCCTTGGCGACCAGCAGATCGCGGATCGCTAAAAAAGTTTGTTGTTGTAACTGCGGCGGTGCCAGGTGGCGCAGGCGCGCCGCCATCTCTTTTTCGAAAATCCGCAGCGAAAAGAGGTGCTCGAGATAAGGCAACACTTCCTTGAGCGACGATTCAGCCAAAAGTGCCTGCGCGGTTCGTTCGATCTTTTCGCGGACCGTTTCCTCCGGGTCGTCGTCGGCAATATCGAACAACGCCCTGAGCAGTTCGAGAAAGACGCCGTACGCCGGCTGACCGTACGAGAGACACGC
>Ga0272448_1001710_pt1 | contig 28919 bp, 27 predicted proteins | sample YNPCB0191_FD_202220 | JGI IMG/M metagenome (GOLD analysis project Ga0272448, IMG submission 202220) | Hot spring sediment microbial communities from Yellowstone National Park, WY, United States - YNP-CB-019-1 | ecosystem: Environmental > Aquatic > Thermal springs > Hot (42-90C) > Sediment...
TGGTACTTCTTGTCCTTCCAAGTCCCCTGGCCGCCGACGATGGCGTACTTGGGCGTCCTTTTGAAGACCCCGCTTCCCCTTAGCAGTAAGGCTTTGGCTGCTTCAACGGTGTTGTTGACGCTTATGCCATAGCCCAGGAACCCCAAGGCCAGGAGGGACCTCCAGTTCTTCAGGACGCTGATATGTTGCATCCTCATGGCAACGATATAGTAGACCCAGGCGGCCATCGTGCATAGCAGGATGGATGTCGCGAAGATGGTCCACAGAGAACCCCACCATGTTATTGACGACAGCCCCCCTTGCCCGATGGACCCTATCTGTTGGGCGGTCGGCAGCACCACCTTTATGGCGTCGACGTTTAGGATGGCGGCCGTGGCCGCCAGCAGGAACGACGCATACATCAATGGATGCACCGCGTAATATGTCAGATGCACCAGTGCCTCGAACTTCTGGCGAAGGGTTACAGTCTTGTCGGTCAATAGTTTCGGCAGCGTCTTCTTGGCCACCTGCAGGCTGCCCCTAGCCCACCGGGCCTGCTGCCTCTTGAAGCTGGCGACGGTCGGAGGTATCTCGCACGGCACGTCATCGTACACGTAAGCGATCCTGTAATGCAGCATCTGCATCCTGTAGCTGGCGTCCAAGTCCTCCGCCAGCGTATCAGCCTGCCAGCCTCCTGACTCACGAAGGGCCCTTGTCCTCAAGATCCCTGCGCTGCCGTTGAAGTTAAGGAAGAGCCCGCCCGCGCAGCGAGCCGCCTGCTCTATCATGAAATGGGCATCCATCCCTATCGAGATGGCCTTGGTCGTCCAGTTATAGTTCCTGTTAGTGTAGCTCCAACGGAACTGCACCACCCCTATCCGGTCGTCGGAAGCCGCATACGCCACGGCTCTGTCCAGGAAGTCCTTTCTTGGAAGGAAGTCGGAATCGAAGACCACGATGAAGTCCTCCGCCGTTTCTTTCAGTGCTTCATTCAGGGCTCCAGCCTTGAAGCCCGTCCTCACGCTCCTGTGTCTGATGTCCACGTTGAAGCCCGCCGACCTGTAGGATTCCGCCTCTCGCTGCAACACCGTCGTCGTTTCGTCATCGGAGTCATCTAGGACGGATATGCGGACCTTTTCCTTCCCGTACTCTCTCGCGGTCTTGACGCACGCTTCGAGCAGCCTTTCAGCCACGTACCTTTCGTTGAATATGGGCAGATGGATCGCCACTGTGGGCTTGGCACTGAACACGGCAGGAGGTGCCCTGTACTTGCGCGACAGCCTGATCATGTAGAAAATGTTGAAGCCATAGGCGAAGAAGAGCACCGTTATGCCGAGCGACATGAACAACAGCGCCGAATCGATCGTGCTCATCTGTCATAATCACTTAGAGGCTGAGCGAGGTCATCATCGTTCACGAACGTCGGCGCCACGACCAAGCCAAGCCTGAAGGTGCTCTCTTGGTCGTCCGAAGACCAATACGCCCTTGACCCCCATGATCGAACGCCCGAGCAAGAAAGCTGGCCTCGCCGTGTCCGTTTCGATCTCTCCCGATTTGACGATAGTTCCGCGCACGACCATCGACCTAGGTGGCGTCCACTTAAAGGTCTAGGCCGTAGAACGCGATTCTAGCCCCACTAGACAGAAGTGCTGCACTTCCATTTCGCGGCGGTCCACCACGCGCAGTACCGAAGCGGTGAAATAGTTGGCGCCAGATATCAATGTCGAATTGCTCCCAGGAATTCGTGGCCTTCTGACCAAGAGGTGGGCGCTCTTTGTGGCTCTGATCTTCGTGGCCGATTTGGCCCTCTTCATCGCTTCCTCGTTGTATCCCGTCCCTCCCTCCGACGTCGAGTCTGTGGTGAACCAGGCTAAGGGACTGGTAGAAGGCCTGTCCCAGGCCCCACTTCCCGTCAAAGTCCTCCTCATCTTCGCCAACAATGCCAGGATAGCCGTCGTCGAATTCGTTCCCGTCCTGGGCACGATCGTATTTGCTGTGAGCTCGTTCACGACGGGGCAGGTCTTGAGCGCCACAGCTGCCACCACGGGCATTCCATCTCCACTCCTGGTCTTCGCTGTCTTTTTTTCTCCTCATTCTTGGCTGGAGTTGCCAGCATACGCGTTAGCGGCGGCGCAGAGCTTGCTTCTGATTTACGCTGCAGCTACAAGAAGTTTCAAATTCGAGCTTCGGAGGACCGGCGTGGTCATGGCCATCGACATGGTCGTGCTCTTCTACGCGGCATTCCTGGAGTCGGTGACCATAGAACTGGGCCTTCTGGGGGTGCCCGTGGCGTGGGTGCTGCTCGTTCCTTTCTTGCTGGGCGGCTATTTGGCCTACAGGTCCGCTAGGGCCTAGAGACGTCGTTATAGTGGTCAATTCTGATTTCAAATACGAGCCTCTGGAATAGAAGAAGGCACGGAGCAAGGTAAGTCAAGATACGATGTCCGTTGAAGGGACCTAGCGCTCCGGGGTCTCCCTCGCAACGTCGATCGCTCCTCTCCTCAGAAGCATGGCCCTCTTCACCCTGACCATGGCGATCTCTTCAGCTATGGACCTCGGCGAACGGTTGGAGCCTATCACTTCTTGAATGACTATTTCCGTATTCTTGGAGATCTTATACTCTATTAGGTCGAAGGCCTCCTTTTCGTTGCCGCCCTTATACTCTACGTATGAGCCGATGACACCGCCAGCGTTGACCAGCAGGTCGGGCATGACCCAGACGCCCTTCTGCTGAAGGACTTCTTCCGCCGACCTCGTCGTAGGGATGTTGGCCGCCTCTACGACCATCCTGACTCCTGAAGCCAGCAGCCTGTGGACCGTCCGTTCGTTGATGACGTCGGAGGTGGCGGCTGGTATGAAGATGTCGGCGGGGACGTCGAAGACGCGTTCACGATCTTCTCCGACGAAGCTGGGCAAAGCGGCGAGCAGGCGCTCTCCTTTCACCTGCTTGAGCTCGTTCAGTATCTTGGGGACATCTAGGCCCCCGGGGTCCTGAATACAACCACTTGCGTCCGAAATGCCCACCACCTTGAAGCCCATATCATCAAGGAACTTCGCCGTAAAGGACCCGACGTTCCCGAAACCCTGAACGGCGACCCGGGCCTCCCTCGGGTCGAGGTTAAAGCGATGTAGCTTGGTGAAGAGCTTGACAGCCAAGTCGGTGGCGATAGCGACGCCGTACCCCGTGGTGCCGAGCTCATGAGGGATGCCGCCTATTTCCGAAGGCTTCCCCGTGCAAGCGCGCATATCTCCCACTTCGTGGGCGAAGACGGCCATCTCCAGCTCCGTGGTGCCCATATCTGTGGCTCCCACGTATTGATTAGGAATATATGGTTTGATGGCCCGCGCAAATGCCTTGATCCAGGCAGCCCTGTCCACCTTTATGGGGTCTCCTCTGATCCCCGCCTTAGCTCCGCCGAAGGGCAGGCCGGCGAGCGCCGTCTTCCAGGTCATTACTCGCGCCAGCCGGAAGACCTCTCTGGGCGTGACTGTGGGCGCGAACCTTATTCCCCCTTTGCCGGGCCCGCAGGCCGTGTTGTCGATGACCAAGACGCCCTGAGCTCCGGTATCGGGGTCGTATACCTGAACCACCTTCTCCGGCCCCCATTCGTCGGCCATGCTCCAGACATCGTAATCCTGCAGATGGTCTCTTGCTTCTCCAAGAGCCTGTTTGGGAACTTCCGACAAGTTCGATTCCCCTTCGAGAGCTGGCCGATAGGGTATAAAACGTCTTCTAACAAGAAGATAATCGCCGAAGGGACCGACGTCGACGAAAACCGATCCGGCCAATCCTTAACTAAACTAATGTGGTCCATACTGGCGGGCCAGGTGAATCGATCCATGTCCGACCTGCGAACGAACGTCGATGACCTTGCACTCACGCAGTGCGCCCTGCTGGGAGTTACAGGTGTCTCTCCGATGGCCGCCAGAGACATAATGGGAAGGATAAGGGCCTGCGACGTTGAAGGAGTGGCAGAGGCGATTAGGGGATCGAAAGAAATGGCGTCACAGCTGATTTCAAGGCACAGTCATGCAGATGCGGGCATCGCCGAGAGGAAGGTCCTGAGGACCGCCGACACGAGGAAGCTCAAGCACGAGCTCCTTTCGACCTTCTCCGAGGAAGCGACCTCAAACCTCGCCAAAAACTGCCTGCTCTTTCGGTCTGCCTCGCTTAACAGGGACATCATTCTGAATAGGCTTAAGCTCTGCGCAGCCGGAAAGGAGATCATAGAAGACCTCAATGGGACGGCAAGGCTGGCGGACCTCAAGGGGATCCTTTCCGGCCTGTCCCTTACGCCTCCCTCCGCGCTGGGCGGCGCATCGAAGCGCTCCGACACGATAGCTTTCTTCGCTTCGCGAAATAAAGTCGTGCAGGCCGTGGAGGAAATCATGTCCAAGTTCGCGGACGTTCGGTCCTTATCGTCCTTCTTCGGCGACGTGGACGTCGCTGCGCTGCGTGGGGTGATCGACGCCCTCCAACAGGTCGAAGGCTTGGGGATCCAAGATGCCACGGCAACGATCTCAGACGCAGAAGTCGTGATCAACGAGCAACTCAAGAAGGGAAACATGACCAGGGAAAGGGCCCTTGGGATACTTGAGGATCAGATCGCAGAGGTGGTATCGAGCCTGCGCATGAACTTGGAGGAAGAGGAGGAACTCAGAAGGGCGTCAATGGAAACGATCTCCCTTCCTTTCGAATTTGAAAGGGTCACGGTGATGAGGGTGATTGATTCCTGGAAGAAGAGGCAGGAGGAGGAGCTATCATCGAGGATCAGGGAGGTGGAGAGCGCTCTGACACGACACTTGGAGCTCGTCGAAAGAGTCACCGATAGGGTCGTCCTTCTGGACCAAGTTCTGGCGATCGCCAGCGTCATGGAGAAGTACGGCCTCACGCCCCCGTCCTTAGCGAGAGAGGGCATAGGTTTCATTAACGGAAGGAGCTTCCTTCTCGCGCAGGAGCAAGTCGAAGGCAGGATCAGGTCCGTGCAGCCCGTGAGCTACAGCTTGGGAAGGGTGGAGACGTTCAAGGTCGCCAGAGCTCGCAACGCTGTGATACTAACTGGAGCCAACAGCGGGGGAAAGACCACCCTCCTGACTACGCTCGCCACGGTCCACACACTCACTCTTCTGGGGCTGCCTGTCCCGTGCGAGAAGGCCGAAGTCACGCCCGTGCCCATATACCTTTTCAGAAAGAGGGCTACAAGGAGAATCGGCAGCCTCGAACAGGCGATGCGCTCGCTCATCCCCGTGTTCGCCGACAGGAAGAGGAAGCTCGTCCTGATCGACGAACTGGAGGCACTGACCGAGCCGGGCGCCGCGGGGAGGATCATAGCCGCCATGGTCAACAAGGCGGCCACGGGCAGCAGCTTCTTCCTGCTCGTGACTCATCTGGCAAACGAGATCCTTCCCAACGTGAAGTTCCCGGTACGTGTCGACGGGATCGAGGCGAGCGGACTTGATGAGAGGGGAGAACTCCTCGTTGACAGGCAGCCGAGGTTCGACCACGTCGGGTCGAGCACCCCCAAGCTCATAATCATGAAGCTCTCAAGGACGTCAAAGAAGAGAGGGGTAAAGGAGCTTTACGAGGAGATGCTGGCTTCGCTCGAGGGTGAATCCGGCAGGGGATTGCAAGCGCCCCTTGTCCTTCCGTGGATGACGGGAGGGAAGGACGCGGAGGCATCGTAAGCGGAGAAAGTGGCCTTCAGAGCCCTAAGGCGCCGAACGAAACGAAGATGGACGCGATAATCATGAAGCAGCCGGCGTCCTTCGATTTGAACTTGAGTTGAGAGTGAAGGTATTCGTTTGAAAGGCTGCGGGCAGCCTCAGTGATTTGCAGGATCGCATTGGTCCAACAAATATCTCCCTGCGGCGAGTTGATAATACACCCCAGCGTAGGACGTGATGTGAGCGGCATAGCGCAGTCAGGCGCGGAATTCGATAGGCTTCTACGAAAGGCAGCGGAGCTGAGGGGGCACCTGTGCATCGGCCTCCCCCTAGGCCTCAAGATGGCCTCCTTGGGGCTCAGGCTGCTCGACATGGAGGACGAAAAGAAGAGGGATAACCTTGTGGTCTTCGTTGAGAACGACAGGTGCGCCGTGGACGCCATTCAGGTGGCGACAGGGTGCAGCGCCGGAAGCAGGAGGCTCAAAGTCTTCGAATACGGAAAATCTGCAGCCTCGTTCGTAGATGGTGCTTCGAGGAAGGGCTTCAGAATTGTCACGAAGAAGGATTTCATGGCGAGGGCGGTCGAGCTCGCCGTCGAGGACGGGATCATCGCGGAGGATGAATCCGTGGACGAGGGCTCAAGCTTGGGAAGGCAGGTCATGATGAACGCCTTCTTGAAGATGGCGCCTGAGCAGCTCTTTGATGTCCAAGAGGTCACGGTGGAATCCGCTTCCACCTATCTTCCGGGTGGTGGGAGCGTTCGTGGCCGTTGTTGGAGCTGCGGAGAGGAGGTTATGGACGGAAGGGGAGTCGTGCAGCAAGGCAAGATGATGTGCAGAGCTTGCGCGTTCGGTGCCTACTACAGAACGACCGTCTGACCAAATGCGGAGCGCAGCGGCTTGCGGTTGGAAGCTTGCGCACAGAGATCCGCTGGTCCTCTTGAGCAGGGACTTGGTATCGAATGATAACGGGCCCGGAGGGATTTGGACCCTCGACCTCCAGCTCCGCAGGCTGACGCCCTAATCCATTCTAGCTTTCGTTACTAGGCTACGGGCCCATCCAAGCATCTCTTCCTCTCGGTTCAAATAGTTTGCCGTGACGGCGGGGCTTGAGCCGAAGGTCCCGAGTAATGTTTATATCACGATATATCGCGACCGCCCGCTATGCGCAAGAAGGTTCCGAAGGGGGCCTCCATTCCGGGGAAAGCCCTTTCGTTTCTCCTCCCGCCCACTCGTCAACTTAACGTTGCGGAAGTTAGTCGTGGACAGGCTCGTCTCAGTGACGGAGGAGAAAGTATCTGCTTGGCAATAGAAGTACGGCTTAAATAGGGGCGTCAAGCGACTTGGTTTCGATGGTTCCTTCTTCTCATTCTCATAAAGGGCGCTCGGGCGACGCGGCGGGTGAAATCATCCGTTCGAGGGCCGAGCTCATCAAGGTCCTACTGGAGGAGTTGCGCCCCGGTTGGATACTGCCCAAGGGCGTCAGGGTGGCCCAGTTCAAGGCCAGAATGCAGGAGCTGGGCAGGATATCGGTCCCCGAGGCCGAAAGGGATGTCCTCGGCCTGCAGAGAGGGGATATAGTTCAGGTCCTCCTTTGGAAGGCGAAGCCGGAGGTGGGCGACTAGGCTTGGCAGCCGTGAAGATGCCTGATGCCCCGGCTGTAGAAATGAAAAACGTGACGAAGATCTACGGCGGAGCTGTCCCCACGCCAGCTCTAAACGGGGTCAGTTTCAGGATCGACAGAGGGGAGTCTGTGGCAGTGGTGGGCCCTTCAGGCAGCGGGAAGTCCACGCTCCTCAACATGATCGGGGCCCTCGACAGGCCCACGGACGGCCAAGTCTTCATCGATGGCGTGGACATCGGAAGGCTGAACGACGACCAGCTGGCCAAGCTGCGTAACGAACATATCGGCTTTGTCTTTCAGAGTTACAACCTTATTCAAAGGATGAAGGCCGTCGAGAACGTGGAGCTTCCACTCATAATGAAGGGCATGGACCCCATCGGAAGGAGGAGGAAGGCCATCGAAGTGTGCGAAATGATAGGGATCAAGGGGTTGGCGATGAAGAAGCCCTATCAAGTGAGCGGCGGCGAGCAGCAGCGGATCGCCATCGCCAGGTCTCTCGTTACGGATCCGTCCATCATCTTGGCCGACGAGCCAACGGGGAACTTGGATTCGAAGAGCTCGAAGGCCGTGATAGGCGTGCTTAAGGAGATCAACGAGAAGAAGGGGAAGACGCTGATCATAGTGACACATAATATGGAAGTGGCGTATATGACGAAGCGCATAATTTACATCAGAGACGGGAAGGTGGAAAAGGAGGAGACGGTCATTTGAAGGCAAAGCTTGTCTCTCTGGCCGTTGTGCTTCTGCTTCTGATGCTCTCTGCCTCTGCGGTGCCCGTCTCTCCCACCTTCGCCGACCAGAAGATGGTCGTCACAAGCGTGATCTGGGGCTCGGGCGCAACCTCCTTGAACGCGAGGCCGGGTGACGTCAACGTACCGCTGGGCGTCGTCGTGCAGAACCTGCAGTCCGTCTCCCTGTCGGCCGTCCTCTATACTCTCTACCTCTCCTACCCCTTCACAAACTCTACGGGCGGCGACACAGCCCTGGCCTCCGTTCCGACCCAGCCCTCTGGCGCATCCGCGTCGCTCCAGTTCCTGCTGAGCATTGATGGAGGCGCTTCATCGGGCCTCTACCAGCTGAACATGACCGTGAGCTACTTTGGGGGTTCGTTCACCAGACAGACCCTCAACTTGACCGTCCCCGTCTATGTCTCGGACCCCGTGATGCTGGACCTTCTTGACGCCCAGTGGGGCTCTCCCGGCAGCGTGAGCAGCGTGGCGCCCAGCTTCGGCTCCTCCTTCTACTATGTTATGCTGCGTGACCCCCTGAGCTCGCCCCTTACCGCCGTCCAGGGCGCGATCAGCCTGCCTCAGGGCTTCACGAGCTCCACGGGAGGATCGGTCGCCTTGGCGAGCGTCGCCGCCCTGCAGCCAGGCGTCCCAACCCCTCTTCAGTTCACCATCGTGGTGGGCGACACCTTGCCCGGCTCCTACTCGGCCAACCTCTCCGTTTCATTTTACGATGCCACCAACTCTCTCCTAACCTATCGGACGACGGTCCCCCTCGTTGTGTCCAGTTCAGCGGCCTCCTTTAGCGTCTTGAGCACCACGTGGACGTCCGGTGTCTTGGCTGTCGACGCCCGCCCCGGCAGCAGCAGCCTGGCCTTCAACGTGCAATTCCAGAGCCTGCTCAACAGCACGGCCACCGGCCTGACGCTGAGCCTTGCCCTTGTCGATCCGTTCTTTGGCCCCAACGGCGCGTCGTACGCATACGCTTCCTACCCGGCGCTCTCCCCCGGGGCCACCGCCACTGCATCTTTCACCTTGTCCGTCTCGCCCTCAGCTTCGCCTGGCGTATACTCCATCCCACTGACGATCAGTTACGTCAAACCAACAATGGAAAGGGCATCTGCGACCGTTTACGTCCTGGCGTCTGTCAAGCCCATCGTCCAACTGGAGATGCTTGACTCGGGCTTCGGGTCGCCGGGAAATGCCGTCGGCGTCCAGCCCTATGAGGGGGCGTCCACCTTCTACCTGCTTGTCAGGAACCCGACGTCCACTTCCCTTTCCGGCTTGGTGGCCACCGTCGCCCTCCCCGACGGAATTACGGGCCCTTCAGGGTCGCCCTGGGCTTCGACGACTTTGCCCGTCCTCCAGGCAGGGCAGTCGGCCGTCCTGCAGTTCGCGGTCGACGTGGGACCCGCCTCCGTCGGACTGCTTCCCGCCACGGTTCGGTTCTCCTTCTTGGACGTCTCCAACTCCCCCTTGTCGTCTTCAGCGGCAGTCCTTATCAGGGTGATCGGCAAGGTCTCCCTGTCGCTCTCCCTGTCGGGTTCCGTGACGGTGGGCGCCAATTCCAGCGTCATTCTAAAGGTCTCCAACAGCGGCGCTGTGGACATATCGGGCGTGGACGTTACTCTCACTCCCACGACCCTGGTCCTCCTGGACAGGGCCAAGTTCCACATAGACAGCCTGCCCGTCGGGGCCAGCGCATCGGTCCCTCTGAGCCTCTACGCTTCCGCGCTCACTTCGCCCGGCCTCTATCCCCTGGCGGCGGCGCTGCAGTACAAGGACGCTTCGGGCGCCACCAACGTAGAGACTCGCACGCTGGGCGTCAACGTCCTCCCGTACGGCTCGCCGGTGACGGTGGGCATCGACGACTTCAGGGTCTACACTGCCCGTAGCAACTACAGGTCGATAGCGATCAGCAGCGACGGCGCCGACCTCTCCGACGTCCAGGTCTCCGCGTCGGTGCAAGCCCCTGGCAACGGCCTTTCTCTGGTCGGAGGGGCTGGCCCCTGGTTCATAGGAGACCTGCGCGCCGGCTCCACCTACAACTTGGCCCTGACGCTGCAGCCGTCGGCCAACTTCGTGGATCAGCTGGCGACCCTCACGCTCACCGTATCCTACGTTGGGCCCGACGGCGCGGCCCACTCAGAATCGAGGCAGGTGAACCTGCTGGTGAAGGGGATCCCCGAAATGGGCATCCAGTCCATCAAGACGGCACCCACGCCCGCCATAAACGGCACCAGAGTGACGCTGACTTGCACGCTCCTCAACACCGGCACATCCACCTCATACTACACGAACATCGTAGTCACATCCAGCGACCCCGCCCTAGCGGGCCTCTCCTACACCAGATACGTGGGCGACCTTTCGGTCGATACCCCCACCCCCTTCAGCATCCCCATCGACCTGCCTTCGACCCTGGCGGCGGGGACATACAGCTTCAACATGACCGTCCATTACCAGGACTCCTACGGCACACCTTCGTCCGTAACGCTGCCAGTGCAGATCCAGGTGGTGCAGGGGCAGGCGCCGCCAGCGTCTAGCGCCACCGTGGCGCGGGGCGGCCTGTTCGAATCGGCCGGCTGGATACTGCTGGCAGTCTTGGCGATAGCCGTCGTCCTGTACTTCGTTTTGCGCAGCAGGCGCCGGCCCAGGGTGGAGTAGAGCAAAGCAAAGCAGAGCAAAGCAGAAAAAGAGTAGAGAGACCAAATGAAGCTGGGCGACCTGGTGGAGCTGGCCTTCGGCGCCATGGGGGACCGCAAGGTCCGCGCCGTGCTAACGATCCTGGGCATAGTGATAGGGCCAGCGGCGATCGTGGGCCTGCTCTCCGTGACGAACGGCTTCAATGAATCGGTCACCGGGCAGCTGTCCAAGCTGGGCTCCACCACCGTGGCCGTCATCCCCGCGAGCGGGAGCAAAGTGACCCCCACCACAATAGAGACCATCCAGCAGATACCTGGCGTGAAGGCGGTCTACCCCTACTACCTGATACCTGCGGTCGTCAAGGGCACCTCAGAGAGCATCTCCATCATAGCCGTCGACCTCGATCAGGGCTTGAGGGACGCCGTGCCGGGCCTGGAGCTGCAGTCCGGGAACTGGCCCGAGCCGACGGACTACAGCAGCGGCGCAGTGGGGTGGACGATAGCCAACCCCACCGATACCAGCCTCCCAACTTTCAACGTCGACCAGGTCATAACGCTGACCATCAATAACCGCTTTACCAACTTCCGCAGCGTCGACAAGAGCTTCATCGTCAACGCAGTGGCGAAGGAGTTCGGCCCCAGCTTCTTCCTCAACCCCGACAGCTCCGTCCTCATTCCACTAGACTCGGGGCGCATCCTGACCAAGGGGGCGAGCTACACTGGCCTCTTGGTCATCGCCGACGGCATCTCCAGCGTCGATTCCATGCAGAGCGCCATGCAGGACTCCCTCGGGAAGGATTTCAACGTCTTCTCCGTGAAGTCCATTCTCAGGGTCGTCAATACGATTCTGGGCAACGTCACGTTCATCCTGCTCGCCGTCGCCTCGATCAGCGTCCTGGTGGCTTTCATCGGCATCATGACCACCATGTTCACCGCCGTCATCGAGCGGACCAGAGAGATAGGCCTCCTCAAAGCGCTTGGCTTCAATAACCGTAGCGTCCTGCTCATGTTCGTGGCCGAATCCACCCTGATAGGGGTAGTGGGAGGGCTCATCGGCGCAGCCACCGGCGTCGGCCTCGGCTACATAATGAGCGCCGTCTTTTCAGCGGTTTCGACTCAGAACGTGCAATCCGCTGGCGCCCTTTCAACTGCAGGAAGCAGCTCTGCGGCCACCGCCTTCTCGGGGATCAGCCCCGTCTTCACCCCCGAGCTGATCGTGGGAGCCATCGTTATGGCGGCAGCGGTGGGCGCCGTAGCGGGCCTCCTTCCCGCGTGGAGGGCCGCCAAGTTGACCCCCGTCGAGGCCCTCAGGTACGAATGAACCGATAGATGCGCCTGCTCCGCTCTGTTGAGCAGCTGCACTCACGAAATGAGCTATTCTGAAAAACGGAACGGCGTTCGGGAGACCGCTCGTAAAGGTTTTTAACGACGAAGGGCCCCTCTCGCCTGAAAGCTCATTTGGCCAAGGTCAGGGTCAGGCTCTTCTTCGATTTGGCGCCCAGCAAAGGCGAGAGCGACTTGGAGGTGGAAGCCGAAGATTTCAAGTCCGTTCTCTTGGCGCTTGCTGAGAAGCTGGGGAAGGGCTTCGGCGTTCCGCTCTTCGACGCCGATGGCGCCCCCAGGCCCTACGCCTTGGCCTACCACAACGGCAGGGCCTACGCCCTTGACGCGCTCCCCCCGCTGGCCTTCAAGGACGGAGATACCGTAGTCCTCGTGCCTCCCGTAGGAGGTGGTTAGTTGGTGACGCCCTCTTTCGACCTCTACGTCCCCACCGACCTGCGAGACGCCCTCAAGTTCCTTGAATCCAATGGCGGCCACACGGCGATACTCGCTAGGGGGACGGACCTCCTTCCACGCATCAGGCGGCGGCTGGCGTGGGCGCCCACCCTCCTCGACATCTCCGGCCTGGATGGCGACCTTCGGTACATCAAGCGTGACGACGGCATCGTTCGCCTTGGCGCCTTGACCACGGTTGCCGACCTGCTTGAGACGGATTTGCTGGGCATGAGGCTAGAGATGATCAGAAAGGCCGGTGAGCTCTTCGGCGACCCTCAGATACGCAACGTGGCCACCGTCGGAGGAAACGTCTGCTCCGCTTCTTCGTCGGAGGACCTTATACCCGTCTTCTTGGCGTTGGACGCCAAGGTCAAGCTCATCAGCAGCAGGGGCGAAAGGGTCCTGCCGCTCGAAGGCTTCATCATGGGGAAGAGGGAGACGGCGCGTAAGAACTTCGAGATCCTCTGTGAGGTCTTCTTCGAGGCCCCGAGGGGGAACTGCTGGTCCGGCTTCGAGAAGCTGGGCCGCCGAAACATCCTCATCGTGTCCCTTGTAAGCGAAGCCCTGTTGCTGACCTTGGAGGACGACCTGGAAACGATCAGAGGAGTGAAGGTGGCGCTCAACAGGGTCGCCGGCAAGGTGCCCGCCCGTGCGGCCAAGGCTGAGGCCTTCCTGTCGGGGAAGAAGCTCACACCAGAAGTGATAAGGGAGGCCCAAGACGTATTGGCTTCGGAGCTCGCCTTGAAGGGGGACTTCAGGGCTTCGGGCGAATACAGGGCCGAGCTGGCCAAGGTTTTCTTGAAACGCCTACTCCTCGGTTGCGCCAGCAGGATAAGGGGAGGGTGACGGCGCCTGTCCAAGCACTTTATCACTTTCAAGGTGAACGAAGCCGAGCAGAGCTTCTACGTCGATTCCAGCGACAGGCTCATCGACGTCCTTCGAGACAGGCTGGGGCTCAAGAGCGTCAAGGAGGGCTGCGGCACCGGCGACTGCGGCCTCTGCGCCGTCCTCCTCAACGGCCGCCTCGTCAACAGTTGCCTTGTGCTCGCCGCCCAGTGCAGGGGCGCATCAGTGACAACGCTGGAGGGCCTGCTCAACGACCCCCTCACCAGGAAACTTCAGAGCAAGTTCCTAGAACACAACGCCGCCCAGTGCGGCTTCTGCACCCCAGCGATGCTGGTGGCGGCCAAGGACATCCTGACCCACACGCCCCGGCCTTCAACGGGCCAGATACAGGCTGGCCTGAGCGGCGTCCTCTGTCGCTGCACAGGGTACTACCCCATCATTCAGGCGATCAAGGAGGTCTCCGAAGAGGAGAAGGAGAGGTCCTGACTTACATGACGGAACAGCTTTCGCAGTTCCTCAGTTCCCTGAAGGAGAAGGCCGAGAAGGGCCAGCTGTTGTACATAGGCCAGAACATAACGAGAGTGGACGGGCTTGAGAAGGTCATGGGGAAGCCCATCTACACCGCGGACCTGCTGGACAGGAATACCGTCTACGCCAAGCTCATCCGCTCCAAGGTGCCTCACGGCACAATTAAGGACATAGACGTCTCCCTGGCTAAGTCCGTCCCGCGCCTTCTCGACGTCATAACTTGGCGGGACATACCCGGCATCAACGAGTCGGCGAGCATCCTCCCCGACAGGGAGCTCTTCTGTTCCTCCGTGGTGAGGTCGACGGGCGACATCTTGGGGGCGGTCGTGGCCGAAACCTATGGCGCAGCAGTAGACGGGGTGGACGCAATAAAGGTCTCGTATGACCCCCTTCCCGCCGTCTTCGACCCCATCGAAGCGTTGAAGCCGGATTCAGTGAAGGTGCACCCCGGCGGCAACATCGCCAAGCAGATGAAGATCAGGAAGGGAGACGTCGACAGAGGCTTCGCCGCATCGAAGGTCATGATTGAGAATACATACAGGACCCAGTTCCAGGACGCCACTCCGATGGAGACGGAGATGGGCTTGGCTTTCCCCCGTGACGACGGTTCGGTCGTGGTCATCGGCTCCATGCAGAGCCCTCACAACACTCAGGCCGCCTTGGCCAAGATCCTCGACCTGCCCTTGAAGAGGGTCCGAGTCGTCCAGGCCTCCACCGGAGGCGCCTTCGGCCCCAAGTCGGACGAAACGCCCTACGATGTCTGCGGCGCCGCCGCGGTCGCTGCCCTCAAGCTTCGCCGTCCCGTCTTCTGCTCCTTGGACAGGGAGGAGTCAATGATCGTGCACACAAAAAGGCATCCCTTCGTCATACGCCACAGAACGGGCGCCACGGCCGAGGGCCAGCTGACGGCCGCCGAAGTGGAGATGGTCAGCGACGCCGGCGCCTACGCTTCGCTAGGGGTCTACGTCCTCGGGAGGGCAACCTTCCACAGCGTAGGCGCCTACGAAATCCCCAACGTCAAGGTGGACAGCTACCTGGTCTATACCAACAACACATACGCCGGCAGCCTCAGGGGCTTCGGCGGCCCCCAGGCCGCCTTCGCGATGGAGAGCCAGATGGAGGAGCTGGCCAGGAGGCTGGGCATGGACCCGCTAGAGTTCAGGATGAGGAACATGCTGGCGCCGGGCAGGCGCACCGCCACGGGCCACCTGATGGACGCAGGTTGCGGCCTGCCTCAGTGCGTAGAGGCGGTCGTCAAGTCCAGCTCCTACTGGCACAAGAGGGAGCTCTACAGGAACCAGACGGGCCCGGTCAGGAGAGGCTTGGGGATGGCCTTTCTCATTCACGGCAACAGCTTGGGCCCCGAGGGCAACGACTACGCCGTCGTCCAGATCGAAATTGGGAGGGACGGCAAGGTCTCCCTCGGCACGGGCCTCACGGAGTACGGCACGGGGGCCGTCAGCGGGATCATCCAGGTGGCCGCAAGCGTCCTTGGGGTCCCTGTCGGCGACTTCGTCCTCGAAAGGCCCGACACAATCAAACATGGGGAGTCGGGGCCCACCGTCGCTTCCAGGACGGTGGTGATAGGGGGAAACGCCGCCAAGCTGGCGGCGGCCAAGCTCAGGAAGAGGCTGGACCTAGTGGCGGCCGACCTCCTCAAGGTCGACAAGAGGGACGTCCTCATCGTCGACGGCGTGGCCTACGACCGCCACAACTCCGCCTCCAACGTCCCTTGGAGCCGCCTAGTCGAAGAGGCCTACAGACGTGGCGTCAAAATGGCCGAAGAAGGATACTTCATGGCACCGCCCTCCCCCTGGGACGCGGAGACTGGCCAGGGCACCCCCTATCTTCAGTACACCTGGGGCGCCCTGATCTGCGAAGTCCAAGTGGATGTCGAAACTGGGCGATACGACGTCACCGACGTCCACGCGGCATACGACGTGGGGAGGGCGGTGAACCCCGCAGGTGTAATGGGCCAGATTTACGGCGGGACGGTGCAGGGCCTGGGATACGCAACGATGGAGGAGCTGGTGCACAAAGATGGCGAAGTAGTCAACCCGAGCCTGGGAGACTATTACATACCCACCAGCATGGACATCCCGAAGAACTTCAAGGCCTACATCGTGGAGGTGCCAGGCACGCTGGGACCCTTCGGGGCCAAAGTCATCGCCGAGCCCCCCATAGTCCTTCCGGCCCCCGCTGTGAGGAACGCCGTCTTGGACGCCACCGGCGTGAGCGTTAACGATCTCCCTGTGACTTCGGAGAAGGTCCTGATGGGGCTGAAGAGGAAACCGCCGGAGTAAGGGTAAGCCCTGTCTGCTTCCTAAGCCAGTTCGCCCTGGCCTGCACCAGAGCTACCTTCTCCGCGCTTCTGTAGACCGCCAGGGTAGCCAGAACAGACAGGATGGCTTGGGTCACGTTGAAGACGACCGTCACGAAAGTGACCAGAATGGCGCCCGCTAGGACGCCGCTCACGCGCAGCCCGACGGCGGCCAGGGCCTTCGTGGCGAAGGTCAGATAGAGGTCGGGGGAGATGATGTAGTACAGCAGGAAGGTGGGGGGAACCATGAGGAGTGCCCTGATCACCGTCGAAGAAAGGAGGAGGGTGACGAGCGAACGGCGCGGAGAGGGCTTCGATGGGAGCAGGAGGGTTCCGACGTAGAGTCCCAGCATGGTGGCGAAGACGGCCATGAACTTCATGGTGGGGCCTATAACGGGGTCGAAGCTGCTGTGAATGTTCAGCGCCATCCAGTGGATCGTGGTCACGGCCATCCCACCGGCGGGGCCCATCAGGAAGAAGGCCAGCAGGTCGGGGATCTCCGCCGCATCGTACTGAAGGAAGGGCATCAGGGGGAAGGGAAACTCCACTCTCATGAGGCTCAGGACGGCCGCCAGAGCGGCCAAGCTCACCACCAGGGCTATCCTGAACGTGTCGGGCCTCTCCTTTTGATCCATCGGCGTGACGCCAGAGCGTTACTAGTTTCGCCATAGTAATTTAAGTTTTTCTAAGCTCCTTTATGACCTTTGAATCATAATAGCTTGTCGGCGGCATCAAAGAGTGCCTGCAGATGGGCCTTATCTAGCACGTAGGGGACCCTCGACCTTCCCACCTCGTATATGTTCACCAGCTTCGCTTCTCTCAGGTTCTCTATGTGGCGGTAAGTCACCGCGTAGTCCAGCTTCAGCGCACGCGCCACTCCCTTGATGTGGACGGGCTTGTCTGTCTTAAGCAGCATGAAGAGTATCCTCAGCCGGGCGTCGCTGGAGAGGGACTGAAAGAGCTTGGCACGGGACTCGATTGCGTCCTCTTGCATAAAATTAGTATCTGTCGGTCATTTATTTATGTCTTCCAACGGTAGCACCGTCGGTCGTTATATATACAGACGAGGCTCCCTCCTAGGAGGGCCTTGTGACCGCCAGCATACTTCCCGAGGACATGATGGAGCTCAACGGCATATCGCCCGACTTGAACTTCACAAGGGCCAAGCAGAGCAGCCTCTGCCTCCTCTGCCGTTCAGCCAAGCTCCTCTGTGGCAAACCCTCCTGCCCCATCCTGATCAAAGCTCGGGTCTTCACCAGGATACGCGAAAGGATCGATTCCCCTGAAATAGTGGGATCCTCCCCCCCTTCGGCGTTCGTGGGCCGTTTCGGCTACCCCAAAGTGAGCTTCGGCCCCATGGTCCCGCCCGTCGAGGGGGATACCTCCATCTATGACACGCCTGAACGCTGGATGAACTTCACCTTCGAGAAGGTGATAGAGTACCGCTCCCTCCTCATAAGGGGAAACCAGAGGCTTCACGTCCAAGAGGCGAGGGACCCCCACGGGTTGCTGGAGAAGCTCCAGGTCTCCATGCTCTCCTCGAAGCCGGTCTCCTCCGAGCTGGTCCTGAACAAGGCCCCATACCCCGTCCTTACAGTCAACGAAGAGGCTCCACCCTTCGGGCCCTCTGCTTTGCTCCTCAAGTACGACTTTCAGCCTTCGTCGGGAGACCGCCGCCTGGAAAGGGCCTACTACGACACGGACCTGAAGGCGGCGGAGGCCGTAGTGAGGCTATATGAGGACGGGCTCCCAGTCAGCAGGATCCAGAAGGCATTCTCCGTGGGAATGTTCGGCATGGAGAAGAACAGGAAGATGGTCCCCACCAGGTGGAGCATAACCGCCGTCGACAGCAACCTCTCCCTCAAGCTCCTTCAGGATGTGAAGGGCTACCCGACGTTGGACCAATATATGGTCTTCGAGTACAACCACCTGAACAACCGCTACATCGTGATGCTCATACCCGCCTCCTACAGCTTCGAGTGGATAGAGGCTTGGTTCCCGAACACCGTTTGGAACGTCGGCGGCTCGTCTCCCGAACTTATGGGAGACTACGAGCCCTTCAGGGGCCGCACGACTTACGCCGCGCCCGGGGGCTGCTATTACTCTGTGCGCCTCGCAACGGCCGAATACCTCGCCTGCCGTCGTCGCCAGGCCACGGTCCTAGCTTTGAGGGAAATATACCCAGGCTACCTGATCCCCCTGGGCGTCTGGACAGTGCGTGAGGCCATAAGGGCCGCCATGAACGCTCGCCCCGTCGTCTTCGACGACTTTGAAGCCGCCTTCCGCCACGTCCTTTCAAGGTTCCAAATCGGAAGGGCGTACTGGGTCCACGCCAGCACCATAATCAAGCAGATGCTGCATCAGAGGAAGATAACGGACTACGGCTGACCTTTCTCTTAAGCCGGTCTATCTCTTCTCTTCGATGCGAGATTCAAGAGCTCCCTGAGGAGGCCCTCCTTCCACAAGAGGACGGCGGTGATGACGAAGGCAGCGGCCAGAAGCACCCCCTCACCATATGATAAACCGAAACGCTTACCAACGCTTATAGGTTCGGCAACTACGGATAGACCACGCATATATCTTGATCAGAAAGTGGCACGTCCTCGGGGCTTCCGTCGCCGTAATAGCCGTAGTGGGCCTGCTATACCCCTACTGGGTCTCCCCGGGCAGCGTCAGGGGCGGCCCCGTCCGCGTTCTCTACGCAGGCTCGCTCATCAACACTTTCGAACAGGGATTGGCCCCAGCCTTCGAGAACGAAGGCTATTCTTTCGAGGGGGAGGGACACGGCTCTGTGCAGAACGCCCTGTTCATCGTCAACGGGCAGCGCTTCCCGGACGTCTACGTAAGCGCTGGCGTGGAGCCCATGGATGCGTTGCTGGCCGCCCAGCCGCCGAAGGCCACTTGGTACGTGGCCTTCTCTTCCGACGAGCTCGTCATAGGCTACAGCAACAGGAGCCGCTTCTTCGACCAATTCGAGGCCGCCCGTCAGGGGCTCCTGCCCTGGTACCAAGTCCTCTCCGACCCGGCGGTGAAGTTCCTGCGCACCGACCCCCAGCAGGACCCCAAAGGTTACTACACCATCATCATGGCTCGCCTTGCCGACCGCTACTACGGCAACGCGAGCATCAGCCAGGCGATCCTCAGGGGGGACCGCAACCCAGACCAGCTTCGCCCCGAAGAAGTGCTGAGGACCTTGCTTGAGACGGGCGAATGCGACGCCATCCCGCTGTACAAACACGAAGCTGTGGAGAGAGACATACCATACATTTCGCTCCCTCCTCAGGTCAACCTCGGAAGCCCCGACTTCGCCGACACATACAGGAGCGTCAGTTACACTCTGGCCAACAACGTTACGGTTTACGGTGAGCCCATCGTGTTCACCGTCACCATCCCCTCGACGGCAACCAACGTCGATGGCGCCGTCGCCTTCGTCCGCCTCTTGCTCTCCGAGCAGGGGCAGGGCATCCTGAGAGCTTATGGATTCGGGTCGGCGAAGTTCACGGTGGGCGGCCGAGCCGCCGACGTCCCCGAAGGCTTAAAGCCATACGTGGGAGGCTAACTAAAAGAAGGGGGTCGAGCTCTTCCTTGTTTAAGGGATACATGGCGGCGCTCGCCGCCGTCCTGTTAGCCTTCGTGTCGCTCCCCATACTGGGGGTCCTCTCCAGCCTGGGCTCACCTGACTTCTTGATGGTCCTGTTTAGGCCCGAGCTCTCGTCGGCCCTGGCGCTCAGCCTGGAGACTGCCACCGCCTCCGCAGCCGCGTGCGCGGCGACGGGCATCCCCTTGGGCTACCTCATATCCCGCTCGAAGTCCAAGGCTACGGAGGTGGCGAGGATTCTCGTCACCATACCGCTGGCCCTGCCGCCCCTCATAGGTGGCGCCCTCCTCCTCAACGTCTACGGTTCGGCGTCGCCCATCGGCTCCGCCGCCAGGGGCCTTGGCCTGGCCCTCACTCAGTCCCCGCTGGGGATTGTCCTGGCTCAGGTCTTCGTCGCTTCGCCCTTCGTGGTCCTCACTTCCGCCGCCGTGTTCGAACGGATCGACAGGAACTACGAATACGCTTCACGGATGCTGGGCAGGGGCCGAGGAGAAACGTTCCTCAGGGTCACTCTGCCGATGGCCAAGAACGGCATAGCGGCGGGCCTCGTCCTTGCGTGGGTCAGGGCCCTGGGCGAATTCGGTGCCACCGTGATGATGGCTTACAACCCCAAGACCGTGTCCATCCAGCTCTGGGAGGACAACGCCATCGGAGGCCTCAACCTCGCCCTGCCGGGCGTCCTCCTCGTCATGGTAGTTTCTTTCGTCTCTTTGGCCTTCTGGATGTGGATTTCGGGCACGGGAAGGGAGAGGACGGGATGGGGCGTGTGATTTGCTGGTAGTCCAGGGCTTGAGAAAGCGAATCGGCAAGTTCCAGCTCGGTCCCGTTGATTTTCAAGTGGGCAACGAAGTCATGGTCATCCTGGGGGAGAACGGAGCGGGCAAGACGACCCTGCTCAACCTGATCGCCGGCATCCTCGAGCCCGACGCAGGCTCCATCCTCCAAGACGGTCGAAGGCTTGACGGCGTCCCGATCGAGAGGAGGAAGGCGGGGTTCATCTTTCAGAGGCCTTACCTCTTCCCTCACATGAGCGTGCGGGGCAACGTGACCTACGGGCTCCGCGGCAGCCCCGAGTCGGTCTGGTCTTCCGAGGTGAGGGACGTCGTCTCTCTGCTGGACATGGGTGGCCTCCTTGACAGGGAAGTCGGCGGCCTGAGCGGTGGGGAACAGCAGAAGGTGGCACTCGCTAGGACCCTCGTCACTTCCCCCCAGCTGCTCCTGCTCGACGAGCCCCTTACAAGCCTGGACTTCAGGACGCGCCGCCGCCTGAAAGCTGAGCTGAAGGACGTCTTCAGAGCCTTCGGCGGCCCCGTCATATACGTCACTCACGAACCCGAAGAGGCCGTCGCCCTGGGCGACAGGGTGTTGCTGCTGGAAGACGGCAAGGTGATAGTGGAGGGAGGCAGAAGCGAGCTTGAGGCGCTGGTGCAGGAAAGGTACAGCGATTGATTGGATCGGCTTCAGGCCGTTTCCTGTCCCCCGGCGCGAAGCGATTTCAGCTTATCACTACGGAGCCGTCGTCCTTTATCTTCAGCTTCACCATCGCGGTCAGGTGGTGCCCCCTTATGCGGCCCTTGCACTTCGACCTCAAGGCGGCTAGGAGGCCATCGGCGCTCATCGCCAGCTTGATGCCCAGGACGTCTGCCCTCACTAGGGCCGAAGAGACGGCCTCAAATACGCTCGTCCCCGAAGGCAGGAGCATCTCTTTGCCCGCTGCCAGGTCCTGAAGGGCCACGATGGTCGCCTTGGCGGCCCTGATCTTGGACCTGGCCCTCCTCTCGATGATGCAGACGTTCTCCCTGGTGGTGTGAAGCTTCTTGGCCACTTCGGCCTGCGTCATTCCTGCTGCCCTCATCTTCACCACTTCCCACTGCCGTGGCGTCAATGCCGTCCCCTCGTACTTGGCCTTCTTGGGCAATTCGACCATGCCTATGGCCTCTCATGACATAAGTCTTGCTGCTCTGGGTTCGGGCTGGCTGTTGCTGAAGGCTGGCTGTCTTGTCAGCAACATATTTATATTCAAAAGCCCCTTTGAACGACGGCGTTGCCCGATGCGAGCATCCTTTTCCTCCGCCGCAGCATTGTAGCGTAGCGCCAGCTTTCGGGTGTTCCCCCTTTGCAGCACAGGATAGCCGTATTAGAAAGAGACTCGTGTAACTTCAAGAAGTGCGGGCACGAATGCCAGAGGTTCTGCCCGCCCCAGCTCATGGGAGAGAAGGTCATCGAGTTCACTGACCCCCAGGGCTACCCAGTCATCGATGAAGTCCTCTGCATAGGCTGCGGCATCTGCGTCAAGAAATGCCCCTTCAACGCCATCGACATAGTCAACATCGCTTCCGAAATAGGCCAAGAGAAGGTGCACCAGTACGGGGTCAACGCCTTCCGCCTCTATCGGCTCCCCATCCCCCGAGCGGGGAGCGTCACTGGGCTGGTGGGCAAGAACGGCGTGGGGAAGACGACTTCGGTGAACATCCTTTCGGGGAGCCTGCAGCCCAACCTGGGGCGCCTCGAATCCCCCCCTTCTTGGGAGGAGATCCTGGACGCCTACCAGGGGACGGAGCTGCGCCCTCATCTTGAGAAGATATTTCAGGGTACCGTCAGAGCTTCGGTCAAGCCCCAGGCCATCTACCTCATACCCAAGGCCTGGAGGCAGCCCATCGGTGAGCTGGTGGATAAGTATGACGAGACGGGAAGGGGCAGAGGCCTGATGGCGCAGCTGGACCTCGCCGGCGACTCCGACAAGCTTCCCGAAGAACTGAGCGGGGGGGAGCTTCAGAGGCTGGCGGTCGTGGTCGCCGCCGAACGAGACGCTGACATCTACTTTTTCGATGAGCCCAGCAGCTACAACGATGTCTACCAGCGCCTCCGGGTTTCCCGAGTCATCAGGGGCCTGGCGGAGCAGGGCAAGAGCGTCCTCCTAGTCGAGCACGACCTCACCTTCCTCGACTACTCCTGTGACTTCGTGCACATAATCTACGGCGACCCTGGCGTCTACGGAATCGTTTCTGGTCCCATGACCACCTCCGAAGGCATGAACTCCCTCCTGGACGGCATGATACCCGGCGAGAACGTTCGCTTCCGCGATTCCCCCGTCGTCTTCGACGTCTTCTCACCCGTCGGGGACACCGTCGAATCTCCCGTCCTCCTCGAATACTCCGACCTGAAGAAGTCCTATCCGCCTTACGTCCTCCACGCCGAGGGGGGTATCGTAAGGCGGGGCCACGTCGTGGGCGTGCTGGGCGCCAACGCCCTGGGCAAGACCACTTTCCTCAGGATGCTGGCCTCCGACCTGGAGCCGGACGAAGGCAAGGCCCTCACCAAGGCGAAGATAGCTTACAAGCCTCAGTACCTGTCGAGCGACTTTTCGGGGACCGTGCAGGACCTGCTTAACGCCTCTGTGGGCGACAGGTGGAGCGGCGGCCAGGACCTGTCCCAGCTCATCAAGCCGCTCAGGGTGGACAAGCTGCTTGAAAAGCAGGTCTCGAGCCTCAGCGGCGGCGAGCTTCAGAAGACGGCGGTGGCCGTCACTCTACTGAAGGAGGCCGACATATACGCCCTAGACGAGCCCTCGGCCTTCACCGACATCGAGGACAGGATCGCCACGGCCAAGGCCATCCAGAGGTACGTGAAGTCCATGGACAAGTCCGCCGTCGTCATAGATCACGACATCATGCTCATCGATATCATCTCCGATAGCCTGATCATCTTCACGGGAAAGCCTGGCCTGGAGGGCCACGCCAGCCAACCCATGCCCAAGGAGAAGGGCATGAACGCCTTCCTCAGCGACGTAGCCATCACCTACCGCAGGGACGCCGTCACAGGGAGGCCACGGGTCAACAAGCCCGGCAGCCGTCTCGACAGGGAACAGAAGGAAAGGGGCGAATACTACTACATAGCGAGGAAGGCCAGAGAGGAAGAGAAATGAAATGACCAAGCTGCTGCGTCGCCTCCTCGAGGGGACCCTTTCCCCCGGCGAAATCGAACAGGTGGCGGGGGGCTTCGATGTCATCGGCGACTTGGCCGTCGTCAAGCTGCCTGAGGAGTTCCCTTCAGAGAAGAAGGAGGTCGTGGCGCGGGCCCTCTTGGCCAACATCAAGAACCTCAGAGGTGTCTGGAACCAAGTGGGCCCCGTCGAGGGCGACTACAGGATCCGCCGCCTCGAGTTCCTAGCGGGCGAGGCCCGCTCCACCACGATGTACGCCGAACACGGCTGCCGCTTCATGGTGGATATCTCAAAGATGTACTTCTCCCCACGCCTCTCCACGGAGAGGGCCAGGGTGGCCGACTTGGTGGGTGAAAAGGAGGACGTTTTCAACATGTTTGCGGGGGTGGGGACCTTCTCCATCGTCATAGCCAAGAAGAGGAAGGACGTCGTCGTCTACAGCAGCGAAATAAACAGGGACGCGTACGACTACATGGTTCAGAACGTGGCCCTCAACAAAGTGCGGGGGAGGGTGGCTCCCCTCTTGGGCGACTGCGCCGAGCATTACAAGCGCCTGAGGGGAGGGGTGGACAGGGTCATCATGCCCCTTCCGGAGAAGGCCAAGGAATACCTGCGCTACGCCGTCGAGGTCTGCCGCCCGGGTGCCGTCATTCACTATTACTCCCACGTGGCTTCGGCCGACCCGCAGCCTCACAGGCTGGCGTGGGAGGAAATAGAGGACAAGTTCCCGAAGCTCTCACTCATCGGGGGGAAGGTCGTGCGAGAAGTGGGCCCCCACGTCAACCAAGTTGTGCTCGACATCAGGTACGAGGGCTGAAGGCCTTTCTGCAGGCAGAAGCCAGCAGGCCCGCCACACGTACTGGCTCGGGGTACTTGCCCTGAAGGGTGAAGGAATCCAAGATCGATTTCAATTCCTCTTCAGTCAATCCGAGGGCCCTCACGTACACCTTCTTTCCAGTCTTCAGAGTTACACCAGTCCTTCTGCCAAGCTTCCTGTACTTGGCCACCTTCCTCCTGTACCTGTCTGGAAAGTGCTTCTTTATGGCCTCCTCAAGGCCCTTCGACTCCCTGTAGGTCAGGCAGACCAGGGGAACCCCCGCCTTTTCGTGGACTTCGTCCAAGTCCACCATGTTGTAGTAGCTGATTACGGCCCCTGAAAGCATGATCGCATTGATGTCGTTCCGGTCGAAGGACAGCGCCAGCTCCAGGATCCTCTCCGTCGCGTCGTCGCCCCCCACCGTCGCCTTGGCGAAGGAGAAACCGTCGACCACGAGGTCCTTCCTCATAACCACGCCAGCTATGGTGCTCTCCTTGTCGACGTCCGGGTCGAAGGACTCCGCTATGCCCAGGATCCTTATGCCCCTCTTGAAGGGATGTATCCTCCTCAACCTCAGCCCTGGTTTCCTTTGAGAGGCTCAGCGCCTATAGGCTTTTTGTCGCCCGACAATTCCACGGGGGCGTGCGTGAAGTACTGGCGCACATAGAAGGCGGCCCCCAGGGCCCTAGTCGTCGCGGCCGTCGTCAGAGGCTCGCCGGAGAGCTTCAGGGCTTCGTCCAGCAGCTCCAGCTCCCCCAGAGCCAGCTGCCTTAGCCCCGCCCGAACCATCCTTTCCCCCAGCTCCCTGAGCGAGGCGTGCTCCGAGCCGACGCCCATCTTGCCGGCGCCATCCACCAAGAGCTTTTCAGCTGCGGCGTAGGCCGACTTGACGCATTCCTGCAGCGCCCCCTTTCTGATCATCTCTTCGCAGTAAAGGAGCCGGGAGTCCACCTCGGAGTCGTTCACCTGTACAAAGTATCCGGCCTCCGGCGTCACCATCTTCGGCCTGGCCGGAATCCCCTGCCCCCTGGACTTGCCCGCGCTGTAGAAGGAATGGGTGACGCTCACAACCAGGGCGATGGCCACGGCTACCACGGTCCATTCCATAAGAAGCGTCCACTGGATGGCCATCGTTGTCGTGGTATAAGGCGCCCATGATTAATGCCTTTCCTCACGATTTCTCCCCATCCGGCGGAAACGCTTTAAGCAGGGTTGGCGCAAGGCGGGGCGAGGCAGTGATGCTTCAGAGTTAATGGGAAAGCCGTTCGATGACCGCAAAGGCATTTGTCTGAGCCTCAATCCTTCCATCCCGTGCAGCGAAATTCTGAAGGGCGATTTCAGCCTGCGAAAGAAGGCGAAGGCTAACGCGGCGCTCGTCTGTCCATGACCGCCACCGCGTCGTGCATATGTATGGATTCCTCGCTCCTCGCCTCGATGTAGAAGGCCTGAGGGAACCGGCGGGCAGCGTCCCTCACTACGTCCTCCACGAACTTCGGGTTCTGCTGGGACTCGATCACCCTCGTTGCTTCGTCCGCCCTCTTCATCATGGCGGTCGTCTCCGCGCTGAAGCACGCCAGCATCTTCACCACCTGTTCCTCGATGTCGACGAAAGAACGTGAATTCATGGCCACAACAAGCCAGGCCCTCTGCATGTGGCCCACGCCAGCCATCTTCTTGCTGCACGGGCAGGCGGTGATGCCGGGTGCCCTGAAGATGTAGGTGAAGGCGTTCCTCTGTAGCCTGATCTCCACCGAGGCGAATACGTCCTTGAATGGGTAGCTGAACCGCGCCGCTGCCACCGCTCCCTTCTGAGTGCGGTTCACGTCTCTGACGATGCCCCTCAGGGCCTCCTCGACGTGGGGCGCGTCCGTGTTGCTCTGGGCCGCGTTGACGAGCCTGCTCATGTGCACGCCTCTGGTGTCGTGCGTAAGGGTAGTGACGGAGAGCTCGGCCGGGAGCACGTAGCGCCCCACCCTCATCATGAGCCTGAGCCCAGCTATCCCAGCCCTCACGTTCACGGCGCTATGCTCGCTCTGCGCGTCGGCCTCCAAATTCAGTTCCATGTCCAATTGCACCTATCCCATCTCATACCACAGTCAGAGGGTCCTCCACCCCCACGGCGCGAAAGGCCCGGCTTCTGGCCTGACATCCGTAGCAGACGCCGCAGGGCCGGCGGCCGTTGTTATAGCAGCTCCACGTGGCTTTTAAGGGCACACCGAGCTTCAACGCCTCCCTGAGCACTTCCTCCTTCGTCATGCCGTTGAAGGGCGCTAGGACCTTGACCTGCCTCCCGCTCTGGCTGCTTTTTAACCCTAGCCGCAAAAGCTCGTCGAAGACATCGAAGAAAGGTCCCGTGGCATCGGGAAACCTCTCAGCGTCGCCCAAGTTATGCCCCGTCACGATCGTATCGGCCCCCAGCGTCTCGGCGTAGGCAGCGGCCATCCCAAGAAAGACGATGTTCCTGGCGGGCACGTACGCCCTTGAGATGCCCCTCTCTTCGTCCACTATCTTGCTTCTGCTGGAGGACGGCGAACCCCTGAGGCGCTTGTAGAATTCCACCTTCTCCACGAAATGGCGAACTCCTGCGCTCCTCGCGATCGCCTTGGCGCCCCGGAGCTCAGGAGACTGCTCCCTTTCGTAATCGAAGGTAAGGGCATAGGTCTTCCATCCCTGGCCCTTCGCCCAATAAAGGGCGGCGGCGGAGTCGATCCCTCCCGAGAGAAGGACGATTGCCTTCAACCACGCACCACTCTGAACGACGCGGCCCCCTTGTTCACTCCTTCGAAGAAGAAGAGCTTCACGGCTTCCACGTCAGGCGGCAGTGCCTCGAGCAACCTGTCGGCGACGAAGTCGGCTATATTCTCGCTTGTAGCTTCGGCGTCCAACACGACCATTTGGTTCGGCGGCAGTTTGAGGTCGAAGGCGCCGTTCGGCCCTTCGAACCTGACGCGCGCCACCTTGTCGGAGGACTCGACTACGTACTTCTTCCCCACGATGAACTTGTGGTCCACCAGCTTCAGCGTTTCCTTGACCTTGGCCTTCGCGTCGCCGAAGTCGAGGATCATTCCGTTTCGCCCCACCCTCCCGAAGAGCTCCACGGAAACTCGGCTGCTGTGGCCGTGTAAGACGGAGCACGTCTTCGAATATGGCAGGGCGTGCCCATAGTCAAAGTGAAGGGAATCGTCTTCGATGAAAAGGGACGTCTTGGGCTCGAAACCCGGCACCAGCCTCTTCTTCTTCCCCGACTTGACCTTCTCTAGGTCGCCCGTGGCCGTGCCGTAGATGGCCCCCGGCGTCTCAAGGTACACGAACCCGTCCCCCTGCACCATTCTGGCCTCCACGCCTTCTGCTACCAGGCTCTCCATGAATGACTTCATATAGTCCTTCGCTCCGCTCCTCACCCTCTCAGAAATCGCGGCAGGGCTTGGATCGGCCATGACAATCAGGCCCGACTAAACCATCTAGCATAGCTGTCGAAGCTGGACTTATTTAAGTTGAAGCGGAGTTCACGAGGGCGGCTAAAGTGAGCTGGGCCAGGCTCGGCTATATTCCCCCATCCACCAAGAGGACTTGGCCCGTGATGAACGAAGCTCTGTCGGAGGCCAGAAAGAGCACGGACTCGGCCACCTCTAGCGCCGTGCCGATGCGCTTCAGAAAGGCCTCATCGGCCATCTTTGCCCTCTCCTTCGGCCCGTACCAGGCTATGCTCCCCGCTTCTATGTTGCCCGGAGCCACCGCGTTCACCCGGATCTTCGGTCCGAGCATCATCGCCAAGCTCTTGGTCAATCCTATGACGGCCGCCTTGGCCGCCGTGTAAGGCAGCCCCTCAGAGTGGCCGGTCACGCCCGCCGCCGAGGAGAAGTTGACTATGCTTCCCCCCTCCTTCATGTGCTTGGCGCCTTCCCTGCAGCAGAAGAACGTTCCCAGCAGGTCCACCCTGATCACCTCCAGCCACTTCCCTTCGTCCAGCTCGTCCATCGTTGCGAACCACGTCTCCCTGCTGGAGTGTCCTGCGACGTTGATGAGCGAGTCCAGGGGGCCGTGCCGCCCATCCACCTCTTCGAAGAACCTCTCCACCGCCTCTTCGTTTCGAACGTCCAGCTCCTTCGCTTCGATGCTGTAACCTTCCGTCTTCGACCTATCGACGACGGCCAAGGCCCGCTCTCTCCCCCTGTTATACGTGGCAATGACCGATGCGCCTTCCTTTGCCGCGGCGAACGCCACTTCGCTTCCTATTTCGCCGCTGGCCCCCGTAACGACGACGACCTTGCCCTGAAGCAACCCCGTCATTCCAGATCAGATTTGCTTCCTCTTCTTTTGCGCTTTTAAAGATTCGAGAAGCTCCGGTATGGCCTTCAGCGTAGTGATGACGTAATCGGGCCCTGCTGCCAGGAGCGTCTCCTTCGATGCGGAACCTCTCGGTATGCCTACCGATACGACCCCCGCGGCCCTCGC
>Ga0272448_1001711_pt1 | contig 28908 bp, 20 predicted proteins | sample YNPCB0191_FD_202220 | JGI IMG/M metagenome (GOLD analysis project Ga0272448, IMG submission 202220) | Hot spring sediment microbial communities from Yellowstone National Park, WY, United States - YNP-CB-019-1 | ecosystem: Environmental > Aquatic > Thermal springs > Hot (42-90C) > Sediment...
GGACCTGTTCGAGAATGCGATCCGGAATGAAACCCGACACGGCAGCGCCTCTCATCGCCGGCTTTTGTCGCTGTCCGGAGTCGGTTCTTGCCGGCGTTGAATCGGCCCCAGAAACCACGGTTTGTCCACAGGCGGCTTGTCAGCGACAGTGTCCAACGCTGGAAACCAATGCACCACGCGGCTGCCCACATGGGATTCGCGAGCGACCTGTGTATGCCAGAACGGACTGCGCATCAACGTCAAGACGATGCAGAGCCAAACCGCCAGCACCGCCATGAACACCATTCCCAGCAGCGGTCCGCCGATGTTGTCCGCGATGGCCGGCAGCGGATGCTCCAATGCGCGAAGCTGAATCGAATGGCCAACGAAACGGCACGGCAGATACACCAGCAGCCCGAGCAGTAGAAACGCCTGCAAATGGGCGGAGTCGCTTTCCAGCCCAAACACCTGGTGCAGCCAATCGCCCACGGTCGGATACAACAGGAGCGCGACAAAACACATCAGCAACCACGTCACAATCCATACCGCCGACCGCACCACGCCCGCCCGCAGGCCGCTGTAGATTCCCGTCAGCACCAGCGCGATCACGGCGTAATCAAACCAGTTCAACGACCGTGCCCACTCCGCTACAGCCATGAAGTTGCTCATGGCCTCCTTATAGCAGATCACGCTCCCGATTTCATGCAATTTGTCGGAATCATTATTGCGTTGCCCGCGCTGCGCCGCAACGGTATCCTGCCATGCATCATGGAACCGATTCATGAATTGATGAAGCCGCGCCTGGAAAAGCGCCTGAAGCTGATGGAGCTGGGTATTGACCCCTACGGAGGCCGTTTTGAAGTCGGCGACTCGGTGGCCGACGTTCGCAGCCATCCGCAGCCGGACCGCGAAGTCCGGCTAGCCGGACGAATCACGGCGCACCGCGACATGGGCAAAAGTCTGTTTTGCGACCTGAAGGATTCCACCGGCCGTATCCAGATTTACCTCCAGAAACAAGTCCTCGGCGACTCCGCATTCGATCTGTTCAAGCGTTTTGTGGACATCGGCGACATCCTCGGCGTCAGCGGCAAACTCTTCACCACCCACGCGGGCGAACTCACCGTTCGCGTCGAAACGTTTCAAATCCTCAGCAAAGCAATCCGCCCGCTGCCCAAAGAATGGTATGGGATCAAGGACGTCGAAACCCGCCTCCGACAGCGATACCTCGATCTGGTGCTCAACGACAAGGTCCGCGAGACGTTTCTGTTGCGCAGCCGTGTTGTCGCGGAAATCCGCCGCTACCTGGATGAACGGGGGTTCATCGAGGTGGAAACGCCGATGATGCAGCCCATTGCGGGCGGCGCGGCGGCCAGGCCCTTCGTGACGCATCATGAGGCGCTGAATCTGGACCTGTTTTTGCGAGTGGCACCCGAGCTGTACCTGAAACGACTGCTTGTCGGAGGTTTTGAGCGAATCTATGAACTGAATCGCAACTTTCGCAACGAAGGCATCTCGCGTCGGCACAACCCGGAATTCACCATGCTGGAGGTCTATCAGGCGTACGGCGATTACGAAACGATGATGGACCTGTTGCAGGGGTTGGTCGTGTCCGTGGCGGAGAATGTTCTCGATGCGCTGGTCGTGCGCCGGCACGACGGCGTGGAGATTGATTTGCGGCCACCGTGGAGACGAGTGACGTACCGGGAACTGGTCGAAGAACGGCTGGGCAGGGACTGGTGGCAGATTACGCCCGAGGAGCGCAAAGCGCGAGCCGTCAGAATGGGGGTGGAGGTTCCACCGAACTCGCCCGACTACGAAGTGACCAACGCCGTTTTCGAGAAAACCATTGAACCCACGTTGATGAATCCGACGTTTGTGACACACCTGCCTGCCGAGTTGGTGGTGCTCGCCAAACCGAACCAACAAGACCCTTCGGTGGTGGATGTGTTTGAGTGCATCATCAACGGTCAGGAGATTGCGCCGGCGTATTCGGAGCTGAACGATCCCGTGCTGCAACGCGAACGTCTGCTCCACCAGGCCGCCGGTCACGCGGAAAAACTGGACGAGGATTTCCTCACTGCGCTCGAACACGGCATGCCGCCCGCCGGCGGCATGGGGGTCGGCATTGACCGTCTGGTGATGATGTTGACCGGTGCCGAGAGTATCCGCGACGTGATTTTGTTCCCGTTGCTGCGACCGCAGGCATGATGCGACTGCCCTTCGAGCTGTTTCTGGGCTTTCGGTATTTGAAACCGAAACGAACGTTCGTCTCCGTCATCACCTTGATCTCCCTGGTGGGAGTCATCATCGGCGTCTGGGCGCTCATTGTGGTGATCTCCGTGATGAGCGGGTTCGACCGCGAACTGCGCAGCAAACTCATGGGGATGCATGCCCACGTCAACGTCACCGGCGGCCTCATCTCCAACCACGAAGAATTGACCGCGATGCTGCTGCAGCAGCCGCGTGTGAAGGCCGCATCCCCCTTCGTGATGGGGCTGGTGCTTGTGGAGTTCAACAAACGGGTGGCGACTCCGTATCTGAAGGGGATTGACCCGAAACGCGAGGTGCAGGTCAGTAAACTCGGCGAATACATTGCCGACGGCAATGGCAGCCTCGACCTCGAAGGCGAGAAGGTCGTCATCGGGCGCGAACTGGCGGCACAGTATGGCATCTACCTCGGCGACAAGATCACCGTGTATTCGCCGCGCAACATCGAGAAAAAAGGCGAGGAGGTCTATTTGCCGATGGAACTCACGGTGAGCGGCATCTTCCACTCCGGAATGTTCGAGTATGATGTCGGCCTGATCTTCACTTCGTTGGAGACAGCGCAGGAACTTTACAACCTGCACCACCAGGTTCACGGCATCGAATTGATGACCGACGACCCGTTCGTGGGCGCGAAAGAGGTTGCCGAGCGGCTGAACCGGACACTGCCCCTCGGTTTGCGCGCCCAAACCTGGGCCGAGCAAAACCAACGCATCCTCGGCGCCATTCAGGTTGAGAAGACCACCATGTTCTTCATCCTGTTGTTGCTCGTTGTGGTGGCTGCCTTCTGCATCATGAGTACGCTCATCACCACCACCGTGCAGAAGACGCGCGAGATCGGCGTCCTCAAAGCCCTCGGCGCAACCGCCGGCCAAATCTCGCGTTTGATCCTCGTGCAGGGCTTCATCGTCGGTGTCATCGGCGTGCTGGCCGGATTGTCGCTGGGGCTGTTCACGATTCAGAACCTCACGCCGATCCAGGATTTCCTTTCTCGCGTGCTGGGGATCGAGGTTTTCCCGCGCGAAATCTACAATTTCACCCGCATTCCCGCTCACCTCGCCTTGCGCGACGCCGTCACGATAACGCTGTCGGCACTGATCATCTGCACCCTGGGCGGTCTGATTCCCGCGCTCTGGGCCGCCAAACTCGAACCTGTCGAGGCCCTTCGCCATGAGTGATCTGCTTGTCTCCGCACGCGACCTGCGGAAAACGTACCTTGTGGGCCAACGGGCCGTCGAAGTTCTCCAGGGCATCAACCTTGATGTGCGACGTGGCGAAGTGCTCGTCATCGTCGGCGCTTCCGGCGCCGGCAAAACCACCCTGTTGCATCTGCTCGGTGGGCTGGACACGCCGACCGCCGGCGAGGTCCGAATCGGCGGCCTGTCCTTGCTCCAAATGTCCACCGCCGAGCGGACCCGACTGCGTAACGAGCAGATCGGCTTCGTCTTTCAATCCTACAATCTGCTCCCCGAACTGGACGCGCTGGAAAACGTCTGCCTGCCCGGCCTGCTCGGCAAACGGCGCACCGACGCTTTGCGGGAGCGCGGCATCGAACTGCTCCGCGCCGTCGGACTCGGCGACCGTTTGGATCATCGCCCGGCGGAATTGAGTGGCGGCGAACAACAGCGGGTCGCCATCGCGCGCGCGTTGGTGAACCGTCCGAGCCTGTTGCTGGCCGACGAACCCACCGGCAACCTCGACTCCAAAACCGGCGAGGCCATCCTCGATCTGCTCTGGCGCCTTCACGCCGAACACAACACCACCATGATCCTCGTCACACACGACGAGCACATCGCCCGACGCGGCCAACGCATCCTGGAAATCAAGGACGGCCGGATCAATACCAGCTCCACACCCGGAACAGGCTGACGTAATCGTCGGTCCACACACCCACCGCCGGCTGCGGATGCAACGGCCGCCAGGAACCCGACCGGGCCAGCCGTTCCACCGTGCGCGGTTGGCGGGTCATGATCACCCACCGCGACGGAGCTTCGCCCCGTGCGCGCCGTTGCGGGGTCGAAAAATCTATCAGATGCAACCCGAACAGACCCGCGTCCTGCGCCAGATTCGCCAGCACGGGTTTCAATTCCAGATGCGCGGCGCTGATGTGAAAGGCCATCACGCCGTCGGGAGCCAGTTTCCGAAGATACAGAGCGAGCGCCTCTCTTGTGAGCAGATGCAACGGGGGCGTGTCGGAGTTGTAAGGGTCCAAAATCATCAACCCGAAACGACCCTCCGGCTCGCGTTCGAGCGACAACCGGGCGTCGCCGAGGATTACCTGCACCTCGGCGGGGCAGTCGGCAAGAAACGTAAAGAAGCGACGATCCCGCGCGATTCGTTCCACCAGCGGGTCAATCTCGAAGAACGTCCAGTGCTCGCCGCGCTCGCCGTAACAAGCCACTGTGCCGGCGCCCAGTCCCACTACCGCCACCTGTTGCTTCAAGTTCCGCGGCAAAATCGAGATCAATTCGCCGAGCGGTCCTGAGCGCGAGAAATACGACAACGGCTCGCGTCGCCGCGCCGGGTCGGTGCTCTGAACTCCGTGCACCGTGCAACCGTGTTTCAGAAAATGATATTGCTCGGACGGATCGGTGAAGACCTCGTGAATCCCGAAAAAACTTCGTGCCCGATACAACGTGCGCATCCGCCCCGTGCCGTAGCGATGATGGAAGAAAAGGAGCAGGCCGACCGTGGCAACCGCCAGCAACACCGGACCTGCCAGATAACCGCGCCACGAGCGACAACGAATCAGCAGGCAGGCCAGCAGCAGTGTGAGCGGATATTCCCAAACCGTCGAAAACAGCAGCGGGGCCACCAGCGCATTGAACACGCCGCCGAGCGCGCCGCCGGCGGCGAGCCAGAGATAAAACTCCGTCAGTTGCGTCGCTGGCGGTCGGTCGTTGGCCAGTTCGCCGTGGCAGACCATCGCCACGACAAACAGGATGGCCACGTGCAACACGACGTGAACATCCATTGGTTCCATGGGCAGTCCGAGCAACAGCCCGGTCATGGTCCACGGCATGACCAGCAGAGCCACGGGCATGATCCACAACATCAGTTTGTGCGGCACCCATCGCCGACGAGCAAAGACCAACACAAACGTCAGCAGATACGCGCTCAGCGGCACCACCCACAACAGCGGCATCGGCGCCACCGAACTGGTCAAATAGGTCGTCACGCTGAGCATCAAACTGCACGGCGCAAACGCCAGTAACAACCAGCGCCATCGCCGCCGCAGCCCAATCGGCGCCGACGCCATCGCGGGCTTCGCAGCGAGAGTTTCCTCTTTCCCCCAGTAACCGCACACCGCCAGCAGCGCCACCAACAGCGCAAATCCCGCCGACCAGCCGCGGCTTTGGTGGGCGAGTCCCCAGCGCGGCTCAAACAACGACGGGTAGGTCACCAGCGCGATCAGACTTCCCCCATTGCTGGCGGCGTAGAGCCAATACGGGTCCTGAGCCGAGCGCGCTGCAAACCATCGCTGCAACATCGGACTGACGGTTGCCACAACGAGAAACGGCAGCCCCACGGACACCGTCATCACGCCGAGCAACCACGGCACGGGAGAACTGTGTGTGGGCGGCAGCCAACCGCGCGGCACGCCCACGGGCAACGTCAGCAACGCCGCCGCGCCCAAACCAACCAACAGCAAAACCTGACGACGCCGCGACAAGCGTCCAGCCGCACCATGCGCCAGCGCGTAACCGGCCAGCAACGCGCCCTGATAAAACATCATCGACGCGTTCCACACCGACGGCGCGCCTCCCAGCACCGGCAGCAACATTCGCGCGAACATCGGCTGCACGAAAAACAACAGCGCCGCCGCCAGAAACACGGTCATGGCAAACACGATCCGCATCGCGCTGTAGACTGACATGAAACCGCTTTGCTGGCGACTCCAAAAAACAACGCTCCGCACAGCAACGACGCCTTGACGCGACGGCGCGACTCGCGGATGATGAGACGCATGTGGAGGTGGTTGCTGTTTTGGGCGCTGGCGTTTCGTCTCGTCGCAGCGAACGACTGCGCGCGGCAGCTCGTCGTGGTCTATAACGAGCGCGACCCTGAAAGCCGGCCGCTGGCGGACTACTACGCGGCGCGGCGCGGCATTTCCACGAATCAGCTCTGCGCCATTCACGCGCGACCGGCCGAGACGATTACGCGGCGCGAATTCAACGAAGAGGTGCGCGAGCCGATTCTGCGTTTTCTGATCAGCGGCGGATGGCTCGTCCAGCAACCGAGCGTGGTGGACGGCAAACCGCGCATTGACACGGTGGCCAGCCGCGTCTGTTATCTGGTTCTCATCTACGGTGTGCCGTTGCGAATTGAGCGGGACAGCTCGGTTTCGGAGGAACACTACACACAAGGCGCACGCCAGGAAATGACGCGCAACGAGGCCTCCGTGGACACCGAGCTGGCCCTGTTGCCGACCTACGGCCTGCCGATCGCCGGACCGTTGCGCAACCCTTATTTCAAAAGCAGCGTCGAGTTCGGCCCGCCCCTCCATCGGCAAATGTTGCTGGTCGGGCGCCTCGACGGACCTGACGCCAGCACCGTGCGACGCATGGTGGATGATGCGTTGGCGGCCGAGCGGTACGGATTGCACGGGCGCGCCTATTTCGACGCGCGCGGCACGCAGGCGCAGGGCTATGTGGAGGGCGACCGGTGGATCAAAAGCGCCTGCGAAGCCTTTCGCGCCGCCGGCTACGAATGCGAACTGGACGAACGCGAAGAACTGTTCGGAGAAAATTACCCGATGACCGACGTGGCTGTGTATGCGGGATGGTATGCTTCCAACATGGCCGGGCCATTTCTGCGACCGGATTTTCGGTTTCGACGCGGCGCCGTTGCCTATCACATTCATTCCACCAGCGCCGCAACCGTTCGGACCCAGGTGTCCGGCTGGGTGGGGCCGCTGCTGGTGAAGGCCGCAACCGCCACCATGGGATGCGTCTTTGAGCCGTATCTGGCCTTGACGCCGCACGTGGACATTTTTTTTCGGCGTTTGCTGGACGGACGCACGTTTCTGGAGGCCGGGTACGCGGCCAGTCCGTCGTTAAGCTGGCAGACGACCTTTGTGGGCGACCCGTTGTATCGTCCTTTTGCCAGATCGCTCGGTGAACAGATTCAAATCCTCACAGCAGAGAACCGTCCCGAACTCGAATGGGCGTGGCTGCGCAAAATCAATCTCGGTCCGGCGGACGAAGCCGTGAAACTCTGCCGTCAGAAGGCAACGGAACTGCGGAGCGCCGTCCTTTACGAAAAGCTGGGCGACCTGCTTGCGGGCGAAGAAGCAGCGCGCGCCTACCAACAGGCGGGCGAGCACACGGCAGATCCCTTCGTGCAAGCCCGCCTCGCCCAAAAACGCGAGCGAGCACTCGCCAAATCCCACCGGTAAACCTTGTCACTTGCCAAATCGCCGGCGTCCTCCAACACAGACTTGCCATCAACTCCACCTTTGTCGTATCTTTTCAGCGAACAGGAGATAATACGAAACGGAGAAGCGATAACTAAAAACTAATTTCGCGTCGCTTCGGCTGCTGTCCAACTCGAAACTGGCACTTTCACTCCAAGGACGGCGCTCGAAGGCACGCCCCGCAAGGGCGTGTCTGAAAGCGTTCCTTGGAGGGCATGCCAGTGCCTGAGTTGGGGCGCGAGTAGGTCACGCCCCTTTTTTGGCACGGCATCCCTTCAAGGAAAGCCATCCGCAGACAGGGCTGAGCACGCACACAGCTTATGTCTGCAAGTCTTTATCAGCGACTCGCCGAGCGCGTGGGAACATGGCGTGATGATCGTTATCGCGTCGAAAGATATCCGACCATCGGCGAGATTTTCGACTGGGCGAAAGCACCCGAAGGAAGCGGTTTTCGCCTGCGTCCACCGCAAATTCGCGCGCTCGAAACCTACTGGTATCTACGGCTCGTAGAAGGTACGCCGCACATATTTGAGTTGTATCGGCGGCTATTCCCAAAAACCGCCGACCTGCTTTCTGCATTGGGCGTGTCAAAAGACGCTTTCGAGAAAAGGGACTTCGATCTCGATGCCCTCTGGGAGGCCATCACCAACGACGACGACTTTGCGCACGAATACCGGCTCGAATCACTCCGCGAGACTCTGACGCTGGATTACGCAAGTTACATCCTTGCGCTGGCGATGGGCGCTGGCAAGACCGCACTCATCGGCGCGATTATCGCGACTGAGTTCGCGATGGCGTTGGAATATCCCGATGGTCCGTTCGTGCAGAACGCTCTGGTCTTCGCACCCGGCACGACCATCATCGAATCACTGCGCGAACTGGCTCAGATTCCTTACGACCGCATTTTGCCACCGCGCCTCTACAAGCCGTTCGCCGCGTCGGTAAAGATCACCTTCACCCGCGAAGGCGAGAAGGACATTCCGGTCATCCGCGGCAGTGTCTTCAACGTCGTCGTTACCAACACCGAGAAGATTCGCATCCAAAAAGAAACCATCCGCAAGTCGGACATCGGCAGCCTGTTCGCACCGAAGCAACAAGACGACGCCCGCGCTGAAATTGCCAACCTGCGCCTTCAAGCCATCGCCAGCCTGCCGCATCTGGCCGTTTTTTCCGACGAAGCGCACCACACCTACGGCCAAGCACTTGACAGGGAGTTGAAAAAGGTGCGCAAGACGGTGGACTACCTCTACCAGAACAGCCCGAACCTCATCTGCGTCGTCAACACCACCGGCACGCCTTACTTTCAGCGTCAGCCGTTGCGCGACGTGGTGGTCTGGTACGGCCTCTCGCAAGGTATCCGAGACAACATCCTCAAAGAAGTCGCCAACAACATCCAGGCGTTCACGTTCGACGACGCCAACACCGACCAGTTCATCCGTCACGTCATCGCCGATTTCTTCAAAGACTACGGCAACGTGACGCTGCCGAACGGCGCGCCGGCCAAACTCGCCATTTACTTTCCCCAAAACGACGATCTCACCGAACTGCGCCCTGCCGTTGAAACCGCGCTTGCCCAACTGGGTCTCTCCCCCGCGCTCTGTTTGCGCAACACCTCGGAATCCACGCAAGCGGAAATTGACGGTTTCAACCGCCTCAACGATCCGTCCGCGCCGCATCGGGTGATTCTGCTGGTCAACAAAGGCACGGAAGGCTGGAATTGTCCGAGTCTGTTCGCCTGTGCGCTGGCGCGCCGGCTCCGCACCAGCAACAACTTCGTCCTGCAAGCCGCTTCACGCTGCCTGCGACAGGTGCCCGGCAACAACCGTCCTGCCCGCATCTATCTTTCTGCCGACAACCGCTCCATTCTCGACCGCCAGTTGCAGGAAACCTACGGCGAAACCATTGCCGACCTCGACCGCGCCAAAACCAACACCCGCAACGCCATTATCCGGCTCCGCAAAGTCAGGTTGCCGCCGCTCGTTGTCCGTCAACTCGTGCGCACCGTTGTCCGCAAAGATGTCGTCGCCAAACCGCTCAGGTTGACCGTTGTGTACCCGACTGCCGAATCCGGTCTGAAAAAAGAAACGCTGACCGTGGCCAAACAGCAATCCACGAAGCAGGTCCTCCGTCCGGTCGGCGATGCCGAGATCATTCAGGAAACTGTCGAGACGGTTGACCTCTACACGGCGGCGGTGGAACTGGCCGCAACCTACCGGCTGGACTTGTGGCCGCTCTACGAGGAACTCCGCCGCATTTACCCCGGCCAAGTGGAGATACCCGACAGCGTGCTGCCGGCGCTGAAGAAACAAATCGAGGATCAAACCCGCCATTACGAAGTCCGCGATGAAACCGTCGAGCGCGCGCTGGCACTGGTGAAACTCGACGGCTTCCAGAGACAAGTCGCTGATGACGGCACGGAGTTTTATACTGCCGAAATTTCCTATCCGATTGACCGAGAGCACCTGCTGGCCTCGTGGAAAGACTGGCAGGCCAAAGCCGATGGCCTCGGTTTCCACTACGACCCCTACAACTTCGACTCCAATCCCGAACAAAACTTTTTCGAGCAACTGCTCGCGCACCTCAAACAACGTCCCGCCGATGTGGAGGACATCTACTTCACCGGCGCCATCACCGACCCGAACAAAACCGATTTTTACGTGGAATACAAAGGCGAAGACGACCAATGGCATCGCTACACGCCCGACTTCATCATCCGCCGCAAGGACGGCAAATGCCTGATCGTCGAAATCAAGAGCGAGCGCGAACGCGCCCACCCGATTGACGGCGAGAACGGACGCAAAGCGATAGCCACCCGCAAACTCGTCGGCCTCAACCCCGACCGGCTCAAATACGAGATCATCTTTGCCCGTGCTGATGTCATCGGCCATGAACAACTCCAACCCGTCCGCCAATTCGTCGAGGAATAACCATGCCGGCAAAAACCAAACCAGCGTCATCCAAAGCCAAACCAGTCGAGAAAACAACCGTTCCAGTTGCTGCGGCAAAAGGTCGCCCGATGCTTACTTGGGTCGGCAAGCGTCCGCTCCGACAGGTCACCGCCTTTCCCGCCCAGCACATCGAAACGTTCAACCCCACCGGTGAACCCGCTGAGAAAGCCGGGCTGCTTTTCCACGGCGACAACAAGGAAGTGCTGGCGCATCTGCTGGCGAACGGCTATCGCGGAACAATTAACCTCATTTACATAGACCCACCGTTTAATACGGGAGCGGACAACTATGTGCGACGCGTGAGATTACGAGCCGAAGACTCGGTCGCGATGGAAGGCGAAGAGATGTCTTTCATCGAGCAAACGCAATACGCCAATTCGTTTTACCCTGACACCTACTTACAATTTCTTTACGAGCGATTTCTCCTTCTGAGAGAACTGCTGGCAGATGGCGGAAATATTTTCGTGCGGATGGACCATCACTACAGCCATCTTGCGCGCTGTCTTTTAGACGAAGTGTTCGGGCGTGAGTCCTATAGAAACGAAATTGTGGTCAGCCGCACGAGAACTTTGAAGGGCGAAAGCGGGAGATTTCACGCCGCAACGGAGAGTCTTTTCTTTTACGGCAAAGGGGATAACAAATTTAACGGCTTCCGAATTTTACTGCCTGAGAAGGAGTGGGAGTGGGTGGAAATGCATATGACGGGAGAACGCAAAAACAAAGACCTCCTTACGATTGAAGTGATGGGCAGAAAGTTCAAAGCACCCGAAGGGAGACGATGGGTCTTGTCTCAAGAGTCGCTGAATAACGCGGTTTCTCGCGGGCTGGTAAAAATTGATGAAGAAAAGAACCGACCTCTTTTCCTAAACAAATATTATTCTCCTGGTTCAAACTGGACTGACATCCCGGGTTACTCGAAGAAGTTTAATTATCCAACGGAAAACTCAGAAGAACTCTTGGAGCGTGTAATTTCGTCGGCATCCGACGCCAACGACCTTGTGCTGGACTGCTTCATCGGCAGTGGAACAACGGCGGCGGTCGCGCAGAAGTTGGGGCGGCGCTGGATTGGTTGCGACATCAACAAGGGGGCGATTCAGACGACCTGCAAACGGTTGCAGACGATCATCACCGAGCAAATCGAGGCGATGAAAAAGGGCGCACCCATCTTACCGGGCATGGACGCCGATAAAGCGCCGAAGCCAGCCCAGCTTTCGTTTTCGGTGTATCGTGTCAACGACTACGACCTGCAAATCCAGCACAACGAGGCCGTCAACCTCGCCTGCGAACATATCGGCGTCACACGCACCAGGACGGACGCCTTTTTCGACGGCACGCTCGGCAAACGGCTGGTCAAAATCATCCCGTTCGGTCATCCGCTCACCGTGCTCGATCTGGAGGAACTCAAACGGGAGCTGGCCGCCCGGCCCGACGAGGAACGCGACGTGGTGGTGGTCTGCCTCGGCAAAGAGTTGGCCGTGGAGGCATGGTTGGAAGAATGGAATCGTCTTCGCAAGAAAGGCGATGTGCCGAACAAGATCGAAGTCGTCGAACTCCGCACCGACCCGAAGTACGGCAAGTTCATCGCCCACCAGCCCGCCCGGGCCAAGGTCAACATCCGTCGCGTGAAAGACAAGCTCGTGATCGAGATTGAAGACTTCATCTCGCCCACCATCATCGAGCGTCTCTCACAGCAGGAAGGCGTCCTCAAACCGAAGATTACCGACTGGCGCGCGATGGTGGACAGCGTGATGATTGACCCGGCCTACGACGGCAAAGTTTTCAACATTGCGCTCTCCGACGTGCCGGAGAAGAAATCCGACCTTGTCGCCGGCCACTATGAGTTACCGGCTCCAGAAGGTCCGACAACCGTCGCCGTCAAGATCGTAGACATGCTGGGCGAAGAACTGCTCGAAATCAAGAAGGCATAATTGCATGACCTGTCCTTCCGATACCTGGTACCACTAGTCATCGGTCTTCTGGGTGAATGTTCGGTCTGGCGGGCTACCATTGGACTTCGCGGAGGAATTTCAGGCTCTTTGGGAGTTGCTCGTGGACGAGCGGAGACTCGTCTTCGATGAAGTAGTATTTGACGCCGGCTTTTTGGGCGGCGCGCAACACGGCAGGGTAATCCACCTGACCCGTGCCCAGCGCGACATCGTTTGTCACGTCGGTCTTGCCGGCCAGCGAGCCGGTCGGAACGCCTTTTTTGAGGTCTTTCAGGTGCATCAGTTCCCATCGGCTGCCGTATTTCTCCAACAGTTTCACCGGGTCCTGACCGGGGAACACGGTCCAGAGCACATCCATCTGGTAGGAAACGGTCTTCGGATCGGTCAGTTCCATCAGCAAATCGAACAGCGTGCCGTTGCCGTGGGGCACAAACTCGAAACCGTGGTTGTGGTAGTAGAACTTGATGCCGTGTTTGGCGAGTGCGGCGCCGGCTTTGTTGAACACCCCGGCAATGGCGCGGCATTGCTTTTCATCCAACGGCGGTTTGTGACCGGCCCACGCGCAGCCGGCGTATTTGAGGCCGAGGGCTTTGGCGTCTCGCGCAACCGCTTCGGGGTCTTTGACAAATTGAGCGTAGGGGAAGTGTCCGGCAATTGCGACCAGTCCATTGGCATCGAGGAGTTTCTTGAATTCTCCGGGCGAAAGTCCGTAGGTGCCGGCCAGTTCGACTTCGCGGAAGCCGTATTCCTTGACCTTTTTGAGCGTGCCGGGCACGTCCTTTTTGAAGTCTTCGCGCAAACTGTAGAGTTGAAGTCCCGGCGTGCCACGGAAGGAGCCGGCAAGCGCATTGACAGCAAACAGTGTGAGACAGAGTAGAGTGGTTTTCATGGCACGGACTATAGCAAACGGCTTTCTCCGGTGCAAAAAACTTTATGCGCCAGCGGCTTGGTTTCGGCTTCGGGCAAGGGTGAGGAGCAGACGCTTGATTTCTGCGAGTTTCTTTTCCGGTCGGCTCTGGGTGAAACGAGGGAACCGGCCATCGGTTTGGTAGAGTTGACCATGGCGGGTGAGAATGATTTTGTCGTCGCGTGTTTCGATGATGCTCACGTGAGCAGCGGCAGCGTGGAATTTTAGCTCGGCGGTTTGGAGCAGCAGTTCCACGGTGTGGGGCGGTTTGCCGAATCGGTCGCGCCATTCGGCGCGCACCGCGTTGAGGTCGTCCCGTTCGGTGGCCTGAGCGAGTTTGCGGTAGGCTTCGATGCGCAAGCGCGGATCGGGAATGTAGGTTTCGGGAATCCGCAGGCCGTCGCCGAGGAAATCGAGACGGAGGAGGACTTGCGGTGGACGTTGGATGGTCTGGCCTTTGAGTCGGGCGATGCTTTCTTTGAGCAGTTGGCAGTACAACTCGAAACCGATGGCGCTGATATGACCGCTTTGCTCGGCGCCGAGCAGGTTGCCGGCGCCGCGGATTTCGAGGTCGCGCATGGCGATTTTGTAGCCGCTGCCGAGGCTGCTGTATTGTTTGATAGCGCTGATGCGTTTGCGGGCGGTTCGCACCAACTGCATGTGTCGGGGCAGCAGAATGTAGGCGTAGGCCTGTCGGTTGTGGCGGCCCACCCGTCCGCGCAGTTGGTAGAGGTCGGCCAGGCCGAAACGGTCGGCGCGATCAATGATGATGGTGTTGGCGTTGGGAATGTCCAGCCCGCTTTCAATGATCGTGGTGCACACCAGCACATCAATGTGTCCCGCCACAAAGCTATGCATGACCTCTTCCAGTTCGCGTTCACTCATCTGACCATGAGCGACCGCAATGCGGATGCGTCGGGACTCCTGGGACCTGAGTTCCGAGTTTGCGGCTTTGGACGGTGGGTCCTGGACGGCGGACTTTTCGCTGTCGAACAGGCGACGAAGCCGCTCGGCGACCGCCTCGATGCTTTGGACGCGGTTGTGGAGGTAAAACACCTGGCCGCCGCGCGCGATTTCTCGCTGGATGACCTGGCGGAGGAGCCGCTCGTCAAACGGCGCGATGTGCGTTTCGACCGGCAACCGGTTGGCGGGAGGGGTCTGAATGACACTCATGTCGCGGGCGCCGGTCAACGCCATGTAGAGCGTGCGCGGAATCGGCGTGGCGCTGAGCGTGAGCACATCCACCAGTCGGCGGTATTGTTTGAATTTCTCCTTGTGAAGCACGCCGAAGCGTTGTTCCTCGTCAATGATGACGAGGCCGAGTTGTTTGAAGACGATGTCGTCGCTGAGCAGGCGATGGGTGCCGATGAGGATGTCCACGTCGCCTTCGCGGAGGCGGCGGATGATCCGGCGTTGTTCTGCCCGTGAACGGAAACGGCTGAGCATCTCGACGTGAACGGGGAACGCGGCCATGCGTTGACGGAAAACATTCCAATGTTGCTCGGCCAGAACGGTGGTCGGACACAGGACGGCAACCTGATAGCCGTCCATCACCGCCTTGAACGCGGCGCGCAACGCCACCTCGGTTTTGCCGTAACCAGCGTCGCCGCAGATGAGCCGGTCCATGGGTTTCGCGGCCTCCATGTCGGCTTTGACCTGTTCGATGGCGCGGCGTTGATCGGGCGTTTCCACGAAGGGAAAGGTCGCTTCGAATTCGCGTTGCCACGGTGTGTCGGGCGAGAATGCGTGTCCGGGCAGTGTCTCGCGGGCGGCTTGAATTTCCAGCAGCTCCGCCGCGAGGTCCATGATGGCGCGTTCGGCGCGGAACTTTTGCCGCTGCCAGAGCGTGCCTCCGAGTTCGTGCAGGTCGGGGATTCGTTTGCCGAGGCCGACGTATTTGCTCACCAGGTGCGCCTGCTCCAACGGCACGTACAGACGCGCATCGTTGGCGTACGCGATGGCAAGAACTTCCCGGTTGTCCATGGCTCGGATGCCGAGAAACTTGCCGACACCGTGTTGCAAATGCACAACGAAGTCGCCCTCGACGAATTCCGTCCAATCCGCCACGGGCGCGGTGGAGTAGGCGGTCGGCCGGAGAGCAGGAGCTTTGTAGCGGCCAAAAATTTCTGCGTCGGTGATGACCGCCAGTTTGGCGTCTTCCCAGGTGAACCCGCGTGAGAGCGGAGCGCAATGCGTGGCCACCGGTACCTCGCAAGCGAATTCGCTCCACAACTCCTCGAAACGTTGGCGCACGCCATCGGTCTCGCAGAACACGCGGACCGTCCAGCCATCGCGGATCCAGCGTAGCATCTGCTCGAAGAACGCGCGACGGGATTGCTCGGCGATTTCCGGAGTCGGCGCCCGGATATCGAGCGGGCGAAACGCCTCCAGCGAGGCCACGCGCAAGTTGATGTGGGCGTCGTCTTCAGCAGCGGCGATTTGCTCGGTGATGTGAGCGGTGGTGTAGCCCGCCCGGAGCCAATCGTTCCAGGGCACGAAAAATGGGTCGGCCGGTGGGACACGCTTCGCATAAGCGTCGGCCGCCAACGCGACCGCCTCCGGCTCGATGAGCAGGAGCAAGGTGTCGCTGGGCAGAAACTCCGTCAAGGACGCAGTCTGTTGCGGATGAGCCTTGAGGAACCCGACCTCGCCGGCGGCAGCGAATTCCACGGAGGGGAGTGTTCGCTGCGATTGTTGGGTGACGGGATCGAAAGCGCGGATGGATTCGATTCGATCTCCGAAGAACTCGACCCGAATCGGGGCATCGGAATCCAGTGGATAGAAATCCAACAGACCGCCTCGCACGGCCATGTCGCCCGGTTCGCCGACCTGAACTTGTGGATGATAGCCCAACGCCAGCAGTTGGTCACGGAGCGCCAGCAGTTCCACGCTTTGTCCCACGGCGAGCGCCAGTCGCTGACGGCGAAAGGCGTCGGGCGCGAAGGTGCGCTGCAGCAGGGCCTGCACAGAGGCGACGATGGTCAACGGTCCCGTGCGAGTGGTCAGCGCATGGAGGGTGCTGAGACGACTGGCAATGGTTTGCTCCTCGGGGAGAATCTCCTCGTGCGGTAACGATTCCCAAGCCGGATATCGCAGGACGTCGGGGAGAAATACCTGCAGATCGTAAAACAAGGCATCTTGCTGTTTGCGGTCTTCCGTGACGACCACAACAGTGCGCTTGGCCAGTGCTGAAATCACAGCAACCAGAAACGGCTGGCCGGCGTCGGCCATGGAGTGAAGCGACGCAAAACCTCCCTCCTCGAGTCTCCGTTTGAGCGGGGAGATGCACGGAGACCCCAGCACGACAGCGAATAGATTGTTGTGCGTCACAACCCGGATACGAGGGACGGTGCGCTTATCTTACGTCAGCGCCAAGCGCCACGTCAACGACGTGCGCCAGCCCGGCGTCGCGGCCGAGGCTGAACGTTGGTTGGCTTTCGGAGAACGTGACGGCCGGAGGAGCGTCGGAACTCAGCCCATTCCGGTTCGTTCTCGAAAATCCAGCGGTAGTAGTCGGTTCCTTGCAGTCGGCTCGCAGCGGCTTCGTCCACCACCACCGTGCAGCGCGGATGCAACTGCAACACGCTGGCCGTGACCATCGCCGTAATCGGGCCTTCGACCGCCTTGGCGACAATGTCCGCCTTGGCGGCGCCGGTGGCCAGCAGGATGCAACGGTGCGCTTCCAAAATGGTGCCCACGCCCATGGTGATCGCGCGACAGGGCACTTTCGCGGGATCGCCGCCAAAGTAGATGGCGTTCTGCGCGATGGTGGTTGGCGCCAGCGCCTTCTCGCGGGTGCGGGAGCGCAGCGCCGAAAGCGGTTCGTTGAATCCGATGTGACCGCTGCGACCGATGCCGAGCAGTTGCAGATCAATTCCCCCGCAATCGCTGATCAACTCTTCATAGCGTCGGCACTCGGCCTGTAGGTCTTGCGCCATGCCGTCGGGCAGATGCGTGTTGCGGAGGTCAATATTCACGCGGCTGAACAGCTGCCGGTTCATGTAGGAGCGGTACGAACGCGGATCGTCGGGAGGCAGACCGATGTATTCGTCGAGGTTGAATGTCCGACACAGGGAGAAATCCAAGCCCTCTTCCCGATGTCGTCGCACCAGTTCGTCATAGACACGCTCCATCGTCGCGCCGGTGGCAAGACCGAGCACAAGCTGCGGGCGCGCGGTCAGTTCCTTGGCGATAATGGCAGCGACCAGCTCCGCCGCAGCCTGTTCGTCGGGTCGGATAATGACTTCCATCAGGTCGGGTATTCTTTCGCGCTCTCGGCCAATGTCAAGATGACCTTTTTCGCTGGCAGTTTGTCTTTCAACGCGGCGATTTCGTCGCGGCCCTCTGTTAGCGGTAGGGAAACTTGTCCCCCCTCGACGACGGAACGGTAAAGTGCCGACATGATCTCAAAACCTTGGTAGGCGTTGGCGAAACAGCAGGGATGAACCTTTGCGTCATCGTCGAGCCAATCGGCCATCTGCTGGACGTACGGTGGCATGTCGTGGTTGTAGTCCATGCCGCCGGGACCGGACTGCACACCGTTGCGAGTGACGGCGCGCCAGCCGCCGCCGGTCAACACCTCGGCGAAGCCTTCCGTGCCCTGTGCTCCGATGCGGCATTTGCGCCACCAATAGGGGACTTCGGGCACATCGGGCGCACCGGCGCCACATTCGTAGAGACCACGCACGCCGTTGGCGAAATGAACGACACCGGCCAGATAGTCGGGCGATGCGTGAAGGTCAGCGAGCTTGCCGCGGCCGGCCGCTTGTGCCATCGCCCAAAGCGCATCGGCGTAGTCGTTGAACCAGCAGGTATAGTCAATCAGGTGACTGAGCATGTGGGCCGCCCAGCCCGTGGCCGTCCCGTACACGGTGTGAACTCGACCAAGGGCGCCGCTGGCGATGATCTGTTTCACCTTCTGGTAGTGGTCGCCGTAACGATGTTGGTGGCTGACAACGGCTTTGACCCCGGCCCGGTCGAGCGCCCTCTTGATCTCGATGCCTTCGGCGCTGCTCAGAGCGATCGGTTTTTCAAAGGCGATCAATTTCGCGCCGGTCTCAATCCCCAGTCGGATCAGCGGCAAACGCAGGTTGGGCAGCGTGCAGAAGCAAAAAACATCGGCCTGCAATTCTTTGGCGAGCGCCGCGGCATCAGTGCTGGTTTTGGGGTGGCCAAGCTTCGGAGCGGCAGCAGCCAACTTGGCCGGGTCAATGTCGCAGATGCCGGCCAGTTGGAATCGCGGGTTGGCTGCGAAGGTCGTGGCGTGGTGCATTCCGCGTTTGCCCATGCCGATGACTACTACTCGATAAGCACGATTCATGATTTGTGGAAGTTCGAATCTCGAAATCCGAAATTCGAATGCGACAACGCTTCAAAGAAGTTTGTTTGGGTCATTTGAATTTCGGTCCTTCGAGCTTGTTTCGAATTTCGATATTCGGATTTCGGATTTTCCTACGTGTTTGCTTTGTCCCATTCGAGGCACTTGGCAATGACGTAGTCCACTTCTTCAGTCGTCAGTTCGGGATACATGGGCAGGCTGATGCAAGCGGCGGCGTTGCGCTCGGCGTTGGCGACGGAGCCGACGATGCGAGCGCCTTTGCCCCACGGGAAACCTTCCTGTTTGTGGATGGGAATCGAATAGTGGGTCTTGGCGTCAATGCCGTTGTGATTGAGGAACTCAAGAAACGGGTCGCGTTTCGCCGGGTCTTTCGTTTCGATGACGTAGAGGTGAAAGACGTGCCGATAGCCGGGTTTCCGATACGGCAAGGTGAAGCTCTTGGCATCTTTCAAGCCCTGGGAGTAACGGGCGGCCCATTGAATCCGCTGATTGTTCCATTCGTGGACGTGTTTGAGTTTGGCGCTCAGGATACCGGCGTGCAGGTCGTCGAGCCGGCTGTTGAAGCCGAAGCTGTGGACGTTGCGTTTGTTGGAGCCGTGGTTGCGGAGCTTGCGAACGCGCAAATCAATATCGGGATTGTTGGTCACCACCCCGCCGCCGTCGCCAAAGGTGCCGAGGTTTTTCTGGATGATGAAACTGGTGGTGGCGGCGTCGCTCAACTCGCCGATTCGGAACGTGTCGCCAGCGGCGTCAATGGCCTGCGCGTTGTCCTCGATGATTCGCAGTTTGTATTTGTCGGCGATCTTCTTGATGGCCGGCATATCGGCGCACTGGCCGTACAGGTGGACCGGAATAATGGCTTTGGTCTTCGGCGTAATGGCCGCTTCGATCTTCGCAGGGTCAATGCATTTGGTTTTCGGACAGCAATCCACGAACACCGCCGTTGCGCCTGCAATCCAAATGGCTTCGGCCGTCGCGAAGAATGTGTTCGGGTGGGTAATGACCTCGTCGCCGGGACCGATGCCGAGCGCCATCAACGTCAGCCAAATGGCGTCGGTGCCGTTGCCGACACCCACGGCGTATTTCATGCCGTGGAAAGCGGCCAGCTCGGCTTCAAACTGCTTGAGCATTGGCCCCTGAACGTACTCGCCGCTTTCCAGCACGCGCTGGATGTTGGCGTCTATTTCCTTCTGGATGTTGTGATATTGTCGGACGTGGCCGTAGAAGCTTACATGCATCGTTTATCTCCTGTTAAACCGAAGCGCACAGTAGCAACGGCGCGGGAATCATGCAAGGAGGAATTCCGGGATTGCCGGTCGCTCCCGCCGCGCGTACAGTGCCGGTCCGTGAAGTCGGTGCGAGCACAATCAGCCGTGATACTTTGTGTGAGACGGACGCCCCGGCGGCGTCCCGCTGACATCTGCTGGAGAATCTCGTGGCCGGTGTTTTGCTCCGTGGAGGACCAGGCATGTTTCTGTTGATGGTTGCTGTAATCGCCTTGCAGGTTCAGCCGAAAGAGAAGACGCCGTTTGTCGTGCCCGCGGATCCGTCAGCCAAAAAAGAGCTGGTCAAGGCCATCCACGATTACATGGCAACACCGGCTCCAGAGGTGCGTGCTCATCCGAGCGCGGCCGATTTTCCCGGCGTGGTCACCCACAACGCGCCCCGTGTCACTCGCACCTTTCGCTTTGGCGGCGCGAAACCCCGCTGGCAGAGCACTGGCCTCTACGCCAACGCCGGCGAGGTCGTCACGGTGACGCCACTGACCGCGCCCCCGCCGGGCGTGACGGTGGAAATCCGCATCGGCTGCCACACCGACCGTCTGTTTGGCGACAAGATTACGCAGTGGAAACGGTTTCCGTCGCTCGCGCGCGTTTTTCCGCTGGCCTCGAAACCGACGCCGGTTGCCAATGCGTTCGGTGGGCCGATCTTCGTCGTGGTGAGGCCCACCACCAATGTCACGTTGAATCTGCGGTTTGAACATGTCGTCGAAGCGCCATTTTTCGTGCTCGGCACGACCTCCGTTGCCCAATGGCAAACGTTGCGCAACGCGCCCGCGCCGTGGGGTGAACTGGTCGGGCGCAACATGATTCTCCATTTCCCCGCCGACCAAATTCGCGCGATGGGGGATCCGACGCCATTGTTGGAGTGGTGGGACAAGGTCGTTGCGGCGCAGGACTGGCTTGCAGGCTGGCCGGCGCGCACCTCGCAGGAGCGGGTCGTGCCCGACCGTCAGATCAGCGCGGGCTGGATGCATTCCGGCTATCCGTTCATGTGTCACCTCGCTTCCGCTCCGAAAATCACCGACCTCGCCCGACTGCGCGAGGAGGGCGACTGGGGGTTCTTCCACGAACTCGGACACAACCACCAGTCGCCGATGTGGACGTTTCCCGGCCAGACCGAAGTGACTGTGAACTTCTTCTCGCTGTACTGCATGGAACACATGGTCGGCAAACCGCGCGGGACAGGTCATCCGGCGATTGATGGCGCAAAGTTTTGGAAATGTCTGGATCGCCGCTTCGCCGATCCGCCAAGCGACGATCCGTTCGACCAGCTTTCAGCGTTTATCGTACTGCTGCATCAGTTCGGGTGGGAACCTCTCCGAGAGACGCTCGCATCCTATCAAACGGCGCCGGTGGACGCGAAGCTGCCCGTGGAGGCAAAGCAAGCCGAGTTTGTGCGTCGTTACTCGCGCAACGCGAAAGCGAATCTGACCGGCTATTTCAAACGGATGGGCTACGCTTGTCCCGATGAACTCGACCGCGAACTCAGCGATCTGCCCGCGTTCGATTATGCCAAGTGGCGAAAGGAACATGAAACCCAATGACAACGCTTCTTCTTGGTTTGCTGTTGGCCAGCGGGATTTACCCGCGCGGCGACAAGCTGGCATTTATGGGATACTCGGGCGATCCGGGCCGCGACCTGACCAACGGTTTTACAGTCGCCGGTCCGGTTTACGGCGATCCAACCTCCTATTTGGAGCGGTGTTTTTCCAACGGCTGGCCTGTCGTGGCGCACATCGGACCCAACGTTACGTTCAAGGACGACCGCCCCGACAAATACCAACTCGATGAGCCGAGTTTGCGGGCAGAAGTCGCTCGGCAGATCAAGGAGCTTGCACCTCACAAAGAGATTGTCTGGTGGGCAATTCGACCGGAAGAACTCCGCCCGTGGCGCAAGGAGGAGATGAAGTATCTGGAGATCGTTTGCGAGGCGATCCGCCAGAACGATCCGCAGCAGCGCCCGATCTATCACTACAACCCGAACCACAGCGACGCCCAGCGACTGGAAGCGGTTGCGCGTCACTTGGACGTCGTGGCCAAAGGCTGTTACGTCAACCGCTGCGGCAAGAAACGCGACCGCGCATGGGTGCGCTGGAGCATCGAGCAGGAACTGGCCGCCATCAAAACGGCGGGCAGACCGAAGGCGATGGCGCTGGTGATGCCGGAGTTGATCAGCGACCCGGAACCGGGTGAAGAAGGCGAAATACGAAATTGGGTGCGGCACGATGTCTATCTCGGCTTGGCCAGCGGCGCGAAGGGTGTCTGCATCTTCTCGCTTTTCAATCGCAAGGAAGTCCGCCTCACCTGGCAACGGTGGTATGACGCCTACGCGGAGTGCGCCCGCGAACTGAACGGCCCGCGCGCGCTGGCGCAGGTGTTTCTGTTCGGCGAACGCCGCTCCGACATCCGGATCGAGTTGGTCAAGGGCAACGGCTCGGCGACGGTCCCGCTCGGTGGCGCCGTGCAGACCGGCACGACCAGCGAGCGCGAACGCGCCGCGCGCGAAATCAAGATGCCTTCGTGGACGACCGCCGAATTTCTGCATCGGGGCAGCCGTTATCTGTTTCTGATCAACTCCGCCAACGAGCCTGCGACGTTTGCGCTGGGAAACCTGCCCCTCAAAAGCCGGGCAGAAAACGCCTTTGACGACAGCCGTATTGCATGGACAAACGGGATGTTGACAATGCCTGCTTATGGCGTTGTGGCGCTTCGTTTTGCTGAGCCGCGAGGTTTCTGACAGGACCGGCACGGTCGCCGCGGTGGTGACGCCCCGCCGACAGGGGCAGCCCCTTGCCAAATCGCGCGCTTTCCGCTATGGTGCGAACCGTTCCCCATGAACTACCTCCAGCGAGCCAGAGCTGTCTTTGATGCCGAGATCGCGGGACTGCGCGCCACCCGCGCGCGGCTCGACGATCAGTTTGTGCTCGCCGTGGAATTGATCGTTCGCTGCCTTCGCAACAGGGGTAAACTCATCGTGACCGGCGTCGGCAAGTCCGGCAATCTCGCGCACAAAATCGCCGCCACGCTCACCAGCACGGGCAGCACCAGTGTCGTTCTGGATTCTGTCAACGCGCTTCACGGCGACCTCGGCCTGGTGTGCGACGGCGATGTGGTGCTGGCGCTCAGTTATTCGGGCGAGACCGAGGAACTGCTTCGCATTCTTCCCGCCCTGAAACGGTTCGACGTGAAACTGATTGCCATGACCGGGCACCCGAAGTCCACTTTGGGCCGTTACAGCGACGCCATCCTGAATGTTCAGGTGCCGAAGGAAGCGTGTCCGTTCAATCTGGCGCCGACTTCCAGCACCACGGCGATGCTGGCCATGGGCGATGCGCTGGCGATGTGTGTGTTGGAGGCGCGCGGTTTCAAGAAATCCGATTATGCGCGGCTTCACCCCGCCGGCGCCATCGGCAGCGCCCTGCTGGTGCAAATCAAGGACATCATGCGGACGGGCGATCGCAACCCCGTGATCTCCGAGCGCGCACCCGTCAAGGATGCGCTGCTGGCGATGACCACCGCCAAGTCCGGCACCATCAGCGTCATCAATGCCCGCGGCAAACTCGTCGGTGTGTTTACCGACGGCGATTTCCGACGCCAAATGTCGCGCGACCCTGCCGTGCTGAACGCGCCCGTGGGCAGTGTGATGACCCGCACCCCGATTTGCATTCGCCATACGGCGCTCGCTGTGGAAGCGTTGAAGATTTTCCAGCAGCGGCAGATTGACGACCTGGTGGTCGTGGATGAAAAGAAACGACCGGTCGGCATTGTGGATTCGCAGGATTTGCCGAAACTCAAACTCATGTAACCCCAAAGGAAACCCGTTATGCCTTCAGCCAACGACATCCGAAAAGGAATGGCCATCAAATACAACGGCGATGTCAACATCGTCCTGGATATGCAACACCGCACACCGGGCAACCTTCGCGCCTTCGTGCAGGCCACGTTGCGCAACCTCAAGACCGGCAAAAGTGCTGTTGTCCGCTTCGCCTCCACCGAACCCATCGAAGTGGTCAACATGACCTCGCGCCGCGTCGAGTACAGCTACAAAGATCAGGTCGGCTACCACTTCATGGATCCTGAGACCTACGAAGATGTCGTGCTCCATGAGGACTTTGTCGGGGAAAACGCAAAATACCTCACCGAAAATCTTGCCTGCACGCTCATGGAAGTCGAAGGCAAACCGGCGGAAATCGAGCTGCCGCCCGTGGTGGAACTGAAAGTGTTGGAAGCGCCTCCCGGCGTGCGGGGCGACACGGCGACCAACGTGACCAAGCCGGCGAAAGTACAGGGCGGCTTTGAGGTCGCGGTTCCGCTCTTCATCGAGCCGGGCGATGTCATTCGCGTGGACACCCGCACCGGCAAATACGTCAGCCGGGCGTAACGATCCGACTGCCACTTCCGCGAGCCGCAGCAGACCTACTGCGAGACGGTGGCGTGTTTGTCTTTGCCCCGCTGCGGCGAAACCGGCGCGACGGGCGCGATCGGCGCGGGCCAGCCATGAGCGCGAATCCGGCGGCCGACTTCGCGCAGCGTCTTCACATCCACGGGATGAATCGAGCCGTCGGGCAACGGGCCGGTGTTCATCAGCAGATTGCAGTTCTGACCGAATGCCATCGCCAGCCGCTTCAACGTCTCGTCGGCGTCGAGATGTTTGTCGTCGTCCTCCTTCTTGTAGCCCCAAACGTGCGGCTGAAGCGTGTCGCAGATTTCATTGTGCTTGGACTTGTTGGCGTTCCAGGCATCGGCGGCGATTTTGGCTTTCGCCTCGCCGAATTGTTTGCGAACCCGGTCGGCCAGCGATTGGCCGGTGCGTTCGGGCGCGGCAAAATCCTCCGTGCCCGTCGCGCCCTGTTTGAAGCTGATCAACGTCCGCGGCTGAAGTCGCCGAATCATGGCATAGGTCTCGTGGATCGGAAACAGGTCGGGCCGCGCGTAGTAGCCCATGATCGGGTCGAACCAGATGCCGGCCAGCGGGCCGTAGTTGGTGAGCAATTCTTTGAGCTGGCCGTGCACAAACTCGATGTAATGCGCGAAATCTTCATCTTTCCGCCAGAGGTAACGCGGTTCGGGCTGTTTGTAGGCAGGGCGGGCGATGGGATTATGCTCGCGCGAATAGAAATACGGATGCCGCCAATCGAGCGCGTAAGAATAGTAGAGGAACAAACCGAGTCCTTTCTTGCGACATTGCGCGGCCAATTCGCCGACCAGATCGCGTCGGGCGGGGCTGTCGGCGCTGGTGTAATCGGAGTGTTTGGAGGCGAACAAACAAAAGCTGTCGTGGTGACGCGAGGTGATGTTGACGTAGCTCATGCCGGCTTCCAGCGCGAGGTCGGTGATGAAGTCGGCGTCGAACTTGTCCGGGCGGAATTGATCCTTGAGTTTCTCATATTCGGCGAGCGGAATGGCCTCGCGGAACATCACCCACTCGCCCCGGCCGAGGATGCTGTAGAGACCGTAGTGCATGAACAGGCCGAACCGGGCTTCCTTGAACCAGGTCAGCGCCGCCGCATGAGGGTCGCGCGCATACAACGCCGCATATCTTCTCAAGTAGGAGGGAACTGTGACATCCGCCGCTCCGTGGCTAACCGCTGCAGCAGTTGCGCCGGCGAGCGATACCAGAAATGTTCTTCGATTCATACCGCGCTCATTCATGACTGTTCGATCCTTTGGAAATCGCTTATAACTGTTTCGCAGATGGTTTGTCGAGCGGTTACGTCGGACAAAGGAAGGATTATCATGCCCATGAAAAGAATCGTCTGTTGTTGGCTCCCGTTGCGCGTTGCAGGATCGGTAGCAACGGCTGCGGCGGAGCGGCTGTCACCGTGCGGCCACCAAATCGGTCGTGTGCCCGTCGTTACCGATCCATCCCTGTCCTGACCGCGTGTCGTTTGTCGCCATGCTTCTGTGGTACACCAAACCGGCTGCAACGTGGATCGAAGCTCTACCGGTCGGCAACGGACGGCTCGGCGCCATGGTCTTCGGCAAGACCGCCACCGACCGTATCCAGCTCAACGAGGAAACCGTCTGGACCGGTGGCCCGTACGATCCTACCCGTCCCGGTGGCCCCGAAGCGCTGCCGGAAATTCGTCGGTTGGTGTTTGCGGGAAAATTTTTTGAGGCGGAAGCTCTCTTTGCCAAAACCATGATGGGACAACCCGCCGAGCAGATGAAATATCAGCCGCTCGGCAATCTCTATCTGGATTTTCCCGGCCACACCGAGGTCGCAGACTACCGCCGTCAACTCGACCTTGACACCGCCATTGCCCGTGTCAGCTACCGAGTCGGCGACACAACGTTTCAACGGGAAATCTTCGCCACCTACCCGGACAACGTCATTGTCATCCGACTCAGCGCCGACGGTCCCTGCGCGCTGAGGTTCCACGCCCGACTCGATGGCGTCACCAACACGGAAACGCCTGGCGATGAGACACACACCTCCGACGTTTTACCCGATGGCACATTGCGATTACGGGGCAAGACCGCCAGTTGGAAGGGGATTGAAGGGTGCGTCCAGTACGAATGCCGGGTCCGCATCCGCCGCGAAGGCCCCCACACCGCCACGCTGCTGATCGCGGCCGGCACCAACGTCAAACGCTACGATGACCTGAGCGCTTCTCCGTCGGCGCGAGTGGAAACGGCTTTGGAACGAGTGTCCGCGAAATCCTACGAGGCTCTTCGCGCGGATCACGTAGCCGACTATCAACGCCTGTTTCGCCGAGTCACGCTGGAATTGCCGTCCGACCCCCACGCGGTGCGTCCGACGAATGAACGGCTGCAACATCCCGACCCGTCGTTGTACGCCCTGATGTTTCAGTATGGGCGCTATCTGTTGATCAGCAGCAGCCGACCGGGCTGCCAGCCCGCCAACTTGCAGGGTATCTGGAACGAAGACATGAACCCGGCCTGGGAATGTAAGTTCACCTCCAACATCAATCTGCAAATGAATTACTGGCCCGCCGGGCCGACGGCATTGCCGGAATGCGTCGAACCGTTGTGGCAAATGGTCAGGGAACTCGCCGAGACCGGCAGTAAAGTCGCTCGGGTCCACTACGGCGCGCGCGGTTGGGTGTTTCACCAAAACACCGACCAGTGGCGACACGCCGCACCGATGGACGGCCCAACGTGGGGCACGTTTGCCGTGGGGGGCGCGTGGTTGTGCGCGCAGTTGTGGGACGGATGCCGATTTGACGACAGGCTGGTGCCGTTGAACGAACTGTACCCGCTGCTGAAAGGCGCCACGCAATTTTTCCTCGATACCCTCGTCGAACATCCGACCCGCCACTGGCTCGTTACCTGTCCGTCCACCTCCCCGGAAAACTTTCCCGCTTGGCCCGGTAACCGACGTTACCACGATTCCTTCACCGGCATCGAACTGCCCGGTACCACCATCTGCGCCGGGGCCACCATGGACATGCAAATCTTGCGCGACCTGTTCGACGCCTGCATCGAAGCCTCCCGTCGGCTAAACACCGATGCCGCGTTCCGCGCGCAAGTCGAAGCCGCGCGACAACGCCTCGCCCCCATGCAAATCGGACGGCGCGGTCACTTGCAAGAATGGCTCGAAGACTGGGACGACCTTGAACCGAAACACCGCCACATCTCGCACCTCTACGGCCTGTTTCCCAGCAACCAAATCACCCCCGCCGCTACACCCTCGCTTGCCGCCGCCGCCAAAATTTCTCTGAACGAACGGGGCGACATGTGTCGAAACCGGCACGGCGACCCCGGCACCGGATTCGGGATGGCGTGGCGAGCCGCCTGTTGGGCGCGTCTGCACGATGGGGAACGCGCGCTGACGAGCCTGCGTAACCTCGTTGCGTATCAGACCTGTCCCAACCTGTTTTCCAAATGCTTCCGTCCGCCGCAGGTGGACGGCGCCTTCGGCGCCACCGCCGCCATCGCGGAAATGCTCCTGCAGAGCCACGAAAACGAAATCTACCTCCTGCCCGCACTGCCAAAAGAATGGTCACCCCACGGCAAAGTCACCGGCCTGCGCGCTCGCGGAGGATTCACCGTGGACATCGAATGGAAAGACGGCAAGGTCACGCACTACCGGATCGCCTCCGCGCATCCCGTGCCCGTGAAAGTGCGCGTCCACGGCGAACTCCATACCGTCCTCCCCGCCCAAGACACATAGTTGTACGCGGAACTGCTGCGGAAGCAGTGGCGAAAGCCGAAGAACCGCCACGGATCAACCAATGGTTCTTTTGCCTTGCGAGGTGATGAGGTTAACCGCGCGCAAGGTGTTTTGATAGCCCACCCACCGACAGAAGCGGACCGATGTCACCCTCAGACGAGCATGAGTCGCGATGAATTTCCCAAATGTCAAGAGTATGGAGTTGACCCCTAATTCACACTACAACAAGCGGCACAACGGCTTGCCGCTCAACCGCTCCGCCGAGGGCGGCATCGGCTGGAGCGGCGGGTTAGCCCGCTCTCTTCTTGCTCGCGCTATACAGCCGGTCAGCGAGTTCAGTAATCTCCGAATGTAACGCAAGCCGTTCTATCCAGGCGGCAGGAATTCCTTGTACACCATAGTACGCTCCTGCCAGTTGCCTACATACTGCAGCCGTTGTGTCGGCATCGTCGCCCAGATTTGCCGCCATGAGGACCGCTCCCTCAAAACTGTGGGAACGAACAAAACACCACATCGCCGCTTCCAGACTGTCCACCACATACCCGGAGCCGCGAATCTCATCTTCCGGCTTCTGGCGGTAGGCTCCACGGGCAATCGCGACGATCTTCTCGGCTCCCACGAACGTCTGGCCGTCCCCCAGAGCAACCTCATCCTTTGAGCTGCCAGATAATGCCCGGCAAATGATCCGC
>Ga0272448_1001712_pt1 | contig 28905 bp, 31 predicted proteins | sample YNPCB0191_FD_202220 | JGI IMG/M metagenome (GOLD analysis project Ga0272448, IMG submission 202220) | Hot spring sediment microbial communities from Yellowstone National Park, WY, United States - YNP-CB-019-1 | ecosystem: Environmental > Aquatic > Thermal springs > Hot (42-90C) > Sediment...
TTCTTCAGGTAATGGACCCACAGTCTTATTTACGGGTGCGGATTCCCCTGTTAATGGAGCCTCATCTACTTTCAGATTAATAGCTTCAATAAGCCTGGCATCTGCTGGAACCTTATCGCCAGTATATAATAGGATGACGTCACCTGGAACGATTTCGCTTGCTTGAACCTTAACTTCTTTCCCATCCCTTAAAACCATGGCTGTTGGCGCCGTCATCTTCTTCAATGTTTCTAAAGCTTTTTCTGAACGGTACTCTTCCACAAAACCCAAGATGGCGCATGCCACAACTATGGCGATTATGACTATGGCGTCGGTGATTTCGCCTAGATAAATCGAAAGCCCTGTTGCAATTAAAAGTATTATTATAAGTATGTCTGCAAACTGCTCCAGGAAAAGCCTTATTGGAGAAATTCCCTTCTCCTTCTTAAGCTCGTTAGGGCCATACTCCTGTAAGCGTTTCTGCACTTCCTCTTGACTTAAACCCGTCTCCTTTGCATTCAGAGCCTTTAAGGTTTCTTCAATTTCCATTGCATGCCAAGATTTCGACATATTTTCCACTCCACCCATCAATTGAGTACATGGATGAAAGTTATTTTTCCATTAAACTTTAAAGCTATTTGAACAGCCACTTCCAACGCCTTTATCGAATACTCAGAACCATCTAATGGAACCAGAATCTTCTCAAACATTACATCCACCTTTCCATAGTTACAAATTAAAAAGCATATATATACATTTTGTTACAATATGTAACCCAGAGACAACCTTCGCAATAATTTGGTTAAGGTTTCAGCTGAAATTAACGACAAATATTTAGGTTTCAAGCTTGCCATTGTAAGTTATGAGGATAATTAAGAATGGTGAAGATGTTGCTTAAAATAGAAAACTTTCAGTAAAAACACACAGGAAAGAGGCTTTAAGAAACATTAGTTTAGAAATTAAGAAAGGTGAAGTGCATGCCCTCTTAGGGCAGAATGCTTCTGGAAAATCCACTTTGACATTTTCAATAATGGGTTTTCCCGAGTACGAAATAACTCATGGGAAAATACTATTTGAAGGAAAAGATATAACGCACTTGCCAATAGAGGAGAAAGCGAAACTTGGCATAGCCTTAGCTTTCCAGAATCCTCCAGCCATTAAGGGAGTGAAGCTCTCCCATCTTTTAAAGACAATCTCTAAGCAACCATTAGACATCAATTATTTCTCACCGGACAACAACCTTCTAGAAAAAGAAATAAACGTTGGATTTTCAGGCGGCGAAAAAAAGCTTGCTCCCCAAGAAATTGGAGGAAAACTTGGCGAACAATTTTGAGGTATGGATATGAAAAATGCAGAGAATGTAAAGAGCGCGAGTTATGTCCAAATCAACCATGAAATCCGCTCAATATTCGCTAGGGAAGGAGTGATCCTATTATCTAGCCCTGAAGCCTATGTAACACTAGAATGGACTAGAAACTATTTCAATCAAAAACCCATTGAAGGATATTCCATCTGGGTTAAAAAAGAGTGGAGCATCAAATAAGCACATGTTTCACGATTTCTTCACCAAAAGCTTATCAAAATCCAATAAACCTATTAGTTGTAGAAAAAGATAGAAACCTATTACTAATGGGGGTTAGTTACTGATGAGGGTTAGTTTGGTTTACTTTACTCTAGAGCCTAAGAGGAAAAAGGAGGACTTCTACGATGTGGAGGAAGAACTAGATGCTCTTGTCGATTCGTTGAATAAGTTTAGGTTGATAGTTGTTAAGGGATTGAGAAGGCGTGGAAAGACTTCATTAATTCTTACAGGTTTGAATATAGCGGAAGTTAACCATCTGTTCATAGACTGTAGACTGCTACCTCTGACGACTGCCTCATTCGATGACTTTTAAGCATAATTGAGGCAGAAGTCGGAACAGAAGGATTAGAGGGTTAATCAAGGGCATTGACTATGTTGGGATAGGTGGCTTGATAAAGTTTAGGATTAGAAAACCTGAGACCTTGATCAAGTTTCTTGAAAGCCTTAAAGACACAGTTATTGTTTTATGGACGACCATATAAAAGCGTGGAGCTTAAGCCTTTAACCAAGGATGAGTCCATAGACTTCTTGAAGAAGGGCTTTAAGCATGAGGACGTTGATGTGGCTGAAGGGCTTATCTATGAAGCTGTTGAAGCCTTTGATGGAATCATAGGATGGCTTACACATTTTGGATACAACTATGTAAGGGGAATAGAATCAATAGAGTTAATACTTGATAAATCAGTAAATTTGATGCTCACAGAGATTCAGCACTTCCTTGAAATAAGGGCGTGGGTAAGACCAGGTACATTGAAGTTCTTAAAACGATTGCGGCAACGGAAGAAAGTTCCTGGAGCAATATTAGGAGAGTTTTGGAGTCAAGGCTTGGTCGAATACCTGATACCGCATTAGCAAACATATTAAGGAACTTGTGGATGTGAGTATTGGTATCAAAAATAAACAGTAATAATTATGCTATTTCAGATCCAATACTACTTAGGGCAGTCAAGAAACTGTAGAAGTCAATTCGACTTATCATATCCATCGATATTTCAACAGCCTCGTTAAAGTTGATCCTGAATGCTTCCTTAGAAACATCTATCAGGGGAGGTCTCTTAAAGAGATGCATCTTGTTTTGCTGTTCTTGTACTGTTGTCCCATCGTAGTGGTGCATTCTTATTAAGTATGGCATTTTCTTCTTATATCATTCTTGTTCTTTCCTATTCTTAGGTTCATTGACAAAAAGAACAAGGCACGGATGGTTCCTTTTGATCAAAGATGCGATATAAGTCATATAATCTGACTCTTGATTGAAACTAGACCCCTTGAAAAGACAACAATAATGATCGGCTTCAGTATAATATAGGCTGCCATGATTGCCGTATAAAGGGAGATGGTGATCAGGCCTGTCGCCAATAGAAGATATTCACTGACTATGCTTGTGCTGAATTTTGTGGTTAGGCCCACACCCATAATAACCAACTGTCGTCTTCCGAGGAGTCTATTGAACAACAAATAAGAAACCGATATGCGAGAAAACAGGGAGATAGCGATGATCATAAGCGCTAAGAACGGACACCCACAGCATAAATCAAGATTGTTAGCAGATAGATTTCCATTTTTTACACCCATTGCATCGAGGTTCAGTAGTGAAGACCTCGAGGGATGTTGCACACCGCCGATCGCAACGTTTAAATAATATACTAAATATAAATTTTCCGTTTAGAAAATAACTGCGTGACTAAATAATGAACCAGATCGATAAGAAGATAATTTCACAACTGTTAGAAGATGGTAGGGTATCTTACAAGAAGTTGGGGGATGCCATAGGTTACACGATAATGGGCGTGAAACGAAGGGTTGAGAAGATGCTTTCTAATGGCCTAATTGATGTATCAGCAAGAGTTAATGTTGAGGCATTAAACTTCCAAGCGGTTCTTGTCTTGCTTGAGATTGAAAGCCGAGAAGCATTAAGCAACTGCCTTGAACGGTTCAAGGAGTGCCCAAGGGTAGTGAACATGTTCACCTTACTTGCTGGCTATAATCTGGCGGTGTTGGCTGTTGCAGAAGACAGGGAAACTCTCGAAAGCGAGGGGATGGAGAAATGCTCCTTAAGGTCTATGCCAGGAGTTCGAAGAACAGAGTTCTACCCAATAGGAAGTACCCACTACTCTCCCTTCTTAGGGATACGTTTGAACCTTGCAACCAAAGATAAAGAAGTTACCCCTTGCAATGTTAACTGTGAATCCTGTGCGAGATATGTAATAAAAAAATGTGTCGGGTGCCCGGCTACAAAATATTACCGAGGCCCATTATGACAGAATCGAATAACTTCTGTAGCCGGTTGCCCCATGTGACTTACTGCTCAGAGTTTTGGACATCTGTTAATAAGCCCTGTGTCAACTGATATACAGACCTGACTTAACATCGTTTTCGCAAGTTCGATAGGGTGATCTTTGAAACGAATGGATATCTCCCATGTTAATACTCCGTTAAGGATCATGCGTTTCTCATAAGGAGAAGACGTAACTATACCCTAATTCTAGCGTTATTTAATCTTTTTACGATCTACCCTGCATGTTATTTTATAAACAAAAAGATTAAATAACGCTTGCAAAATAAACAATATGAGGGGCCACAGGTATTAGGAGGTTGCTGTTGTGAAAGCTGAATCGTCTTCCGTGACAAGTTTCCTATCTTTTTTAGGGAATCCTTTACTAAGGTCGATAATTCGCTTTTCCGGAGATCGCCAACTTAAGTCTGGAAAGACCTATTTGGAGGCTGCTCTGGACGACCTGGTGGGAGATAAGGACTCCACTTTCTCCTTAAATAGGACTGTTTTCTCAGGCATAATTCGGCTTGCTGTAGAACTCGGTTGTATAGCATTCAATGTGGACAGAGAAGACGCGATTAACACCCTTAAGGTTCCATATTTCAGAAAGGGTTTATTGAACGTGTTAAGTGGCATAGGCGAATATGGCGTTACAAAGCCGTATAGGATTCCAGCACCGTTCCTTGTGGTTTGGAACTACACAAATGCCTGTAACCTAAGGTGTAGACACTGCTACCAACGTGCAGAAAGGCCAAGGCCAGATGAGTTGACAACCGAAGAGAGACTGTCGATCATAGACCAGCTTGACGAGAACAACGTCTCAGCACTCGCGTTTTCAGGTGGAGAGCCCTTAATGCGCAGAGACTTCTTCGAAGTCGCCGAATACGCCCACGATAAAGGTTTGCAGGTGTCAGTTGCTACAAATGGAACTCTGTTGACGAAGGATGTTGTCGCGCGGATGAAGAAGGCTGGAGTCGACTATGTGGAGGTAAGCTTGGACGGAGCTTCCAAGGAAACTCATGAATCCTTTAGAGGTGTTAAAGGATCCTTTGATGCGACCATACAAGGGATAAGAAACTCCGTTGAAGGAGGATTGTATACATGCATAGCTATAACTGCCACAAAACTTAACTTGAATGAGATCCCGAAGATATTTGAATTGGCAAAGAAGCTTGGCGTGAGAAGGATTATAGTATTCAACTTTATACCTACGGGGCGCGGGGAAGACATAGTTCACCTTGACCTCTCTCCCACAGAAAGGGAGAACCTACTAAAATATCTATACAAGGAGATGGCTTCCGGGCAGATAGAAGCCCTCTCGACAGCCCCACAGTATTCTAGAGTCTGCCTGCAGCAGTCGCATATAGGTGGGCTGGACCTACTTTCCCCGACACATTTTGCAGCCGTCAACTTACATGGAAGGACCAAGCAGCTTGCCGACTTCATAGGAGGATGTGGTGCTGGAAGGCTTTACTGCGCCATTCAACCGAACGGTTTGGTAACACCATGCGTTTTTATGCCCATTGTGGTAGGAGACCTCAGAAGGCAGAGTCTCAAGGAAATCTGGCTGAACTCGAAGGTTATGAATGACCTAAGAGACAGAGATAGGCTTGAAGGTAGATGTAGCCACTGCAAATACAAATATGTATGCGGAGGATGCAGGGCAAGGGCCTACGCCTACTATGGAGACTACCTTGCTCCAGATCCGGGATGCGTAAGAGAACTGGAAGAACCGAGCGCAAACTTCTTGTACAAGATTAAAGCAACAAAAGCTGAAGTCCCGCTCATGGAAAGGAAGTGATAGGTTTTTGAAGGTTGTTCTGATCAACCCTCCCAATATCGAGTCATTTTCTCTCGGCTTCAAGGTTCCTCCTTTAGGTATACAACGCATTTGATATAGTGGAGGCGGCTAAGGATGTTAGCCCAAGCTCGTTCACAGTACTGGGCGGTCCACATCCATCTTTCCTTCCAATTGAAACATTGGGGGAGTGCCATATGTTGGATGCAGTATATATAGGTGAAGGTGAGGAAACAGAAGTTGAACTTGCTGAGGCTGTGAGGGGAGACCGTAAGCTTGCCAGCGTGAATGGAATAGCCTTTACATTTAAAGAAGATGCTCAAATGGAAACCTCGCCGCGGCCATTTATAAGATCTTGACTCGCTTTCTTTCCCAGCTTGGCATCTCCTACCCATGAACAAGTATAGAATTCTCGGCAAAAAATCAGTCATATGCCATATAATGTCAAGCCGAGGATGCCCTTAGCGAGTTTTGGCCGTGACGAGGAGCGCTGTTATATGAAGTGGGTCTTTCTCAATTCCTTGCTGATCTTGTCAAATTCCTTGTATGTGTCTTTTAAGCCGATAGGTGATTTCTTTTGCATGTATTGGCCTGAGACGACCATCGCGTAGCCCATGAGGTCTGATATTGTAGGGTCTGGGAACGCTATCAGTGCTATCCCTAAGGCGGTGACCTTCTTGCCTATGTTCTTTGGTTGGGTGACATTGCGGATCTTTGGGCTTATTGATGTTGCATCAATGGTTGAACCTGACTTTCTTAAAATTGTATGTAGTTCTTCGTATTCTGTTGACACCTTCTTTATGAACTCTATTTTCTCTTCAGGTTTGCTCATTAACATTTTTGTTTAGCTCAAAGCTAATTAAATTAGCGAAGGTTCTAAAAATATTGTTTAACGTCAAAAAAATTTTACCAGTCAGTTTTCACTAGAGATACGCTTTGAAAATTTCTTTAGCCTTATCAACACCAAGGTCGACTAAGTAAGGACCTAGTCTTGGACCACTTTCTGTGCCCAAAAGAATCTTGTAGAGGGTCTTGAAGAATTCCCTTGGTTCTACTTGATTCCTTTTCGCTATTTCAAACACTGAATACTGTATGGTCTTTGGATCATCGGAAGTTAAGCTGTTAACAAATTTGCTGATAAGTTGTTTCTCCTTTTCACTAATTTGAACCTTCTTTCTTTCAACTACGTTCATGTCCTTTGCCCAGTTTAGTGTCAGTTGTATCTTTTGGAGGAGTTTGTTGTCAGGTTCCTTTACCATCCCATACTGCCTTAGTTTGTTAACCACATATTCGATTTCTCTCCCTTGTGGAGCCACTGCGCACAATTGGACTAGTAAGGAATAGGGGACGTGTTGAGAGGGCTTTTCGGGTGGTTGGAGTAGGTTAATATATTCGTAGAGCCCCCTTGCTTTGATCTCCCACATATCCTTTGTATCCCTTTTCTCAAAATAGAGGTCTTCTAACTGGTCTACCTCATCCATGTAGTTAGGGATGTCTTCGATAGATAGGACCCTGGTGCCTACTATCCTTTTGAACAGGAGCAGGAGTAGAGATTGTGGTGTTCCATAATTTAGCCATGTTTGAGGGGTGAAGACGTTTCCTGCTGATTTAGATATCTTCTTTCCCCCCTTATCTAAGAACATCTCATATCTGACATGAGATGGATGTGGGAAGTTGAGGATATTATCAGCAACCCAGTCATTTACCTTAACCGAATCAGCGATATCTTTGCCATAAGCTTCATATCTTATGTCTAGAGCTGCCCATCGAGCAGCAAATTCGACCTTCCAAGCTAGCTTTCCATTTGACGAACCAGCCTTGACCTCCCCTTCATACCCACATCCATTCAAAAACTTTTTCCTGATCTCTGCCCCCTCACATTTGTATAGAACCTTTCCAGTTTCCTTTTCGTACTTTAACGCTTTAGGTAGATATATTCGCCCACATTTTTCGCAAATGGGGAAATATGGCAGCTGGAACTGGAACTTTGTCTGCCCTGTAATTTCTTCTATCGCTTTACCTATCGCATCAACGTTGTCAAGTATTTTGATAATTTGATCATCGTAAATTCCTCTCTTATAGGCTTCACGACCACTCATAAAGGAGTATTGAATTCCACATTTGTCCATAGCATCGATAAGCATAGAACTCATATGGGCACCATAGCTTTCATGGCATTCATAAGGGTCTGGTATAGATGACACAGGAAAAGCGAGATAATCGTTTAGCCAACTCGGAAAACCAAACGGCACCTTCCTAAGACCGTCCATATCATCTGAGAAAGCAATAAACTCCGACTTGTACCCTAGGTTCTCTAAGGCTAATTTTACTGCCGCAGCCCTCGCAGCGTCAGCTAAACTACCAACATGCGGTATACCAGAGGCACCAATTCCGCTCTCTACTCGAATAAGGTTAAGGGGGCGCCCTAGGCTCTTCTCTCTCTCTATAACCCTATGTGCTACTAGGTCTATCCATGTGCCTTTTCCTATTATGCCCATGTATCAAAATGGAAAATATGGGTGTAATAAATTGTTTGTTTTACCTATAGTATGGTTTGATCTCCTTTTCCGGGATTCTCCCCTCTTTAGTAGAGCGCACTTTATTGATCGCGTCGTCTATATGCTTCTGTGTTATCATAGCTTCTTCAGCATGCTTCTTAGCTTCTTCTGGTGTAGGGTACTTAGACACGAACTCTTGGACAACCTGAGATATAGATGTGTTAGCTACTGCAGCGAGATCAGCACCAGAAAAGCCGTCAGTGACATCGGCAACCCTATCCAAATTAACATCTGGAGCTAAAGGTCTCTCTTTGAAGTGGATCTCAAGTATCTGTCTCCTAGCAGCCCTGTCTGGTAGTGGAACGAATATCAACTTGTCAAATCTACCGGCTCTAAGAAGCGCTGGGTCAACCATGTCAATACGATTTGTAGCCGCAAGTACGATGACATCTTGTAATTCTTGTATGCCGTCGAGTTCCGTTAGAAGCTGGCTGACAACCCGTTCAGTCACCATACTTTCCCCTAAACCGTATCCTCGAACAGGAGCAATAGAGTCGACTTCATCGAAGAAGATTATGCATGGCGCCGCTTGCCTAGCCTTCCTGAATACTTCTCGAATCCCCTTTTCTGATTCTCCAACCCATTTGGAAAGCAGCTCCGGGCCTCGAACGCTGATGAAATTGACTTCGCTTTCTGTAGCCACCGCCTTCGCTAACAAGGTCTTCCCGGTCCCAGGCGGGCCGTAAAGTAGTATTCCCTTTGGCATCTTGTACCCTACTCTCTTATACACTTCAGGATACCTTAGAGGCCATTCAATTGCTTCCTGCAACTCTCTTTTAACGCCTTCAAGACCTCCCACTACAGACCATCTGACATTCGGAGTCTCCAAGAAGACCTCTCTCAGAGCAGAAGGTTGGATGTCCTTTAAGGCTTTCTCAAAATCCGCTTGGGTCACTTGCAACTTATTCAACGTGTCATAGTTGAGCCGCTCTTCTTCAAGTTTGAGCTCTGGGAGCACGCGCCTTATCGCCTTCATACCAGCTTCCTTACATAGATATTCTAGGTCGGCTCCAACGAACCCATGTGTTATAGCAGCGAACTTATCTATGTCAACATCAGGTGCAAGTGGCATGTTCCTTGTATGTATCTGCAAGATCTCCAACCGACCCTTCTTATCCGGTACCTTGATTTCGATTTCTCTATCGAATCGTCCTGGCCTTCTAAGGGCTGGGTCGAGAGCGTTAGGTCTGTTGGTCGCAGCGATTACAATCACTTTACCTCTAGCCTCTAATCCATCCATAAGTGAGAGAAGCTGGCTGACAACCCGCCTCTCGACTTCACCAGTCACTTCTTCTCTTTTAGACGCGATCGAGTCGATTTCATCTATGAATATTATTGAAGGAGCTTTTTCCTTCGCTTCTTTAAAGATTTCTCTAAGCCTTGCTTCAGACTCTCCATAGTATTTACTCATGATTTCTGGACCACCAATACTTACAAAGTACGCGTTGCTCTCGTTTGCAACCGCTTTTGCTAATAGAGTCTTCCCGGTCCCAGGCGGGCCGTAAAGTAGGACTCCTTTCGGCGGTTCTATCCCTAGCCTTTCGAAGATCTCTGGGTGCCTTAGAGGGAGTTCGATCATCTCACGCACTTTCTGGATTTCATCTTTAAGGCCGCCGATATCCTCGTAAGTCACCTGAGGGACGCCTTTAAGGGCTTCACCCCTCTCAGAGATTATGAACTCGGTTCTCTTCGTTATAACTACAGCGTCTACATTAGGGCTTATTGCTAGCACGTTAAAAATGAGCTTACTCCCAAAGTAAGGAACCATGATGTTGTCCCCCTTGGTTACAGCGAGACTTTCAAGCACTTCTGCAAAGTACCTCTTATCAAGTGGAGGGTAACCTTCAGGAGGAATTAGAGTGATCTTCTCAGCAGGGAGGGCGTTGATCTTCCGAACGAACACAGTGTCTCCAAGTGGCACGTCAGCGTTGTTCCTCGTGATACCATCAACCCTGATAATATCCTTCCCTTCGTCTGAGGGGTGGACTGGAAGAACCTTGGCTACGGTTCTCTTCCTCCCTTTAACTTCGATCACATCTCCTGTATGCGCCTGTAGCAGATCCATAATGGAGTAATCAACCCTAGCTATCCCTCTACCCACGTCCCGTGTGTAGGCTTCCATTACTTGCAGCTTAATTACGTCGCTCATACCACCCACCTTTATCTACAAGATACTTATATCTGTAAACTCATTCCTGTATTCTTTAAGCTTTAAGTTTATTGTTAGAAGGCCGTTCTTAAAGGTTGACGCTGCGGAAGAAGGGTCGACTTCAGCTTCCAGATCGACTTCAGCCCTGTATTCCCTGTCATCTCTTTTGGCTTCCAATATCAGCTTATTAGAGGATGTTTTCAGCTTAATATCTTCCTTTTCAACACCTGGTAACTCAAATATCAATACAAGCTGGTTCCTGTTCTTATCGACGTATTGGTCGTAGTATGGCGTCCTAACGCCCTTGGGCGAGCTCCAGCTGTCGCCAAATTTAGTTATCTTTGGAACGCCTTTTTCGTCCATTTGGATGGAGAAGCCGTAAAGCTTTGGTCTCTCAAAGTTCTTGAAGTAATCGCTCTTAAGAAGGTTTCTCATAGATCTTTCCATTTCTTCGATCGCTTCGTCCACCATATCTTCTAGTGCTTCAAAGAAGTCTTCATAGTTTTTTCTTTTATCGTCTTCCATTTTTTACCACCAGTTAATTAACTTAAGGTTAAGTTTATAAACCTTTCTGTTTAATATAAGGGCGATGGAGGACCAACTAATCGATCAACTATTCCAAATAATGGGGGCGTATAACAGGTTTCGCATAGTTGCAATGCTAGAGAAACAACCCCTTTCTATGAGAGAGATAGCTGAGGAAATAAACATCAGTATTCCCGCTGTCTTAAAGCATCTCGACTTTTTAGAGAAGGTAGGAATAGTCGCATCAAAAAACGTGAGGAAGGAAGTAGAGGGGCGACCACAGAAGGTCTATTTCTTAACTCAAAGAATTATTCCAAAAATCATTTTGAACGACGAAATCCAAGCCATAGAATTATATAAGATCACACCAAGAACCGATGCCGTATTTGAATATGACTTAGAAGATATTAGACTCAAAAAGGCTATGCTCAAAGTAAAATTGAGAAGATTAGAGAAGAAGAGATTGAAGATCCTTAAGGAGATAGAAAAGTTAGATAGAGTTGAAAGGAATTCCAAGTTAAGTTTATAAAAGAAGCGTGAAATATATCATTACACATGAAGACGATTTTAGTGACAAACGATGACGGATACAATAGCGAGGGGATAAAAGTTTTACATAATTCTGTTAAAGAAGTTGGAGAGGCAATAATAGTCGCACCTGAAAGCCCCCAAAGCGGGGCGAGCATGAGCTTGACATTCCATAAGCCTTTAAGGATAAAGAAGGTGCTATCGGATGGTGCTTTGGCTTATGCTGTTTCAGGTAGCCCTGCAGACGCAGTTATGCTGGGAATTCACGTTGTACTAAAAAGAAGACCTGACATCGTAGTGTCAGGTATAAATTACGGGGATAACTGCACGTTTCAAGACGTATTCGCAAGTGGTACAGTTGCTGCTGCTATAGAGGGAGCTATAAATAAAGTTCCTAGCATCGCCTTTTCGATGGTTGTCCCCGAGACAGCAATATTTTCTCCAGAAATGGTGGATTTGAGCTTTGAGAGAACAGGCCCTATCGCTAAATCGATTACCTCTTGGGTTCTCGATAAGAAGCTTCCAAAGGGCGTCGACCTCCTTAATGTGAACTTTCCTCTGCAAATAAGTAGCTCTACTGCCATCATAATAACAAAGCTAGCTAAACGGAAGTACGCAGATTATGCTTTAGAAAGGAAAGACCCTAGAGGAAAACCTTACTTTTGGATCTGGGGTAGAAGGTTCAGCAGGTTTGAAAAATGGACAGACGCGTACGCAGTTCATTATGCGAAACAGATCTCAATAACACCGATAAGCCTTAACTTAACTGCGAACGTGGATAAAGACCAATTAAAGGAATTAGTAGAGGTCGTAAAAGGCTCTGTTCCTTAGATTGTAGCACCCTCATTCCCTAGTTGGGAGGGTTCGATATTTACGACAGCAGAATCGTTGGATGGAGATATATACAGACTTTTCGCATTTAATATAACCAATGAGGATGTGGGGGAAAGAGCTAAGTTTGCCACTGCGACCTCTTTCCCAAAAATAGTAATGGCCACCGTCAGAGATGAAACCTTAAGGGTTAATCCAGAAAGGGCGTCACCATTCCGAAAAACTAAAAAACCTTCTTTCGTCGCAACAAAGTTCAACTTGGCTGGCTGTTGGAATACATACTCTGAGCTCAATTCAAATCACCTTACATTAGCAATATTCATAACCTTTACCATTGTACGGTATACGGTAATATGGTAACTACACCATACTATAAAGGGAGGAGCAGAGAATACAAGGCCATGTCCATGTTAAGGGAAGATGGTTGGTTCTGCAGCCGAAGTGCGATGTCCCATAGCCCAGTAGATATTTTTGCAGGGAAAGATGGTAAGACGTACTTGATCCAAGTGAAGGGTGGGAAAGCTAGGCTAAGTAGAGATCAAAGAGACGAGCTCTGCAGGTGGGCGAAAGCTTTCGGAGCTAAAGCCGAGATATGGTATTTCAAAAAGGGAAAGGGGGTTGTAAAGGAGAGAGTCGAAGAATCATCTTCTTAGATCTTTTAACTTTAGTTCATATAAGAGTATGAATAAACCTAAGAGACCGAACGCGAAGGCGAGAGCACCAACCGCATATGCAAGGTTAGGGTCATATGTTGCAAGTGCCTTCCAAATCATTTAAATCACCTTTTAATCCTCCTTGACCCATTTTATTTATCTTTCTAAAACGATTGGAGCCCCCTCATAAGGTAAAGTCACTTTTATGCCCATCAAAACTTCAAAGTAGCTCTTAAAGAATTCAGGGTGTTCTGTATGGACGGGAATGATGTGTTTAGGGTTAACCGTTTTAACAAAATCGATTAGATCGAGTATATTTATATGCCCTGAAGAGTGAACACGTATAAGTGGGATACCCATCACCATAGCCTGGTTTACGAACCGTTCGAGCGCGAACATCCCCTCTTCGCTTTCATGCTCACTAGTGCTTATTATAAATAGGGCCTTCCTTTTAACCCGCCTTTTTATTAATGGAGGCCTATCGTGGATCAGGATGATAGATTCAGAGGGAATACTGGAAAAGTCGCTTTCGTTCGAATAGTTTAATGATAAAGCTTCAGCTTTGGATAAAATCAACTCGCCTAATGCATCATTAGGTATTAAGACGCCTAACGACCTTATATCACTCGCTTTCCCCCATTTTTCTTCTTCCCTCCTTCGGAGTAATGGGTCCTTTATGAGTGGTGGCAAGGGGGAAATGATCCTTCTTCTGAGCTCACTCCGCAATATTCTAAGCAAGGGTAGAAAGACTTCATCGGACAAGTATAGGTTAACACCAAGTCTTTTTGCAACCCCATAGACTTGGCTGATTCGATCAATGTTGTTAGATGAGACAGAGATGTAGACGTGCTCTCCTCCTTTCGCAAAAAAGTCTGAAACAGCCTTGTATGTGAATGACTCAACACCCTCCTCATCCATTATTTGATGTATGCCGAGGTTCGTTCCCTCACAAATTAGGAAGTCGATTTTCTCATCAACAAGGTTCTCCTTAAACTTTTCAGTGAAAGCCTTCGCAACACCATGAGATCTGAAGTCCCCTGTGTAACCAATAGTTGATTGACTAGTCCGAATTATAAAGCCGAAAGCCCCGGGAATAGAGTGGTCAACGGCACAAGGTTTAACTTCGATTCCAGAGGGTTTAAATGGCACTTCATTTCTAAACTCTCTGTACGAGTGGCGAAAGTTTTTGACATCAACTTTGTCAATATCTTCCATATTAGCCAAGTTTTCAGAGAAGGCGAGCATTTGGTATAGGCTCCCGATTCTCTTCGAAACAAACCGGCTGAGAAAAGACATTTGAGTATAAGTTCCGGTGTAGATAGGTGTTGTAGATGGTAAAAAGACCACGTTCGCGACGTGATCTAGGTGACCATGTGAGATGATAACCGAGAATGGTTGTTTAACAGGGTTATCTATAATGGACCACTCCCTCTCATGTCTAGTAGAGGTTTTGCCATGGCGTATTTCAGAGTAGTTGAAGATAGCGTTACCTTCATGTGATAGTATCTTTGGAAGTATGCCTGTCAGAACTAGTTCACGTTCCACAGAATCCTTAGGCATGTTAGTTGGAAACTCGTAATATGAAGCAAAACGATCAAAGTCTTCACCAAAATCTATTATTATCTTCGAATCAGAGTCTTCGAGTAAGAAGGTATTACCTCCTATTTTATTAACTCCCCCATAAGGTGTCAAAAAAACCTTGGAACCCAATTAAAACGTCACATGCAGTCTTTGTTATTTGTTTTTTTAAAGTTTTTCAGAAAAAATTAATAAAAGACTCTGTTATGATCATGGTTTGTGAAAAAAGAAGACTTTGACTTAGATCTCCCATTTTATGCTGTTTCTGAAGCTGAAGACAAAGGAGTAGAGTACGCTGAGGCGAGACTTCAAACCACCAAGGATATGGCCTGCATAATGAGGAATGGTCAACAGAAGCCGGCCATAATTAGTGAGTCCTCAGGTTTAGGGATTAGAGTGATAGTGGATGGGGGGCTCGCATTTTCGACATCAAACGTCCTTGAGAAATCGCAGATTCGAGAATTAGTTGATACAACTGTTAGAAGGGCAAAGGCAGCATCTAAACTTTTAAAGAACAAAATAAAGTTTAGCAGAGAGAGGAAAAACAAAAAGAAATGGAAGGCCGTGGAGAAGGAGGAATTGGAAGAAAAGAACTTTGAAGACGTAATAAAGGTTCTAAAGGAATTCGACAGCATCATACAAGAAAACAAAGACTATATTCCGATGAGACTTTTGGAAATGGAAATATCAACAGATAGAAAGATTGTTGTTACATCGCAAGGCACCTTTGTAGATGGGTATGTGCCCAGGCTTTATGTGACAGGCTTTTTAACGGGAATGAAGAACGGTAAAACAGCTCAAAAGTCGATTGAATATGGAGGAAGCGGAGGGTGGGAACTTATTGAGGTTCTCAAGATCAGAGAGGACATACAGCATCAAACAAGTGTGATGAAGAACATCATTGAAAATGCTCAGAAGACTATTCCCGGAACTTATGACGTCATTACAGGGCCAGAAGTGACAGGAATTATGGCACATGAGTCCATAGGACACCCATTTGAGGCGGATAGAATTTTAGGTAGGGAGGCAGCACAAGCCGGTGAATCCTACCTTAAACCTTCAGACATCAGGATGAGGATTGGAAGCGAAGAAACAAATCTTAGTGACGATCCAACAATACCAAGTTCATACGGCTTCTACCTTTTTGATGATGAAGGGATCCCTGCGAGAAAGAGGAAGCTAGTAGTAAATGGCATTGTAAACGAGCTATTACATAATCGCGCTACAGCTCAAGCGTTCAAAACCAAGAGTAACGCTTCAGCTAGGGCCACAAAATTCAACCGTGAGCCGATAATTAGAATGGCGAATACATTCGTTGAACCAGGAGATTATTCTTTTGACGAGCTTGTAAAGGATGTAAAGCAAGGGATATTCATAAATTCTTTCATGGAGTGGAATATTGACGATATCAGAAGAAATCAAAGGTACGTTGGGCATGAAGCGTACTTAATACAAAATGGGGAAATAAAACATCCACTAATAAGCCCGGTGGTTGAAGTCACGACGGAGAGGCTCTGGAGCAACTTAGATGCAAGAGGGAACAACTTGGAGTATTGGGCCGCTATCTGCGGCAAGGGAGACCCTATGCAAGGAGCCCCTGTTTGGGCAGGAGGACCTAGTCTCAGGCTCAGAAATATGAAGGTGAAGACTAGATGAACATTGAAATCGTCGACAAGGTCACCGACATAGTATTCAAGAAAGCGAGCCAGCTTAAGGTAGATGACATTTCGGTGATTTCTGGATACGGGAAAGAGTCTATGTTACGTTTCTCTAATAACTCCATCACTATTGTTGACACACTTGATGAAGTCGTTGTTTTCCTCTACTTAGCGAAAGAGAGAAGGCGCGCTATAGGGACAACGTCTTCACTTCAAGAAGGCGATCTTAACAGGTTTGTTAACCAACTATTTTCTAGTATGAAATACATCGAAGAAAGCGAGGAGTACACGCCACTTCCAAAGGGGCCGTTTAAATACGAATCTTTCAACTCGTACGACGCCAGAATAGAGGGTTTAAGTGGAGAATTAGTAGATTATTGTGACACCGCAATAAATACAGCACTAAGAGAGGGCGCTGTGAGGGTCTCAGGCGCTCTAACCTCTGATGTGGCAGCTTACAAGATAAAAACGTCGGCAGGGGTAGAGTCTATTGACAGGTCTAGCTCTATTACGATAAATGTTAGAGCGTTCTCAGAAACGAACTCAAGCGGCCACGGTCTCTCATGCGCGGCATCCACCTCAAAGTTCAACCCAGAAGAGGCAGGGGCTACAGCAGGAAGGCTCGCTAAGGAATCAAAGAGGGTCGGGTATTGGGAGGAAGGCATATACGACCTTATAGTTGGCCCTACAGTCGCTGCTGACTTAATGCAAATGGTCGCGTCCTCAGCTTCAGCTTTCAGAGTGGATACAGGAACATCCTTCCTAAAAGACTGCCTCGGTAAAAAGGTAGCCTCTGAACAGTTAATGCTCCAAGACTTTGGCACTATTGAGGGTGGGTTTGATGGGAGGGCCTTCGATGATGAGGGAGTCCCGACTAAACGAACAAACATAATCGAAAATGGTGTGCTCCTAACATATTTGCATAATATTTCTACAGCTAAGAAGTATGGTACTACGACCACTGGTAATGCCGGCATAATATCACCTCACCCTTGGAACGTTGTAGTGAATGAAGGAAGTATGAGTTTAGACGAGATGATCAGCGAGTCAAAGAAAGCAGTTTACGTTACAAACAACTGGTACACAAGATACCAAAGCTACGTTACAGGAGAGTATTCGACTTTACCACGTGATGCAACATTCATAATAGATAGTGGTTCGATAAAGTACGCAATAACAGGCACAAGAATTAGTGACAATATTCCTCGACAATTGCTTAACATTTCAGGCATGGGGAAGGAGAAGAAGTGGGTTAAATGGTGGGAGGTAGAAACACCGGTATACACCCCCCCAATACTAATAAAGAACGTGAACATAACAAAAGCACAATTTTAATGGAACACTTAATTCTATATTAGAAATGTAACTATTAGTGAAGGAGTAGATCCTAATGAGAATTCATAAAGAAATTCATCCACATTAGAGTTAAGCTCATCCCCTTAAGGCTCCTTTATCAAGTATTCGACCCGTGTTAAACACCCTTTATTTTGAACATTGGTGAAGCGTTCGACTTGTAGAACAGGCTGTATTTTAGAAATGTTAGAGTTTGGTTTTGGAAAACATCCTTATTCAAACATATTAGGGGGTATGTAATTACCAAAGTCCTCTTTAGCTTTAATCAGACGCTCATGTTGTTGGTCCAATATTTTAAATAATTCTAATGGTGCATCGCCAACCTTTTCTTGATAGAACACTTTCGCTCGCTCAATTTTGTTCAAGTTTTCTTGGACGCGAATGGTAAATTGTTTGACGTAGTCTTCCCTCTTGTATTCTCTACCCAAGACTTGGTCGAAGAGCAAACGTAAATCTTCATATTTTGGAAGTAAACCTGTAGGAGACCTTATTGCTTGAACATCATCATGCACGCGGAGTTCCATCCATTTCACCCAAACATGCTTATCTCTTGGACTGTTCAAGAATTTACCAGTTTCTATGTCTCTTAGGAAATAATTGACTCCGAAGATCAATGGCGGTTTTTTAAGTTTCTTTCCAAAATTCAAGTTGTTGCGGATGTTCTGCCCTAAGGGGATGGAGACAAAATCCTGGACACTCATCATGTTTATCTCAGGTATACCCTCTTTGCCGACGATGGCATAAGTTGTTTCTGTTTCCAAGGCGGCGCCATAGCATATAACGCCATGCTCCCAGTTGAAGCTTTGCTGGACGGGCACGTAAGCTTTGGCATCTCGCCCTCCATACATTATGCCGCCTAACTCTACTCCTACAGGATTATCTAGTTCAGGATCGCAGTTCTCCAATGATTTGAGAGCCACAGTATAACGGGCGTTTTTATGAGCAGCTAAAATTGGATTACCATGTTCATCTGTTTTGCCCTCCCACCAGTACCCTGTATAATTTATTCCATCCTTAGGTAGCTCGCAACCCATACCTAACCAGTAAGGTTTTCCGTCTTTGACTAAAACATTAGAGAATATTACCTCTCCAGGGGTGGTGAGTGCTTTGTAGATCACAGGGTCGTCTCTGGGGTTTATGTCTTGAATAATGCCAAATATACCACATTCCACGTTAACCGCCCGGGCAACGGAATTAATGCTGCGAACGTAGGCAATATCGTCTCCAAGTATAGTTTCCCCAGGGAGCATGGCAGTAGAAGTTTTACCACAGGCACTTGGAAAAGCACCAGCAAAGTAGGTCTTGCGGCCACCAGGGCCATGCACTCCAACAATCATCATGTGCTCAGCCAACCATCCTTCCTGGTTTGCTTTGCGTATGGCGAGGCGGAAGGCAAGTTTCTTGAACCCTACGGAGTTACCAGCATACTGTGTATTAACACTATAGATAGTGTCATTAACATAATCGATGTATATTCGTTTCTTCTCATGCTCTACGCTGACCATGTTCTCGTTTAACTTTCCAGCTGAATGTAAAACGCATAAGAAGCTCTTGCTTGGCACGACTTTAAAAGCTTCATATCCTGGTCTGAATAGAAGACTTTCCGAGTGGGCTACATACCATGAGTCGGTGCATTGTAAACCGAGGATAGTGAATATAGAACCAGGGGGGCCTAAAGAAACAAAACGAACGATCATCGTGCGCCCCTCCATTGAGCCTCTGAGTAATTCCTTCACTTCTGCCAGTCCTTCATCTCTATCGATCTGGTTGAGGGCTTTACTTAGGTATTCTCCTTTTGGTACAAGGTACTTGGTAACTTCGCGATCACGTCCCTGATCATATGGCCCATCGAAATGGAAGGTATGGCCAGGGGTCGCTAAAGGTTTTTCCTCGCCAGTGAGGAGTGCTTGACGCCGTATATAGGCTATGTCTTCAGGTGAGTCGTCACAGATGAAGATCTTTTCTGGTTTACAGAGTTCAGTGGCTTCAGCGATAAACTGGTGAACCCTAGTATCGGTTATAGCGCGTAATTTCCGATAGTTAATCTGGCTTAGTTTTGGAACCAAAGTTTCAAGAGGTATGCTCATTCCTTACAACTCACTATTTTTTGCACCCCTACCCCAACATCAGCTAAAGGGCAAACTTTCCCTTCTACTATTACCAACCTCACCAACCTTTCTTCAGAAGGGTTCTCTATCAGCCTAACCCCATCAACCACCTTGCTCCTTATTCCACTAATAGCTCTGATAAACCCTCCTGAATCGAAGCTTTTCATACGCACCATCTAAAACCAAAAATCAAAAGTTATAAACTTTTAACGCGTTCTAGAGCATTTTGCCATGAAAAAGGCAGAAAAATGAGGGTTAAACTGGCACTTTGGGTCGTCATGCCAACCTATGTGGTTCGAATGCTAACGTGTTAGACGTGTTGAAGGCATAATGAAGAGCGTTAAAGCTCATAGCTTAGGAAGATACATCTTCGGAAAACCAGCAGCCACAGACCAAATATTACCTAATGTAATCTTCCCTAAGAAACAGCACATCATCCAAGCATCCCACTTTTCTACGCCATACTCCTCCATCCATTCCACTAGGTTGACAAACGCGATTCTAATCGTGTCTTCTAAAGTTCTACCTGTGCCTGTGCACGCAACCCCCATCAAATACTCCGAGTCCTCAATCCGAGGCCAAAGTATTTCCTTATTCTTTATAAGCCCAACCTTCAAAGTAACTTCAGCTGGCATTTCGATGGCTGTACCAGATATCTCGCCTTCACCTTGCAGAGCATGAACATCACCAACATGTAGTAGTGCGCCTCCAACCTTAACTGGGAGGTAAAGTTTGCACCCCTTAGTTATGCATGGAAGATCCATGTTCCCACCATACATACTTGGCAAGTAAGAGGATATGGACTCGATTTCAGGAGCAGTACCTATCGTACCAATCATCGGTTTATATGGCAAATAAAACGTGCCAAGTTGGACCTTTCCATCCCTGACAGGTAATATTCTGTAGTCACTAGGCATCTTGGATTCAACAAACTCTGAGACAACATTTGCTGAGGGCTTATGCCCTAAGTACCACCACCACTTTGATATCAGCGTGACACCTTGTTCAATCTTTTGCTTAATATCTTTGACCTCCACAACCAGGACATCACCTTTCTCTGCGCCTTTAACGTAAATTGGACCCGACAAAGGATTTGTAAAAGGAGCCTTCCCATAGTTTCTCTTGTCACCCTCCTTTCTAATTTGACCGGACATCGCATCCTCAGTGCCTACAACGATTGTGTCACCAGGGTCAACAACGACTCTAGGCTTATTAAATGGGCTAATTGTGTAACAGAATTCCTTTTGATCCTCAAAGGTTAACCTTTTCATAAAGTTGTTATAAACCCTTTATTAATAAGATTTATCCATCATCATGCTAAAGTCGATTGGCTAATTGAACAAACCTATTATGTAGAGTAATTATTGATTAAAATTATAGATAAAATATGAAATTATTAGCAGAATACTATATTTTTACTCGAAATAACTTTCTTAAGAAATCAAAATGTATATATATAATCTCTTAGTGGGTTTAAGGCTAATAATCAGGTGGAAAGATGAGGAACTTTAAAGACGCAGCATGGAAAGAAAACGTTACTAAAGTCGTCAACACAATTAGAGAAAACGACATCAAATTCGTCAAATTGCAGTTCACAGACTTAAACGGGATAATAAAGAGCCTTGCTGTACATTCAAAGAACATCGAGAGTATATTCGAGAACGGGCAATCGTTTGATGGTTCTTCAATTACAGGATTCAGGTCAATAGAAGAATCTGACATGGTCCTTTACCCAGACCCTACGACGTTCGCAATCATACCATGGCGACCCCAAGACAAATCATCATGTAGAATGATATGTGATGTCTACACCCCAGACAACAAACGTTTCGATGCGGATCCAAGATATGTCCTTGAGAGAGCCATTTCAAAGTTGAGTGACGCTGGAATGTCGTACATGTGCGCCCCGGAACTTGAGTTCTTCCTTTTAAAAGAGAACGAGAACGGGTCAGCGCCGACCCCTATCGACATGGCTGGCTACTTCGATTACCACCCAGGTGACCTAACAGATAGCATAAGAAGGGAGATCGCTGACATGGCTGAGCTTTTTGGGATAGAAATAGAACTATCACACCACGAGGTAGCCCTTGGGCAGAATGAGATAGATTTCAAGTTCGACGAAGCCCTAACAACAGCTGATAGAGCGGTGACATTAAGAATGATCACAAAAATAACCGCTGCAAGGAACGGGTATCTAGCAACCTACATGCCCAAACCGTTCTTTGGAATCAATGGGTCTGGGATGCATGTGCACCAAAGCATATGGGATGTTAAGAGGGAAAAGAACCTGTTTTACGTAGACGACCCAAAGAGCGATTACCTATCAGACGTGGCAAGATATTTCATAGGAGGACAGCTACTACACGGCCAAGAAATGTGCGCAGTCTTAGCTTCATGGCCAAACTCCTATAAGAGACTTGTACCAGGATACGAGGCCCCAGTTTACATTGCATGGGCCTTCAAGAACAGATCGCCTTTAATTAGAGTACCCAACTTTGGTGGGAGAAAGAACGCTGCGAGATGTGAAATTAGATGCCCCGATCCTGCGGGCAACCCGTATCTACAATTTAGCGTGTTATGCTTATCTGGATTAGATGGAATAAAGAGAAAACAGGATCCTGGTGAGCCAACAGAACTTAATGTCTACAAACTAAGTTACGAGGAGAGAAAAGCGAAGAAGATAATTTCACTTCCTGAATCGTTAAAGGAGGCATTGGACAAAATGGAAAATAGCGAATTTATGAGGGAGGCATTAGGCAAAACCACCTTTGAGAACTATCTTCAAATAAAGAGAAGGGAATGGGACCTGTATAGGACACAAGTAACGAGTTGGGAAATTGAGAGATATTTACGAAGGCTTTGAAAAATGTTTGACAAACCAACCAAGGAGTTGAGGGAAAAATCTGTGGAATAGCGTGTATTCTACTTAACGAAGATGGCCCAATAGGGAGGTTCCTAATTAACATGATAAGTGTGCTCCAGCATCGAGGTTTAGACTCAGCTGGAGTAGCGCTTTACCGAATGGAGGACCTTCCAAACGAAGAATACATTATAAAAGTGTTCACTCAGGATGTCGTAGGCGCTTTAAGCAAAGTTTCAACTGCAATTGCTACTGCAGGAGGAGACATAAGAAGCATTGAGATAAATACTATGGGGGGTTTTGGATTCGATAGATACGTCGTCAGAGCGAGTCCAAACAATTTGAAGAACATCGTTGAGAAAGTGTGTTCAACGGAGATTGCTAAGGTTTTAAGCGTTGGAAAGAGGATGGAGATTATTAAAAATGTAGGTTTAACTGAAGAGCTTGAGAGGAGTTTTAAGGTATCAGAGTTTGTTGGAACACATGGTATAGGTCATGTTAGGTTCTCAACAGAGAGTACCGTTGACCTTTTGCACGCTCATCCATTCCAATCGTTTTTATATCCTGACGTCGCTTTAGTTCACAACGGTCAAATAACAAACTATTGGAAGGCCAGGGAGAAGTTAGAAAGAAAAGGCATAGTATTTGGGACAGACAACGATTCAGAGTTACTAGTCCATTATATCGTGGACAAATTAAAACAAGGAGAGAGCTTAGAGAAGATTTTGAATCTCTCTGTCAGGGAACTTGATGGCCCATTTTCATATATAATCTCAACTTCAAATTCTGTTGGGATGGTTAGAGATAAGCTCGGATTGAGGCCTCTTGTTGTGTTAGAAGGGGATGACATGCACGCTGCTGCTTCAGAAGAAAACGCGTTAAGAACAATCAGGCACGAAGGTAAAATACGAAACCTTAGACCAGGAGAAGTTGTTTGTTGGGAGAGGAATTAAAGGTAATAGACGCGTCAAGGCTTGGTACAAGAGAACTGAATAGGGAGATTAGGAAAGCTTCGGAAAACATTAGAAAAGTGATAATCGAAAACCCAAATGGTAAACACCATATAGCCGCAGGTTTAAGGAAGGAGATTCAAATTCTGATCAAGGGATCTGTAGGTTACTTTGTTGGCACGATGATCGATGGACCCGATATTGCGATAGATGGAAACGCAGGGTGGTTCGTTGGAGATAACATGACTAATGGAAGTATACTTGTGAAAGGCCATGCTGGAAATGGGCCAGGCCAAGGCCTTTACGGTGGCACAATTGTCGTTAATGGGGATGTAGGCGATAGAGCTGGTGCTTTAATGAAAAAGGGGACAATAATAGTACAAGGTGGAACAGGCATCATGACTGGTATCTACATGATGGGCGGCGATATTGTAATCCTTGGAAAGCCAGGGGAATGCCTTGGGGAATCGATTATAGGGGGAAGAATCTTCTTTTCCGGCTCAGAACCCAGTCTTGGAAAAAATTCTACAATAATCGAAGTCGATAAAGAAGAATATGGCTTCATATCGAACCTACTATTAAGAAATAAGCTAGAAAGGGTTTCCCGAAAATTCAAGAAGATAGTTCCTAAGGACCCAAGACCATTTTATAACATGCAAAAAGAAGTCTCTGCTTTTCTTAGAAGGGAGAAACTCAGGTATCAAGTTTTAATAGACCACAACCTTTGTAAAGAATGTGGCACATGTATTAAAATTTGTCCACAAAATGTTTTTAAAAACATCAAAAAAGGATACATCGCATCAATCAACGATTTTGAATGCGTAGGATGTGAAACTTGTGTTGAATTCTGTCCTGTAAAAGCGATTAGGGTCTATCCTGTGCCTGAAACATCTAAACATGTTTGGAGCAACAACATAATAGATGAAATCCAACTCAAATCATCATCTGGCCACCCCCTTGTTAGAGGAAGTGGTGCTTGGAGGAAATTCCCTCACTTCGACGATTTAATCCTCCTATGCGCACAGACATCGAGGCCACCGATCGACCATTACAGAGAACCATGCTCCACCAGCGTAACGATCGGTGGAAGGTATGCAGAAACGCCTCTAAAATTAGATGCTCCAATAATAATCGGCGCAATGTCCTTTGGTGCAGTGAGCAAGGAAACCAAGATAGCGATTGCAAAGGCAGCAGCCAAACTTGGTATAGCAGTTAACACAGGAGAAGGAGGACTTCTCATCGAAGAAAGGGAGAACGCCTCCATATTAATAACCCAATACGCTTCAGGAAGGTTTGGTGTTTCTGCTAAATACCTCCAATCCGCTGACGCAGTTGAAATTAAAATAGGGCAAGGAGCGAAATCAGGGCAAGGCGGGCTTCTAATGGGTGAGAAGGTAAACGAGGAAATCGCTTCAATAAGGGGTATCCCAGTCGGAACCGATGCTGTTAGCCCTGCTAGGCATTTAGACATCGTTGGCCCTGAAGACCTAAAGATGAAGATAGAGCAGCTTAGGGAAGTGACAGATTGGAAAATACCGATCATCGTTAAATATTCAGCGGGAAGGGTCGGAGATGATGTGAAGATTGCGGCGAAGGCCGGAGCAGACGTAATTTTAATAGACGGAAAGCAGGCTGGGACGGGGGCAGCGCCTGACATCATATTAGAACATGCAGGTCTACCAACACTGCCTGCTCTTGTTGAGGCGGATAGGGGGTTGAAGGAGATCGGGTTAAGGGAGGATGTGAACTTAGTGATTTCAGGTGGTATAAGGAATGGGGCCGACGTCGCAAAGGCACTCGCACTTGGTGCAGATGCTGTAGCAATAGCTACCTCAGTGTTGATAGCGATTGGGTGTAGGGTTTGCGGCTTATGTAGTACAGGTAGATGCCCGAGGGGAATAGCCACTCAAGATCCCTCATTAAGAAAGAGGTTGAACATAGACCTAGCAGCAGAGAGAGTTGAGAACTACTTGAAAGCTACAATATCAGAGCTTAAAATGTTAACCCAACTCACTGGAAAGACAGACGTTAGAAACCTTGAGAAAGAGGATTTGAGAGCACTATCAACAGAGGTGGCGTCTATTACTGGAGTCAAGCTGGTTGGCTGTGAACAATAGATTATATTCTGAAAAAATTAGAGATCATCCCATCATTTAGAACTTCAGGGCGGGAGAGGCATCTGTAAACCTTTTAAAATCACCTATCGACCAACATAGCCCTTTTGATCTCAAACACCCCACTGTAATTACGGTAGGAAATACTGTAATCTAGAACTTCGATCCTCTTCTTAAAGAAAGGCCCATCAAGCACAGTAGTCTCTAATTCGCCTCCTTCACCAGCCGGGTTAAGACCGTACTTTTTATGTAGCAGACTAAGTTCGGCAATAACATCTCTGTCGATGATCAGTCCGAGATGCCTCCTTTCAAGGGGGTATGCGAAGACGCCTGATATCAAAGCCTTGAACCCTTTCTCAACGACTTCTTGAAGTACAGCGATCTGGTCATTAAGCCAAAGGGGGTTGAAACACCATAAGTCGAGCTCTTCACAGACCTTTTGAACCCTGCTCACTTGGTATACGGACCTGATCGCACCAGTAACCACTCCTTTAATGGAATAATTCGCCTTCGCGTATTCAACGGCCTCTTTGAGGTCTATTAATTCTTCCTCTTTTTCACCTCTTGTCCTTTTCTGAATTAGTGGGAGGCTTATTGCTTTAGCTTGCAGTTCTGTAATTTCTATGTTTGGAACATGGAACATATAGCTTTCTTTATTCGATGAAATTAAGCTAATCAAGCATGTAACGTTATGGTACGGTCTAGCTCTTTGCAACGCTAGACAAGAATCTTTCCCCCCGGAAAAAAGGACCCCAACGTTCACAGAGTATAAGGAGGTATTGCGTTTTATAAACGTTAATTTTAAGTTACAACAGCTAACCTAGTGAATGTAACTTTAGCTAGAGTTAAGGAGACAACCAAAGGAGTAGGTTAAGTCTACTTACAATAGTTAAAAAGAGGCACCGCGATATTCTTAAATCGCACATCTTAGCGCCCTACCTAAATGGCTGTGGTTATGCAGAGCAAATGGAGCTTACAGAGGTATATAATCAGCCTCGTAGTGGGGTTGGCAACCCTCTGCATAATGGCATGGCTAATTATGACCTTTGTAAACTACCCTGAAGTTAAGGACCTTTCATTACACACCTTCAGCACGCTTTCCAGGATATTAATCACGCTTTTGATCTCAGTTATCTGGGGAGTTTCCTTTGGCATATTAGCTGCCACAAACAAATGGGCTTCATTTATTCTGACACCTTTTATTGACATTCTACAGTCAATTCCAATCCTTGGATACTTCCCAATGGTCATTAGCTTTCTGTTCTTATTAGGCCCATGGGGTGTTGAAATTTCTGTAATCATTTTGCTCTTCACATCGATGGCATGGTCTATCTTTTTTGGAGTAGTAGGGGCTATTCGAGGGATTCCAACAAACTTGGCTGAGTCGGCTCGAAGCTTCGGTTTGACAGGGTGGAGATATATTAGACATGTAACCCTACCTGCGATTACACCAGCTTTAATCTCTGGTGCTAATCTCGCATGGTGTGATGGCTGGTTCTTTATGATAGCCGCAGAATATATACAGTACAAAGGGGAAATTGTGACGCCACCTTCTGGAGGATTGGGATTCCTCCTCGCAAAAACCGCGTATGAGTATAAGGACATGAATGTAGCCATAATTCTATTGCTGTTCATAACGTTCATTGTAACGTATTTTAATACACTAACTTGGCATAGAATAATGGAGAAATCCAATAGCGGCACATTTAAACCAACCTTCAAGATGGATCTTTCTGGGGTGGGAAAGCTCGGAATCAGAGCCGCTAGTTGGCGGCATTATTGGAGGTTTCAATGGCCAAAGGCTTTTTCCGCCACATCCCAACGCTTGCGGAAATACACCTGCATCGAGAAGCTTATTGCCGCAGTTTTAGTCTTTACAATGGTCTTCTTTACTTTGTATAAAGTGCTTGGCCAAATTCCAACCTTAACAGAGATCCTCAGAGGATTCAGCGAACCACCAGGGGGTGAACTTCGCTTCTTACCATTGTTTATCACATTAACAATAGGAAGGCTTACAATCGCTTATGGAATTTCCCTTGCAATGGCGATCGGCATGGGTGTTTTAGCTGCTGAACATAGACGATTTGCAACCGTATTCTACCTACTTTACGACATTGGGCAGGGTGTGCCAATATTGGCATTGTTCCCAGTTATATTTCTTGGAATAACTCAACTCGTTGGAGAACCAAGAATAGCCCTTGAATTTACGTGTATTATAATGCTGGTTCTTGACATGATATGGTACATGTTCCTTAACATTGTAAGCGCGATTAGAAGCATCCCTTCCGAGATTCAAGAGGTGAGTCGACTTTTTGGATTTAAGGGCCTAAACAGAATAACGCATATAGTTATTCCTTCCATATTGCCATCAATAGTCACTGGAAGCATACTTTCATGGGGGACCGGTTGGAACACAATAATATTTGCAGAGTATTTGCCGTCAACTAGCCTTTCAGTTCCAGGACTCGGTTCTCTATTAGATAAAGCTGGATACGAGTATGGAAACACCGTAGTCCTAATATTCCTCCTTATTATAATCGCTGCCATCGTGCTTTCCATGGAGGCATTCGTTTGGCGACGTCTACTTAGGAAGTTTGAAAGGTACCATATTGAGGTGTGAATCTTGTCAATAATTGAAGTAAGAAATGTAACGAAATCGTTCTTAATAGGAGATAACAAAGTCGTGGTCTTAGAAGATGTGAGCTTCTCAGTCGGAAACGATGAATTTGTCTGCTTAGTTGGACCTTCAGGTTGTGGAAAATCCACACTACTTAGAATAATAGCTGGACTGGAAAAAGCTGATTCTGGTGGAACACTGTTCCACGGACAACCAATTACCAAGCCAACCCCAAAAATCGCGATGGTCTTCCAGCTTTTCGGTCTGTTACCATGGAAAACTGCTTTAGAAAACGTTGAATTGCCATTAGAAGTGCTTGGTGTAGAAAAAGAAAAACGTAGACACGTAGCTGAAGAATATCTTAATATGGTTGGGCTTGAGGGCTTCAAAAATACTTACCCTCATGACTTATCAGGGGGGATGAAACAACGTGTAGGAATTGCTAGGGCACTAGCTTTAAAACCGGAGGTTTTACTTATGGATGAACCTTTCTCCTCGTTAGACGAGCTTACAGCGAAGAACCTTCGAAATCTAGTACTTGACATCTGGCGAGACCCCACCTTGCCAACGAACACATTCATAATGGTAAGCCACAACGTTGAAGAAGCAGTCTATATGGCAGATAGAGTAATAGTGATGACACCTCGCCCAGGGAAGGTCATTGGCGAGGTTAAGATTGATATTCCAAGACCCCGAACCAAATATATTCGAGATCAAAGATACTTTGGGCTCGTAGACGAGGTTGTGGCACTATTGGAAAAAGGAAAAGTTTGATTCAATGTTACGCGAAAA